>Ga0316189_10000160_pt1 | contig 63972 bp, 63 predicted proteins | sample LowCovwburrow_MG_FD_204930 | JGI IMG/M metagenome (GOLD analysis project Ga0316189, IMG submission 204930) | Coastal sediment microbial communities from Maine, United States - Lowes Cove worm burrow | ecosystem: Environmental > Aquatic > Marine > Coastal > Sediment | place: USA: Maine...
ATACCTCACGGTAAACCACCTTGCAACTTGCTAATGCTTCGGGACACGACTCCCGCGCATAAGGGTCTTCCGCCCTCTGGAATAATTTGGTATCTTAGATACCAGATGCCCATGCTGGGCACACACAAACACTATCATCCATAAGCTAGCTGAGCTATTTGCAAAGGCTGGTGCGATGAGATACATTTATAGATATTTGAAAAGTCCAGCTTACGGATGATAGTTGGACGTTATGTGCAAGGAGTCAACTGAAAATATGTACCTTTGAACTTTGAAATGAGTAAACAACGAACATATCGGAGTTATTTATCATCAGGACTATCTGTCTTGGCATTGCTTGTTTTTGGTTTCTTCAATACCTCAGGGCACGTCATTTCAACTGTTGACGTATTACCAACTCGAACTGAACTATTAGTTGAGCGAAGGAACTCTAGAGAGGACAACTTAGTATCTAAATTTGAAAAATGTGTTCAACACTATTCGAATAGCTTAAGTAACCATGTCTCGTCCGCTGCATTTACTCTTGAGCACCTAATTAGTTATAACTCTTTGACTTCTGTTAGATTTCATTCTCAGTCAGAGAAGTTTAATTCATTCAATCTTACTTCTTGCTCACCACAGCTAAGAATAATTCCAAAGAATTCTGACGACCCTTACAAATCTTAATTGCTCGGAGAACCCCCTCTCCTCTCATTTAGCATTTAATTTTTGAACTATCGCAGTACCCAATCTGCGACATAATTAACATTTGCATGAAATCAATTAAGAAAGCATTGAAGCTGATAGGCTTTATGCTCATAATAACTTTAGCATCTATCGGATTAGGCTTTAATGCCGCCATTTTATCTTCATTTAAAAGACAAGAGAATGATGAACCATTAATCGAATTGGTCGAGTCAAACGAAGAAGAATCAGATAATGAAAACGAAGAAAAACCATGACATCAAAACCACTAGAAACGAAATTATTGACCATTATCATTGGGCTCTTAGTTATAATTGGCATTGGAATGTCAGGCATTCACTATATCCGAGATTCCTACAACCCAGGATTTGAAAAGTATTCAACTATTACCTTCTTACATATTATTCCAGGTACTATTTATTTAGGGCTGGCACCCCTCCAGTTCATAACCTTAATTAGGAAAAAATGGATTTACATACATCGCACAATTGGAAGAATAATTTCAGTCCTTGCTATCATAGTGGGAGTTACTGCATTTTTCATGGCAGTGGTCTTTCCTTTTTCCGGGATGCTCGAAAGCATCTCAGTAGGAGTTTTTGCGACTTTTTTCTTGTTTGCGATAGTAAAAGGCGTTGTGAAAATTCGAGCCAAGAATATAGTCCAACACAGAGAGTGGATGCTCAGAGCGTTTGCGTTAGGTCTAGCAATTGCAACCTCGAGAATAATCTTTCTTCCATTCTTTTTTGCTATCTTAAATCCAACGCTTAAACAGGTTGAAGTACTATTTATTACCAGTTTCATTTTAGCGTTTTCAGCTCATTTAATCTTCATAGAGATATGGATTAGAAGAACTAGGGAATAAGCACATAACAAACGTTGATGTTGCGCAACCCTGATTCAAGTGAGCAAAAAATCAGCTTAAGGCGGTCTCAAAGGATCGTGCTTTTTGATCCTATCTTCTAATCAAATGTCTAATCTGGACGTAAGGTCAATCTAAGAGTTTGAAACCTGATACAGCTCAGGAAAAGCAAAATTGTATTGACAATGGACTCACATGCCTCTACACAGGCTGTTTGTGCTCGTTTCTTCTCAAACTTCAAGTACTCCTGCCTTTGCCGGCAGGCAGGTCTTCAAATTGTAGGCAATAGCTGCCATCATGAACTGCTTGTTCGCATTGTGGATGCCTTTGGTTGTTATCTTTCTCATCCCCAGATATTGGGTGAGTACTCCAAAGACTGGCTCTACTGTAGCATGCCTTCTCCGTTTCATATATTGTCCTTTTGAGCTGTTGACTCTGGCAATAGCTCGCTCATATTCATCTTTATGATAGATGAAACGTTTCTCTGTGCCTTTTCCTATACAGTTTTCTTTAAAAACACAACCTCGGCAGTCAGCCCTTTTAGTTGCAATACCTAAAAGTGGGTAGGGGAGATCTCAATTGATCTCATTTTTGATCACGGTTATTTGTAAAGTACCAATTATTGGTACTTTTATTCAAATTTCAAGCTATGAGTAAGAACACATCTGTATCCCTCGGTAATTATTTTGAAAGTTTTGTTCATGATAGCATATCCGAAGGAAGATTCAAAAATGCAAGTGAAGTAATTAGAGCTGGCTTAAGGCTTTTGGAAGAAGAAGAGAACAGAGCAATCGCACTAAAAAATGCAATTCAGACAGGTATTGATAGTGGTATTGTAGAAAACTTTAACCCACAAAAACATCTCTCAGAATTGAAAGCTCTTAGAAATAAATGAGTAATTATCATTTAACTAACGAGGCTGTTCGAGATTTATCTGACATTGGCTTTATACCGTCGAAACTTGGTCAGAAGAACAAGCAGATAGATATTATGAAATGCTATTGAAAAACTGCTCCAATATTGCCAAGAACCCAAGTACAGGAAGGAATTATGATAAAATAGCTAAAGACTTATTTGGTACTCGAGTCGATCGACATGTCATTTTCTACAGAGTAATTATGCCTACGCAAGTAGAAATAACAAGAATTCTGCATGAACGGATGGATTTGAAAAATCGATTATTGAGTAATCACCCAGCTGGTCGAACCCCAGGCTAATACACATCCCACCGTCCACCCAAATAGTACTTGTACAAAACAGGATCATGCAATTTGTTGATAGCTACCTCGTCGTAGTTTTTAGGAAATACTTGCTTGCCAAAGGAACATAGAGCGATCAATGCTTCATTCGTTAACCACTCTGTTTCAAGCGTTCCTAAATCCACTTCCTTAAGATTCTCTCGGAGCCTTTCTGTTTTGTTCTTCGAACCAAGCACCCATCCCCATTCCCCCAACGTGGGAACTTGATTGTGCAGGAGTAGCGTGTTAAAGCCAGCAGCCTGCATTGTTAGATCGATGCATTCGTACGCTTTCTCTGCATAGTAGGGGCTTCCCGCCTGCGTGATCATCATTCCGTTTTCTTTTAGCGATCGATTGCACAGCCAGTAGAATTCTCGTGTATACAGCCTGCCGAGATCAACAGTTCTCGGATCTGGAAAATCTGCTATGACAACATCAAAGCTGTTTTTTAAGTCTTCCAGATACGTGAACCCGTCCATGTTGATCACCTCAACTTTTGGATGATTAAGCGCATTCTTATTAATATTTAGCAGGATTGGATGCGTCATTGCCAAATCTGTTATTGCCGGATCAAGGTCAACCAACACGATCTCTTCAACATCCGGATACTTCAGAATTTCACGAACAGCCGCGCCATCGCCACCTCCAAGAACAAGAATTCGCTTGGCATCTTTTCTCAAATGCATGATGGGATGCACCAAAGGTTCATGGTACAGTGCTTCGTCAAGTGTGCTCAGCTGTTGGTTGCCATTTAGAAAAAGCCAGTAGTCACCATCACCGTATGTGAGCACAATTTTTTGATAAGGAGTCTGCTCACTGTAGACAACTGGGTCTTTGTATCGAATGTGATCACCCCATTTCACAATTTTCTCAGAAAACAAGCTCGTTGCGGTCAAGAGTGCCGCCGTGAGCGAGGCGTAGACGATCAGTTGGTTTTTTTGTTTGCTGTCAACTTCCTCCCAAATAACGATTATGAATAGTATAGCGACGGAAAAATTCACAGCTCCTAGAATTAATGGGGTGTAGGTAAGCCCCAAGATGGGCAATCCGATGAAGGCAAAAAATGCACCACCAGCCAGACTTCCGTAATAGTCATTTTCGAGAGCAGAGGAAATGTTGACCCTGAGACTCTGAAATCCTTCGTTTAATCGAACGACTAGAGGAATCTCCATTCCAATGAACAGTCCAATCAGTATGCTTAGAAAATAGATGATGAATGAGGTTTCACCATAGAAGGCAAAAACCGTGTAGACGATCACGGTAACGTTGGAGGCCACACAGGAAAGGCCAAATTCGATCCAGACAAACTTTTCCAGTAGGTTGGTCTCGATGCTTTTACTTATTCGGCTTCCAATGCCCATCGAGAAGAGCATGATTGATACAATCATCGTCCACTGGAAAACTGAATCTCCAAGAAAATAGGTCGCTAGAGTTGAAAGGGTATACTCAGATACAATTCCAGCCAGTCCGGTAGCAAAGAGAGCTGCTCTAAGTAGGGCTGAAGTCCGGTTCATGTTGTATTCTTACTACAGTGCCCAGACGATGAGCATTGACCCACCGGCATAGGCAAACGCTTCCACAAGTGCAGCGCCAACGTTCGGATGTTCCTGATTCACGATTTTATCAGTCAGGTTCTTCCCAGGCAACAGTATTTTATCGCAAAGCAAACGAGCAATTGGCAAGAAGACTAGGCCTATAGCAACGTCGATCCCGACATCCTCAAGTGTAATCATCCAGCTTTGAAAATCATGCATCAAAGCAAATCGTATAAGGTTTGCAATGGCAATAATAGCTCCCGCATAGCCGACTGCCACAGCGACATTGTTCTTTTCGATGTGTTCATGAATATCGTACGGTGTGATCAGGTTGTAGACTTTTGTAGTCAGGAATAGAATCCCTTGTCCCAGGGCCCAATAAAGAAGTGCAGTTACTATTGGCCCACCAGCACCAAATCCTTCGCCATGGATAGCACCTAAAACAATCAGTCCTGTAGCAATAGAATTTGCTCCCTGAACAATGCCAGTTCCAACATTTTTGTCCTCAAGAATTTCCTTTTTCAGATCAAATTTCGAGAATATCAGTTTGTCGTTGATGATAATGGATAGGTTCAGGAGAACAATGGAAAGACCTCCATAAATCCCGATATTGATCATATCGGCAACCAGCCCGTCGGACTCACCAAGCACGGCACTGCCGATAGCTAGAAGTAACCCTATGAAATAGCCAACATGAGAAAAGGCAAACGCCAAATTGTCATTTTCAACTAGTTCATAGCTTGATCTTACTCTTGGATGAAAAAGCTGATAAACGAATTTGCCAACAATGAACAATACAAAGCTGGCAAGGATGTAAAGTAATGTGGTCAGGATGCCGTCAAGTAATCCGATCATTTGATTCTGTTTAGGTTAAATTATTTGCCAGATCCACCTCCACGCGAACGACTGCTGCTGGATCTACCGCTTGATCTGGAAGTTCTGCTCGCGACTCTGTTCTTGAAGGAATTATTTCTGGACGAATTCCATGATGAATTAGGGTTGTTTGTTCTACTGTAACCACTGCCTGTTCCATAATATCTGCTGCCTGTACCTCCTGGCCCATAGTAGCCTCGACCAGTTCCGCGATAGTTTCCGCGCCAGTCGTTGTAATACGATCTATGTACGGGAAACATGGTCATTCTGAACATGCTACTCATGAAAGCATATTGTCCGTAGAAAGCCCAAAAACTAGTACCTCCTCTATTCTCCCACTGTCCATATTTTGAATTCCCAACATAGTTATTATATCCTGGAGGCGCTACTTCTTTGGTTAGTGTCCCAGTGGAGTCTCTAGCCACGATCTCCATACCCATATTGTCGATGTTACTCGTGAAGTCTCTTTCACTCACTTCCTTCCAATCGGTCAAAACTTCAGATGCATCACCATCCAATTCTCTAATTATTTGATACTTGTGATAGTATGAGCTAGAAAAATTACCCTTCTGATCCATATCATAAAGAATGATGGAGAAAATCTGATCATTGGGTAAATCCTTGACAATCTCGTCCACTGGACTTTTTTTGAAGTTTGAGCCCCCGCAGGATGATAATATCAACGAAGCAACCACCATTAGAGAAAGTGAAAAGGAATTTTTGGAAGTCATAATACCAAATTTAACGTTATTGTCCTGGAATAATCTCCGAAACCTGATGCTCTTTTAAAACAAGTCCTGCTGAAGCATCAATGTTGTGATCATCCCATTGGGTAATGCACACAAGTTTATTTTCTTCTTCATTGTAATACTCCCAAGTCAGCAAATCCTCCCAATCTTCTGTCTTCTTTGAAGAGTCACGGAAATAACCAGCTGCATCATTTTCCAGGAAATACAATTCTTTCAGGTAATGGATCTGCTTGGGTGGAGTTTTCTTCTTTACAATTTCATCCATCAAATCCTCCTCAACTGATCTGATCTTGATGGCCTTTACCATACTTAGATTCAGTTCGCCATCGTCTTCCACGCTTAAGAAAGCGACTTCATCACCACTATTTACTTTGTACTCCCTAGAGAAATTATTGTTGCCCCAATCATACTCGTAGCTCTCCTCCACAACCCATGATTTCATATCATAATCGAAGATGAAACCAGTCTCCAGATCTTTGATGCTTAGGTTAGTTACATCATACTCTGGTTCCTTTTTCTTTTTGAATGGATTATTGAACATGTTAGAATATTTTCTTTACGAGGTAAATAACGCCCAGAACCATTGGTAAGCTGAGCCCGACTTTGAAAAGAAATGAAAAGATAAAACCGAATAAAAAGACCGCCACCAATATGAATAAGGCGGCCTTGATTGTATCTGCGGTTATCATCACTTGTTCATTCCTAGTTTAGCCTTCATAGCTGCAAGATCGTCAGAGGCCTTAGCAGTACTACCATCTCCAAGAGCGCTGTCAATCTCGTTATCAAGCGATTTATCTTCACCAGCAACCTCGCCATACGCCTCTGCCAATGCTTCCTGCTGTGCTACCTTGTCTTTCATTCTTTCCAGCATAGAAACAGTACTACTTGAGTCTATCTGAGCCATTTGCTTATTGACCTTGGCTGTAGCCTCACTTACCTTAACACGTGCCTTCAACGTTCTTAGTTCATTCTCGAAAGAACTGATGTCGGACTTTAGTTTCTTGACTTTGCCATCAAGCTGTGCAACGTTGCTGTCAAACCTTTGCATATCGGCTTTCGCTTTATTCATGTCTTGAGTGAAACTTTCCTTCTTTGCCAAAGCTTCCCCTGCCAGTCTGTCGGCATCTGCTGCATCCATTTCTCCTGATTGCGCCTTTTTTAATAATTGCAGCGCTTTGCTTTCATAGTCATCGGCCTTTGACTTATGTGTCTGAACATCGTTCTTTGATCGAATGGCCATAGCTTTAACTTCTGCCATTGCTTTCAGGCCTTCATCAAGATCTTTCTTCAAATCCCTGATTCCCTGCTCGGTCATTTTAATAGGGTTTTCCATTTTATCAATAGCTGAATGAGCTTCTGATTCACCTACTTTGAATAATCTTTTAAATATTCCCATGTTCCTTTTATTTAATGTTTAATTTTTTTACTTACTTAATGCTATAATCTCGTCCGCGTATTCACTCAGCAATAATGCTAGAGAATTAAGTGTGGCTTCTACCTCATTCAAATCCAAATTCTCGCACTCATGTGTGTTTCTGAAGAAAACCTTTGTTCCGGTTTCGTCAGTAGCAAACGCTCCATGAATGATGTCTCTGTTTTTCGACAGCAATTTCTTGTAAACATCCGCAGATGGGTTTTTTATATCGAAAAGAAATTGCTCAACGATAAGCATTGGATCAGCTACAATTAGCACGACATTTTTCATGCCTTCATCTTCTTTATCCACAACTAGTACCCCATCAGCTTCGTCTTCTTGTACAATAGAGAAATCTAATTCTAATAGGTATTCTTTAACTTTTTTAAAATATGAGTTCATTGGTTGTTCCTTTTTGGTGTAAGATTCGAATTTACTTTGTTCGACTCTCTTTACAAATTTAGATACATTTACGTAACATTTTGCTAAAAGTTTTGGCATGGCTAAAAAAAATAGAAGTAATCTTTCGTACGTTGGCGAGAATATCAAAAAAATCAGGCAGGCAAAAAAGCTTAGTCAGGCTGATTTTTCAAAGATTTTCAACCTTGCTAGAGCAAGCGTTGGCGCTTACGAGGAAGGAAGGTCAGAGCCAAAAATTGAAACCTTAATAGCAATCGCCAATCATTTTAGCATGTCAATTGATGCGCTATTGACCAGAAAACTGACAATTGCGGAGATATATAAGTTTAATAGTGTAAACGAAAAACTTGATCAGGTTCATCAACTAAAGGGTAGAAGCATAAAAAAACATCCCGTGGTGAAACTGATTAGAGTCGATCAGTACCTGAATTATATTGTTCAGAGGTCTAACAGAGACTATGTTGAGGAAATGGAAGAGGTGGGTTTACCAACAGGGCTTTCGGGGGCAACAATGGCGATAGAAATGAATGGCGGAGAAATGACTCGGGAAAATCAGGGAATTCACCATGGAGATATTCTTATAGGCAAAGAGGTAGGCACGGATAGTTTATTAGAGCATCGTGATCAGATAGTGTCGATCATGACCAATGAGGAAATTTTTACCAGACGCTTGAATAGTGTCGATCATGGTGCTGTCGTGTTGGCGGCAGATGATCCTTCATATCCAGATAGGAGCGTAAATGTTGACGAGGTAATTACATCCTGGAGAATCATCGGTGTTTTCAGCGATCATATTCCCAAACCAATGCAAACAGAGGAAAGACTCCTTCGCATTGAAGAGGAATTAAAAAAACTAAGAAAATAGGTAAGCTATAGGTTAACGATTGATTGTAATTAATACCACAACTTCTCAGAAGTTAGAGAATCAATGAAGGAAAAATAAACTCTACTAAACCCTAGCGAGGGATTAAGTTTTATTGCTCACTTGATTGTTGGTAGATGATCAAATCCTCCAAAAAGGGGGTCGTCATGAAGTTCATATTTTGTAATACAATCGAATGCTAACATTCACGTCTAAACCTATTTTTTTTCCTTCTCTAACAAATGCTGACTCATCTATAATTAGTATCAATTTATAGTCTGATTCAATGACTTCTGAAAATTTCACAGATCTAATTCTGGCACCTAAACCAGCTTGTGTGAAAACTCCAAAACGATCAAAAAAAGAGTAGTCAATACCACTGTTTACAACTACAGAGGTCTTAGTTCTCAAATATTTTGCAGATGAATACCTAATACCAATTTTATCTTTGTTGATGTAAGCGCTTTCGCTGAAAACATCTGTGTGTTTCAACCACGACGGATTGATCGAAATGTACCGCCTATATCTACGATTTTCTTTAGTGAAAATCATTATTTCGGTGGCTATTTCAAAAACTTTATATTGTCTCGCTTTGACGTATAACCCGGTGAAAATTGGTTCATTAAATAAATCAGTAGACCCATATCCTATTTCACCACCAATGCTAATATGGGAATTAATTACTCTCAGATAACCCAAACTCAATCTTGGAACAGTGTAAAATGTAAATGGAACAATGTCAAGCGTAATGATGGATTTTTTCTGGGTTACATCTTGACTCTGTACAATGTTTTGACTTTGGCAATGGAGGTTTAACCCTAAGATTAGAGTACTTGCGAATAAATAAACTTTTTTCATGGCATTCAATACTAGCAAAACTAAAATCAAGCCATTGAATGTTTGCTCTACAAAAGGTATACAGGTAATCTAAGGAACGTTACAGTAAATGAATTTTATAGGGCAGCGCTTATCCTGAAGTGTGTGTTCAACTTGTAAAGGCACTCAGACTTTCTTCTAGCGTCTTAATTTTAGCTTCTGCATCTGCAAGTTTTTTTCGTTCACTTGCAACAACTTGTTCAGGAGCTCCACTTACAAAACGTTCGTTGGATAGTTTCTTGCTAACAGAATTCATGAATCCCTTCGTGTACTTAAGTTCTTCTTCCAGTTTCTTTTTCTCGGATTCTACGTCAACGTTTTCGGTTGCTGGTATGAAAAATTCATCTGAGCCGATTACGAAGCTGAAGGAGTTTTCAGGTTTGTCTTTGGAAGACTTGAACGTCACGTTCGCTAGTTTTTCTAACGAGCTTCCTATGCCACTGACTTTCGCCGCAGATACAAGATCTAGATTCTCTTTTGGTGAAATACCTTTAGAGTTTCTGATGTTCCGAACTCCAGATGTTATCTCAAATAGCAAGTCGGCTTCTTTCAAAATGCCCTCTTCGAAAGTAGCTGCTTGTGGCCAGCTTGAAACAACAAGAGCTTCTGAGCTATCGCGCTCTGCGAATTGATGCCATAGTTCTTCGGTGATAAATGGCATGAAAGGATGCAATATCTTCAATACTTTTTCAAACAATTGAACCGTTTGTTCCTTCGTTTTCTGATCGATTGGTTTTTGATACTCGGGCTTTACCCATTCCAGATAACAACTACAGAAGTCATTCCAAATCAGTTTGTAGACGGTCATCAACGCATCCGACATTCTGAACTTCGAGAAATGATCTTCCAGCTCTGTTAGAGCTTTGTTGAATCGATTTTCAAACCATAGTACGGCTTGCTTGTTAATTTCCGATTGTTCTTCGTTTGTTGTTTCCCAACCACTAACTAGGCGATATGCATTCCATACTTTATTGGAAAAGTTTCGTCCTTGCTCACAAAGCTTTTCATCAAAGAGCAAATCATTTCCTGCTGGGGAACTAAACAACATTCCAGTTCTGATCCCGTCAGCACCGTACTGTTTTATCAGCTCAAGTGGATCTGGAGAATTTCCCAAAGACTTAGACATCTTTCTTCGCTGCTTGTCCCGTACTATGCCCGTTAAGTACACATTTTTGAAGGGCTTCTCATCTAGGTATTCATATCCTGCTATGATCATTCTTGCCACCCAGAAAAACAATATTTCTGGAGCGGTTACAAGTGTATCGGTAGGATAGAAGAAGTCAAGCTCAGGATTTTTACTTTTATCGATCTTCCCCGTTTCCTTGTTGAAGGACGCGTCATTAAATCCTTTGAATGGTGCAATGGGCCAAATGTTGGACGAGGCCCAAGTGTCCAGTACGTCTGAATCCTGACGCAAATCTTTCTCAGAAAGATCCGAGTTTCCTGTTTTTACTTGAGCAAGTGAAACCGCCTCTTCAGTAGTTTCCGCAACCACAAAATCTTCCTCACCATCACCAAAGTAGTAAGCTGGAATTCGCTGCCCCCACCAAAGTTGTCGGGAGATACACCAATCTCTTACATTCTCCATCCAGTGGTTGTAGGTGTTTTTAAATTTGGATGGATACAATTTGATTTCATCGTCCATCACTGCCTTGTGCGCTTTTTTGGAGATGTCTTGCATGTTTATGAACCACTGTAGCGAAAGCTTCGGCTCTACAATGGTGTTCGTTCTTTCTGAACGACCAATTTTCGTGACGAATTCTTCTTCACCCACTAAGACCTCTGCAGCTCTTAAATCTTTGATGATCATCTTTCTAACCTTGAATCGATCTTCACCAACGTATTTTTCGATCTCGCACTTTTCATTCAAAGCGCCATCCAGATTGATCGTATCAACTACCTCAAGATTGTGTCTTAAGCCAATTTCATAATCATTTGGATCATGCGCAGGGGTCACCTTTAAACATCCCGTACCAAAGTCCAATTCAACATAGTCGTCACCGATAATTGGAATCTCTCGGTTGATGAATGGCACTAATGCCTTTTTCCCAATCAGATGCTTGAATCGATCATCTTTTGGATTTACAGCAATACCCGTATCCCCCATGATCGTTTCTGGACGCTGGGTCGCGATTGTTACGAATTCATCGGAATCCTTGATCTGGTATTTTACTGAATAGAGAATCGACTTTTCACCATCCTCCTTGTAGATCACCTCTTCATTAGAGATTGTGGTCTGTGCTTCACAATCCCAATTGATCATGCGAAGACCTCGATAGATGTAGCCCTTATTGTAGAGGTCAACGAATACACGAATCACTGAGTCATGGTAGTCAGGATCCATGGTAAAGCTTGTCCTTTCCCAATCGCACGAAGCGCCAAGTTTTTTCAATTGCTCCAGAATGATGCCGCCATACTTTTCTTTCCACTCCCACGCATGCTTCATGAATTCATCTCGTGTGAGATCGCTTTTCTTGATGCCTTTTTCCCGAAGCATCCTAACCACCTTAGCTTCAGTTGCAATCGAGGCATGATCTGTTCCAGGTAGCCAGCAAGCTTCCTTGCCTTCCATACGCGCCTTCCTTATCAGTATATCCTGAATGGTATTGTTGAGCATATGTCCCATATGAAGAACTCCAGTAACATTAGGTGGAGGGATTACGATGGTATATGCTTCCTTGCCACTTTTCGGCGTAGCGTGGAAATAGTTGTTATCCAACCAGTACTTGTACCATTTGTCTTCAACACTTGTCGAATCATATTGACTGGAAATGCTCATTCTTTGTTGCTTCGAATTTTAAAGAGCCGCAAATTTACACTGTACTTGCGAGGAAATACAGTTTCAACATTAGAGAAAAAACTGAGTTCCTGGTGAATTTACGAGCACCTAGGCGGGCTGGTTGAAAATTTGGAGCGGTGGTGATGGTATGTGTGTGAGGGCTTTAAAATTTTATTGGGTTTTTTGACGGTTCGCCGTTGCGATTCGTTTTTGGGCTAAGCCAAAAATGAAGAGCCTGTCCGGCTTGAGGACAATGGAGATTAAGTAGGTAGTCTTTAAAATTGTCTGACTTCCTACATATTTGTAATAGACTTCCTACCATGAAAATTAACCCCAAAAAAATCCCTGTACCAGAACTCCATGGCTACCTTTTGGGAGCCGTGGCTCCGAGACCAATCGCGTTTGCAAGTACTGTCGATAAACAGGGAAATATCAACCTTAGTCCCTTTAGCTTCTTCAATGTGTTTAGCGCCAATCCACCGATCATGATTTTTTCACCTGCGAGGAGGGGAAGAGACAATACGACGAAACATACCTACCAAAATGTTAATGAACATCCTGAGGTGGTGATCAATGTGGTTTCACATGCCATGGTTGAGCAAATGTCGTTGTCCAGTACAGAATATGAGAAGGGAATTAATGAATTTGTAAAGTCGGGCTTTTCTGAAGTCAGGTCTGAAATGGTCAGTCCACCTCGCGTTAAGGAATCCCCAGTTTCCTTTGAATGTAAAGTAATTGAAGTAAGACCCTTAGGTGATGGTGGAGGTGCTGGTAATCTTGTGATTTGCGAAGTGGTTATGATTCATATTGAGGACCGTATTTTGACCGATGGGAAAATAGATCCAAACAAAATAGATTTGGTTGGACGAATGGGCGGGAACTGGTATTCCAGAGCTTCTGGAGATGATATTTTTGAAGTGGCAAAGCCTTTGATTACAAAGGGAATTGGTGTTGATCAAATTCCATCTAACATTCGGAGCAGTACTATTTTAACAGGAAATAATCTAGGCCAGCTTGGCAATGTGGAAAGACTACCATCACAGGAAGAAATTGATGAGTTCGCTACTGAGTCAGAGGGTAGTTCTATTCTCGCCTCACTGGAAGCTGATAGCGAAAATCGCGAGATTGAGCTTCATCGACTGGCAGCCAAGCTTTTGGCTAATGACGATGTAATGGAAGCGTGGAAGGTTTTGCTGCAGGCATAGAAAAACCAATTGGTTGGCTGCGATAGTATGCAACCAACCAATTTAACATGAAGAGAACCTAATCGAATTACCAGCCTCCTGATTTGTCAGGGGCATTTCCTTTTAACCTCACGTAGGTGATGTTCTTTCCGTATTCTCTTTGCAGATGATCGGTCATTGTCAAAATAGCCTGAAGTCGGCTCATTTTTCTTCCGAACCATTCAATCTCTTCATTCAAATCAGCATCTGAAAGATTCTTGATTCCGTTTTTGATGAAATCGAACGATTCCTCAAGATTCTTAACTACAGCTTCCTTGTCATTTGTGTCGATCTCTGGTCTCTCTGGCCGTTCAAGATTGACAGTTCCGGCAAACATAAAATTTGCTCCAGCTGTGTGGCTCACCAAAGCTCCATAGGGTGCAAGAGGCTCAGCGGGTGAGAAATTAAAATGCTCCGCTGGCATTTTTTTGGTTGTGCCGATAACCATTTTTGTCATGCGGTCCCAGGCATCTAGAACTTCTTTTTGTGCAATGGTCGAGCCTTCGGACGGGTCTCCGGCCGATTCTCCGGCCGATTCAGCGGGTGCAGCATTGCATCCGTAGATAGAGACTAGTAGCAGTAGTACAAATAATTTTGAAATTTTCATATCGGGTCTGTTTGATTTGACCCCGAAACTAGAAGTAGACAATTGAACGATGAAGTACTTTGTGACCAGGTGTTGGACTTGGTATAGACAGTTCAGTCGATCTTGGTATTCTTCAAAAGTCGATCATCGTAAATGAACCACTCTTGATTTTTTATTTCAATGCTCAAGCCTAGATGGTTCGGATTAATCAGATAATTACTTTCAAGGGGGTTGATAATTGAGGGTACTTTCAGAATCGGTGATGCTTTTGAACTAAGCCAGTTGTCTCCTGCTGCCTGTGTTACTTTTTGACTAGAAACTTCCGCGAAAGGTGAATCAACTTTCTGGACTATGGAATCCCCGATGTCTATAATTGAAAGTAGATATTTTGAATCATTTTTTGCACCATGCATGTGTACCAAGTGCTCCAAGATGCTTAGTGAAGATGATTGAGCAGTGTACAAAATGAAATTACCTATGGAATTCCATCTTCCTCCATACATAGATGCCCCAATTCCACTCAAGTCTGAAGAATATTGAGGCAGTGTTAGACGGTAGACAATCAAGCGGTAATTCCGTGTTTGATCCTTCCTAATAGCTGAAGCACTTTATTGGCACCCGTAATGGATGTTAGCATGTCCAAAGGTTTATTACCCTCAAGTGTCGGTTGGGAGGTTTTCATCCATGCAGAGAAATTTTTTTCTGATCCGAATGCTTCCTTTCCAGATTGAAGTATTTGATCAATGAAATGGAAGCGATCAGATCTCTCGCGATCCAAGTGTGTTTTTTGCATGATGTTGTAAAAGGTTTTTTCGGATACACCCAAGATACTCGCCATATTGGATTTGGGTATCCCATAAGTTACAGCCTCTTCATGGACTTTGGACGTTTCTACTTCTTCTATCTTGTATCTCACTACAGTAAAATTACATACATATATACGTAATTTTACATATTAAGTTCATTAAAATGCAAATTTCTCCTTGAATTCGAGAAGCTCAGATTTAAGATCCGATGCGCTGAATTTTTGAATCTGATCAAAGAGCTTGCTTTCTGGACTGATCTTTAACTCCCTAAGGTTCATATGCTGATTCGTGAAAAGGAATTCAAGATTTGGATAGATCTCTTTGATTACATCCACCAGATCAAGAATCTGTAAATTCTTGTCAACCAGATTGTAGGTTCCTGATTCAACGTTTTCTGTGATTGTCCTAGTGAGACTATCAGTTAAATGATCTACGTGGATAAATGCACGAGACTGTTTCCCATTTCCAAAAATCTGAATGCGACCTGTAAAATTGGCGTCAAACATGAATCGATTAATCACCGCATCGAACCGCATCGATTTACTATATCCATATACATTCCCACCTCGCAGGTTAATGGCCGTAATTTTCTCCGCCAATCTGTTGGTGTGTTCTTCTCCACGCAATTTGGAGATTCCATAAAAAGTGGATGGTGAAGGAACGGTATTTTCATTTGCAACCTCAGTGCTTGCCCCGTACACTGACGTACTACTTAGGTAGATGAATTTTGAAACGTTGCTTTCTTCGGCACAGTAAACAACTTCGGCCGTTCCCCAGTGATTCACTTGCTCATAGAAATGCGGATCTGTATTGGCAAAAGGAGTAGTCACGATCGCTGCAAGGTGAACAACGACATCGCTATCCTTCATCAATTTTTTTAATTGACGAGTGTCCAAAATGTCACCTCTTACTGCCTGAATCTTCTCTTTGTTTTCGAATGTATCTCCCAGAAAAAAATTATGATGTCCCTTGCTAAGATTATCGTACACAACAATTTTGTCGATCGAACTTTCTGAAACCAATCGTTTAACAAGCTTCGTTCCCACATATCCTGCACCACCTGTGATCAATACTTTCATTGTTATTTTCTATTGTCTAAAGTCTACTGACTATCTACTATTCTATTTAATCAGATCAGTATGCAATCCACATTCAACCTTATTAAGACCATACCACCGCGCCTCTCTTTCTTGCATGTCCAGATCCATTTTTCGAGTGCACGGCTCACAACCAATACTGATATAGCCTTTCTCATCTAAGGGATGCTTTGGTAGATCGTGTTCCTTTATGTAAGCGAATATTTTTTTCTTATCCCAGTCCAACATCGGATGAAATCTGGTGCAATTGTATGGAGCTTCCTGCTCGACCTTCATCGCTTTTCGAACAGCACTTTGATCTCCACGAACACCATTGATCCATATATCATGGCTGGCAAGAATTGCTTCCATGGGCTGTGTCTTGTTTAGGTAGCAGCAGTGGTCTGGATCGGTTGTGAACATCAGTTTGCCATTTGCTTCACGTTGCAGATATTTTGGAGTATCTGGTTTCAGATCCACCATTTGCATCCCAAAAGCTTCAATTACTCGATCTCTGTAGGAAATGGTTTCTGGAAATAAATAGCCAGTATTGATACAATACACGGGTATGGTATTGTCAATCTCACTTAGGATGTGAAGCAATACAATGCTATGCGTTTGGAACGAAGAGGTAGTAAAAAGAGTCTTACCGCTTGACTTGTAGCTTTCAATTTTTGACTTAATCTCCGAGATCTCCACGTTTCTAATTTGAAGCAAAACAAACACCTATAAAAATAAATTCATAGGAAAGGAAACATCTTGTCAGAACTATTTGTTGTTTGACCATAATTTTGCAGGATGCCAAAGGTGACCATTAGTAGAAAAGAACATTTCAACGCAGCTCATCGCCTCTTCAACCAGCAATGGTCTGATGAAAAGAATGATGCTGTGTTTGGGAAATGTAACAATCCGAATTGGCACGGTCACAACTATGAATTGATTGTTAGTTTGACTGGCGAACCCGATCCCGAAACCGGATTTGTGTACGACATGAAGAAACTAAGCGATTTGATAAATGAGTTGGTAATCGAAAAACTTGATCATAAAAATTTAAATTTGGATGTAACCGAATTTGAAAATCTGAATCCAACTGCTGAGAATATTGCCATAGTAATTTACAATACGTTGAAGCCGAAAATCGGAGGAGACTCTGATTTGAAAATAACACTTTATGAAACAGAACGAAACTTTGTTGAATACCCAGCTTAATTTGGATAATGATGATGATCACGTATCATCTTCAAGCGAAACCCCACTAAGACCTGATGCATTTGAGCAAGATGATGAGCTCAAAATTGAGTTGATTGCTAAGCATTTTAAAGAAATCATGCACGTGATGGGCCTTGATTTGGAGGATGACAGTTTGAAGGGAACTCCAATGCGAGTAGCCAAGATGTATGTGAAAGAAGTTTTTTCTGGCTTGAACCCAACTAATAAACCTGTTGCTAGATTATTTGAGAACAAATACAACTACGACCAAATGCTGGTCGAAAAAGACATTACGTTCTATTCTCACTGCGAACATCACTTCGTTCCCATTTATGGAAAAGCACATGTAGCATATTTCTCTAGCGGTAAAGTGATTGGTCTTTCTAAAATCAATCGGATCGTTCAGTATTTTTCTAAGAGGCCACAAGTACAAGAGAGACTTACCATACAGATTGGCAATGAACTGAAATCGATTCTACAGACGGACGATGTAGCCGTTGTAATGGATGCTTCTCATATGTGCGTATCCTCTCGCGGAGTAAATGACACCAACAGCCGAACAGGTACTGCTTTCTTTGATGGTAAATTCAAAGAAAGGGACGTCAAAAGCGAATTCCTGAACTACATCAATACAGCTACTCCAGAACTGTAATTCCTTCAATTCCGAAAGAAGTAAAAGTAGATTTTTTTAAAAAAGTCAAAAACCTATCTTTGCGCACTGTTTTTGAAAATCTATTAACAAATCATGGATAAATTAATCTATTTAGTGCCCGCTCTTGGGCTTCTTGGTCTCGTTGTGATGATCATAAAATCCCGTTGGGTATACAAGCAAGATGCTGGTGATGAAAAGATGCAAACACTAGCTAATCATATCAGAGAAGGAGCGTTGGCATTTCTTAGTGCTGAATATAGAATATTAGCAATTTTCGTTGTTTTTGCAGGAATACTTCTTGGGGTTGTTTCCTCAATGGTAGAAACCACGCACTGGTTCATAGTGGTTGCGTTCGTTATCGGTGCGTTCTTCTCAGCATTCGCTGGAAACGTAGGAATGAGAATCGCAACAGCTGCAAATGTTAGAACAACGCAAGCTGCTCGAACTAGTCTTCCACAAGCCTTAAAGGTGTCCTTCACAGGAGGTACTGTAATGGGCCTTGGAGTTGCAGGTCTTGCTGTTTTTGGACTAAGCATGGTCTTCATCATTTTATTTCAATGGTTCATGGGTGGTGTTTGGACAAATACTGGAGACATGACCATCGTACTTGAGGCACTTGCTGGATTCTCTCTTGGAGCAGAATCAATCGCATTGTTTGCAAGAGTTGGAGGTGGTATTTATACCAAAGCTGCCGATGTTGGTGCTGACCTCGTTGGAAAAGTTGAGGCTGGAATTCCTGAAGACGATCCAAGGAACCCAGCCACCATCGCTGATAATGTTGGAGACAATGTTGGAGACGTTGCAGGAATGGGAGCTGACCTTTTCGGATCCTATGTGGCCACCGTCTTGGCTTCCATGGTTTTAGGAAATTACGTCATCCGAGATATGGGTGGATCAATTGACGATGCATTCAACGGAATCGGCCCAATTTTGCTTCCGTTGGTAATTGCTGGTTTCGGAATCGTGTTCTCACTTTTCGGAACACTGTTTGTTAAAATTTCAAGTAGTGATGCAAAAGAACCTCAGGTTCAGGCTGCCTTAAACAAAGGAAATTGGGGATCAATTATTCTTACGGGAATTGCACTCTTCTTCATTTTGCCAGAAATGCTTCCTGCATCGATGCAAATGAACTTCTTCGAAGAAGGCCTTCGCACAATCACTCCGATGGATGTTTTCTATGCAGTGCTAGTAGGGCTTGCAGTTGGAGGACTGATTTCGTATTTCACAGAATATTATACAGGACTTGGTAAGAAGCCTGTCATGGACATCGTAAAAAATTCATCAACTGGCGCAGCTACTAATATTATAGCAGGCCTTTCAACGGGTATGATTTCTACTTTTGCTCCCGTGCTTCTGTTTGCTGGAGCGATCTGGACTGCGTACGAATTTGCTGGATTCTATGGTGTTGCAATTGCAGCCTCAGCTATGATGGCAACCACTGCAATGCAACTTGCGATCGACGCTTTTGGACCAATCGCAGATAATGCAGGCGGAATCGCTGAGATGAGCGAACTACCCGCTGATGTTAGAGAGAAAACAGATATTCTGGATTCAGTTGGTAACACAACTGCTGCAGTTGGTAAAGGATTTGCAATTGCTTCTGCAGCGTTGACTGCATTGGCTTTGTTTGCAGCATACGTCACATTCACGGGAATTGATGGAATCAACATCTACAAAGCGAAGGTGCTCGCTGCACTTTTTATTGGGGGAATGATTCCTGTTGTTTTCTCTGCATTGGCGATGAGATCTGTAGGTAAGGCCGCCATGGAAATGGTGAAAGAAGTAAGGAGACAGTTTAGGGAAATTCCAGGAATTATGGAAGGAACTGGTCAGCCAGAATATGGCAAATGTGTTGACATTTCTACGAAGGCTGCTTTGAAAGAAATGATGCTCCCGGGAGCAATTACAATAACAGCACCAATTCTTATCGGATTTCTTATGGGCCCTGAAGCATTGGGCGCTTACATGGCTGGTGTAGCTGTCTCAGGTGTAGTTTGGGCCATTTTCCAAAACAATGCAGGCGGAGCATGGGACAATGCGAAGAAATCTTTTGAAGCTGGTGTGATGATCGAGGGAGAAATGACATACAAAGGATCTGAAGCGCACAAAGCTGCGGTGACTGGTGATACAGTCGGTGATCCATTCAAGGACACTTCTGGCCCATCCATGAACATTCTTATCAAGCTAACATGTCTTGTTGGTTTGGTGATTGCACCAATTTTGGGTGAGATTTATGGTGGAGCTGTACATGGAGTTTCTGAGGTTGAGACAAAAGAAATCATGATTGATGAAGCTGAACTGGCTAAAAGAGAGGCAGGCAAAGCAGAAGCAGGTATCATTGAATAAAACCTCCGAAAGAGTATTTCAACCTCGGCTTGTTAAGTCGGGGTTTTTTTATGCTTAATTGTTATAGTGGACTAAGTTAGCTAACTTTATTAAGGATGAAGACTTATAACGTACACGAGGCTAAAACGAACCTTTCCAAAATTTTGAATGAGGTGAGAGAAGGGGAGATTGTCTATATAGCGAAAGCGGGAAAACGAATTGCGGAACTGAGACCAATAAATGAAAAGAAGAGATCCATTAAGTTGGGTTTATTCAAGAACAAACTGTGGGCAGCGGACGATTGGGATAGTGATGAAGTGAATGAAGAAATTGCTAAGACTTTTTACCAGGAGGAGCTTACCAACCCCAACTCAAATGAAGAGGTAGATGGCGAAGTCCATCCGAAATATAGAGAACTTTTTGATGGAAAAAAGTAACCTGCTGATCGACTCACAAATTTTGATATGGTCTCAGTATCAACCAGAAAAACTTTCAGAAAGAGCAAAAATACTCTTGCAAGATGATGTTTTGACGAAGTGGATAAGTATCGTTACAATCTGGGAGTTGACAATCAAGATTAGCAAGAATGCACTAGCCTTTGACTTTGACTGGAAGCAACTATTCGAAGAGCAGCCATTCGAGTTAATGAAAATAGACGTTTCCCATATTGATCAAACAAGAACACTACCATTTATTCATAAAGATCCCTTCGATCGGCTACTGATTGCCCAATCAATTGTAGAGGAAATGCCTTTGATAACCTCGGACAAACACATTCATCAATATGACTTTGCCTTCATCAAGGCTTGATCAACCAATTCAGATCGCTGAAAAGTGGTTTAAGTCGAAAAAATGGAAACCATTTCCATTTCAAAAAAATACATGGGAAGCTTATTTGGAAGGTAAAAGCGGATTGCTAAATGCACCAACTGGTTCTGGCAAAACCTATGCCCTCTGGATTCCCTGTGTACTTGAATTTCTTCGAGACAATGAATCGCATGAAGTAATACCCGAGGTGCAGGTGCTTTGGGTCACTCCACTGAGAGCTCTTGCCAAAGATATATGTAGTGCCATGCAGAATTTCTGCGACGATCTTGATGTGCGATGGAGCGTAGGTCTCCGCACAGGCGACACAACGACCACCGAACGACAAAAACAAAAGAAATCTGCGCCGCAGGCCTTGGTTATCACATCAGAAAGTCTGCACGTACTACTAAGTCAGAGTGACTATCCAAACTACCTGAAAAACGTCAAAAGCATCATCGTAGATGAATGGCATGAGCTGATCGGAACAAAACGTGGTGTTGCCACTGAGTTGGCCATTTCAAGAATAAAGAAACTGACGGATCACAAAGTCAAAATATGGGGTATTTCAGCGACCATTGGTAATCTGTCACAAGCAAAAAGAGTGCTCCTTGGTGAAGACTATTATAAAGATGCAGTGTCTATTCACTCAAATGTGGATAAGCAAATTTCGGTGCAATCAGTTCTTCCTGACGATATCATTGACTTTCCATGGGCAGGTCATCTTGGTACGAAATTGCTGGACAAAGTTGTTCCAATCATCAAGGCGAGTGAAACGACCTTACTGTTCACGAACACAAGATCACAAACGGAACTTTGGTATCAAGCGGTTTTAAAAGAAGCACCCGATTTAGCAGGTGTGATTGCAATGCACCACGGCTCAATGGATCACAACATAAGGGGCTGGGTGGAGGATGCTTTGCATGCGGGAAAACTCAAGTGCGTGGTCTGCACCTCAAGTCTCGATCTGGGTGTTGATTTCAGACCAGTCGACACAGTGATTCAAATTGGAGGGCCAAAAGGAGTATCCAGATTTCAACAACGTGCGGGAAGGAGTGGACACCGACCTGGTGAGAAAAGCAAAATCTACTTCGTTCCAACACATACCTTGGAACTGATCGAAGGTGCTGCGCTAAGAGATGCTGTCGCAGCTGGCAAATTTGAGCAGCGGAAGCCCCTTGAGAAATGCTTGGATGTTCTGGTGCAATATCTAGTAACACTTTCAGTAAGTGGAGGGTTTAGACCTCTGGAGATTCTAGAGGAAATCAAAGACACATATTGTTATCGTCTTCTTACTGCAAAAGAATGGAATTGGGCTCTGGAGTTTATAACTACTGGTGGCAGTTCGCTTGGAGAGTACGACGAGTTTGCGAGGGTCTACAATGAAGATGGTATTTATAAAATCATCAACAGCAGAGCTGCCCAACGGCACAAGCTCTCTATTGGAACAATAGTGGGAGATCCGGCCTTAAGCGTGAAATTCATGACAGGTGGTCATCTCGGCACTGTAGAGGAAAGCTTTGTTTCCAGACTTAACCCTGGTGATACTTTTTGGTTCGCTGGCCAGAATCTTCAGTTTGTAATGATCAAAGAGCTGACCGTGATGGTTAGAAAGTCAAAAAGAAAAAGTGGCTTAACTCCGCAATGGGGTGGAGGAAGGTTGCCGCTTTCCTCGTTGCTTGCTGATCAAATCAGGAACAAGCTAGAACTTGCAAAGAATGGCATCTATGAGGATGTTGAGATGCGAGCCATCAAACCGATCCTTGATCTACAAGCAAAATGGTCAGTAATTCCAGATAAAAGCTCACTGCTTATAGAAAAGGTCGAGACGGAAATGGGTCATCATCTGTTTTTCTACCCTTTCCAAGGCATGTTTGTTCATGAAGTGCTCGCGAGTCTGGTTGCATTCAGAATGAGCAAACTCCAGAAGATTACTTTTTCTATTTCCATGAATGATTATGGATTTGAGCTTCTTTCAGATCAGGAAATCGCAATAGAAGAGGCGTTGGAACTTGACCTTTTTACTGAGAAAAATCTAGTGCAGGACATCAATGAGTCAATCAACAAGACGGAAATGGCACAACGCAAATTCCGAGATGTTGCAACAATTGCTGGGCTCATTTTTCAAGGCTATCCTGGAAAAAATGTGAACGCCAGACACCTGCAAGCAAACTCTGGGATCTTGTTTCGAGTATTCCAGACGTACGATGAAGACAATTTGCTGATCAAACAGTCCATGGATGAAGTGATGACGCTCCAATTGGAACAGTCCAGATTGATGGAAGCGATTCGTCAGATAAACGCACAGGAGATCATCCTGAAGGAAACACAGAAACCAACGCCGTTTGCATTTCCGATTCTAGTCTCTGTTTTAAGACGAGAAAATCTAAGCTCCGAACAAATCACCGATCGACTCATTAAAATGCAATTACAGCTTGAGCAGTCTCTTGGAGAGCCTTAACTTTGAATGATGAAATTACTCCTCTTAGTTGCTTCGTTGGGTATTTCCTTCCTATCACCAGGCCAATCAATCGTTGGAAAATGGAAGACAATTGATGACAACACAAATCAGGCAAGATCAATTGTGGAAATCTATGAGAAGGAGGGGAAGTTTTATGGTAAGGTTTTGAAGACCTACCCAAAGCCAGACGAGGATCCTGATCCAATTTGTGATGAATGTGAAGACCACAGAAAAGGCCAGAAAATCATCGGGATGGAGATCATTACGGATATGAAGTTTGATTCGAAGAATAGACTTTATCAAAAAGGTGAAATACTTGATCCTGAAAATGGAAACATTTACGATTGCCGCCTGTGGCTGGCAGAGGACGGTAGCCTAAAGGTAAGAGGATACCTTCTTTTCTTTTTTCGAACGCAAACTTGGTTTCCCTGGGCGAATGAGTAATTATGAATTCACGATATGCGGTGAAAAACTTCGACTTCTTTCTGAGAAAGCAATTTTCTGGGAAAAACAGCATGCCGTAATAGTCTCAGACCTTCATCTTGGTAAGGCTGGTCATTTTAGAAAGCACGGGATACCGGTGTCAGGGAAAGTCCATTTCACCGATCTGAAAATTTTGGAGTCAATCCTTATTCAGCACAAACCAGAGCAGGTTATTTTGCTCGGTGATCTTTTTCATAGCGCGAAAAATAATGAGTGGAGCGATTTTCTGAGGTTCATTGAGATCTTTGATATGGTGAAGTTTATCCTCGTTAAGGGGAATCACGATATTATGGAAGAGTACCCTGAGGAATTGAATGTTGTTGATTCCCTTGATGTGCACCCTTTTAACTTCACACACCAAAAAGAACCCTCTGAACTCTATAATTTGTCAGGCCACATCCACCCAGGGTTTCGAATTCGAGGCATCGCCAGGGAAGGACTAACGTTGGCTTGCTTCTACTTCTCAGTTGATCACGGGATCTTGCCAGCATTTGGGCAGTTCACTGGCATTAAGAAAATCAAACCTCTTGAGGGGGATAAAATTTTTGGGATAGCCGACGATAATGTCATGGAGTTGATCTAAGAAATACCGTATTTTACAGAAAGATCCTACGCTTTTATCGTAGGTAGGGGTTACAAAATTTGTGTTGACCGTATTTAAAACAGGCTTAGTGTATGAAGGATAGTGAGATTCTCGAGCGGATTAGTCGCGGAGATGAACGTGTTTTGGATCACCTGTACGAGAAGTACTACAGGATGATGACCAAGGTTGTGCTATCAAATAGTGGAAATGAGGATGAGGCGAAAGACGTATACCAGGAAGCCTTGCTAGCGTTTTGGCAAAAGGCCTCAAGCGGCAAATTGGTGTTGACTTCGAAGATTAGCACATACTTATACAGTATTTGTCTAAACCATTGGAGAAAAGAACTTGACCGGAAAAGTCGTTTAAGTTCAGAGGAGGTAGACGGAGAAGAAATACAAGGACACGATGCAAAGGAGCGGTTGAGAATTGTCAAAGAATGTATCGATGAGCTGGGAGATGTTTGCAAGGGAGTATTAACGTACTACTATTTTGATGGGCTGGGGATGCAGGATATTGCTGAGAAGATGAATTTTGCAAACACTGACACAGCAAAGACGAAAAAATATAAGTGTAAAAAGAAATTAGATAGTTTAATAAAAAGCAAATATACCGCCGAAGACTTCTTTTAAATGCCACAAAAAAACAACATAGAAAGAATAGAAGAGTACCATTCAGGAAATATGTCTCCTGAAGAAACTGCTTCATTCGAGAAGGAACTAGCCTCCGACCCATCGCTAAGGGCGGAGAGTAACTTCCAGTCCGATATCATTAATGGAATTAAGGAATATCGGAAGACTCAATTAAAAACGCGACTAAATGCAATCGATGTCAGCCCAGGCTGGATGGAGTTTGCACAGCAGTCAGCGCTCGTCAAGTCCTTTGGAGGAATTGCTGTTGCGACAGTTATTGGCTCTGGAGTGTATCTCTTGGCTGATACCAAGGAAGACCTTGCAGCATCGCAGAATGAAGAAGTCATAGCTCATGCCGAGTTGAATGTTCCAGAAGCCAAGGAAATCCAATTTGAATTAGTACTTCCAGATCCTGCAATATCTGATAAAATTGAAGTAGCTATAAAAGAGATTGTTAAAAAACCTGCTGAGACTAAAGCAGCTGTTGCTCAAATGGTAGCTGGATCTGTGAATTCGGCGACCGAAGAGGACATTACAGAAGTTGCCGAAAAGCCGATGGAGACATTCGCTCCAAGTTTCAGTGCTCCTGATGCTGCCGATATCTCAGATAACACAGAACTTGCTTCTGCAACGTTGGATGAGGTTCCTACTGTTTCTGCAGCGAACAAAGGTGAATTGAAGCCAATAGAGGTAGAAACAAAGTACTCAAAAAATTCAAAAATCAAGTACAAGTACTATGACGGAAAGCTTTTCCTTAATGGTAATTTTAATGAGGAACCGTACGAGATTTTAGAGATAAACAGTGCTAGTGGTAGAAGAATTTTTCTTCTACATCTCAAAAAGTACTACGAGGTTAAGATCAACGACCGATTATCGGAGTTGCCAGAGGTCAGAGATATCAAGTTGATTCAAGAACTTCGGTTGATCAAGGCGAATAAGTAAGCTCAAGCCTTCATTTCCAATTTTTATCAAGATGCATTTTGTCTAACTTTGCGACTTAATGCAAGAGAAAAAAGTCCGCAAAAAGCGAAAGCTAGGTAGTTATCCGTTTGCTAGCGTGGTATTCAGTATCACGGTCGCATTGCTTGTGCTAGGACTTTTTGGATGGATGGTTTTACATAGTTCTCGATTAGGGAACAAAATCCAGGAAAATATTGAGATTCAGGTTTACCTAAACAAGGAGCTGTCTCGCACTGACATCAACAAAATTTACAGCGCTGTTTCTAACAAGCCCTTCACCCTCGTTAAAGATGAGCCTCAAGTTGAGCTCATCACAAAGGAGGAGGCCGCCGAACAATTCATTAAGGACACTGGTGAAGATTTCAAGAACTTTTTAGGGGATAATCCGCTCAGAGATTTACTAGCCGTTAAAATTGCAGCTGAATACCAGCCGCTGGACAGCTTAACCAAAATTAAAAGCGAGATCGAACGAATTAGCGGAGTATTTGAAGTGGACTACGAAGAAAGCCTCGTTGAAAGCATTAACACGAACCTTGCTAGAATAGGTCTCATTCTTATTGGTATCGCCGTTTTCTCACTTTTGGTGGTGATCATTTTAATTAACAATACCATAAAACTTGCTTTGTTCTCTCAGCGCTTCCTGATTCGAAGTATGCAATTGGTTGGAGCAACAAGTTCATTCATTCGAAGGCCATTCCTTTACAGATCTATTTTTTATGGATTCCTTGCAGGAGTGTTAGCTTCTGGAGTGCTATATGGGTTTACAATGTATCTAAATACCATAATTGAGGGCCTTGCGGAACTTCAGGATGTTAAAGGCTTTGCTATGCTATTTGGTATTATGGTGCTACTGGGAATTGTGGTTGGCTATTTTAGCTCTTTGAGAGCCATCCGAAAATATTTAAAAATGTCATTAGACGAATTGTATTAACATGTCAGAAAAAAGAAAATTAGCATTCAACAAGCCTAACTACATGATCATGATTGCAGGAGTAATCTTGCTCGCGCTCGGTTTTATTATCATGACCTTGGATACTGAACCTTACGGTTTTGGCTTTCTGGGTCTAACACTAGGCCCGATTGTGGTCATGATCGGATTCCTAATGCAGTTTGTTGCCATCATGTACAAACCAAAGACCAATTCTGACAAAGATCAATGACCTGGATCGAAGCGCTCATTTTGGGCATTATTCAGGGACTAACTGAGTTTCTTCCTGTAAGTAGTAGTGGGCATCTGGAGATTGGTTCGGTTCTTTTAAACGCACAAAGTTCTGATAATTTGCTATTTGCTGTCACAGTTCATTTAGCAACTGCACTAGCCACAATCACTGTTTTCGCAAAGGATATTTCAATCCTTATCAAAGATGTCTTCAAATTCCAGTGGAATGAATCAACCCAGTTTGTAGTCAAAATTGGTATATCAATGGTGCCCGTTTTTCTTGTTGGTGTTTTTTGGAAAGAGGAGATTGAATCGCTTTTTGTTGGTAACATCGGATTGGTCGGTGGCATGTTGATGGTCACAGGAGTTCTTTTGATGTACGCTCATTTCAAAAGGAATGGAAACAAGTCAGTTGGATATATCTCAGCATTGGTGATTGGATTGGCTCAGGCTTTTGCGGTTCTTCCTGGCATATCCAGGTCTGGTTCTACGATAGCCACAGCTCTTATTCTAGGAATTGAAAGATCAAAGGCTGCCAGATTCTCATTCCTGATGGTTTTGATTCCAATTCTTGGAGCCAGCTTACTTGAGATCAAGGACTACACAGAAAACCCAGGGATTCATTCCATAGAACCTTCCAGCTTGGTTATAGGGTTTATTGCGGCCTTCGCCTCTGGCTTTTTTGCCTGTAAATGGATGATCTCAATTGTGAAAAAAGGGAAACTAACTTTCTTTGCAGCCTATTGTTTTATTGTCGGTCTGATCGCAATTATCGCATCTTAGAAAATGTCAAACGAATACGAAGAAGGCAAAATTCTTTTGATAAACAAACCACTCACCTGGACTTCATTTGACGTGGTCAAAAAGTTGCGCTACGCGATCGGTGTGAAGAAAATTGGACATGCTGGGACACTCGACCCACTTGCTACAGGTTTGCTGATAATTGGCACTGGCAAATTCACAAAAAAACTGAACGAGCTGCAAGGCTTGGACAAGACCTATGAGGGAACGTTCGAAATTGGAAGGACTACACCCTCTTTCGATCTGGAAACGGAATTTGATTCGACGCATGATTTTTCGCATTTATCCGTGGACGATTTGACCAAAGCAAAGGAGGAGCTAACAGGGCCAATCTCTCAAATACCCCCTGCACATTCAGCTGTGAAGGTTGGAGGGGTCAGAGCCTATAAGAAGGCGAGGAAAAACGAAGCGGTGAAGCTTGAGCCAAGAGCTGTTAGCATTCATGAGTTTTCAATTGAAGCAGAGCGGCTTCCAGTGGTCGGTTTTAAAATCCGATGCTCCAAGGGAACCTACATAAGAAGTATAGCTCGAGATTTTGGTGAGAAACTTGGAGTAGGAGCGTACTTAAAGAGCCTTGTTCGCACAAGTGTGGGGGACTATTCACTTGACGATGCTTTCGATTTAGACACTTTCATAAAAAAGCTTAATGAAAGTAATTAACAACATCGAAGACTTTGAGAAGCCAGATTCAGCGGTTGTGACCATTGGGACATTCGATGGAGTTCATTTGGGCCATCAGGAAATTCTTAATCAGGTTGTTGCGGACGCGAAATCGATAGGAGGAAAAAGTATCCTAATCACGTTTTGGCCTCATCCGAGATTCATTCTGAAGAAGGACGCAACAGATTTGAAGCTCCTGAGCACATTTGACGAAAAGGTCGAGCTGCTGGAATCCCTTGGACTAGATTATTTGATCAAAATTCCCTTTACACCAAAATTTTCAAACCTTTCCGCAGAGGAATTCACCAAATCGATTTTGGTCGACCGAATTGGGACGAAGAAATTATATATTGGATATGATCATCGATTTGGGAACAACCGAGAAGGTGATATACATTTCTTGCAAGAAAAGGGAAGCGTATTCGATTACGAGGTTTTCGAAATTCCCAGGCAGGACATTGACAACATTGGCATTAGTTCCACGAAGATTAGGAGTGCGCTCCACGAGGGAGAGATACAATTATCAAATTCGTTATTAGGCAGGAACTATTCAATCAGTGGGACAGTGGTCGAAGGACAGAGAGTAGGCAGGGAAATAGGTTTTCCCACTGCAAATTTGGAGGTGCGCGAGTCATACAAGTTACTTCCCGGAGATGGAGCTTACGCAGTTATTGTCGAAATTGATGGAACTTCTTTCAATGGAATGCTAAATATTGGCTTCAAGCCAACAGTTGATGGTAGTCAAAGGACTATTGAGACACATCTTTTTAATTTTGATGAAAATATTTACGGGAGGGAACTCACAATTGAGTTTGTTCAATCGTTAAGGAAAGAGCGAAAGTTTGATTCCCTAGAAGACTTGAAGAAGCAACTAGCACAAGATAAAGACAAGGCAAAAAGTATTTTACAATGAAAATTTTTAAGTCATTTATAGTATTCTCTTTAATTCTCTCCATGGTTATGGTCACCTCGTGTGATAAAAATGGAGACTTCCTTATTTTCTCTGTTAATAACGACATTGACCTTGGAGAGAAAGTAGCCGAGCAAATCGCCAGCGATGAAGCTTTTAATATTCTTTCTCCCGAACAGTATCCTGTTTCGTATGCTTATGTCGAAAGCATCGTGGAAGATATTTTGGAGTCCGAGGATATCACATACAAGGAAGAATTTAACTGGAAAATTAACATCATAAGCGATCCATCAGACGCGCCAGTGTTGAATGCCTTTGCAACACCAGGCGGACAGTTGTATGTACACACTGGCCTGATTTATTTTTTAGATAAGGAAGATGATCTGGCTGGGGTGATCGGACATGAAATAGCCCATTCGGATCAGCGACATGGATCAAAACAGTTGCAGCGGCAATATGGTATTTCTATACTGTTGAGTATCATTTCAGGAGGGGAAGGCTCAAGTCTTTCCCAAATCGCGGGTCAAATTGCAGGAACTGGAGCCGTCTTGGCTTTTAGCCGTGATGCAGAATCAGAGGCAGATGATTTTTCGGTACGATATCTTGCTACTACAGATTATGCATGCAATGGAGCTGCAGCTTTCTTTAAAAAACTTCTTGATAACGAGGCTCAGCGTCAACCCGAATTTTTAAGTACTCACCCGAGCCCGGAAAATCGGGTCGAAGACATAAATGCTCGTGCAGCTGAGCTCAATTGCAATACAACAGTCGATGAAAATTCTGCATTGCGATATGTTAACTTCCGTAACTCCTTACCTTAATACATGAAGAAATCAGAGATAAAACTTGTAGTGGAATTAGACGATGATCAAATTCCAGAGAAAATACTGTGGGATGCAGATGAGAAAGGTTCAAAAGGTTTGTCAGAAACAAAGTCGATGAGCCTCTCCCTGTGGGATCATGAAACGAAGAATACGATGCGCATTGACCTTTGGACGAAGGACATGCCAGTGGAGGAAATGAAACGCTTTTATATTGACTGTCTTGGAGGCCTGGGACAGAGTATTTTGAACTCAACTGGTGATGAATACATGAATCAGGAAATCAACTCGCTTTGTGATAAGTTCGTAGAACATATCAAAAGCGAGTCATAAGCTAAATTCCCCTTTTAGCAGAATTAAGTTCAGCATTTATCGGAAAATTGCTAATATTATGCATGCATAATATTTTCTAAGGTAAAAAGTCTCTAGAACAGCTTCTTAGGATGTTTTATAATTATTAACTTGAAGATTACTAACAAACGTTAACCTTATGAATCGGAATTTTACTAAAATAATTTTGGGGTTAGTGCTTGTCGTGTTTTTCACGACTGCACAAGCTCAGACGACCGTCACAGGTTCGGTAACTGATGCGGATTCAGGAGAACCGCTGATCGGTGTAAATATCCTTGTGAAAGGGACTGTATTGGGAACGATCACAGATGTGGATGGAAGCTTTTCACTATCCATTCAGTCAAGCCCACCTTTTACATTGGTCATTTCCTATGTCGGGTATGACCGGCAAGAAATTGATGTGAGCTCTGGAACTACGCAAATACAGGTTCAGTTGGCCGAAGCAACACTTCTCGGACAGGAAGTAGTTATTTCTGCCTCCAGAGTGGAGGAAAGCACACTGAAATCTCCTGTAAGTATCGAAAGAATGGATATTCTCGATATTCAGAATGCAGCTTCTCCTGATTTTTACTCAAGCGTAAAAAACATGAATGGAGTTGACTTTAGTACACAGAGTTTGACTTTCAAATCTGTAAATGCCAGGGGGTTTGGTGCAAACGGTAACAATCGATTTGTTCAGTTAATTGATGGAATTGACAATCAGGCACCGGGTCTCAACTTCCCAGTTGGAAACGCGGTCGGTATTAGTGAAATGGATTTGGAAAGCCTTGAAATGATTCCTGGTGCCGCCTCGGCGCTTTACGGGCCCAACGCAATTCAAGGAATCCTCTTAATGACTAGTAAGAGTCCGTTTGATTATCAAGGACTTGATACTTACGTGAAATTTGGAGCCAACCATTTGGATGAAGAAGATCATTCTGCAGCTCTTTATAAGGACATGGGTTTGAGATACGCAAAGGCTATTGATAATAAATGGGCATATAAAATCAACGTATCGTGGATAAATGCACAGGATTTCATAGGTGTTGATACACGTGATCAGAGCGGAGCTACAGTCGAAGGCAATCTTGCCAGTAATAGAGAAAATAATAGAGCGTATGACGGAGTTAATATCTACGGTGATTTCCCAATCGACATTGGAAGTATTGCTGATATCGCTATAAGCGCGGGTGATGCCCCTGGTGCAACTCCTGGCGATATTGCAACAGCACAGAGTCTAACTGCTATCAGATCATTGCTACCAAACGGGGCAAATGGATTGTTTACCCCGGTAGGTTACGCTGAAAAAGATTTTGTAGACAACACAACGGAAAGTCTTAAACTTGGTGGAGCGCTACACTATAGAATAAATGACAACATAGAAGCTTTGGCTCAGGTAAATTGGGGTAGAGGAAGTAGTGTTTATACAGCTAATGACAGATTCGTGCTCGACGATTTCATTATCTGGACAGGTAAACTAGAATTGAGAGGATCGAATTTCTTTGTTCGTGCGTATACGACTCAAGAGGATGCTGGTAATAGCTACGCTGCGAATACTGTTGCCTCTCGTGTTAACCAACAGTTTTATCTACCAGCTTACTTTGGTACCTGGGTTGATTATGTATCAGGGGGTAATCTAACTGGTGCGAATCCAACAAATGCCACAATAAGTCCAACAAATTACACGCAGCTACACCAGACCGCAAGAGCTGTTGCAGACGCAGCGCAGCCCGCAGCTGGTTCAGCGGCGTTCAATGCCGCTGTCGATAACTTCAGAGGTATTTCCATTGCTGATGGTGGTGCGAAATTTCTTGATAAATCGGCACTATGGCACTACGAAGGAAGCTACAATTTGTCGGATAAGGTTGACTTCATGGACGTGATCGTTGGAGGTAACTTCAGGACCTATGCTTTGAATTCAGAAGGAACATTGTTTGCTCTGGATGATAATGGTGATGAAATTTCTTTCAATGAATTTGGAGGATACGTACAAGTTGCAAAGGATGTAGTTGATAATGTTAGACTTCAGGGTTCTATCAGGTACGATAAGAATGAGAATTTTGATGGTCGGTTTTCTCCACGAGTCTCGGGAGTCTGGGAGTTTTTGGATGGTCAAAACTTGAGGGCTTCAGTACAAAGTGGTTTTAGAAGCCCGACTACTCAGGATCAGTACATTGATCTTGATGTTGTGAGTCGAAGACTTCTTGGTAGAAATGAAATTATTACAAATAGGTACAACATCGAAACTAACCCAGTTTACACAATTCAGAGTGTGCAGGCCGCGCAGGCAAGTGGTGATGTAAATGACCTGGTTCTTGCAACGGATGCTTATAAGGAGTTCACTACTGAAAAAGTAAGGACGTGGGAGGTCGGATACAAAGGACTGCTAATGGATGGACGTCTCTTGATTGATGCATTTTACTATAGCAACACTTACACAGATTTTGGTGCGGAGATCCAGGTTACCCAGGCTGTCTCGTTTGCCGATGGAGCGCCCTTGCTAACAGGAGCAGCGGCAATCCCAACAGGATATGACGTGGGAGTAGCGGCTGGCCATTCAGATGCTCAAAAAGAAGTATTCGTTACAGGAGGTGCTGCAGGAATTGCCCTTCAAAATTATGGCTATGACACAAATATTGATGAAGATATAGAGTCTTTTGGGTATGGTTTTGGAGCTGAGTATACGCTGACAGGAGGATATCGAATTGGAGCAAATGCTTCTTACAATGAGTTGAAATCTTTGGATAACATAATTGCCAGAAATTTTAACGTGTCTTATAACACTCCAGAATGGAGATACAATATAACGGTTGGAAACAGAAAACTGACAGACCGAATTGGTTTCGGAATTACCTATAGATGGCAAGATGCCTACTTATGGCAATCCGCGATTGGTTCAGGTGTTATTCCAGATTTCGCCACTCTAGATGCTCAGGTAACTTATAGCTTACCTAGCATCGATGGAAGGGTGAAAATAGGAGGATCCAATATTCTCAATGAGAGGTATACCACATCTTTCGCGAATCCAAGAATTGGATCTCTTTACTATATCCAGTTGAACCTTGACAACATTCTAAAATAATTGACATTACGACTATGAATAAAATATTTAGATATTCTTTAATTCTGTCTTTGGGTGCGTTGTTTGTCGCATGTAGCTCGGAAGACGATATTGTTTCTGAATGGGTCACTGACAACGAGGTAGATCCACCTACCTCGGGAACGCTTGATCTTACAAATTATGTGGCTGTGGGTAATTCTCTAACTGCGGGATTTGCAGATGGAGCACTTTTCCCTGAGGGCCAGGCGAACTCCTTCCCAAGTATCCTGGCTGCTCAGCTAGCTCAAGCTGGAGGAGGTAGCTTTGTTTACCCAGATATTTCTTCAGGAAATGGATTTGGAGGTGCAAGTGGTGATTTCATTTTGGGCCGAAGGTTTATTGATTTACCAACAGCTCTTGCCGCTTTGGCTGGCGATCCTGACGTTGAAGTTGCAGATGCTATTCAAGTTACGGCAGGTAGCGCTTTAACCGCATCCTCAGTAACTGGCTCTGGGGTCAATAATTTTGGAGTGCCAAGTGCTAGGTTGATAGATTTGTCTGTAGCAGGCTACGGAGCTGCTAATCCATTTTTTGGCGCCTTTCAATCCAGTCCTACAGCTTCGATTTTAGGAGATGCTGTTAGTGCTGAGGGTAGTTTTTTTACTCTTTGGGCAGGCTCAAATGATGTGCTTGGCTATGCGATTGACGGTGGAGCCGCAGGAGAGACTTTCAATCCCCTAAATCCAAAAACTATTACGGATGCAGCTACTTTTACTGCTGCCCTTAAAGGCACATTGGATGCGTTAAGTGCTGGAGGTGCTGAGGGCGTACTATTGAATGTTCAACCAGTTACAATTATTCCGTTCTTTCAGACGGTAACAACGCTAAGTGGAGGTCTAACTATTCTTCCTGCAGGTTCTATTGATGCTGGAACAGCAGGTTTTCTCAATAGTGCAGCTGCATACGGCGCATATAACGGAGGTCTTGATGCCCTGGTTGGTGTCGCCCCTGGATTTACGGCAGAAGAAGCTGCATTTAGAAAGATCACTTTTACAGCTGATGTTGCAAACGTTCCTGTTATCACTGACGAATCGCTAACAGATTTGTCTGGTTTTGGACTGGCTAGCATGCGTCAGGCTCAAGTTGATCCCACTACGGGTGCAACCGACCTTTTTGGACTAACGGCTTTGTCGGTTATTGGCTCCTTAGCTGATCCTGATGATCCAACTTCAGTTTACGGAGTTGGTGTACCGGTGCCAGATGAGAATACGTTGACTCTTACTGAACAAGGGGCTGTAATAGCTGCATATGTCCAGTTCAATGCGATTATAGCGGCAGAAGCGTCTGCTCGGGACAACATTACCTTGGTTGATGTCGGCCCAATGTTCGCAGATATTTATGGCTTATCGCCTGCGCAGGCCGCTGGACTAGGTTTAAGCACAGACGCGCAAGCAGCTGCCGATAGTGAACTTGGCATCTTGGTGGGCGGTATTGACTTGGTGCCGTTGAGTCTTACTCAAGAGGCTATTTTCAATAGTGTTTGGTCTGCAGATGGTGTGCACCCAAATCCGAGAGGAGCTGCCATTTTAGTCAATGAAATAATTGGCGCATTAAATGATAAATATGGATCTTCCATTCCAACGGTAAACCCTTTGGATTTTCCAGGCATAAATGCTCCATTCTAAATCAAGACATTTCGTCGAAAAACCCCGACTTTATAGTTCGGGGTTTTTTTATGCTTGAAAAAAGAAAATTAAATTCGCACAATGTCTCAACCAGATTTTAAGGAGAACCTAACCTTTAAGCAACGACTATACATAATTGTTTTTGGTACCGAAACCAGAATTGGGAAGATTTTCGATATCGTTCTTCTATGGGCAATTGTGCTGAGTGTGTTGAGTGTTATGCTTGAGAGTGTAAAATCACTCAATGATCGATTCGGGGATATTTTCACAGTCTTAGAGTGGTCCTTTACTATTCTTTTTACCATAGAGTATTCATTACGAATCCTGATTTCTGAAAAACCAAAAAAATATGCGTTCAGCTTTTTTGGAGTAGTTGATCTTCTCGCGCTACTGCCCACATATTTGACCCTTATTGTGGCTGGGGGAAGTTATCTAATGGTCATAAGAACCATTCGTTTACTACGAATCATGAGGATATTGAAACTCTCGAGGTATTTAAGAGAGGCCTCTGTTCTGGGAGATGCTCTGAAAGCAAGTAGGCATAAAATTTTTGTTTTTATTGGATCTGTATTCACGCTTGTGATGATAATGGGGACCCTCATGTATATTATTGAAAGCGGCGAAAACAGCACGTTTACTAGCATTCCACGCGGCATTTATTGGGCTATTGTGACTGTAACGACTGTGGGCTATGGAGATATTTCGCCTCAAACCACGATGGGGCAGGGTTTTGCTTCTGTTCTTATGTTGATGGGGTATGCAATAATTGCTGTACCAACGGGTATTGTCACTTCAGAAATTGCCACCGCTGAGCGTGATAAAAAACTGTCTGAATCCAACGAGAAACTGTGTGATCTATGCGGGAATGATGTGCACGATCATGATGCGGAATATTGCAAGAAATGCGGGAACCAAATCTAAAATTCAGACTTGTTTCTGAAGGTTCTGGCAATCATCCAGATTATTAGTAATCCAAAAACTACCAAAAGCAAAATGCGAAGGAAGCCCGCTACTGTTAGGTTATCAATCCAATCTGAAAGTAAAGCTGAGTCTGTGTCCATTTCTTTTTTGTAAGTTTTAAATATAAACTTTTTCAGAGACTAAACCAGTACTTCTATGCCAGCAGTCTTTGCTGACTTATCTATATTTGCGATTGCAAAATGCACTCGTAGTTCAACTGGATAGTCCCGATCGCTATCGGGATCGGCTCCGAGGATTGAGATAGTCCGCCGCAGTCCAGTTCGTTCGCTGACGCTGTAGCTTTAGCGAAAGAGTCCGCTGCGATCGAATCCTTCCGAGTGCACATCAAAGTCTTCCTTTTCAATATCTCCCCTGCGACTATATCTTCTGATGCTCATCAGTGATGTGATATTTTTATTATTTCGAATAAGAGCTAGCTCTGGTTCAACTTATCCCTGCCACCTTCCTTATATTTGTGGCTCACAATGCACTCGTAGTTCAACTGGATAGTCCCGATCGCTATCGGGATCGGCTCCGAGGATTGAGATAGTCCGCCGCAGTCCAGTTCGTTCGCTGACGCTGTAGCTTTAGCGAAAGAGTCCGCTGCGATCGAATCCTTCCGAGTGCACATTTAAAGCCTTCCTTTTCAATATCGTCCCCGCGAATGTATTCTTCTGATGCTCATCAGTGATGTGATATTTTATTTTTTTTGAATAAGAGCCAGCTCTGGTTCAACTTATCCCTGCCACCTTCCTTATATTTGTGGCTCACAATGCACTCGTAGTTCAACTGGATAGAATATCGGATTTCGGCTCCGAGGGTTGAGGGTTCGAATCCTTCCGAGTGCACCATAAGCCTCCTTTTGGGAGGCTTTTTTACTGCGTTCGCTTGACCGGATTGTTCCAATAACTATTTGGATTTCGGCTCCGAGGGTTGAGACGGTCCGCCGCAGCGGGGCGGTTCGTTCGCTGACGCTGTAGCTTTAGCGAAAGAGTCCGCTGCGATCGAATCCTTCCGAGTGCACATTTAAGCCTCCTTTAGGGAGGTTTTTTTCATTGCTTGCAAGATCCTGAAACAAGTTTAGGGTGACGCTCGTGTCTATTTATGATACTTCCTTTCCATAGATCGCTGCGATTCGTTCCATGCATTTTTCTCCGTCGATGGCTGCAGAGATAATACCCCCGGCATACCCTGCGCCTTCGGCGCAAGGAAAGAGTCGTTTTACCTCGACATGTTCAAGCGTTTCTGGATTGCGTGGTATTCGAACAGGGGAGGATGTTCTACTTTCAACTCCAATGATTTGGGCTTCATTGGTGAGAAACCCTATTAGTTTTCTGTCGAATTGCTTGAAGCCAGAAATGAGACGTTTGTAGATGAATTCTGGAAGAAAGCCTCTCATCTCAACGGAGGCAAGTCCTGGTTGGTAAGAGGTATCCAGTAGCGAATCAGAAAGTCGATCGTTGACGAAATCTCCAAGTCGTTGGGCTGGAGCCGTTTGAGTTTTTCCCGCAATTTTCCAAGCTGAATGCTCTACCTCCTCTTGAAATTTCAAATGGGCAAGTTCCTCATGTTTAGCGTACGCCGCAAGATCTTCTTTTTCAACGGCGACAACAATCCCAGAATTTGCAAATTTTCCATCCCTGCGAGAAGGACTCATTCCGTTCACGACAATTTCTTCCTGACTTGTGGCGGAGGGAACTATGAAGCCGCCGGGACACATGCAGAATGAAAACACACCTCTTTCCACCTCATTGACAGTGGATTGTGCGACCAGAGAGTAGGATGATGCTGGTAAGTATTCCCCTCTGTTTTCACAATGATACCTTGCTTGATCAATTTGATTTTGGCTATGTTCTACTCTAACTCCCAGTGCAAAGGGTTTTGCTTCAATTTTTATTTTCCCCTTTTTACACAAATGAAAGATATCACGTGCGGAATGTCCAGTGGCAAGTAGGACCGATACTCCTCGGACTTCCTCTCCGTGATGGAGTCGAACACCCTCCATCTCGTCTTCAAGAAGAAAGTCGGTCACTCTTGAATCAAATCTAATTTCCCCACCAGCTTGTTCGATAGTTTCTCTAATCGCCGTGATGATCTTGGGTAACCTGTTGGTGCCTATATGCGGATGAGCTTCAAATAGAATGTCCGGGCTTGCTCCATGCGCTACCAGTACTTCAAATATTCTTCGAACGCTTCCTCGCTTCTTTGATCTTGTGTAAAGTTTTCCGTCGGAGTAAGTACCTGCTCCACCTTCACCAAAGCAGTAGTTGCTGTCGGGATTGACGATGTTTTCTTTGTTGATGGCTGCAAGATCTCGTCTTCTGGAGCGAACGTCCTTACCTCGCTCGAGGACAATTGGCTTTAGTCCAAGCTCTACGGCTTTAAGAGCAGCAAAAAGCCCTGCAGGACCAGCCCCGACGATAACCACAACTGGTGCATTATTTACATTATGATCCCTTTTGAGATACTCCAAATACTCAACTTCAATTGGGGTGTCTCTTGTCTCCACACGCAGGTTGACCTTGATAGCTCGTTGACGTGCATCTATTGATCGTCTGACTATTTTAAAATATTTGCCAGCAGACAGCAATCCTAATTGAGTCAAATGCTCTTTTAGGTTGGCTTCATCGTATCCGATTTCAGGAGGTACTACCAGGTCGTGTTCGGGCATTCGCAAAAGTATCGGAAAAGAGCGGTGTTAAATAAAAAAAGCTTTTCCCACAGTGGAGAAAAGCTTGGATTTATAAATAGACTGAATTGTCAGCTTAATAGTACCAGTAGAACTACTACTGTTAACACGGAAAGGAAAAATCTAACGTAACTCATAATTTTAAACGGTTTAATTATTAGTACACTTTACTCTTGGATCCCCCTAATTTTTTCTTAAAAAAATTCAATTTAGTTTGTGGCAGTAAGCGAATAAGTACGCTCCCCTTCGTTGAATAGACTTGAAATTCGATGATTTTGACGATTTACAGACTCGACGTTCCAAGTCTGTATAAGTCCATCAATATCTACAAGAAGCTGGGTTTGGTCTCGATTCAGCTCCCAAAACCCGACGAGTGCTGGTGGAGCATTGGGATCACACTTGGTCGCCCCTTCATTGATCTCATAATTTCCATTTGGAAAGTACGTGATAAAGTTGTCCGTTAGACAGGGGTGGGGCTGTAGCGTTCCTAGCTCCAGTTCGATAGAAGAAATGCTATACGTCTTGCCAAAGGCATCACTTCCTGAAATAAGAACAGATTTGTTGATTGGCTCAGGAGAATTCTCAATACAAGCTACAAATAGAAGTAGTAGAGGGAGAAATTTTAGTTTGGTCATACTTCAAGGTTTGCAGTATGGCAAACTGTTGAAGAATTACCCCTAATTTAAAGTGAAATCTGGACGAGAAAGGCGAAGTCCGACGAGTAGTAAATATTGGATTGATAAGCCGAACCAATTCCTCCCTTGAGGGAGGTTAGGTGGGTGTCTCTGTTTTCTTTTGGCAACGTTTTATATATCAAAACACCCTATGGTTCCTTCCAATGCTATTAAGTTAAGCATCACTACATGCAAATTGGGGTTTGACTAGAACTTGTGTCAGGCTCCAAAAAACAAAAAACAAAAATCAAACCTTCGTAAGTAGTCAAAATTACCGACTGTGTTTTGAAATTTATTTGTTGTTTGTAAATTTCCGAAGACGTGATATTATTGAAAATATCCACCTGATAACAGATTTGATGAAGATCCCAGATCAAGATCTGGGCTGACGCGCTTCTAACAAGGCTTAACTTAATAGCATTGTGATCCCTTCAAGGAGACATAGAGCATTATCTTCTCCTGAGTTCAGGCAAATTTGTACTCCTATTATCCTGCTAAAACTTCTTTTACTTTCTCCGCTGCATCTTTCAATACGATTGCTGAAGTAACCTTTAACCCAGACTCTTCGATGATTTTAGCTCCTTCTTCTGCATTGGTACCCTGAAGTCGAACAATAATTGGGACGTTGATTTCTCCGATGTTTTTGTAAGCTTCAACCACGCCGCTAGCTACACGATCACATCTTACGATTCCTCCGAAGATGTTAATCAGGATGGCTTTTACGTTTGGATCTTTCAGGATGATTCTGAAGCCAGCTTCCACTGTTTGAGCGTTTGCCCCTCCACCTACATCAAGAAAGTTTGCAGGATCGCCACCAGATAGTTTGATAATATCCATTGTAGCCATGGCAAGACCTGCACCATTAACCATACAACCAACGTTTCCGTCGAGCTTTACGTAGTTCAAACCAGATTCTCCAGCTTCAACCTCCAACGGATCTTCTTCTGAAAGGTCTCTTAGTTCTGCGATTTTCTTTTGGCGATACAAGGCATTGTCGTCAATATTCACTTTGGCGTCAACTGCGAGAATCTTGTCGTCGGATGTTTTTAGAACTGGGTTTATTTCAAATTGCGATGCATCTGTTCCTTCGTACGCTGCGTACAGTGAATAGATGAACTTTACCATGCCTTTGAAAGCATCGCCCTTCAGTCCAAGTGCAAATGCAACTTTTCTTGCCTGAAATCCTTGCAATCCAACCCCTGGATCGATCCATTCTTTGATGATCTTTTCTGGTGTTTCCTCAGCAACTGTTTCAATGTCCATCCCTCCCTCGGTAGAAGCCATGATCACATTTTGACCAGTTCCTCTATCCAATAGGATTGAGAGGTAATACTCTTTTGGCTCGGATTCTCCAGGGTAGTAGACATCCTGTGCAACCAGTACTTTACTTACTTTCTTTCCCTCTGGCCCTGTCTGGTGTGTGACTAGTGTTCCACCAAGAATTGCTTTTGATTTTGGTCCTACTTCATCCAAACTTTTTGCAAGGATCACGCCGTTCGAATCTGTTTCTTTTACTTTTCCTTTACCACGACCACCCGCATGAATTTGCGCTTTTATGACGTACCAACTTGTACCAGTTTCTCGGTTGAGCTCTTTGGCAGCTTCGATGGCTCTGTCGGGGGTGTCAGCTACGATTCCTTCTTGAATGGTAACTCCGTAAGATTTAAGAATTTCTTTTGCCTGATATTCGTGAATATTCATGATTCAGATATTTTTTGCGAAGCTAGCTTATCGACTGTGTTTAACCAAGTGGTATTTGCTCTGATTGCATCATATTTGTGCTTATGCTCAAAGCGAGGCAGTTAAAAAAGAAATACAACAACCTGGAAGTTCTGCAAGGAATTGACCTCGAAATAAAGGAGAGGGAAGTGGTGTCGATCGTGGGTGCTTCTGGTGCAGGGAAGAGTACGCTGCTGCATATTCTGGGGACGCTGGATCAACCTGATTCTGGGGAAATAGAAATTAAGGGTACTAATCTCAGCAATCTGAATCAGAAGAAACTTGCTGCTTTTAGGAACGAAGAAATTGGATTTATTTTTCAATTTCACAACTTACTGCCAGAATTCACAGCCCTGGAGAATGTTTGTATTCCTGCATTTATTAAAGGAGATAGCAATGCTCAGAAAAAAGCAGCCGACTTGCTGGCCAAGATGGGATTAAGTGATCGAGCGGACCATAAGCCGTCGGAATTGTCAGGAGGGGAGCAACAGCGTGTCTCAGTAGCGAGAGCGCTAATCAATGAACCCAGTATTGTTTTTGCTGATGAGCCAAGTGGAAATCTGGACTCTCAGAGCGCCGACGATCTACATAAATTATTTTTCGACCTAAGGAATGAGTTAGGCCAAACGTTTGTTATTGTAACTCACAACATGGATTTAGCGTCTATGGCTGACAGATCATTGGAAATCAAAGACGGAATCATAAATACTTCTAAATGAACCTAAGCCAAGGGGTTCGTTTTATGCTACTGGCTTCATTCGTCTTCGTTCTGATGAAGGTCTTTGTGAAGTACATCCCACACATTCCTGCAATTGAGATTATTCTTTTCAGGGCAATCATTTCACTGGGTATTAGCTTCTATTTTTTGAAGAAGCAGAGAGTAAATATCTGGGGTAACAATAAACCCATCCTGATCGCGAGAGGTATTTCCGGAGCGATCGCGCTGATGCTCTACTTTAGTTTGCTTCAGGAAATTCCCCTGGCAACTGCTTCTACACTTCAGTACCTGGCTCCGATCTTTACTGCTGTCATTGGAATATTCCTTGTGGGGGAGAAGGTCAGGAAAGTTCAGTGGTTTTTCTTTGGACTAAGTTTTATTGGCATTCTTGTGATCCAGGGCTTTGATGCCAGGATATCAAATACACACCTTCTTGTTGGAATCAGTGCTTCTGTATTTATGGGGCTCGCTTATAACTTCATTCGTAAACTGAAGACGAATGAGCATCCATTGGTGATCATCTTTTATTTCCCACTGGTGATACTTCCTGTTGCAGCGATTTGGACTTCCTTTGTTTGGGTACAGCCAGAAGGCTGGGATTGGCTCTATTTGATTCTTGTGGGCTTGACCACACAGGTGGCTCAATTTTTTATGACGAAGGCGTACCAAAAAGAAGAGCTGAGCAAAATTTCTATTCTTAGTTATATCAGTATTATCTACTCTTTGCTTTTTGGGTACCTATTGTTTGATGAGACGTTCAATCTGGTCACTTATTTGGGTATGGGCTTGGTGTTGTTGGGTGTTGTTTTGAATGTGATCTGGAAAACGAGAGCTGATTTGAAGGTTGGTTGAATGGTTGAATGGTTGAATGGTTGAATGGTTGAATGGTTGAATGGTTGAATGGTTGAATGGTTGAATGGTTGAATGGTTGAATGGTTGAATGGTTGAATGGTTGAATGGTTGAATGGTTGATCTGACCGTTATTTAGCAAAAGTGGATCGAAGCAAAACTCTTTGCAAACTAGACTGGATAGGAGCGACATTCTGGCAATTTGATGAAATGATCTTTCTTTTTGCCTTTCGATTTTTGACAGAATACAGCGGATAGCCAGAAGTGCTGAGAGGTAACGTGCTGAATGGTCTCTCCAAAAAAGTATCCTAGTTGTTCTCATTTCAGTTAGAACCATTTTTATTTGCGAGTGAAAAAATAAGATAACATGGGAAGAGCATTTGAATATCGACGAGCGGCAAAAGAGAAGCGTTGGGACAAGATGAGTAAGTTGTTTCCGAAACTTGGAAAGGCGATAACTGTGGCGGCACGGGATGGAGGGACTGACCCGGAGATGAACGCCAAGCTGCGGACGGCGATTCAGAATGCGAAGGCAGAGAATATGCCGAAGGACAACATTGAGAATGCCATCAAACGCGCGGATGGTAAGGATGTTGATCAGATTAGTGAGACTACTTATGAAGGAAAGGGGCCGCATGGCGTGTTGGTATTTGTGGAGTGTACGACCGACAACACGACCAGGACGGTAGCGAATGTAAAGAATTATTTCACCCGATCTGGGGGAGGTTTTGCGCCCTCGGGATCATTGGAATTTATGTTTTCGCGGAAGGCTGTATTTGAGTTTGAAAAGGCAGAAGGGATGGACATCGAAGAGTTGGAGCTTTCGCTGATTGACGGTGGTCTGGAAGAAATCGAGGAGAATGAAGGCGTGATTTATGTGTATGCCGACTACACGCAGTTTGGGGAGATGTCGAAGATGTTGGATGATATGGAAGTGGATGTGAAAAGAGCGTCGCTAAAAAGGATCCCCACAACTCCCGTTGAATTCACTGACGAACAGCTGGAAGAAATAGAAAAGTTGATCGATAAGATCGAGGACGATGAGGATGTTCAGGCGGTCTACACAAACATCGCATAGCTTCATCAGAGCATAAAAAAAGGTCATCAAATTTTGATGACCTTCAACGTTAAGTTTTCTTCTATATCAAGCTAGCCTGCTTATCAAATCGGCAGTTCTGGCCGAATAGCCAGCTTCATTGTCGTACCAACCGACAACCTTAACCAGATTCCCATGAGCAGATGTTAGCTTGGAATCAAAAATGTTGGAATGTGGATTTCCCACGATATCGATTGAAACAATCGGATCCTCTGTGTACTCCATGATTCCTTTCATCGGACCTTCAGCAGCTGCTTTCATTGCTGCATTGATTTCGTCCGCAGTTACTTCCTTACTTAGCACGCAAGTAAGATCGGTAAGTGAACCCGTAGGGGTAGGCACTCGCATCGCGATACCGTCTAGTTTTCCGTTTAGGTGGGGAAGAACTAAGCCGACCGCTTTGGCAGCTCCTGTAGACGTTGGGATGATAGAAACAGCACCAGCTCTGGCTCTTCGGAGATCCTTGTGAGGAGCATCTTGCAAGCTTTGATCTGAAGTATAGGCATGAACCGTGGTGATGTATCCCTTGTCAATACCGAAATTATCATCTAGCACTTTTGCCATTGGGGCAAGGCAGTTGGTCGTACATGATGCATTGGATAGGATTGTTTCTTCTCCTGTAAGAATGTCGTCATTAACGCCTAGTACAACAGTGGGAATATTTCCCTTTGCTGGCGCAGAAATCACGACTTTTTTAGCTCCCGCTTTCAGATGCTTACCAGCACCTGCTTCGTCAAGAAAGAATCCAGTCGATTCAACAATTAGCTCAACGCCTAAATCACCCCACGGTAAGTTTTCGGGATCTCTTTCTGCGTAAACCGGAATAGCTTTTCCATTTACAATAATACTGTTGTCATCTGCTTCAACGGTTCCGGGGAATCGACCGTGATTTGAATCATACTTGAGCAAATGAGCAAGGGTTTGGGTATCTGTTAAGTCATTTATTGCGGCAACTTCAACGTTACCTTTTTCAAGGAGTGCTCGAAAGCTTAATCTTCCAATTCTCCCAAATCCATTAATTCCGACTTTTGTAGACATACTGATAATTTTTCTATGATTTTTTTAAGTGTGCAAATGTATAACCACTTTTTGGTGTAATCAATTCATTTACCTGCCGTTTATTCGCGCTACCTACCATTAATTAAAAATTGACTTTCGAATTGTACCAACATTCGTTAAATAACCGATTCATTAACGTAAAAAGCTTAAGGAAAATGAAACGATTTAGACGCTTATCAGTACTTCTAGCCACACCACTTATTTTGTCAATTGCTGGATGCAATTCAGGTTCATCAGGTGAAGATCTTTCACTTGATTATGAAAAGTACACGTTGGAAAATGGACTTGATGTGGTGCTGCATCAGGATGACTCAGATCCAATTGTAGCTATCGCGATTCTCGTCCACGTTGGATCAAACCGAGAGAAGCCGGGAAGAACGGGGTTTGCGCACTTTTTTGAGCACATGCTTTTCCAACGATCAGAAAATGTTCCGGAGGGTGGTTTTTTCGAAAATATTGATGAATGGGGCGGAACATTTAATGGTGGAACCTGGACAGACGGAACCGTATATTTTGAGGTTGTCCCGAAAGATGCCCTGGAAAAAGTACTCTGGATGGAGTCCGATCGAATGGGCTTTTTCATTAATGCGGTTTCACTAGCTAGTCTTGAAGGTGAAAAACCTGTGGTGCAGAATGAAAAAAGACAGCGAGTAGACAATCAACCTTATGGCCATACACAGAGCGTAATTCTTAAGGCGATGTATCCTGAGGGGCACCCATATAACTGGACGGTTATTGGAGAGTTAGAAGATCTTCAAAATGCCACGCTGGATGATGTGAAGGATTTTTATGAAAAATGGTACGGGCCAAACAATGCAACCATTGTGATCGCCGGTGATATTGAAAAATCTCAGATCAAGGAGCAAATTCAGAAATACTTTGGAGAAATTCCTTCAAGAGGAATTGACACACCTATGCCACCTAAGCAAGTCACTTTGAGTGAATCCAAGTCTTTCTATTACGAAGATAATTTTGCAAGCCTTCCAGAAATCAGATTGACGTACCCATCAGTGGAGCAGTACCATCCTGATCAATGGGCATTGGATGCATTAGGTCAGATCCTTACAGACGGGAAGAGAGCTCCTTTGTACAAAGCAATCGTGGAGGAAACCAAGCTCGCACCGAATGTAAGATCTAACAATGGCTCGAATGAACTTGCTGGAACCTTCACTATTCGTGTAAGAGCCAATGATGGCGTAGATCTGGATTCTGTACGACAGGTGGTAGATGCCACACTAGAGACATTTGATAAGGAGGGGTTTGATGTAAAAGATCTTGACAGAATTAAGGCTGGATTGGAAACGAATTTTTACAATGGAATTAGCTCGGTGTTAGGTAAGGCTTTTCAACTGGCTACCTACAACGAGTACGCCGGAAGCCCCGATTTCGTAAAGACTGACATTGCAAATATCAAAGCCGTAACTAAGGAAGATGTGATGCGAGTGTTCCGAAAATACGTGTATAACAAGAATCGCATTGTTACCAATTTTGTCCCAAAAGGGGCGTCAGATCTAGCGATTGAAGACGCGCAGCTGGCAGATATTAAAGAGGAAGACATTGTTCCATTCAAGCCGAGTGAAATCATTGAAGAGGAGGGTGGGCTAATCATAGCCAAATCACCTTCTGGGTTTGATCGTTCTATTGAACCGACATTTAGCCAGCCGCCGTTGGTGACACCACCTACGATATGGACAGAAAATCTATCCAATGGGTTGAGTGTCTATGGTGTCGAAGCAAACGAACTTCCATTGGTCAACTTCTCGGTAAGAATCAAGGGAGGACATTATCTCGATGATCCTGAAAAAGTTGGTGTAGCCAATCTCATGACAGATATTATGATGGAAGGCACAGCTAACAGAACGCCAGAAGAACTCGAAGATGCGATTGGACAGCTGGGGGCAAATATTGGAATGAATACAGCTAATGAGTACATTCAGATTACTGGTAATTGCCTTTCCAGAAACTTTGATGCAACGCTTGATCTTGTGAGTGAAATTTTACTCGAGCCAAGATGGGATGAAGAGGAATTTGCACGTATCATCAACCAAACGATTAACACAATCCAACAACGTGAAACGAATCCGAATGCTATTGCACAAGTTGTGCGAAATAAAATGCTGTACGGCGATGATCATATTTTTGCTCATCCAACCATCGGTTACAAAGACGTAGTTGAGGACATCACGATTGATGATCTGAAAGATTTCTACAATAGGAACTTTGCACCGAATATATCCAATTTCCATGTGGCTGGGAACGTGAGTCAAGCGTCTGTGAAAAAGGCTTTGGGAAGACTTTCAAAAGAATGGTCATCTAAAGAGGTTGAAATGCCAACCTATGAAGTGGCGGAAACTCCGAGTGAGCCAAGGGTGTATTTTGTGGATATCCCGAAAGCGAAGCAATCGGTAATTCAAATGGCAAGATTAACTGTTCCAGCAAATGACCCGACCTACAACGAAATCATGGTTGCTAATGATCGATTGGGAGACGGGTCATCGGGTAGATTGTTTCAGGTTTTGAGAGAAGAAAAACAATTCACCTATGGTGCGTATGCTTTCCCTGGTCGAAATAGTTTTGCGCCAAGTACGTTTAGTGCCTTTTCGAGTGTGAAGTCGAACGTTACTAAAGAAGCGCTGGATACGTTCAAAGAAGTTATTGGTTCATACAGCGAGACGTTTACCGAAGATGATCTAAACAAAACGAAAACAGCGATGATCAAGGAGAATGCTAGGAACTTTGAGACGCTAAATAATCTTCTGGGTATTCTGCACAATATTAGCACGTATGACCTGCCAGAGGATTACATCAATAATGAGCAAAAAACAGTGACAGCATCTTCTATGGAAAGTATCAAAGCGACTGCTGACAAATACTTTGACCTGAGTAATTATATCTTTGTGATTGTAGGAGATAAGGAGACGCAGTATGATCGATTGCGCGTGGAAGGAGCGGGTGATCCTATTTTAGTTGATAGATACGGAAACTCTACGGAGTCCATTTAGAAAGAAAATAGCTATAAAGAAAGGCGAGGGATATTTTCCTCGCTTTTTTTGTATGTAGTCTTTTGCAAAGCTGGAGCGAAAATCTATATTTGCACTTCCAAAAATCGCAGATCACTTTGGATTAGTTCTTTTGTGATTTGAATTTTGGAAATTTTAAAAAAAATGATCTGTTCGTCTTCCACCTACGGCAAGCCTTTGGTGGATTGGAATTCAGATCACTTTTGAATTGATGGTCCGTTCGTCTAGGGGTTAGGACGCCAGGTTTTCATCCTGGTAACAGGGGTTCGATTCCCCTACGGACTACGAATATTAACATAAAAGCCTACTTAGAGTAATCTGGGTAGGCTTTTTGTTTTTGGGTCAAGTTATTTCGTGTACTTAGGTGAGTATTATTGTATCCTAAGATTCCCAAACCCCCTTTTTGGCAAAATCGTTGTAGATCGATTGATTTGAAGAACTTTTCTCCTTAGGTAACAAATTTGGTTTAGTGAATGATTCGAAAGGAGTATTCCTGCGTAGCCAAATGTTCAAGAAAATCTTTCTTTAGTGTCGAAATGAATGGTGGTTTTGTTGAGTATAAGGTGGACCTGATTGTGTCTCATAAAACGAGGCTTTAAAGGACTAAAACCAAACGAAGATTCCTCTTCTTCGAAGAGGAGTATTTTCACAGAGATAAGAAATTTGTCTAGTTCTTCGTGAAGTCAATTTGAAGCGATTCCTTTAAGAATTTCTTTTACTTGGAGATCGTTCCTGTACAATTTTGTGTGCAACTCCGAACACCTGATAGTCTTAAAGTTTTTGTAAATATCAACTAATCAGCAACTTACCTTTTTGGCAAACTATTTGTTCTACATAATTTGAACTAATAATTCGAAATGAGAAAAGTATACATAGGTGAACTTGAAGAAGTCGTACTTCTGATTGTGGTGATGCTACAGGAAGAGGCCTACGGAGTAGCCATTACAAAGGAGATAGATCAGCAACTCGACCGTAAGATGAGTGTCAGTGCTGTTCATGCGACCCTACACAGACTTGCGGAGAAAGGTTTTGTTACTTCTCACGTAGGGGGAGCAACGGCTCAACGAGGGGGGAGACGAAAGCGCTACTTTAAAGTCACGCCTTCCGGTAGCCAGGTGCTCACAAAAATCCAGGAAGCCAGGAATCTTCTGTGGAGTCAATTACCTCCGAATGCACTTACGATATGAATTTGAGGCCACATCCACCCGAATGGATTAGCAAACTTTTGCGTGTCGTATGCAAGGATGACCTGTTCGAAGAGATCGAGGGTGATTTGCTTGAATTTTATGATGAATGGGTCACGACCTTAGGTCGCAAAAAAGCCAACCAGCTGTATGCATGGCATGCGTTGAAATTCCTTCGACCTTTTGCAATTAAACGTTTTTCATCCAAACCAGATAATCAAATTATGCTAAGAAATTACTTAAAAGTGGCTTGGAGGTCACTAAGGAAAAACAAAATGTTTTCTACAATCAAGGTAGGTGGTTTCGCCATCGGCATTGCAGCATTTACGCTAATCTCGTTCTTTATTCTTGATGAGCTCAATTACGACAAGCATTATGAAAATGGAAACAGAATTTATCGAATTGCAAATGATTACAAAGGAGAAGAAAAATGGACATCATTTCCAGGCCCTGCCGCAGAGATTATTCGCTCGAACTACCCGGGGATAGAAAAGGTAGGCCGATTAATACCTCAAAGCGGCTGGTTTCAATCTGGTGACAATCAGTTACGAACTTCGAGCAGTCCAACCAATTTCTATGAGGAAGGATTTGCATACGCCGATCCCGAGCTGTTGGCGATTCTCGAGATTCCGATGGTTTACGGAAACCAGGAGGAAGCTCTTTCAGTACCGAGATCCATAGTGATTTCGGAGCGAAAAGCTCAAAAATATTTCCCAAATCAGGATCCGGTAGGACAAACCATTATTCTGAACGATAACCTCGAGGAGCCTTACGTGGTAGGAGGAGTGATGAAAAATTTTCCTTCTCAGTCACATATTGATTTCGACTATTTAATTACTCTGTACCAACACGAATTTTGGCCGGGAGAACAAACAAATTGGTGCTGCTGGAATTACAATATTTATGTTAGACTTAAATCAACAACAAACCCTGAACAGTTGGAAGAGCAGCTGCTCACAATCCGGGATTACGTTGCCCAATACCAGGAAAGAAACAACCCCAGCCAGGCAGAAGACACAAAAAAGCACCATACATTTATACTACAGCCCGTCGCTGATATATATCTCAAATCCGATGATATCTATGACAGTGGAAAGCATGGAAACCTTCAAATAGTTTGGCTCTTTGTGGCCATTGCAACCTTAGTGTTGTTGCTGGCGTGCGTCAATTTCATCAACCTTTCTACAGCCAAATCTGCAAATCGATCAAAAGAAGTGGGAGTACGGAAAGTACTTGGCTCCCGAAGGAAAAATCTTATACAGCAGTTTCTGACCGAGTCTTTTCTGATCTGTTTTGTTTCCGTTTCGATAGGGATCTCGTTAGCTGCTCTTTTTCTACCATCATTTAACGAGGTAGCTCAAAAATCTCTATCAATTCCTTTTCTCTCGTGGTGGTTCATTCCAGGAGTTTTGGGGTTCATCTTGCTCATTACATTTTTTTCAGGCCTTTATCCCTCGTTTTATCTGTCGGCCTTCCGGCCTGTAGATGTCCTCAAAAGTAGTTTGAGCCAGGGTAGTAAAAATTCAAGACTCAGATCTGTCATGGTTGTTTTTCAGTTTAGTGCATCCATTGTCTTGATGGTGAGTGCGCTACTCGTCTATCGGCAGTTGGATTTTATTTTGAACAAAGACGTCGGATTTGATCGGGAACAAGTCGTTGTCATTCAGGGAGTTGGTACGATGGGAGAGAAAAGTGATGTTTTCAAGAATGAGCTAAAGACCCTGTCGAACGTTCGCAGTGTTTCCTTGAGCAATTTCATACCCATATCCGGGACGAAACGTGATGGCAATGGGTTTTGGTTAGAGGGAAGACAAGATATAGACAAGCAGGTGGGGACACAGAGATGGACTGTTGATGGGGATTATATAGAAACGATGGGAATGAACCTGTTGGAGGGGAGAAACTTTGGTGATATGGTTCAGGACTCTTCTTCCATCATCATTAATCAAGCATTGGCCAGCAAGTTGAATTTACAGGAACCTATTGGTGCTCGTATCGAGAATTACCTGGGCACCTGGACAGTAATCGGATTGATTCAGGATTTTCATTTCGAGTCAATGAAGATGGAAATAGAACCATTGGCACTGTGTCCGACGACAAATGGCGCCGCAATGATTGTCAAACTTCAGTCTGAAGATTTAAAAGAATCGCTTACTGACATATCCGCAAAATGGGACAACTTAATGCCGAATCAGCCTATTCGCTACACATTCCTGGATGATTCATTCGAGATAATGTATGAGAATGTAACGCGAGCAGCCATTGTATTTGCAGCCTTTGCTGTTTTAGCTCTTATAGTGGCCTGTCTGGGCTTATTTGGACTATCAGCGTTCATGGTAGAACAACGCCGCAAGGAGATCAGCATCCGAAAGGTATTTGGTGCAAGTCTGCAAAATATATTCAACCTGCTTACCTTCAATTTTCTGAAGATGATCGTGCTTTCTTTGGTTATTGCCATTCCTTTTTCATTGGTGATCATGAGTAGATGGTTGGAAGATTTTGAGTACGCTGTAGGAATATCCTGGGATGTCTATTTGATTGCAGGCATTACCATCACAGTCATTTCTCTGGTGACGGTTAGTTTTGAATCTTTGAGAGCAGGCCTTATAAACCCAACCAGAGGGCTCAAGGAGGAGTAGCATTTATACTACTAATTATTTGGGATTGGCACGTTTTGCGAAACGGTGGTTTTCTGCAACACTATCAAACACTGTATAGTCTCATAGCCTTCTGTCTCATAAACTCGTCTCATGAATGAGTTTCACAAATGGACGTTTAATAAAACTCATCTGAGAACGAAGAGTACTCAATTCCGACAGAAAATGATGCAAACAGGAATGGGAGAGTATGTATTTTATTACCCACTAAAAAAACTCCCTCACCTCACATTCCAATATTTCAGAGAGCCTGAAGAGTGTTAAAGAAGTTGGGTTTGTTTTGCCGGTCTCTATCCGAGTATAGTTTCCTCTGTCCATGAGAAGCCTACGAGCTACTTCAGCACCGGATAAACCTGTGCTTTCTCTTACCTCTCGAATTCGCTTAGGATTTCGACAAAGGGTAGGTTTTTGTTTTTGGGTCAAGTTATAGGTCAAGTGTTTTCGCGAATTTAGGAGGGTGTTGATGCATTCCTTTAGATTGATTTTAAGAACATTTCACTCATAGGTGATTTTGTCCCTTAAGCAGATAGAAATTAAGTGGCCTCAGAATAAAAAGCCTTTTGGCATCCAGGCAGGCTATCTGCTCCAAGTCCGTCCAACACACAATCACTCCGCTTTGCCGGCATTCTGCTGCTATCCCTGATGCAAGGCACTGTCAGTTAGTTCAAGGCTGCTTCTTTTCATGATTGTACTGAGATTTCAATGAATTCTCAGAGTCCGCCTTACGTTAACCTCTGACCAGGTGACTCTGAGCGAGAGAAAATTGTGTTAAAGCATATAGCATATAAAGTATCTAGTATAAAGTGTAAGAATGAAGAAGCTCATAATGGTTGCAAACATGATTATCTTTACGTCTATCAAGATTTCGCAAATGAAAGCCGTTAAGGATCTTAAAATATTGTTGCTCTATTTCATAGGATTTTTTTTGAGCTTTTTTGCAACCGCTCAAATTGAATTGAACATTGAGAGGGTAGAGGAATTTAAACACCTGAAATATTATGTTAGCTATATATCTTTTTCACCTGATGGAAATAGAGTGATCCTTACTCGTCTGGAGAGCAAGGGAAAAAAGGTTTGGGGGGATTTTATGGAAAGCACAAAAAAGGATTCCTTCTGGTCCGAGCCCACACCTATTTCCTTAATTAATGAATCTAAGGGTGAATTGGACTTTAGGTCTGTCCCTACATTCAGTGCTGACGGACAAACAATCTACTTTCATGCTGATTTTCAAGACAGTTACGGTGGCCAGGATATATACAGCAGTCAGCTGACTGACGGAGTGTGGCAATCACCTGTTAACTTGGGTCCGACCATTAATTCTAAAGAAGTGGAACAAAGTCCATGGGTTAGTCCTGATGGAGCCAAGTTATACTTCACCTACGGTGTAAATGATAAAAAAAACGATCGCCTAAGAATTTATTATTCTGAGCGAGAATTTGATGGGAGCTGGGGTGCGCCAAAAATGTGGTTTCAGAATTTGAAATTCAATCATACAGAGCATCCAATAGTTTTTCGTAACAATGCCATGATTTTGTATGCCATGGAGGAAAAGACCAGTGATCATGCCATTTACCTAAGTGTAATGCGAAATGAGAGCGATTGGTCGGTTCCGCTGACCATTACCTACAACCAAAAGCAGTTGAATAAAAAAGATCAAATTTGGAGTGCCCCCAGATATGTAACTGCACTGGAGAAATTTGATAAAATTTACCTGACCTTAGATGGAAAGATCTATCAAAGTAATGTCACTGCCGAAATGAAGAGCCTCGTGGATAATGCTTACCAGCCTTCGAACGAAATGTTTCTTGAAGCACCAACGGCATCAGTCATCGCCCCCACGACGAAAATTGGCACATATGAGTCAAATCGAACGGCACTGGTGATCGGAAATTCAGAGTATTCTGAATCTAAACTTAAGAACCCTATGAATGATGCGCTTAGGATTTCTGAGGAGCTGGCTAAAGCAGGATTTAAGGTAATAACTCGAACGAACGTTGAGCTTGAAGACATGAAGGATGCTATCCGCGAATTTGGCGATGAGCTCCGAAAAAATCCAGGTGTTGGACTGTTTTACTATGCAGGGCACGGACTACAAAACAAGGGCGTTAATTATCTGGTTCCACTAGATGCCGACATTCAGCGGCAGTATGACATTGAAGACGAGTGCATGCGAGCAGATCGAGTACTTAGAATGATGGAGTTGTATGACAACCCGATGAACGTAATTGTGCTGGACGCATGTCGCAACAATCCGTACACCTCGCAATTTCGATCATTGGAACGAGGGCTTGCTCAACCCGAGTTGGCTCCAACAGGTTCGATTATTGCTTTTGCAACTGCACCAGGGAAAACCGCGTCCGATGGAGATGGTGAAAACGGCTTATATACTCAAGAGTTTATTCGTTCGATGCAAATACCAGGCTTGAAATTGGAGGAGGTGTTCAAACAGACAAGAATAAGGGTTCGGGAGAGATCTGATAAGAAACAGAACCCCTGGGAAAACTCTTCTCTCGTTGGAGATTTTTACTTTTATCGAAAGTAAAGTTAATTCGAGGTAGCACCATGTAGCTATTGGACGACTTTTCTAATGATTGGCTCTTAGGTGTGAAGTCTTACCAGTTATCGAACCTCTCTAAATTCAACTTTTTTTCATTAAACCACTTCTCTTTGAAGCCTTACAAGCTTGAACATATCTGCTTATCCTTGTTTAGTGAGGACTGAACCATTCTGGAAATCAGCCAACTGCTCAGCGAATTTTTGATGGTCAAACGGGAGTTGAATCTTGAGGTCGGCTCCTAAAAACCTAGGGTTCTCTATATCGGTACATAAAATTACGATTCCATCGACTTTGTTATACAGAAAGCTTATCATTTCCTCCGTTGGTACATTCAAAGTCAGGTGATTGATAATGACAATTCCTGGCCGATAATTTTTGAATGCTGAATAGATGCCTTTCGTTGTAAGGTTTCTGACCTCCCAGCCTTCTAGCTCGAGCAGTTCAGAAATATTGGCACGCAGGCTATAATCGCGCTCTACAAGGAAAATCAATCTTTTCATTTACTGAAAGTACAAGTGATCTTACATGCTTTCCATGACTTGGATTGGATTATTTTATGAATAAAAACAGGAGATTTTTTGATCTGAGATCAAGCTGCTGTCAGCGATTGTATGCTCTTTCGAACCCGATGATATGAAAGTTTCTTCAAAGCTCTTTCTTTGATCTGACGAACCCGTTCTCTTGAAATTCCAAGCTGTTCGCTTATCTCATCAAGTGTGTAGGATAGCGGGTTATTGATTCCAAAAGTCATTTCAATTATTTTTCTCTCTCGTTTTTTCAGACGTGAAAGAACCTGACGCACTTGATGTTTCAACTGTTCGATATAAAAGGTATCCTTTTGGTCTGTGCTGTCCTGATTTGGTATAAAATCCAACATCGAATTTTCTTGATCGATCCCAATTGGTGCATCAAGAGAACATTCCGTACTCACAGAATTTATTGATTCTTTCACCTCGCTTTCACCAGTATGCAGAACCTCTGCTAGCTCACTTGTGGTCGGTGATCTTTCATACTTTCTTTCCCAATGTTCAATAGCTTTGCGGATTTTGGACATGCTCGCCAGCTTGTTGGATGGTACTTTGATTAGCCTTGACTGCTCATCCAATGCTGCCAAAATGGATTGACGTATCCACCACACCGCATAGGATATAAACTTAAAACCTCGAGTTTCATCAAACCTCTCTGCGGCTTTTATCAGTCCGATATTACCCTCATTGATGAGGTCGCTGAGGGGTACAGGACTATTTTGATAAATTTTAGCTACGGAAACAACAAAGCGCAAATTAGCTTTCACGAGTTTTGTTTTGGCGTCCTGATCGCCAGATTTTATACGTTTGACAAGAGCAATTTCTTCAGTGCTAGACAACAGATGCTCCTTTGAGATTTCTTTAAAATACTTACTTAGCGAGTCACATTCAATTCGCGTGATTTTGTCCGAGATCGTAATCTGTTTCATAGCTGTCATTGGTTTGGTTCAATAAGCTAAAGGTTCCTAATTACATGAGACAGTCTTTCTCTTACCTCTACGGCGATTTCCTTCAAGGACGGATTATCGATTGCCTGCATGGATGCAAGGGGATCAACAGCAGCTACTTCAATGGACTTGTCAGTGTTTTCTCTAACGATGACATTGCATGGTAACATTGTTCCCACCTTGTTTTCACTTTGAAGCGCTTGATAGGCAAAATTTGGATTACATGCACCAAGAATTTTGTACCGGTCAAAATCCACATCAAGTTTCTTTTTGAATACTTGGTCAACATCAATTTCAGTCAAAACTCCAAAGCCTTCCCTACTTAGTAGCTCTGTTACATGTTCCACAGTTTTGTCAAAATCTTCAGTGACAGTCTTGTTAATGAAATAGTCCATACCCAAATTTATTTAGAGTGCTAAGGTGATGAAGTAGCAATCATAATGCAATGATGATCATCAAGAGCAAATCTGATTTTTCACACGCTAGCGTTATAGGAAATTTTTCTGATCACAAGTTTAGTGATCCCGATGGCGAGGAGGTAGCAACGACCATAAGGCCAACCGGTCACACGCAAAGAAGTACGATAGAAGAGGGTGTCCAAGGGGAATACAGTAGAGCAACCTACGGTGCTAGTGATACCAACAGTTCTGTGATAAGCCATTTATTTTCAAATCACCCATTGCTAATTGATCCTTAAACATTGTGAAGTTGATATAGATCAGAAAACTACTTGAGAGCAATCATTGAATTAGGTCTTCCAACCTTCTACATTGGGTATATTAAATTTTTGTTTAACACATATAAAGGAGGTAAGAAATGTCACTTTTAGTTAGATCACCCAAACTTTTTTCGAGTATGCCAACATTGTTCTCTGACTTTTTTGATGATGACAATAGGTTGTTGAATTTCGATACCAATGAATGGAAGTCCAATGTTCCAGCAGCGAACATCAAGGAGGAAGATTCAGAATATGTTATTGAACTGGCTGCTCCCGGTATGGAGAAAAAGGATTTCCATGTGGAAGTTGAAAATAACAACCTGTGCATCAGTTCTGAAAAAAAGAGTGAAAATGAAGAAAAGGAGGAGGGTTATTCTCGTAAAGAGTTTAACTACAGTTCATTCTTTAGATCATTTGCACTTCCTGAAAATGTCAATGAGGATAAAATAAAAGCGTCTTACAAAGACGGAATTCTCTCATTGGCGTTGCCGAAAAAAGAAGGTAATAAGAGCATTCCTAAGAAAGAAATTAAAATTTCTTAGGAAGGAAGTAGCTCATAATGGGGCGGGAGGGGTTTTCCTCCCGTTTTTTTACCGTCACATTTGAAAATTAAAACGATTCGCTATGAACATACTGGTCCCATTTAACTTTTCCAGCAGTTCCTTAAACGCACTTAGGTTTGGTATCAAGCAGGTGCTCGATTCGGGCTCATCCCTCAAAGTATTACATTGTTTCGATTTGCAGTTGCCTTCATTCGATCTCACGTACACAGTAGATGTTGCATCAACTAAGAAATACAAAGATGGAATTAGCACAGAGTTTGAAGCATTGCGAGAAGAATTCCCAGAGATAGCAGATGTGCAATGGGATTTTGAAGTGAGGGAAGGGTTCCTTGTGGATGTAGCCAGAGAGGTAATTGAAAACGAGAATATTGATTTGATTGTTATGGGGATGGGAGACTCTGGAGGAATCACCAAGACACTATTTGGCAATACTACTTTAGAGATGATGAACTCCACCAAGCTTCCTATCATAGCAATCCCAAAAGATTTTAAGGAATTTGAAATTAAGAATATATGCATTGCCACGGACATGGCACCTGATAGTGTAGAAGATCTTGACATGGCCAGGCATTTTTCTGCGATGTACAATGCGAAAGTACATCTTCTAAATATTGGCGGAGATCCTAAAGAGATAGATATTGACCACTCACTGGTGGCCCTTGGATTACATGATTTTTTAAAGGGAATTGCTCATGAATTTCATTTCCTTTCAGATGAGAAAATCGATCGAACCATTGAAGCCTTTGTCAAGGAATTTAAGATTGATATGCTTGTGATAAGGCCCGGAAGTCACGGGCTGATTGGCAAACTATTCAGTCATACAAGAAAATTGTTGGCTTACCAGACCATACCATTAATGACCATACACAAGTAGCCGAGACAATGGAAGAACCGAATAATAGTTATGAATCCATGAAAAATAAGCATGGATCACTAGCGAAAAGTACCAACAAAATCAATTTGGAAACAACGAGAATCAAGAAGATTATAAGTCCAGTTGATTTCTCAGAGGCGGCAAGTAATGCTGTAGAGTACGCAGCTAAATTAGCTGTATTTTTCGATGCTGAGCTCACGCTGCTTCACGCAGTGAATGAAATGGCGTTCAGAAATATTTTTAATGCAAAGAATGAGCTTTCGAGCGACGCAAAGATGAAAAGAGTCAAAAAACGACTAAGCGTTTACTGCGCCGAAACGGCGGACAAGTATGCTGTTGAATGCAAGCCACTTGTTAAAGTATTCAGTACTGATATGGAGACTGGAATTGATGAGGAAGTAGTAACGAAAAACTATGATCTCCTGGTAATGGGTACCCATGGGACAAGAAATGAGGGTCAGTACTTTTTAAATGCTAACGCCTACGGGGTGATTAGGAAAGTCTCCTGCCCATTGTGGCTGGTTCCCGAAGGTTGCAAATTCACAAAACCACAGGATATTGTTTATGCTACGAATTATCAAGCTGGAGATCTAGCTGCACTGGAGAGCCTCTTAAAAATCACAAAACCTTTTCACTCAGAAATTACTGTTTTACATGCGAGTAAGAAACAAACCAAAAAGAGCAAGGACGTATTTGTCTTTTTTCAGGATTTATATCGCGATAAACTGGCTGGACAGAAGCTTAAGTTTCAGCGCCTGGTAGGCGATAATTTGGCAAAGGCAATTGATAATTACATGATCAAAGGCACACCAGATCTTTTGGTGTTGTTAACTCATCACTATTCGATATTAGAAACAATTTTCCACGATAGTTTCACAAAAAAGGTGAGCCTATCCGCCCGCTATCCAGTCTTAATTAACAAGACTTATTGATTGTAAATCTCCTGATTGAACTGGAGTGCTTTAGGAGTCTGAATGAGTTTATTAACCACATTGGGGTTTACGGGTGGTGCTAGTATCTCCAAAGCCGTCAGTTTTTCTGCTTACGATTTCCCGTAATTCCATGATCGAAGTTCAGGTGTCATTAGACGCAGAGCTATGCTACCTTGATAATTTTGGATGACCCATTTCTATTATGTTTTGGTAGTCGTACTTTCAAAATTCCATTGTCATATGTACTGACTATTTTGTTAGTATCAATCAAGCTCGACAGTTGGAAGGTTTTCCTGAATTCCTTCTGATTCACTTCCTTTGGTGCTTCTTCGAGGAGCGCATTCTTTTCCACATTACTGCTTCCTTTTGCAGTAATTTCCAACTCATCTTCATTCACTGAAACCGTGATGTCTTCTTTAGCACAACCTGGGAGTGCAATTTTCAAGTCAAATTGATTTTCCCCATGGTGCACATTTATTGGTGAACAGGTCATCCAACCATCATCAAAGGCACTTCTGCCAAGAAAATGGTTTGGGTCGATGAACGAACCATAACAATCACCAATCCTGTCAAATACGGTATTTCGTCTTTTGTATAGTGACATGTCTTTTATGTTTTGAGTAATAACCTAAACCGATTCGAGAAATGCTCTGACATGGCTCACACCAAAACATGATCAACATCCTAAACTCGACGGTTTGATGGACCATTGGGTTTGCTGGCTGAATTCCTTGAATCTTGGAGTTTCGGGTTATTATTAGGTGCTCCATAGGTAGGTCAGGAGTATTTATGTGAGCCTTTTTCCAGGCTCACAACTCTGAGGTTTCAAGGCGCAGGTCTTGGGTTAGATATTGTAAATGGGTAGGTCAAACTGTTAGGGTGCGGCATCAGCTTTACGAGGAGAAGTGGAAAGGGATGTGCTTTTCGAGTGGAGTTTCCTGCTAATCGTAAGATTCGTCATTTAACAGGGAAATAAAAAAGGCGGTGGTAACCGCCTTTGGATTTAGAGGAAGCCAAATTTGACTTGCCTGCTTGATCTATCTATTGATGTGAAAGTACTTTCCAGGTTTCACATTTTTTATAAGAAATGTCATACGGACGGATGATTTTGCTCAGTCAAGACCTGAGACGTGTCTATTGATGTATTTCTGGAGAACTGGTTTTTATATTTCGACATCAGAGAGAGATATTTGGATACTTCCTTTAAGAAAAATGTCCTCTCAGACGTATCCTTTGTTTGTTTTGCTCTGAGAGCATTGACTTTAGCTCTAACATTGGCTCGGTAGCATTTATAATAGGTAAAAAGGAGATCTTCATCGTAGTTCCTTATAACTGGCGATATCTCCAAGTATGCTTTCAGAAATGAAACACTTAAGTCTTCTCGTTCTCTGGCTTCTAAATCCATACACAAAAAGGCGAGTTCATCTAGAATATCTAGCTTTCTGAAAGCATCATTGAACTCGATGCAGTCAAAAAGTATTGGGTCTTTGTATAGGAAAATATTTTTGGAATGTAGATCGCCATGAAGATCCTTAACGAATCCGCCCTTTACCCTATTTTTAAAGAGAGCAATTTTTCGATCGATGAAATGGTTGCTTTCAAGAATGGCTTCATTGATTCGCTCTTCTGCGAGCAATCCAACTTCCTTATGCAGAAATGGCTTGATCACCCTGATGTCGTTGAACTTTTGGCTTAGATCTCTTGATGAGAACCCGCCCCGAATGACTTCTGCATTTTGATGGAATTCTGCGATCTTGCGCGCCAATTTCGACATCTGTTGGGTAGTCACCCGGTTTTTCTTGATCATGCGGTTCATTTGAAAATCCCCATCCAATTTGAGCATTTTGACACCATAATCTATCAATTGAGATCCTTTGCCTAGTTGAACAGAGTTCTTCTCTCTGTAGACTGGGACAATGTCCAGGTAGATATCACTGAACCTGCTGTTGAGCTCCACTTCTCGTTCGCAATAGAACTTACGTCGTTGTAATCTTGAATAGTTCAGAAAAGAATAGCGCATTGGCTTCTTGAACTTGTAAGCAAATTCATGGGTAAGGATTACCCATGAAATATGAGTCTCAATTAGCTTCGCCTGTTCTTCTGTGGAGAGGTTTTTAAGCAGTGAAAGTATATCGCTTGGTGTCATTTCTTTCCTTTAGTCTTAAATGTTTTAGAGCACTTCCAATCATTTCACTTAGATTCTTGTCGGTAGAAATCAATTTAAGATGCGGTCCTGACATTGGTTGAAAAGCTCTTTTGATCTTTTTATGTATTTCATAATCAGCATCACTGTCGATCCTTTTCTTCGTTGTACGTTCCTTTATCAGTGTCTTCGACGCAAGAACTTCGATGTAATGGATAGTAGAATGATGGTTGAAGTTCTTACAAAACATCTCTCTAATGCTTTTCAAAAAAAATGTTCCATCAAACACGACAGTTTGACCAGTCCGAAGTGCCTCTTTTCCTCTTTCTATCATACGTTTGTACACCATTCTCTTTGCTTTTAGGGAATAATCCTTTTCTTTCAGCACTTCTTTTCTAACCCTATCAGAGCTTAAGTACACGCTATCCAAAACTTTGGCAAGTCGCTCCGCGAAGTAACTTTTTCCAGATCCCGGTAAGCCAAAGACTATGACAATCATCGTTGCTAACTCTTACTTGTTCGTCGGTCAAGCTCTTCTGCGATCTCAGCGATTGCGTTGAAGCTGGACTCTTTTCCATCAATTAGACGCTGCAGATCGTAGGAGATATCTGTATAGCCCATGCTGCTGGCGTAAATGCCAGCTGCCCCGTAACACGTCTTTTGAAATTTATGCAGTCGACTGAAACTGAAAGCAACATACATATCAACAATCTCTGGCTCACTGCTGTATTCAGCCAGACTTATAATCTCTGTGAGCAGGGTTTCAAACTCCTCGGATGGTACTTTTTGAAATTTGGCTTTCACTTTGTTAAGAATCTTTTGAATAGATTTTTGCTGACTTCTCATGAGTTTTTTTAGATCATGAATGGCACTCAATAATCTACTATTTGAAAGCTGACCTTCGATTACAGGAAGAAGGTCCAGGATAAGTATCTCCGAAACCAGAATTTCATTTAGCTGGTCATCTAAAATAGATTTAAGACTTCTTCGAGTCATCTTCCGCTTTTAGTAGTAAAGAACTCATGGACGTAATTGCACTGCCATGATACAAGTCAATGCTGAAATTGATCCTGATCAGAGGCGGTCAACACCAAGGTGAGTCTCTAAACCCAGCAGTCATTTCTGAAGCCGACAATTTCCATGGGGGTATAGCACTTCTTAGAATGCGAAATTCCTTTCAGCAACGATATTTATTTTGTCGAGTTCCTTCACAAGAATTCGATTCTTTTCAATCGAAATGAGGTGTTCGTCTTTAAACTCAGAAAGCACCCTAATCACCGTTTCCGTTGCAGTTCCGACCATATTGGCGAGGTCTTCCCGTGAAATGCTGAGCTCTAAATTTTCACCTGAGCGTTTATATTTATCAAGAATATCTAGCAAGGCCTTTGCTGTTCTTTGCCGAACGGTACTGTAGGCCAGATCAAGCAGCTGCTGTTCCTTCTTGGCCACTTTGTGTGAAAGTATCTCTATGAATTTGCGAGAGACAATGTGATTTCCGTATATGAGTGTAAGAAATTCTTCTTTTGGAATCATGGTCATTTCCGATGGTTCTAGCGTAGTAGCGGATTCCCCATATTCACCCTCCAGAATTGATTCGTAACCAAAAAAATCACCCTTAACATATATTCCAGTTATTAGCTCCTTACCCTCCTCGTTTGTCTTGTAGGTTTTAATTTTCCCTTGCTTTACAAACATTAGGAAGTGGGGGGTATCACCTTCCAGAAAAATATCTTTCTTCTTCTTGTATTTACGAGTCTTGCGCTCTTTTTTCAGATCTTCAAGGTTACGATGAACCTGTGCATCGCTGATTAGTATGTCCATGCCCTCAAGACCATGGCCATAGTCGCTTTTAGCGGTTTCAGATTTGCTAAGACGTGTCTCGACAGTATCTAGTAATTCGGTGTCATCAAATGGCTTGGTTAAATAATCATCTGCCCCAAGATTCATTCCTTTGCGAAAGTCGGATTTGTCAGTCTTTGCTGTAAGAAAAACAAATGGAATATTTCGGGTTGCTTCTTTTTTGGTTAAAATCTGAAGGACTCCATAGCCGCCCAGTTGAGGCATCATAATATCACAAACAATAAGATCTGGTAGCTGAGAGACAGCCAATTCAACTCCCTCCTTGCCATGACTGGCGGTGATCACTTCATAGTCAGCCAACTCCAGGATTTCGGCAGTGTTTTCCCTCAATTCCTGGTTGTCTTCAATGAGCAGTATTTTCTTCATTTTCATCCCTTCATTTGCCCCCAAAAAATGATATTGCACAATGGTACCTACAAAATACTATTGGAAGTATGACAATGGTCAAGCTAAGAGCTGGAATCCGTCACTTGAGGATCGCCTCGCTGAACCACCCTTGAAGGAACTGAAGATGATTTTTACAACTTTCGGATAGCGCAGAAGGATCATTTCTTAGGTTCGATGATTGGCCCTACGAACTACAGCTTTTTACTTCAATTGTAATTTCGAATTACTGACATCCGACTAAAGATGAGATAGCCAAAAAAGGGTTGTTTTTGTTCAAATTAAGGAGATTTTCCCATGTTCTCAAAACCACCCCCCGTCGAAGAGTTGAACAAATTGAGTTGTACTAT
>Ga0316189_10000161_pt1 | contig 63961 bp, 30 predicted proteins | sample LowCovwburrow_MG_FD_204930 | JGI IMG/M metagenome (GOLD analysis project Ga0316189, IMG submission 204930) | Coastal sediment microbial communities from Maine, United States - Lowes Cove worm burrow | ecosystem: Environmental > Aquatic > Marine > Coastal > Sediment | place: USA: Maine...
AAAAAGATACCGGCGGAGTTTCTGAGGCCGAAATAAAAGAGAATATTGAAAGCCTCTCTGAAGCACAATTTGTACATCTGCATAATCATTCCCAGTTTTCAGTTTTACAATCCACCATAAATATCAAGGATTTAGTACACTCGGCTGCAGAAAACAATATGCCCGCGGTTGCCCTTACTGATCATGCGAATATGATGGGGGCTTTTCATTTTGTAAAGGAAGTAAAAGCCCATAACCGTAGTGTAAAGGAAAAAAACGGGATTGCAATTGAGCATGGTGAATTGCCCACTGAAAAGGAAATTACACCCATTATCGGCTGCGAATTTTTTGTTTGTGAGGACCATAACAATAAAAATATTAAGGATTATGGGTATCAAATAGTCTTATTGGCCAAGAACAAGAAAGGTTATCACAATTTGGCCAAAATGTCTTCCATAGCGTATACCGATGGATTTTATTATGTGCCAAGGATTGACAAAAACGTGATTAAAGAATACAAGGATGACATTATTGTTTTGACAGGAAACCTATATGGGGAAGTGCCAGGAAAAATTTTGAATGTTGGTGAAAAGCAGGCCGAGGAAGCTTTGCTTTGGTGGAAAGAACAGTTTGGTGATGATCTCTATATAGAAATTATGCGGCACGGGCAGGATGATGAAGACCGCGTGAACAAGGTATTGATCGAATTATCGAAAAAGCACCAGGTTCAACTAGTGGCCACGAACAATACCTACTATTGTGCCAAGGAAGATGCCAATGCCCATGATATTCTACTTTGTGTAAAGGATGGTGAAAAACAGGCCACACCTATAGGTCGCGGACGAGGCTATCGCTACGGCTTGCCTAATCAGGAGTACTATTTCAAGTCTTCTGATGAAATGAGTCAGTTGTTCAAGGATCTTCCCGAGTCTATTTTGAATATTCAAGAAGTCGTTGATAAAATCGAAACGTACGAATTGGCAAGGGACGTGCTACTGCCCAAATTTGATATTCCGTCAGCGTTTAAAATTGTCGAAGATGAGGATGATGGGGGCAAACGCGGAGAAAATGCCTATTTAAGGCATATAACTTACGAAGGTGCCAAAAAACGTTATAATGAAATTACCCCTGAAATAGAGGAACGCATTGATTTTGAGTTAAAGACCATAGAAAATTCAGGATATCCCGGTTATTTCCTGATTGTTGAGGATTTTATTCGTGAAGCTCGTAATATGGATGTTTCGGTAGGTCCGGGCCGAGGTTCTGCCGCAGGATCTGTAGTGGCGTATTGTTTGAAAATCACCAATATTGACCCATTGAAATACGATCTGCTTTTTGAGCGGTTCTTGAACCCGGATAGGGTATCAATGCCTGATATTGATATTGATTTTGATGATGAAGGTCGAGGCCGGGTTATGGATTATGTGATCAACAAATATGGCGCCAACCAAGTGGCTCAGATCATCACTTATGGTACCATGGCGGCAAAATCATCAATCAGGGATACGGCAAGGGTATTGGACCTGCCGTTGGGTGATGCGGATCGTATCGCCAAGTTGATACCGACCATGTCCAAGCTCGGAAAGATTTTTGGGGTCCCAGAAGCCGAATTGAAGAAGAAATTCCGCGCAGAGGATTTAGAGAAGGTCAATCACCTATTGAATATATCTGAAGGGGATGATCTGGAAGCCCAAACTGTAAATATGGCCAGGGTTTTGGAAGGCTCGTTGCGAAATACAGGAATCCATGCTTGTGGGGTAATAATAACACCAAGCGATATAACCGATTTCGTACCCGTAGCCACGGCCAAGGATTCTGATCTATATGTTACCCAGTTTGATAACTCTGTCGTTGAGAGTGCCGGATTATTGAAGATGGATTTTCTTGGATTGAAAACATTGACACTGATCAAGGACACGGTGAAGATCGTTAAGGCAAAACACGGTATTGAATTGGTGCCTGATGATTTTCCGTTGGATGATGAAAAAACCTATGAACTTTTTCAAAGAGGGGATACGGTAGGGATTTTCCAGTATGAATCCCCTGGTATGCAAAAGCATTTAAAGGATTTAAGACCTACGGTCTTTGATGATCTTATTGCTATGAATGCCTTGTATCGACCAGGTCCGATGGAATACATTCCAGACTTTATTTCCCGGAAAAATGGAATGGCCGAGATTACCTACGACCTTCCAGACATGGAGGAAAACCTTAAGGAAACGTACGGCATTACGGTATACCAAGAACAGGTGATGTTGCTTTCCCAAAGATTGGCAGGATTCTCAAAGGGTGAAGCAGATGTTTTGCGAAAAGCAATGGGAAAAAAGATTTTTTCCCTACTGCAAAAATTGAAACCACAATTCTTGGATGGTGGTGAAAAGAAAGGCCATCCTCGTGATATTTTGGAAAAAATCTGGAAAGATTGGGAAGCCTTTGCATCTTATGCCTTTAATAAAAGTCACTCTACATGTTACGCCTATATTGCTTATCAGACTGCCTATTTAAAAGCACACTACCCAGCTGAATATATGGCGGCAGTATTGAGCAATAATATGAACGACATTAAACAGGTTACCTTCTTCATGGAAGAATGTAAACGTATGGGCATGGATGTTTTGGGTCCTGATGTCAATGAATCATATTACAAATTTGCAGTGAATAAAGATGGAGCCGTCCGTTTTGGAATGGGTGCTATTAAAGGTGTTGGGCGCGCTGCCGTTGAAACAATTGTAGAAAATAGAAAAGAAGAAGGGCCCTATAAATCGGTCTTTGATTTGGCCAAACGCATAGATTTGCGCGCATCAAACAAAAAGGCCTTTGAAAGTTTAGCCGTGGCCGGTGGTTTTGATTCCTTTGGTGTTAGCCACAGGGCACAATATTTTCATCAAGAGGGAGATGGAGTGACCTTTTTGGAAAAAGTGATTAAGTACGGATCTAAGTTTCAAGAGAACGAAAATTCGTCTCAAGTAAGTCTTTTTGGAGATGCCAGCGAAGTGCAGATTCCAGAACCAGAAGTACCGCCTTGCGAGGAGTGGGGGACCATGGAAAAACTAAGACGCGAAAAAGAAGTTGTGGGGATTTATATTTCTGGCCATCCATTAGATGATTTCAAGACTGAAATCAATGCCTTTTGTAATGCCAGTGTTTCCAATGCACATAATTTGGAAGAGCTTTTAAACCGGGAAATCGCTATAGCAGGTGTAGTATCTGATGTACAACATCGCGTTTCAAAAAACGGAAAGGGTTGGGCTTTATTCACAATTGAGGACTATACAGATACCTTTGAATTTCGAATTTTTGGAGAAGAGTATTTGAAGTTCCGTCATTTTCTCATGATCAATTCCTTTGTGTATCTTAAGATATTTGTTCGTGAAGGATGGGTAAATAGGGAAACGGGTAAAAAAGGGGATCCAAGAATGCAGTACAATAGTTTTATGCTACTTCAGGAGGTTATGGAAACTTATGCCAAAAAACTGACCATAAAACTTAATATTGATGAACTCAAGGAAGAAAATATTGGGGCATTGAAAGATACTTTGGTGTCACATACCGGTAGTCATCCATTGCATTTTGTGGTATATGAAATGGAAGAGGAAATAAAAGTGAATTTAGCTAGCAGAAAACAAAAGGTGCAGATAAGCAGTGAGCTATTACAGCTACTGGCAGAGAAAGAAGTACATTATAAATTGAATTAAGCATTGTCCCAAAATGTTTTGTAAAGTTAAAATTGTCAATAAACTTTTCCAATATCGCAATAGGGAAAACGAATATAAGGTTAGTAAGGATAAGGTAAAATATTTGACTAAATTTGTATAATATTTAAATAAACAAACATGGCATTAGAAATAACAGATGCTACTTTTGATGAGGTAGTTTTAAAGAGTGATAAACCAGTAGTGGTTGATTTTTGGGCAGCTTGGTGCGGGCCTTGTAGAATGGTAGGTCCTATCATTGATGAGGTAAGTTCCGAATATGACGGTAAAGCCGTTGTAGGAAAGGTTGATGTTGACGCTAACCAGGAGTTCGCTGCAAAATATGGAGTACGTAATATCCCAACTGTTTTGGTGTTTAAAGATGGTGAAATTGTAAATAGACAAGTAGGGGTTTCTCCGAAAAAAGTGTATACAGACGCTATCGATGCACTATTGTAAAAAGAAAATTCTTTAGATTCAAAAAGGTTCGGTAATTACCGAACCTTTTTGTTTTATATTAGTTGTACAGTTAGTAAGAATGAATCTCAGGTCAGAATTAGATAAAGCAACACTGTTCCAAAATTTGGAACTCATGGCACAACAAGTGGTCGAAGGTTTTATTAGTGGAATACATAAAAGTCCGTTTCATGGCTTTTCGGCGGAATTCGCTGAGCATAAAATCTATAATAGTGGGGAGAGCACCAAGCATATCGATTGGAAGCTGTTCGCAAAAACAGATAAGCTTTATACAAAGCGATATGAGGAAGAAACCAATCTGAGGTGCCATATGATTTTGGATAATTCGGCTTCAATGTATTATCCCGAAATTGCCAACCCCACGATTGATAATTTGAATAAAATAGGGTTTGGGGTATTAGCCATAGCTGCACTTATGAATATCTTAAAGAAACAGCGAGATGCAGTTGGCCTTAGTGTTTTCTCAGATACCTATAACTTCTATTCCCCTGAAAAAGGTAGCGAACGGCATCATCAAATGTTATTGTCTAAGTTGAGCGAGATCAGTTTGGACACTAAGCCTGCGAAGCAAACAGAGCTTTATACGTATTTACATCTGATAGCTGAAAAATTAAAACGTAGGAGTCTTATTTTCTTATTCACGGACATGTTTCAAACGGCAACTGATGATGATAAGATCTTTGATGCGCTACGCCATTTAAAATACAACAAACATGAGGTAGTTTTGTTCCATTTATTGGATATGGATAAGGAATTCCATTTTGATTTTGAGAATACTCCCAAACGATTTTTGGATGTTGAGACTGGAGAACACATAGATTTGTTCTCAGATACTATAAAAGAAAATTACGAAGAAGCCATCAAGACCTATTTTGATGCGCTTAAAATGAAGTGTGCCCAATACAAGATAAAGTATGTAGATGTCGATGTTCGCGGAAATTTCTCAAAAGTGCTGAATACATTTATGGTTGAGCGTCAAAAATTCCTTTAAAGTTCTAGTAATATTTTGAAGGAAAATGTTTGCGAAATTCAATAAGCAATGTATATTTGCACCGCTCTAAGCACGGTCTGGTAGTTCAGTTGGTTAGAATACCTGCCTGTCACGCAGGGGGTCGCGGGTTCGAGTCCCGTCCAGACCGCTCAATAAACAAAGGCCTTCGAGAAATCGAAGGCTTTTTGCGTTAAAAAAACTGCTCACTTTCTGCACACTTTTCGAAGTTTAACAGAACTTTAATATTTGACACTGTCTTTTGATGGTTTTTAGTTCAAAAAACAATCTGTTGCTTCAGTTTACCATTGAATTGCTGCAAATTGCACATTGACATTTAATAGCAACAGAATTGATGTCAAATAACTCGTTATAGATTGTTCCTAATCGAAAAGTACCGTTGACTTGGACAGACTACCATGGAATAAAACTTGGGTTCCGTTTTTTTCAACTTGGCTGTATTATTGTCGAATTGGGTAATGACCTTATCAGGGGAAATCCTGTCCTCGGTCTGGTAAAAAAAATATTCTTGCTCGTTTTGTTCCAGACCTTCATTTTCCTTTTCTAGATAGGCCACATAATCGGTGGCACTGTTCGAATAACTTTGTCCTAATTTTTGCGCTGTTATTGAAATATACATATCATTCGTTTTTTAGGGATTGTTTGAAACGGGCTAGTTCCTCCCTGGTTATTTCTATCTTTAAAAAGTCCTTATCGAAACGATTGTTGACCAATTCCACCCGCTCTAGAACATATCTCAATCGATCTTTGGTTTCCATCAATTTCTCTTTGGTATGGTCGTATTCCATCCTGGAGACCGTGGTCTTTTCCTTTTCGTTTTCTGGCTTTTTGGAATCGCTAGTTCTCGGTTGGGTGAGCTTGGGTTCATACTTTTTAACCTCCTCTTCGAAGAGGGATTTCAACATCGTCTCGATATTGATCAGGGGAATGTTCTGGGATTTCTCAACACTCTTGATAATGGCGATGGAAGCGTTGGTCCTTGCGATAGATTCTTCTGTGTGCTTTCTGTTTTTTAATAGTTCCTCTATGATGCTTTGACCAAATCTATCGGATGGCAAGAACCCGTGCCATTCAAAAAAGTCCATGACAAGGGTCAATGTTTCCGAATGGGTCTTTGCGATTCTCTTGGAGAACATCCGGAACCTTGAAGCCACAGCATCTTTAATGCTGATAGCTGAAAAATTAAAATCGTTCGTTTTTTTGTCCATCATTTACAGTAAGTAATTTCAATGTTTACAACAACTACCAAAGGATTTACAGTAAATATTCTTGTTCAATTGCGACGTATTAATCGTTAAAACTTGTCTTAACCGACTGATATACAGTGAACTGAATATCAAATCAAACACAATAACATCGCTTTAGCGTGTTATCCTCTTGCTATTCCTTTTTCCCCCGCAGGGGTCAGAATAAATACCTTTCCCTTAAGGTAAAGGCTCTTTCTGCTACTGCGCTTGAAACGTTATATTTTAAGAATTTAAAGCGTGTGTTTTTAAGGAATGTTCATACGATCCCAAAAAAGCTTGGACTATTCCAAAAAAGGAAAAGGGCAACTTTTGCAAGTCACCCTAATCGCTAAATCCAATCCTCTTTCAAATCGAAAATGTGAATTTAAAGTTGTACAGGTTTCGGATGGCTTCTTCCTCCAAAAGAGAAGTATAGTCCAATCCATTTTCGATAGCATAGGCTTTTAAATCCTTACCGTATCTTACTTCTATTTCCTTTTTGGATTTCTCCAAAAGTCGCTCTTGGGTTTCGGCATCGAGATTGTTATAATTCAATTGTACCATGGCCTTAACTTTTAGGATCAGAGAATCCCGTTATCCGCAAAACTGTAGTAATCGCCATTGGGTACGATTAGGATATGATCTAAAACCCTCACATCAAAAAGCTCGGCAGCCTTTTTGATTTTTTGTGTCAGGTTTTTATCTGCCTCACTGGCTTTCAAAGTTCCACTTGGATGGTTATGGGTCAGGATTATCGCCACGGAAAGCGATTTCAATACCACGGCAAAAAGGATACGCAGGTCTACCAATGTACCCGTGATTCCTCCTTTGGACAATTGATAGATGCCTTTGACCTTATTGTTATTGTTTAAGAGCACTACCTTAAAGGATTCATGCACCTGTATGGTCTGTTCATCCCAATTCTCGAATAACAATTGTGCTGCATCTTTGGAGGAATTGATCTTTTGCCAAAAAGGGGAATGTATCCGTTCTTTATAGCTTATCCGTATTTCATTAACTTTGTCTTTCATTGCTTTTGATTTAAATGTTAGTAGTAATGAAAAAGAGGGCAGAACTTTTGCGAGAGATGCCCTCTTTAATTTTCACAGGTTTATATTAGGCTGCCTTGTTTTCGTTCTTGGCACCCAATAACAAAACCTCGCTGATAATCACTTCCGTGACATAGCGTTTTTCGCCTTCCTTAGTCTCATATGAACGGGAGGTCAATTTGCCCTCGATGGCAATCTCCTTGCCTTTGCCCGCGTACTTTTCGATAATCTCGGCGGTCTTGTTCCATGCCACCATATTGTGCCAGTCAGTACTTTGCACTTTCTCGCCCTTGGCGTTCTTGTAGTTCTCATTGGTGGCCAATGAAAAACGGATGACTTTATTACCGCTTTCCAAAACGGTCATTTCAGGATCGTTCCCCACGTTACCGATCAATTGCACCTTGTTTCTTAGATTACTCATAATTGAAAAATTTAAAGGATTAATAATTGAACCACCCGAACCCATCGAGTGGTCTTTGAATGATTTACTTATTATATCTTGAGCGTTTTCCCCTTTTTTTGATTTTAACTTTTGTTCCGCTTCTTTTTTGTTGATTCTGTACGATTTCATGATTTTTGTTTTTGATTTACTTCCCATAGCGCCGTCGCGATTCCCTTTTTTTGATGCTGGTGTGGATTCAACATCCGGGCTTGGGAAAGACGTATAAAAAAGAAATCCCGCTCAAAAGCGGGACCTGGTTTATGCCGTCGTCCAAGAACGGATGTTGTTGTTTTGCTATCTAAAAAAAGGGGATGGTGGCGAGACGGGAGATGGGGCTAAAATCGATATAGAAGAGTGCCGACTTAAATAGAACGGAGATTAATTGAATTATGGAAATTTCTACTAAACTGAGGTTAATTAAAAAACCTCATATTTTTTGAACTTGAAAATGAGCTTTTCAAAATTGAACTGGTATCGATCGTTTTGCGATATCACATACATTTATAACATAAATCTAGAAGAGGCAAAGATATCGAGTAATCCATTTTTGGAATTTCTCATTTAATTTGATTCTAACCTAGAGGTTTTAAACTTTTCAATTGTTATTTACTTAGCATATCATATAATTTGGAAGTACGGCTAATTAATAAATTAGCAAGGTTTATTAATAAGGCTTAACTATTTCATCGCTTAAGAACTTCTCTAAATTGGTAAAATAAACGTTCCAATAGCCTTAGATCTTCTGTAATTATATTGGCAGTACCTTTCATTTCTTGCTTAAAAACTATTTTTTTTCCGAAGGAAGTGGTCAAGTTTTCAGGAATAGAAACATCAACAATGTAAATACCTTGGGAATTTGACGTTGCCGAAATACTAGTTACTTTTCCATTAAGAACTCCAAATTCATATTCTGGATAGTCATAAAGGGATAAATTTACCTTTTGACCAACCTTTATTTTACCTGAATTACTACTAGGCGTACTTAATTTGGCGACATATTCAGAACTGTCAGATGGTAATATAGTAAAAACCAAATCCCCCGTATTTACACTTTGGTTTGTATTCCAGTAGTTCAAAAGAGATACTTTACCGTCAATATTTGATTTAAATACATATTTCAGTTCCCATTCCATAACAGATTTTCTTAGCTGATTGTACGATTGAATAACTTTTTTGAGTAATCTAGTTTCTTCTCTTTTTCTATTAAAATCAGCGCCTTTAGAAGTATTATCCATATTACTTACCGACTCTCGGAGTTGAGAAACTGTATTAACGGTATTTCTATAATCTCTTTGAGACGTCATATATTCCAGTTGTTTATTCTCATACGCTTGGGTTGAAATAATCCCTTTATTAAATAGAGATTCATTCCGTTCTAAATCTTTCTTTTTGAAATCCAATTCTCTTCGGGCGATGCCTTGTTGTCCTGAAAGATTTTGAAGCCTTCTTTTTAGTTCAGCCATAGAAATTTCATTTGCCAAAGCTTCATTGGAAAAAGGGTCAAGATCTTTATTTAGTACGTATTGAAAATAGTTGTTTTCAAATTCCGCAAAGTCGGTTTCAATATCGCCAAGAAATAATATGGGAAGCTTTTCAAATGGAAAGAATACTTTATCTCGATTCAACACAATCGTATCTAAGATTGACTTTAAAAGATATATGTCTTTTTGGTCTGCGGTATTTTCGATAATGCCTAAAACCTCATTTTTTCGAACTAACTGTTTATCTGCAACTTGTATTGCATCAATTTTTCCAGAAATTTTAGCGTATTCTTTTTGGGGCGGTATTTGTGTAGTTAGAATAGCCTCTGAAGTAATAATATCAGGGTATTCAATAAACCAAGATAAAACCAAGACCAATATGACTAATATAAGAAATGTCAGGCTTCCCCAACGAATCATCCAATGTGGCACCTTGGAAAGAATGTCTTTTACTTCTTCGTTTCGAATTTCTAAATCATCTTGATTCATAATAACAAGTTTATTCTCCTAGCTCTAGTTGGTTTTTCACTAAGTTATAATAAGCTCCTTTAGACGCTGTTAGTGTTTTGTGATTGCCTAGCTCAACAACCTCTCCCTTATGTAATACTATGATTTGATCGGCATTTTTAACGGTACTTAAGCGATGGGCAATAATAAGAACCGTTTTCTTATTAAAGAATGAGTGCAATTTTTTCATAATCACACTTTCGTTTTTGGCATCCAAAGCCGAGGTCGCTTCGTCGAAAAAAAGACATTGAGGGTTCTTATATACTGCTCGTGCAATTAATATGCGTTGTTTTTGGCCCGTACTAAGACCGACTCCCTCGTTGCCAATTTTGGTATTATATGCCAACGGCAACTCTTCAATAAATTCTTTGATATTTGCGATGTCTACGGCTTTGGCCAGTCTATCTTTATCAATGGTATCTTCTCCTAAGGCGATATTTTTGGCAATTGTATTGCTGAAAATATAACCTTCTTGCATCACGGTGCCACAGTAATCTCGCCATTTTTTATGCGATATTTCTTTAAACGATTTATTTCCAAGTTTGATAGTTCCGTTTTGAGGTTCATAAAATTTCAAGAGCAGTTTAAGTAATGTGGTTTTGCCACTTCCGCTAGCGCCTACAATTGCAGTAATCTTATTCTGTGGAATAACCAGATTGATTGATTTAAGTACGAACTCTTCGGCACCTGAATAACGGAATGAGACATTTTGAAGTTCAAAATCAATTGTTGATGGAATAGAGGTTGTAGGCTCGAATGGGGTCTCCTCGTCATCTCTATTGTGTATTTCAGATAATCGTTCTAAAGAAATTCTGGCGTCCTGTACTTCTCGTATGAAACCTACTAACTCTAATATGGGTGAATTTAGTTGCCCGACTATATATGAAATTGCCAATAACATACCTAAAGAAATATCCCCATCAATTACCAGTTTTGCAGCTACAACAGTAATCAAAATGTTTTTAAACTCATTAATAAAACCGGAGCCTACATTTTGGTATTGACTTAATGATAAACGCTCTATATACACTTTGAATAATCGGGCCTGTAGATGCTCCCAATCCCATCGAAATTGTTTTTCGGCATTGTGCAGTTTTATTTCCTGCATGCCGTTAATCATCTCAATTACTTGGCTTTGTTCTTGACTAATTTGTGAGAATTGTTTGTAATCTAATGTTCTTCTTTTTTTTAAGAAAAGCAATACCCATAAAAAATAGAAAAGACTTCCGATGAAAAAAATTATGAAAACCAACCCACTATAATATGCTAGAACCATTCCGAAAATAAATAGATTAACTACGGAAAAAAGGAGATTCAAAGAAGAACCTGTTATTAGCTTCTCTATTCGCTCGTGATCATTAATTCGTTGTAATATATCTCCTGTTAATCTTGAGTCAAAGAAGGCAATAGGCAAGTCCATTAGCTTTATGAAAAAGTCAGAAATCAAAGAGATATTGATTCTGGTACTTATATGAAGTAATATCCAACTTCGAATGATCTCTACTGCTGTTTTTCCAAAAAACAACAATATTTGGGCTACTAAAATCAAGTAAACAAAATGAATGTCTTGGTTTTTTATACCAACATCTACAATGCTTTGTGTAAGAAATGGAAAAATCAACTGCAGTAAACTACCTGCAATTAAACCTAAGATGAGTTGAAGTATATATCTCTTATACTTGATTAAGTACTTTGAAAGAAAGGTAAAGTTTAGCTTCTTCTTTGAAGTTTCAAATTCTTTTTCATAGAATTTAGGTCTAGGTTCTAATAAAAGAACAACTCCTTCTTCTTTTTCATTATTTGCGTTTACACCAATCCAATGACTAATAAATTCATTTTTTTTGTACTGTATTAGCCCATGTGCTGGATCTGAAACATGAAATAGGTTTTCACTTACTTTATGCAATACTACAAAGTGATTTTCGTTCCAATGAACAATGGCTGGAAGAGGTATTTCGGTAAGTTGCTTAAAGTAAATTTTTCCTGGAAGACTTCCAAAACCTATTTTTTCTGACGCATTTGAAAGTCCTTTTAAAGTGCTCCCTGTTCTGGTAGTTTCAGTTAGTTCTCTTAAATCCTTAATGTTAATTGTTTTGCCGTAATGTTTGGCAATAATTTTTAAACAAGTAGCGCCACAGTCTTTGGCATCCAGTTGTCTGTAAAAAGGAAAGGAATCACTCAAAATGCATCATTGTATTTGATAACCTGGTTCTCCAGTTTGCCAAAGCGAAAAAGCAAATATATCAGAAATATCTTTATAAAAGGTCTTTTTATTCCTACTTATATGGTGACCGGTATCGTAAGTTACTGATAGAAGTACTGGTTTTCCAACAGAGTTAGAATTTTGCATACGTGCAATAAATTTAGCCGGATCCCAAGGGGTTACTATACCGTCGTTCATGCCAATATTAATAATAACTGCGGGGTAGTTGACATCTTTTTCAATGTGATGGTAAGAATCCATCTCTAAAAGTGCTATAAATTCGGTCTTGTTATTAATGGTGCCGAATTCCTTGATGTTATTCGGGCCGTTGGGCTGAAATTCAGATCTTACCAGATTTAAGGAAGGAACGGCCATAGCTCCTACGGCAAAAAGATCTGGTCTTTCGGTAATAGATCTTCCCACGGCAATTCCACCCGCACTTGCACCATAATTTACAATGCGGTCAGGAGACGTGTATTTCTCGGAAATCAAATATTCGGCACAGGCAATAACATCTTTCCAAGTGTTTGGTTTCGTTGTTTTGAATCCTGCTTTATGCCAAGCATCGCCTTTTTCTCCTCCACCTCGAATATGCGGAATGACCCAGATACCTCCTTCTGAAACCCAAGTGAGAAATGGAATTGAAAAGTAGGGGCTAAATGAAAGTCCATATGAACCGTAGCTTAGTAATAGGGTGTTATTTTTTCCATTTTTTGACAATCCTTTTTTATAAATTATCGAAACAGGAATTTTGACATTGTCATGCGACAGTATTTCAATTTCTTCTACAATAAAATCGCCAATTTCTTTAAAATTATCATTGGCTAGGGTTAAGTCAATAAAATTAGCTTGTGCGAAATTGTAGCGAAAAGTTGAATTAGGCCTTGTCCATCCACCAATTGATATAATTAGGTCTTCTTCATTTTGTATAATGCGACTGTTTCCTGCCGGAAAGGGTAAACCAATTTCTGTTTCAATATTCTCCGATCTAACAAAAAATTTCGCAGAGACTCCATTTTTTAAAGTGGTGAAAAACAGTTTTCCTTCTTTATGTTTAAAGCTGGTAATTACCTCACTTTGCTTTTCTTCAACTAGAGTTTCAGAGTTCTCGAAATCAGGATTTAGGATAGAGGTCTTGCAAATTTTAAAGTTAGAAGCATTTTTTGCAGTTCTATAAATTAAAGAGTTGCCTTGAACATGAAACTGCGTTATTTTTTGGTCTCTTGAAAAAAGTAGTTTCCAATATAAATTGGCATAATCGTCGCTATTGGAAATAGGGCTATAGTAGGTATCTTTAAAAGTGGAAACGCCTCCAATAGTGCCGAAAACGTATTTACTGTGCTTACTCAATATCGAAACTAGGGGATAATCCTCATTTTTGAATGGTATTTTTGGATTGTGTTCTTTTGAAAAGACTTCTGTAAAAACATTTGGGGGATTTCCAATACTGTACAGAACAGCCTTTGTGTTCTCAAGATAACTAACATCCTTAAAATCAAAATGAGGTATATAAACATAAATAAACCCTGAGCTATCAGGTAACCATGTAAGTTCGCCAATCAAAGATGGATTTGCGTTGGTAATAACTTCTGGGAGAATTTGTTTCGTCTCCATGTCATAAATAATCAATTGAGATTGATCACTACCCCGTTCCGAAACGCTTATAACTATTTTTGATAAATCCCAACTTGTTTTATAAGCGTTGATAAAATGATCTTTTTTATATGTTGAAGGGTCAAAAACAACCTGCTCCGCAGTATTTTCTGATTCACGATAATAGAGTTTTCCTGGGTTATCTACTTGTTTTTGTTTAATATAAAAGTAAGATCCATTATTTTTATAACTAAACTTCCGAATATTGCCATCCTGCCTTTCTTCGAAAGAACACATTTTATCATATAAATATTGTTTCTTAGGGATCTTATTCAAAATGGAGTCAGTGAAATTGGACTGACTTTTAAACCAATCAATTACCTCCGGATTATTTAGATCTTCTAAGAAACGATAGTTGTCAGAAATCTGGACACCGTGATAGGTCTCAGTAGTTTTTGACTTTCGAGTAGGAGGGTATTTATATGACTCCTCATTGTGGTTACTACACGCAACCAGAAATAAAGAAATAATCACAAATCTTGATATAGCCATATTCGTAAGAAACTTGAAGTGTTCAGGTGTTATTTTGATATAGTCCTTTGGAGTGATGACACCAAAGGACTATTTAAAAAGTGGGATTTACCTAGTGTTTAATCCCCTAATAAATTCTTAGTGGTTGGGCAATCAGGCCTGTTGCTTCTGACTGGAGAAACTCCACCTTTAATAGTTGAGGTTTGTGTCAATTTGGTAATTCTAACCTTAGATAGACTTAGTTTACTTTCATTTGTTTTCATGATACATAATATTTGTTTATCATGTCAAATGTATTTTAGATGACTGCTAAAAATGGCATAAAAAAGGCGTAACCGCCATTGATTCATGACTTTAGGAGTCTAAATTCATGAATTTAGACTCCTGGCTACTAGACTTTAGACTGTAGGTTGTTGATTTCCTTAATAAAGTATGATGGTTTGATACCTGTTCTTTTTCTAAAGGCAGTAGAAAACGATTCTGTGGAGTTAAACCCCATTTCTTCCGATATACCTTGAATTGTATAGCGTCTTAGCCGTGAATTTTCCTTAAGCTGTTCTATTGAATAATCGATTCTTAGGTCTTTTACGTAATTGGAAAAGCTTTTTTTCTTATGATGATTAATAATTTGCGACAAATACTTTTTATTGGTTTTTAGAATAAGAGCAAGTTTTGAGGAAGTAATATCCTTGCTTAAGAACTTTTTTTCCTTTTCGAACAATTCAAGTCCTTCCAGTATTTTTGTTATTATTTGTGGTGAAATATCCAATTCATTTGATTTTTTGCCAGGTACTTCCTGCGTCCCATTAATGGAAATACTAGAATTGGAGACCTTTTGATCTTTCATAAGTGTAAGAAATTTACTTTTGTAAGACCTTCTTTTTCTGTACTGGTATATTAACCCAATGCAAATCGCAAAACTCAAGAGTACAGAAATTTGTAAAACATAGTTAAGATATTTTTTTTCATCTAACAGCTCCCCAATTAAAACTTCCTTTTCTTTTAATAGCATAGGTGTATCAAATTCATTTAAAATTCTAGACGACAAGAACCTTTTGTCTTTTAAAAGAATACTATCAAATGTCAATAATTTATTTACAAATTTGAGCTGATCTGTTTTTGAACCACTTTTTTTATAGTGCGAGATTAAATACTGGTATCCTTCTCTAATCTCTTGAAATAGCACTTTGTTATTTTTTAGTAGAGAATCTAATTCTAAAAAATTACTCACCGCTTTTTCACTATTATTAGATAACGCATTTATTTTTCCAAGATAAAAATAGCCCAAAATTAATGACCTTCTTGTTTCGGGATTATGCTTATCTAGATGAAATATCGCCCTTTCTATGTTCTTTTTGGCAGACTCAATCTCTCCTTGAAAAAATAATTGGATCCCTTTGAAGATTACGAACTGATTGTAAAGATCCGCATAAATGTCCTTGGTTTTATTTAATCCTTTTTCTATGTAAATAGAAGCCGTATCTATCTGTTTGTTTTTTAGGTAAGCCTCGGAAATAAACAGTAAGGTCTCGTTATGTCCATGAGATTCTGTTTCGGAAACCTTGGTATCGTGGATTAAACATTCTTTAAAAAGAGCTATGGCCTCTTCGTATTTACCAACCGATACCTTTAATACCCCAATGTTATGTTTTGTATAATATTCATACTGAATATTATTCGCTTTTATTGAATACTCCAAGGCTTTTAGATAGTTATTCAAGGCCTGCTGATATGAACCCTTATATTGGTAATACCCACCTTTATAAGAATATGGAAGAATATAATCATTTAGGTTGGTGGTATCTGAGGCTAGGAAAATGATGGCACTATCAAGTAGTGCCAATTTTTTAGATTCTATTTTTTCGTAGTAAGATAAATAAGTTAAAGCTTTGGATTTCTTTTGTAGATTATTTTCTTTAGAAGCTTTTTTTAAATAAGCACTAAGGTAAATTTTAGACTTTGCAGTATCTTCAAATACCTCCAAATAGGATTTAAAAATATATTCATAACTACTATTGTTCAAGAAATCAGGTGTGGTCGATGTGTCTTCTTGCCCGTATTGGCCTTGAAAGCTCAAACAATAAATAATTAATATTATTATATTTCTAAATTTTGCAGGCATCATATTAAATTACAATTCTTTTTTTTAATGAAAGACTATAGCGCCTTAGAAATTCGTAACCCAACATCTCATGAAACCTCTGTTTGTCTCTAAACGCCCGATTAAAAAACATATGTATATGACTGCCAAGTAAGTCTAAAAAATCAACATCTAGATTATTTTGATCTTTTTTTGTTCTTGTAAGTTTTATAGACGCCTTATTTAAAATACTATTTTCAAAAATGATTTTATCAATAGAGGGATAAAGATCTTCAAGCTTCTTATTATTCATAACCTCTTCAAATTGATTTCTTACCGAGCGATATTTTTTGTCAATACTAATTTTAGTTAACTTTTGAATATCAAACTCACTTGCAAAAGCATGAGCATTTACTGTATAAAATTCAACCTTTTCAGAAATCGTTAATTGAAATTGATTCAAAAAAGAGTTCACACATTTAAGTACAACTAAAAAATAAAGATGCTCTTCTTTTACATTTTGTAAGATTTCAACAACTAGCGCGCTGTTATTATAAAATAATCTCTCCGAAGGTTTCATAGTGTTTTCACCATATCGTTCAAGTTCTCTAACATAAGTATCGGTACAGATGTTCCATATAATACCTTTTTCATATAAAGGAGAAACCCATTTCATAAAAACACAAATCAATTTGCCTAAATCCGATTTTTTTTTCAATTTAAGGCGTAGCCTTAAATGAGGTTCAGGATCGCTATATCGTATAAAAAACCATTGCGTTATCAAGTGATTCGATAAACATTCTTTCGTGAATGGAGATATTAGATCTAGCAACACATTGTCAGCGGATTGCTTTCCGCAATAGATTTTATAAAACAGCCATTTTTCACCAAGGATAAATGTTTTTTTCATATGCTATTTGCTTTCCTTCTCTTTGTATAAACTCACCACAAATTGGTTGCAATACTTTTCTTCACCATGATGAATTAGACATTCTTGGTTAAATAAAAATTCTTCAAGAATAATGTTTTTTTTGTTTTTTGCGAATTCTAAAAAGACTATTACTGAGGTCTTATTCTTGAAATTTATCGCAAGAGTATTGTCCCCATCTACTATTTGAACCACCAGAGGAAGGTTAAATGATTTTCTCCATAAGTTTACTTTCTCAATTTCTAAAATACCATCTGTATGTAACTTCATGAGGCTTTCTATATGTTTTTTTCTTAAATTCCATCGTGCTTTGGACAGAATAATATCTTTATAAATAACCCTTGGCAAGTTTAGACAGTTATTAAAAAGATTGCCCCATTGAAATCCAAAATCTTTTTCCCCTTGATACTGCAGGTCACATAAAAAATGATAGATAGGTAATGCTTTCGATTTGTAGTTATGTGCGTTGGTCAATCTTGGGAGCACCTTCTTTTTATGTCTTTTAGAATACAATGTTATCATATTGGACTCTACACCTATTAATAAGTCACTCAAGGAAATTTGATTTTCTAATGGTAAGCTTGATTTGCCTAGACAAGGAATTTCGTAGGCCCTTAAATTTGGCCTTCTTAAAATATTTCCGGTACGGGATTCTGGAAGATGTACGATCTCTGCCAAGATTGTGTTCTCATGAAAATCATCTTCAAACCGAGTTATACTATCAACTAATGAGAATAGCTCGTCATTGCCATACGAGAACCGCCCTAATAGTCTGGCAGCCCCCGGATTACAGTAGTTCATAACTATTTTTTCGGTACTGTCTTCTACAACGACCTCTATCAATGTTGATATTGTTTCTGCAGTGCTTCGCCAATCATTCTCGAAATGTGGAAAATCTTCGTCGAATAACTCGATGGTTCGTTCATTCTTAGATAAGCAGGAGGTAAGTTTTTCTAATAATATTGATTGTAGTGGCGTATACTCCCTTCTTCCTGGCAAAGTATCATTATTGAACGGTTTTATGTCGTCTAAAAATGGGGTAGTTTCTAAATTGTTAGGGTTTTGGATATATCCAATACCCGTCTCGACATCTAAAGTCGATAATAAAGGCATTTTTGCCTGTCCGAATCTTTTATTGAAAGCAATTTTGAATGCTTCTAAATCCTGGTTCTTGTTTTGCGTAAAGATTTTATTCAATATATATACGCCTTTTGATACTTTTTTTAATACATCTTGGCCAAGGGTCACACTACTGAATCTAGGAAATAGGTCAGTTTGGAAAAGGTACCTTTCTTCGTATGGAATTTTTAGAATTTTCAATAAGGCGCTTATGCTGTGATAGCTACTTATTTTATTTCCCAGTTTGTTGTCCAATAGTTTTAATCGAAGCTGCATATCTTCTATTAAGGCTAGCTCTTTTTTGGGGTGCTTTAAATTTTTCAATTTCAATTTAAGCTGCTGCAAAGATTCCCCTCCAGTAACACACAGTTCTAGTTCGCTCACTATAATTTGATTCTCAACTAACTTTTGAACAAAGTCTTGTGCAACACTTGTTGAAAACCTCTCGGAAATCAAATATTCTACAAGCTCTTTTGAAGTTGCTCCTTCAGTAGTTTTTGATATAATTTTTTCTAAGTATGTATTGTGAAGAACTGACTCCAATGTATGTTGTCTGATTTTGTCCACATAACTATATTCAACATATCTATAGTAATCTCCAATACGATAAAGCGTGGTGTTTGGAAAAAATTTTAGTTGCCTTTGAATATTCTTTTGTTTCGAAATGTAATATGAAAAAGAAGCTAAGAAGTGCATGTCATAACGTGTGCATCGACTGTAATTATCCAAGTTATCCAGCTCTAAGCTTCCCTTCTCTTTAAAAAGTCCAGTACTACAACCAGCAAAAAAACCAAAAGGGGTGCACCTTGTGGCCATCCTTGTTAAGTATTTAACCAAAGAATTCTTAATTCGTTTTATCTTTTTTTCATCTAGCATTTCACCGCTACTCCACTTAATAACCTGAGAGTAGAAATATGGGGATGCTAAAAAAATGGACTCTCGGACTATTGGGTCTTTCGCTTGTTTTAATAAAAAGGCATCGGATATTTCCTCTCCTTGGGTCATTTGGTAGAAGAAATCAACCGAAAGAAGAGGTGTTCTTACACAAAATTGTTGAAAATAAGAGTAGGGAAAACGAATTTTATGACTTTTTTGCATGTTTTGTATTACATCAATCATGGTAAATATAAAACTTTGAGGTTTAAATGAACAACGTTGACTATCAATTAATTACATCGAATATAGAAATCCAGATTCATGAATTTGGACTTGATATTCTTGTATCTAGAGTGCAAACGTTTGATTATCAATAAGCTATAATATAGATTTGACTCATGGAAAACAGAACTAATTTCTAAAGTTCATTTCCTGAGAATAAAATTTTCTAACTAAAAACTGGATGTGAGTCAGAACGGCGTAGCCACATCTAGTTGCCAAAGTAGCCACATCTAGTTGCCAAAATCGAATATTATGGAAAGAAAAAATGGGTGGTATGTACTATATGTTCAATATAGACATGAAAAAAAGGTTTTCGAAGAATTAATAGAAAAAGGCATAGAGGCTTTTCTACCATTGACTACTACTGTAAGAAAATGGAGTGATCGAAAAAAGAAGGTTGAAGCGCCGCTGTTTCCAAGTTACCTTTTTGTAAATATTAATTCTGATATAGATTTTCATACAGTATTACAGATAGATACTCCGTGCTCATATGTAAGCTTTGGAAATGAGTATGGCCGAGTTTCTCAAAAAGAGATTGATCAAATAAAGCTTCTTCTCGAAGGAAAAGAGGTTACCAATATTGAAGTTGATAAAGAGCTTCCAAGCATAGGAGATAAACTTAAGATTATGCATGGAGAATTGTCTGGACTTGAATGCGAAGTGTATAGAATAGATAACCTGCAAAAAATTAGAGTACGACTAAGTTCCTTTCGACAAAATATATCGGCTACAATTCCACTGTCCTATTTATCTCAAAACACCCCAAGCTTTGCATGTTAATGAAAAAGGTTTTGAATATTATAAAGAAATAAAATTATGAAGATTAATTTTCAAATCTTGATTATCGTTTTGATCATGACCCTGTCAAGGTCGGTATTTTCGCAAGAAACTTGGACATTGGATGAGTGCGTGTCTTATGCCCTAGAGCATAATCTTCAACTTAATGATTTTAAATATGATACGGAATCTAATAGGGAAACCTATAGACAGTCGTTCCGTGATTTATTGCCTCGGATAAGGGGAGTGGCTGATTATAGTATACGGTTCGGACGATCTATAGATCCGAATGACAATAGTATTTCGAACACTCAGTTCTTTTCAAATAATTATTCGCTTGAATCTTCTGTGGATATATTTCAGGGTTTTCAGAAATTAAATACTATTAAAGCCTCTAAATTAATTTATAGGGCGACTCAAGAAGAAGCCTTGCAACAAAAATACTTATTGGCTTTTAGGGTAATGGAAGCATTTTATGATATCCAGTTTTTTGAAGGAGCGTTGATAATTGCCAAGGAGCAAGAAGGAATATCTCAGACGAATTATGATTTGGTTAAAAAAAAGATAGAATTGGGGCTAATGGCAGGAGCGGATCTTTATGAGGCTGAATCTTTATTATTGACAGATAAGCTAAGTGTAACCCAGACAAGTAATCAACTTGTTGCAGCGAAGTTAACCTTGATTCAAGAAATGAATCTAGAAGATATGACTGATATCAATCTAGAGATTGAAATAAGAGAGCAATTGAAGGATACGGAAACTAAAGAAATGAGTTCAGATTCTATTTACTATAAAGCTAAAAGTTTTATTCCCATTATTAAGGCCGGAAAACTTAGGAATCAAGCTGCAAAAAAACAATTGGCAGTAGAGCGGGGAAACCTTTATCCCTTCCTATCAGTATTTGGGGGCTATGGTACAGGTTACTATGAAACCATTACTGATAGTTTGGGAGTTACACTACCCTTAAGAGATCAATTTAAGGATAATACCTTTCAATTCATCGGAGCATCGCTGACCATTCCAATAAGTGGTGGTTGGTCGTCAAGATCTAGGATAAAACAGCAAAAGATAGCTCGGTTACGTACTCAAAATAATTTAGACATACAAAAACAAGAACTCTTACAAACCATTCAAGATTTAGTGCAGGAATACAATGCACTTCAGGTCGAATATAAGCAGACCGTTAAGAACGTGGAAGCGCAGAACCTCACTTTTTCCGTGGCACAGAGACGCTATGAAAAAGGGCTTATCAATGCTATTACGCTTTTTACAGCTAAAAACCTGTTCGCAACGGCTCAAAATCAGAGTTTACAGATTCGATTGAGAGCTGAAGTGAATAAAAGTACGTTAGATTTTTATAGAGGTCTTCCGGTGTTTAATATCAAAAGACCTTAGCTCTATTATTTTGCAGAACAGTAGTTCAATCGCATACTTATCTGACTTGCAACTTAATATTTAGATTAAATATATTGAGCAATATCTTACCAAAAGAAGTAAAGCAATACCATAAAAGATACTTAATAAAATGGATATACAACTCGAAAAGAAAAAAGGATTACGGCTTAAACATTATGGCTATATCGGCCTTGGTTTGTTAGTGCTTTTTACCGGATATCAATTTATTCTTACCAGAAACGTCTCGTCTTTTAGAACTGAAAAAGACAAACTGGCAATAGCTGAAGTTACACTGGGTAAGTTTGATGATTACATAACTATTAACGGAAACGTAGCGCCTATCACTACCATTTTTATGGATGCCTATGAGGGAGGAAGGGTCAGTGAAAAACTAATTGAAGAAGGGGCTACAGTAAAAAAAGGTGATATCATACTTAAACTGGAAAATATGAACCTTTACGAGCAAATTTTGGCCAGTGAAAGTAACCTTGCCTTAAAGCAAAACGATTTACGTTCCACAAAACTGACTTTTGATTCACGTCAGGTCGAAGGCAGAAGGTCTCTGGCAACGGCTAGTACCGATCTTCAAAGACTAAAACGAAATTTTCAACAGAACCAAGTTCTGTACGACGATGAATTGATTTCTAAAGAAGAATTTCAACTTTCAAAGGAAAACTATGAATTGGCATTTAAACAATACAATATTATTAAATTACAGAAAGAAAACGATGATGATTTACGAAAAACGTCGTTAACAGGATTGGATACCGATATGGCAAGAATGCAGAAAACACTTGGAATGGTCTATCAACGATTAGATCATTTGAACGTCAGGGCTCCTGCGGATGGACAGCTTGGATTCCTAGATGCGGAAATTGGACAAAGCATTGCCCCTGGTGAACGTATTGGCCAAGTTAATGTCTTGACTGATTTTAAGATAGAGGCCACTATAGATGAACATTATATAGACCGTGTACAATCAGATTTAAGAGCCACATTAGAACGCAACGGAAATGATTATCCACTTCGTGTTAGAAAAATTTATCCCGAAGTACGCGACGGTAAGTTTAAAGTAGATCTTGTTTTTACCGAAAACAAACCGGAGACAATTAGAACAGGTCAGAGTTATAATATCAAGTTACAGTTGGGAGAATCATCGGATGCGGTTCTTCTACCCAAAGGCAGTTTCTTTCAGAGTACTGGTGGTCAATGGGTTTTTGTTGTGGATCCCAACGGTGACAAGGCGGTTAAACGGAATATACGTATTGGAAAACAGAATTCCAGGTACTATGAGGTAATAGAGGGATTGCAATCCGGTGAAAAAGTAATAACAAGTAACTATGATAATTTCGGCGATTCAGAACGACTTGTGCTGAAATAAATTGGAAATATTAATTGTCTAATTCGACGGATTCCAAATTTTTTTATGTTAACAATTAAAATCTATCAAGAAATGATTAAGATTCAAAATTTGAACAAAAGGTTTAAAACTGAAGAAGTAGTGACATTAGCTCTAAACGATGTGAGTTTTCATGTGGAAAAAGGTGAGTTTACAGCGATAATGGGACCATCTGGTTGTGGTAAATCAACGTTGCTAAATATTATTGGAATGCTAGACAATTCATCAGATGGTAGTTATCAATTTAATGGAGAAGAGGTAGGTGCTTATAATGAAAAACAATATGCCGAATTAAGAAAAAGTAATATAGGGTTTGTATTTCAAAAGTTTAATTTGATTGATGAGCTTACAGTTGCTGAGAATGTAGAACTACCTTTAATTTACCTTAAAATAAATAAAAATGAACGAAAAGAACGTGTTCAAGTCGTTTTAAAAAGGATGCAAATTGACCATCGTGCTAAACATTTCCCTAAACAATTGTCCGGTGGTCAACAGCAGCGTGTGGCAATTTCAAGAGCTGTTGTTACCAATCCAAATTTGATTTTGGCGGATGAACCAACTGGAAATCTTGATTCAAAAAATGGAATCGAAGTAATGAATTTACTTAGTGAACTAAACCGAGAGGGAGCTACGATCATAATGGTTACACATTCTGAAAGGGACTCCAAATATGCTCATAGAATTATTAATCTTTTTGACGGGAAAATTGCTTCAGATACCGAGATAAATATTAGAGAAGTTGAGGAAAAAGTATTAGTTGAAATCTAATTATTATAAGAATATAGATTGTATGTAACAGGTAATTTTCGATAGTATAGTTGTTCTAATTCTAATATTGTTCAACACTTAAAAAAGATTACTCCTGAAAATAAGAATCTTTAGTATAAATAATAAAAACAATAGAAATGACAAAATTAATAATATTTGGGTTAATTATCATACTTACTTGCTCTTGTGCTGGGTTAACGAGCAAAAAAATAATAAACGGAAACGGAAACAGGATAACAATTAACAGGTCAACAACTGATTATGATGCGATAAGTTTGTCCGATTGGTTCAATGTAGAATTGGTAGATGGAAAGGAAGGGAAATTAACCCTTAAAGGAGAAGGAAATCTCTTAAAACATATTATTACTGACATAAGAAATGGCGAATTGTATTTAGGGGTTGAACAGGGATATCAATTGGAGCCTTCTTCATTGAAAGAAGGCATTCAGGTTATCGTACCTGTAGAACGAATAAATTCAATAGCAATGTCTGGTTCTGGAAATATTGTCAGTAAAATAACTCTTAGAAGTCAAGATTTCAACATGAGGATGTCAGGTTCAGGCGATATTACCATGGACTTGGAAGTGGAAACATTATCTGCGGCAATGTCCGGTTCAGGAGATATGAATCTTAGTGGAAGAGCTAGAAGTTTTGAGGCATCTACATCTGGAAGCTGTAACATCAAAGCTTATGATTTAGAAACCGACAATGTAGGAGCTACGCTATCCGGTTCTGGAACCTTAAAATTTACTGCAAGAAAAAATATAAAAGCAAGAATTTCAGGTTCTGGCAATATTAGTTACCGGGGCAACCCTGAAAAAGTAGATGCTAAAATTTCCGGTTCTGGCATTATTTCAAAGGAATAATCTTTCAAAAACTACTCTTGAATGGAAACTATAACTCCACAATGAGAAATTCTTACATGTTACTAGTCCAGAACAGCTCTTGGTAAAGAAGCAAAAGAACCCTGCGCCATTTTAGACACTTCCCAATTTCGCTAGAAACCACTAAGACAAGGGATACTTGCTCCACCTTTAGAATCTTAAAACAAGTTAGAGATGCTTCCTTGTAAACAAAAGGCATATCTGGTCGCACCCTAAAAATCCACTGTCAAGATTAATATGATTCTAATAACAAAGATTTGAACGATTGATTGATCTGTTTTGTTACTGAAAAATACGCTCAAAAAAACTCTAAATATTATGGTAAACAATATCTTAAATAAAGTCGGAAACACCCCTGTGGCATCTCTTCCAATAACAGATCAGCCAAATTTGAATGTTTTTGCAAAATTAGAATTTTATAATCCTACAGGTAGTGTAAAAGATAGAGCGGCTTGTTATATTATAAGTCGATTGCTAAACGACGGGTCTATAAATAAAAATACTACATTAATAGAATCTTCTTCCGGTAATTTCGGAGTGGCTCTTTCAGCTTATGCAAAACTCAATGGTCTAAAGTTTATTTGCGTAATAGACAAAACAACCTTGCCTGTCAATGAGATGTTGATACGTCTTCAGGGAGCAGAGGTGATACGTATTACAGAACCTGATGATTATGGAGGATATTTGATGAACAGGATTAAAAAGATCAAGGAAATAGTAAGTTGTACTGAAAATATTTATTGGGTAAATCAATATGGAAATCCATTAAATGCCCGGGCCTACTATAACTCATTGGGGAATGAAATCTGTTTGGAAGCTCCTAGACAAAAATTAGATTTTTTGTTTATGGGAATAAGTTCGGGAGGAACAATTACAGGAGTATCCCAAAGAGTCAAAGAGAAGTATCCCAATGCAAAAATCATTGCGGTAGATGTTGACGGGTCTATAATATTCGGAGGCAAAGCGCATAAGCGATTTATACCGGGAATAGGCTCGAGCATGAGGTCAGAAATACTAGACCAAGCGGTAATAGATGACGTTGTTTCTGTGAATGAAGATGAAACTATAAAATCTTGCCGGGAACTGTTGGAAAAACACAATTTATACGCTGGAGGTTCTTCGGGATCGGTATATGCTGGGATAAAGAAATATTTTCAAAAAAATGAAGTCCATTCCCAGGTTAATATTATGTGCGTTTTTGCAGATAGTGGAGAAAGATATATTACAACAATATACAACGACAGCTGGTGTGAAATGGTTAGGGAATATAGTTCAAAACGTCAGTCAGAAGAACTTCTTACCGTATAAAAGAGCTATTAAAGTAACATAAATATTTGGAAATGATATACTTAGGGGACAAAAATATAAAGGAAATAGATCTTGATTGGGAGCAAAATATTAATGCAATTGAAGCAGCGGCCCGATGTGTAGAGAAAGAGGATATATCGCAACCCATAAAGCCGTATTTACGGTATGGTGATCTTCAAAACAGAATAATAGCAATGCCAGCTTTTGTTGGTGGGGATATCAATAGATCTGGGATTAAGTGGATAGCTAGTTTTCCTGAAAATACTAAAAAGGGAATCGCTAGAGCTCATAGCGTTATTATCTTGAACGATGCCGAAACCGGTCAACCGATAAGTGTGATAAATAGTGGTTCAATTTCTGCAATTCGCACAGCCTCGGTAAGTGGTTTGATTATTAAAAAATTCATAGAATCAAAGAAGCTAGATCACGTAAAAATTGGAATCATCGGCTTTGGACCGATAGGACAATATCATTTGGATATGTGTGGTAAATTACTAGGTGATAAGCTAAAACAAGTATTTCTCTATGATCTAAAAGATATTTCAAAAAGTACCATTCCCCAAACGATACGTGAAAAAGTTACTATTGTAGAAAGTTGGGAAGAGGCATACAAAGAGGCAGATATCTTAATTACCTGTACGGTATCAAAACAACCCTATATAAATATGGAGCCAAAAGCAGCTTCTCTTCATTTGAATGTTTCCTTGCGAGATTATAAAACAGCGGTTTTTCCTTGGTTTGCCGATAGTATCATAGTAGATGATTGGAACGAGATATGTAGGGAAAATACCGATATAGAAATGTTTCATAAAGTCAACGGATTAACAGAAAATAGGGTTAAGCTTATACATGATGTTTTGAATGGCTTTTTCGATACATTAAATGATAAACAGGCTGTTATGTTTAACCCAATGGGGATGGCCGTTTTTGATATGGCAATTGCCAATCATTATTTAAGAGTAGCAAAAGAAACAGATACCGGTGTATTGCTTGAGACTTAGTTGGCCCTACATGAAAGTATTTAATCTAGATTCATCTTAGCGATAATAGGTAAGACAGGCCGTCACTTTTTTGGGAAAAGATTTTTCTCCCTCAGATCTTCTTAGGGAAGATTCCTAAAGGGAGATGTTTTTTAGGTAAAAAGTGGATGGCGCTGTCGAAATCCAAGTAAAAAGACTTTGGAATATACACTGGCCTATTAAAAAATAGCGCAATTTTAAATAAACAATCCAGAAGGCGAATAAGGAGACTTTGTCTATAAATTGTCTTCCTATCATAAGAGCCATGCCCGAAGTAATAGATAGGGTGAACTCAATTTTATTGTGAGGTCGAAAATAGAGTTCATGTTCGGAAAAAGAATCTTGTCATAAATCTATAAAAGAACGACATCCATTGGGAATCTGGAGCTTCAAATTTCAATGAATTAACTAACAATTAAATTTTTATATCATGGAAACTCTTACCGAATTAAAATCGGGTAAAGAAGTTAAGTTGGGAGAAGGAATCGCAACAAAAACTTCTTCAAAAAATAACCCTTTTACAATACAACCTGATACAACTATAGATGTTTTTAAATGGGCTAAAAAATATAAAGACACACTCAATGATATGCTTCTTGAACATGGGGCGATACTTTTAAGAGGGTTCAATATTAACGGACCTGAAAAATTCAACGAATTGTTTTCAGTTATATCTGGTGATGCAATGGAGTATAAGAATAGGACCTCACCAAGAGATCGAGTGTTTAGTAATGTTTACACATCTACAAGCCACCCAAAGAGTCAAACAATCCATATGCATACAGAAAATTCATACTCCAATGTATATAACAGGATAATAGCCTTCTATTCTTTAGTTCCGGCCACAGTGGGTGGAGAAACCCCCATTGCGGATGAAAGAAAACTTTTGGCAAGTCTAAAAAAGGAAACCATAGAAAAATTTAGGGAAAAAGGAATTCAATATGTTAGGAATAGTATGCCAGGAATAGGATTAAGTTGGGAAACTATTTATCAAACTGAAAATAAAGAAAAAGTATCGAAAATCCTTGAATCATTTGGACATGAATTTACTTGGGTAGACGATGATCATTTAAGAATCAAATGGAGTCTTCCAGCATTTCAAACACACCCTGTGACAGGCCAAGAAATGTGGTTTAATCATATGTTTTTTGGACATAAAAATCTCTATGACCCTGCAATTATAGAGTACTTTGAAGAAGAGAACTTGCCATTTGTAACTTATTACGGCGATGGAACTGAAATTGAACCTGAGGTAATAAAAGAGTTTATGGATTTTTATAAAGAACACTCGATTATATTCAAATGGCAAAAAGATGATTTTTTATTACTTGACAATATGATGTTTTCCCACGGAAGAAGGCCATTTGACGGTGAACGGACAACACTTACAGCAATGGGGCAACCGAATCAAATACGATTATAAGATTTGGTGACCTTACCTCTATTATTTTAAGATATGGGATAATAAATTATAAAAATACATTTTCAAATTAGATACATTCATGATACCAAAAGAACATATATGTAAATACCACGATCAAGGTTTTCTGCTCTTGGACGGGATTTTTACTCAAGAAGAAATTGATTCAATGAATCAGGAGTTACCTATTTTTTTGAAAGATAATGGTCCCAGAAAGGTAAAAGAATCGAATGGAGAAATAAGATCGTACTATGGCGTTCACCAAGTCAATGACATGTATAGAAAAATTTCTTGTGATAAGAGACTTATAAATCCGATTATGCAAATTTTAGAAAGTAAAGTTTATATCTACCAAACAAAGATAAACTTTAAAAAAGGCCTGAAAGGAGAATGGTGGGAATGGCACCAAGACTATCCCTATTGGAAAATTGAAGATGGAATGACATCTCCAAGAGTACTTTCGGCTATGATTTATTTAGACGATGTAACAGAGTTTAATGGACCATTAATGGTGATTCCTGGATCACATAAAGCTGGAATTGCCGCTTTTGACAACAAAAGTTACTCAGAACAAAATGATGAGTCAGATAAGGACGCTTGGACGGGAAAAAATTTAAAATATACCATTGATAAAACTATTCTTGAGAAAGGATTTAATGAGAATAATGTAGTAAGTACCGCTGGAAAAGCGGGGTCGGTTCTCCTTTTTCATGGCAATATTTTTCATGGATCTAATTGCAATATGTCTCCCCTTGATCGAAAAACCCTCATTGTTACTTATAACAGTGTAGAAAATGCATTATTTGAAACAAGAAAAAAAAGACCTGAGTTTCTTTCTGAAAGAAACATCACACCCGTAATAGTTGAGTAGCAATAGCATTATTCAAAATCGGAAGGAGAGCATTACAAAAAATCAAATTCAAATTAAATAATTAAATGGAAAATATAGCCAATAACTTATATCTAGTATGCAGTATTATTGCTTTTCTGGGCTTGACGTACCTGGGGTCAGTTACTTATCAAATGATGAAAGGAGAACGAAAAATAGATTTTACACTAAATAAAGTTTATTATTATTTTTTAGGATTTTTAGTTTTGATTCCTGTTGTTGCCTGTCTTTACTATATTCCCTTGGCATTTTACGATGAGAATTTCTGGTTGGCTCTAAATCCTCAATATGAAGCAGCCCAAAAAGCGTTGTGGGTTTTTGGTGTTTTTTGTTTTTCCTTTTATGCTTTAGTAAGGTTACCCATTTTTCTGCCACATGAAAAAGAACAATTCAATATTGTTCCCCAATTATCATTGTTAAGCCTGTTTCCAGGTATTGCTAGTGCTCTTAATGTAATGATTATTAGCGAATTTATTACAGAAGATGTTAGTGCCTCCTATCTATTATTTTTTTTCGTAGTAAATACATTTGTTTATGTTGTAACTGCTAGAATAAGCAGAAGGCAAACTGCAAATTTAGGAATTTTAATTGCCCATAAGGTGAATATGAAAATTACATCCAAAATGTTTAAAATTCCATACCGGAAATATGAAAAGATAGATAAGGGCCGAATTTATACCGTATTGAATGATGATATTAGTTCTATTTACGCCTTTACCCAAGATCTCATAACAATTTATACGGCTACAATTACCATTATCCTGATTATGGTGTACATGTATTCATTAAACCTTGTTAGTTCCCTAATATTATTGGGAGTAACTGTATTGATATTAGGTCTTCTTGCCTTAACATCAAAACCATTAAAAAGAACAACGCATATAGAGAGATCGAAAAGAGAAAAATACACTAGTCTTATCACGAACTCAATTAATGGATTTAAAGAATTGATTCTACACAAAATAAAAAGAGATAGATTTCAGGGAGATTTAGAAGAGGCGAGTAAAGAAGCCTATAATGCGAGTAGGTCTAGAACGAATGTTGGAATAGATTTTGGATTGTTCTCTGAACTTTCGTTTACTATCGCCATAGGAATTTCCTGCCTAGTTTTTCCTTTGATTTTTGAGTTTGAAAAGGAGGTGACCACAGCATATGTATTGGCGGTTTTGTTTTTGTCGGGACCAGTCAATGTTCTGATTAATGGAGTATCTCTTATCATAAATGCTCAAGTTTCATGGAAAAGAGTCAAGAGCTTCATCAATGAAACAGCCAAAGACACCGAAGAAATAGTATTGGAAGATACAAGGGAAAGATTGGTGATGCCTAAAGTTCAAAAAATAGCGGTGCAAGATGTTTATTTTAATTATGAAAACGAGGAAGAAACAATTTCTTATGGAATTGGACCTATAAATTTTGAGGCTAATCAAGGTGAACTAATTTTCATTGTTGGAGGAAATGGTAGTGGAAAGACTACTTTCCTCAAATTATTGACAGGACTATATGAACCCAGTTCTGGACGCATTCTAATTAACGGAAATGAGGTTGTGAATAGAGAACTAGGCGAATATTTTTCAGTAATCTATAGCGATTTCTATCTGTTTAAAAAACTATATGATATTAAAGAAGATAGGTTAGGTCAAGTATATGAATGGTTAGAAGTACTTCAACTATCACAAAAAGTACAAATTAAAGACGGTGCTTTTAGCACAATAAATTTATCAAAAGGTCAGCGAAAACGATTAGCCATATTAAAGTCTTACTTGGAAGATAGACCTGTTTACTTTTTTGATGAAGTGGCAGCAGATTTAGACCCCGGATTTAGAGATTTCTTTTACAATAGGTTGCTTATCAAAATGAGAGAGGAAGGTAAGATATTAATAATCATTTCTCATGATGATAAGTACTTCGATTTGGCAGATAATATCTATAAGATGGAAATGGGAAGAATATCCACATTAAACAAAGAATTATTCTCTTTGTCCGAGCAGTATTAATTTAAACCTAATGAGTTCGTTATAAAACAGTACGGTTATGCTAAAACTTAATTTTTTACTTGTATTAAGACAATTGAAAAAAGATAAAAAATCTTTTATTGTTAATCTATTAGGATCGTCAATTGGTTTTACCGCGATTATTCTAATGACGCTTTATATCTATTATGAAAGCAGTTATGATACCTTTAATGAAAATACAGACACCTTATTTCGAATAGAAAGAACGGTTAAAGACAAGGTTCAAAATCAAATATTTGATTCGACCCCCTATGAATTGGCGGAAGAACTGGAAACATCGTTTCCGGAGATTGTAAATGCTGCCAGTGTTAGGACTACAACAAATTACTTATCTATAGATGATAGGTTATATCCAAGAGAAATAGGGTTAATTGCAGACAATTCTTTCTTGAGTATGTTTAGTTTTGAGTTTCTAAGAGGAGTTCAAAATAATGCTTTGACCCAGCCAATGAGTATCGTATTATCACAATCATTAGCGAACAAATTGTACCCAAATGGTGAGGCTCTTGGCAAAACTATAACCATCAACAAAAAACATAGTTTTACGGTTACCGCCTTATTTGCGGATTATCCTAAAGATTCACATTTAAGAATGGAGTATATTATCTCATATAATTCTTATGGAGCGATGTATGGGTTAAAAAGGGAAAAAGGATGGAATGAGAACTATTCTTGCACTTATGTGCAATTGGACAATAATGCTAAAGTAAGTTTGCTTTCTAATAAATTGGAAAATTTCTTAACGAATCATGTGGATTTTGTAGATGGAGAGCAACAATTGTTAAGTTTAAGACCCATAACCGATGTGTATATGAAAACACTTGATGTGAGAGGTGGTGCAATGGGAGGTCTCAGAAATAATATTATTATAATCTATCTATTTATTGTTGTAGCATTTTTCACAGCTTTTGTTACAACGGTTAACTATGTTAATCTGACGACAACGCAATTGGTAAATAGGGAATTGGAAATTGGGATGAAAAAGGTCCTGGGTATTTCAAAAATTCAATTACGTTATCAATTTATTCTTGAAGCATTGGTGATGGTACTCAGTATTGTCCTTCTTTCAGCTATACTGGTTGTACTGATATTACCTATTTTTAGTTCAGTGGTAGGTAGAGACCTTTCACTAATGTTCGATGGAAGCGGATGGTTCTTTTTAAAAGTATTTATAATCAGCTTAGCCCTTGGTTTCTTGGGAGGATTATACCCCGTTTTTTACTTGTCATCTTTAAAAATAACTTCTTTTCTTCAAGGAAATACATCAATTAAACGACGCGGTTATTTAAGAAAGGGGCTAGTTCTTTTTCAATTATTTATTGCAATCCCTTTAATATTTTTATCAAACCAGACCATATCTCAGATCAATTATTTAAATGAAAAAGATTTAGGATTTGAGAAAGAGAATTTATTGATGGCGTGGATAGAAACGCCTACGGAGCAGGATGAAGAACGTCTTAAAGTTATTAAAAACACCTTAGCCCAAAACCCAAATATTCTGAATTACGCAGTGTCAGAAGGCGCTCCCTTTTTTGGTTCGGGAGCAGAAAAAAAAATAAACTGGGAGGGCAGTGAAACCAATGATAAAATAAGTGTGTCTTCCTATACGGTGGATTATGATTTTAAGGATACTTTTAAAATGACTTTAATCAAAGGGAGATGGTTTTCAGAAGATTATTCTACAGATGGAACAAGTTCCTGTGTCATAAATGAAACTGCAGCTTCAATTTTAGGTTGGAAAAATCCTATTGGAAAGACTATTGACAATGGACGCAAAAAAATAGTAGGTGTTGTAAAGGATTTTAATCAGTTTTCCCTGTTTCGCGAAATTCCAGCAATGATGCTGAACTTGAATACAGAAAATAGAAATTACTCAGTAGTCAGTGTACGCGTAAATCCCAATAATAGGCTAGAAACAAAAAGTGCGATTAATTCCATTTTTAATTCAAACTTTACAAATACCCCTATTGACTTTCGATTCTTAGATGAAGGTTTTGATGAAGGTTTTATGACTGCACTGGAAAATGTTATGAGGATATTTATTTTGTTTTCGATTATATCGGTTTTATTGATAGTTATTGGTTTGTATAGTTTAATATCGTTTTCATTGAAAAAGCAGAAAAAAATGATTGCAGTCCGAAAGATATTGGGCGCAAGTACACTAGGGCTATTTAATCTTATTTTAAAAGAATACATAATTTTATATGCCATATCCACATCTATTGGCCTGGTCTTGACTTATTTCGCATATCTCAAGATTTCCCAGGCCTTTGTTAACGGCGTTGGATTGGGGGCACTATCTTTCCTGAGTGTTGCTTTTATTACACTTTTTATAGTATTGTTTACTATTAGCGGTAAAATTTGGTCCGCTTCTAAAGAAAATCCAATAGATGCAATTGCTATAGAATAACATTGCCTGTCTTTACTGTTCTTAGGAGCTTTTTAAGGAGCCCTACACTATTGGCATAGACGAATTTTCCTTTTTTTATTGGTAAAATAACTTATATCCAAGATTTTATAATCTATTCTGAACTATTTGGTAATTCAGACTTGAAAGGATGAAATCTACATAGTGTAAGGGCAATAATTCCTAGCAGGCACCCTTTTTTTTAACATCTAAACGAGTATAAAAAATGAAAATTAATAAATCAAGAGCACTACAATCCAAAACAGAACGAATCCATTCCTTGGATTCTCTAAGAGCAGTAATGATGCTTTTAGGTTTGGTATTACATTCCGCCATTACATATGGGACGGTAGACTACGGAAATTCCTGGGCTCTAAAAGATCCAAATTCAGTTCACCTTACAAATGATTTAATTGTAATATTTATACATTCTTTTCGAATGCCTATATTTTTTGTTGTTGCAGGCTTTTTTGGAGCGATGTTATTTTATGAAAGAAAGCCTTTAATTATGGTAAAAAATAGGGCTTCAAGAATTATATATCCTTTTATAGCCTTTCTTATCATTTTTTCACCGTTAATTATTTTTGCGAATTCTTATACTGCTCAAGTTTTTAGTGCAAATGAAATTGCTTTGGAAACTGCATTTTCTAATTTTTCCAATCCTTGGGTGTTCTTGCCTCAAATGACTTTTCATTTATGGTTCTTGTATTATCTTATTTTGATAACAACGGTATCCGTGCTATTGGCATTGATTTTTAGAAGAATGCCGATTTTATCGGGTAAGATATCCGAATGCTTTAGTTGGATTATTCAAAGACCCTTATTAAGGGTACTGACTTTTGCAATTCCTACTTTTGCAATCTATAGCTTTATGGGAATTGACCAGGTGGAAACTTCTATGTCTTTAAACCCCAACCTAAATATTTTTGTTTTCTATTTCTACTTTTATATTGTAGGGTGGGTTTTATTCAAGTCCAAGCATTTATTGAAGAGTATGATGCGTTTAGACTGGGTCAGTATAATTCTTGGGGCTGTACTACTTTTAACGTACATATTTACAATACAGCTTTTGAATTTTGAGATTAAAATCATGATAAGTTCTCTAGTGGTATGGTTGTTTATTTTTGGGATTACGGGCTTGTTTATTCGATACGGCAGTAAATATTCTGCGAGGATGCGTTATATTTCTGATGCTTCCTATTGGGTGTATTTATGTCATTTTTCGTTTACCATACTTATTCCTAGTCTCATATTAGATTGGCCTATCTCTGCAACTTTAAAGTTCTTAATTGTGTTGCTAGGAACAACGACAATTTGTTTTATTACTTATCATTATTTTGTTAGGGCCACATTTATAGGAAAATTTCTAAATGGCAGAAGATATTTAAGACGGCTTTCTGATATTAAAACGTCTAAGAATTATCCAGAACTAGAACATCTAACCAAACAAGAAACAGGCTCTTGCGAAAAACCTAGTCCAGCCTAAAAATCTTACTGCTTTTTTTGAACCACTTTATTTAAAAACTAAAGAATACTACAATTCTATAGGCATTCACACAAGCTATCATAGCTTGAGGCTTTTATTGCTGAGAATTATGCAATAAGAGTCTTACATCAATATAACCAAAGTAACAAAAATCAGTGTTTTAAGTATAATCAAAGATTTTTTCGAATAAATTGATTTGTTTGAAGAGGGATAGAGAATCTTTCTTTTTGTGACCTTTTCGAGCTTTTTTAGTCATTTGATTCATACAATTTAGAGACTAATGTCAACAATACTTGACTAGTCTTGAAATGGAACATTGTAAAATGATATACCATTAAATAACAAAAATTAAAATATTTATCATGAAAAAACAGAATGAGCCAATCGCTATAGTAGGAATAGGATGTAGATATCCAGGTGAATCCTCTTCCCCAGAAAAATTTTGGGAATTGATGGTAAACAAAAAAGACGCTATCGTTGATGTTCCTTCGAATCGTTGGGATAAGAGAAAATTTTACGACAGTGAAGAGAACAAACCGGGTAAAACTAGAGTAGCACAAGGAGGGTTCTTAAAAGAAAATATAAAAGAGTTTGACCCCCTTTTTTATGGTATCTCCCCTATTGAAGCAGAGTCTATGGATCCGCAAATAAGGTTGCTACTTGAAGTCGCCTATGAAGCTTTGGAGGATACTGGTCTAACAATGGAATCTATAAAAGGGTCGAAAACAGGAGTGTTCATAGGGGGATTTACTATCGATAATTATTTAAGCCAGGCAAGTGAAGAGAATAGACATCTGATTAGTTCGCATACATCATTAGGCGCACCAATTACCATGTTTTCAAACAGAATATCTTATAGTTTTGATTTTAAGGGCCCTTCACTTACTATTGATACAGCATGCTCATCATCTTTGGTGGCAACACATTATGCTTGTCAAAGTATTTGGAGCGGGGAATCCAAAATGGCACTTGTAGGTGGTGTAAATGTAATGTTATCACCACGAACTTTTGTTCTTATGAGTCAAGGTAAATTTTTATCAAAACATGGTCGTTGTAAGTCCTTTGATAGCGATGCTGCTGGTTATGTAAGGGGAGAAGGCGCAGGAATGGTTGTTTTGAAATCTTATAAGCAAGCTGTGAAGGACGGTGATAGAATATATGCTTTGATCAACGGTACGGGGGTAAACCAAGATGGCCAAACAAACGGGATTACTGTTCCCAACGGAGATTCTCAAATGGAACTCATGCGACAGGTATATAATGATTGTAATGTTGATGTTAAGAATATTCATTATGTTGAAGCCCATGGAACAGGAACACCCGTTGGAGATCCAATAGAATTTGGCGCAATAAATGAGGTAATGTCCGAAAATCGTGATCCAAATGATAAATTATTTGTAGGATCTATAAAATCCAATATTGGACATTTAGAAGCCGGAGCAGGAGTCGCAGGGTTAATAAAAGCAGTTTTATGCTTACATAAAAATAAGGTCCCAGCAAACTTGCATTTTAATAATCCCAATCCAGCCCTAAACTATGAAAATAGTGTATTGAAAGTAGCAACTTCCCTAGAGGAGCTTCCCAAGTCAAAAAAATCTTATGCGTCCGTAAATTCATTTGGATATGGAGGAACTAATGCTCATGTGCTTTTAGAACAAATTAATACGAGTGTCAAAAATGATACACCTAAACTGAAAAAAGAGGAGAACATTGTTTTTCCAGTAACGGCAAAAAGCAAGACTTCTCTCAAAAAAAGGGTCACTAGTTACAGGAAGTATATTCAGGAAAATAAAGACAGTTTTATTGAAACTTTCAGTAACGTCGCTCATAGAAGATCATTTCATTCGGATAGATTGGCAGTTTTTGCTAATTCGCCAGATGATTTGGTAGAAAAATTAGAAGCGTTTGAAGAAGACATTATGGTAAAAGGAGTATCCTATAATACTTACATTGATAAGAAGCCTAAGGTTGTGTATGTATACACAGGTATGGGGCCTCAATGGTGGAAAATGGGTAGAGATTTGATGGAAAAAGAACCAGTCTTCCTTGAGGCTATTAAGGAATGTGATAATTACTTTAAAGTAATTGCCGGATGGTCTATTGTTGATGAGCTAAAAAAACCAGAAGCGATGTCAAAAATAAAAGAGACAAATATAGCACAAACGGCCAATTTTGTAATTCAAGTTGGTTTAACCAGACTGCTCGGACATTATGGAATTGAACCAGATGCAGTAGTTGGGCATAGCGTTGGAGAAGTTACTTCTTCATACATCTCTGGAGCACTTTCACTTCAAGATGCGTTATTGGTAAGTTACCATAGAAGTCGTCTACAGCATACAACTGCTGGTTCTGGAGGTATGTTGGCGGTAGGGTTAAGCGAAGAAGAACTTGAAAGTATTTTGATAGAATATGAGAATGTATCGATAGCTGCAATAAATAGTAACAAGGCTGTAACTCTTGCGGGAGAACAGGAAAGCCTTGATGAATTGGCAGAGAAATTTAAACACATGGGTGTTTTTAATAAAATGTTGGATGTTGTTGTGCCTTATCACAGTCCAATGATGAACCCGATTAAGGATGACCTTCTTGAATCTCTTAAGAGCCTTAAAGGAAATGAAACCACAATTGATTTATACTCAACCGTAACTGGAGAAAAGTTATCTGGTGAACAGATAAGTAATAGTTATTGGTGGAAAAATGTTCGTGAACCTGTTCGCTTTGCGAAAACTTTTAATACGCTAGTAGAAAATGACTACAAGGTATTTATTGAAATTGGCCCACATCCTGTACTTAAAAATTCTATGGCTGAATGTTCTGACTACAATAAAGAATTTCATTTATTACAAACGTTGAACAGGAAAGAACCTGAACAATTGAATTTTTATGAGAACCTTTCTGCACTATTCACATTAGGATGCACTTTAAAATGGGATAGATGGGTTGATAAGTTTGATCAAGTAACCTTACCCCCATACCCATGGGAAAAAAGAAATTATTGGATAGAGTCTAAAAAGTCAATCGAAAATAGACTAGGAAGAGAGGGGAATAATTTTTTAAACCATCAAGTGGACTCTCCTTTAAGAACTTATAGAACAGAGCTCAACGGTCATTTTTTCCCGTTTTTAGAAGATCATATTGTACAAGGTAAAGTTGTTTTCCCGGGGACGGGTTATGTTGCAGCTGCAATAGCGCTTCATCAAAACGAAATAGGTCAAAAAGGTTTCTTTGGATTGGAGAATATTAAGTTTCATCAAATGCTCACCATTAATGAGGCCGAAGTCCAAAATTTATATACAGCACTAAACCCGGTATCTAATGAATTTAATATTCATAACAGAGAAGAAGGAGACGATACTCCGTGGTTCAAACGTGCTACAGGGAAATGTATAATCGGCACTTTTTCAAATACTCCATCGCCCGTAGACCTTCAGTCCCTATCTAACAAAATGGATACTACAATGTCTAAAGAAGTTGTATATGAGAGATTAACTAATGCAAAATTAGCATATGGACCGTATTTTAGAGGAATTGAATCCATAAACTACAATAATAGTGAATTAGTTGCAAAAATTATGGGATGCCCTGCTATTGAGGCTGAAGATAATGGACATTTTATTCATCCAGGATTATTGGACTCTTGTTTCCAAACCATGATAGTTTTTGACAAAAACGATGATGTCTCTTTTGTGCCTGTGTCAATTGGTAAAATCCATTGTTATTTTAGCCCAGGTACAGATTTTTTCTGTCATACGCGATTAAAGTCAGCTACTGCCGATACTATGATAGCAGATATTTTGATATGTGATAAGGAAGGACAAATTGCAATGAAAATAGAGGATGTAAAATGTCAAGAAATTACAAGCCATAGCGTTGTTTCCGATGATTTTCCTGAAAACTGTCTGTACCAAATCAATTGGATAGAGGAAAGTGTTAAGTTGGAGGTTGAACTCAATGAGAATAAAGATAAGACGTATTTGGTTGTAACGGATGATTATACAAATAGTCTACCCTTACTAGAATTGTTAAATGGAGAAGTTCTTGTTTTACAACCAGGAACAGATCTTAGGGAATTGGGTGAAAATCATTACGAAGTTAATCTGAACGATGTAACAACTGTCGCAAAATTACTAGATCATGGTGGCCAATCAGATATTGAATTGATATATTTTTCTGATAAACAGTCAAACCCTCGAGAAAGTGCAATAACAACAGAAGAATGTTTAGAGCAAATCAATCCACTATTCAATCTGATTCGTTATTTCTCTGAAGTTTTTCCAAAAAACTTAACTATAAACTTAATTACCCAAGGGGGGCAGGTCGTTCAGAAAGAGGATACAATCAATAATTTGGGAGCGTCAGTCTTTTTAGGGTTAGGAAGATTAATGAGTAATGAATTTTCCAATTGGAAAATTAGATTAATTGATTTTGAAGAAAGTGAAAACACACTAGTTACCAAAGAAACATGGAAAATTGTCTTAGCGCAAATGAATGCTAATAAACGTTCATTCGAAGAAATTGCCATCAGGGAAGACAAAGTGTACACAAAAGTGATGAGGAAAAAGGAGGTGGAGGAGAAAGAAATTGTGATGGAAACGGTTAGTTTTAAAGATGTTCCTCTTGAGTTAGTCGCACCTGAGTTTTCTGATTTGGAGAGCCTCTACTTTAAGCGAATGGAAAGAACAACGCCCAAAGAGGACGAATTGGAAATGTTAGTTGAGAACACTAGTATTAATTTCAAGGACTATCTAAAAGTCACAAATAAAATTTCTAAGGATGCACTTGAAGGTACTAATAGTAAAGATTCTTTAGGGTTGGATTGTTCTGGAATTGTAACCAGAGTGGGTAAAAATGTCTCAAAATATAAGGTAGGCGATAAAATACTTGCTGCGCCTGCAGGGGCTTTTAAATCCTATGTGACTGTAAATGAAAATTTAGTAGGAAAATGTCCAAAAATCATTGAAGATAATGGCGCGCATGCAGTTTCTGCGTATATCACGGCAATTTATAGTCTTGAGGATAAAGCCAATTTACAGAAGGGAGAAAAGGTGCTAATCCATAACGCCTCAGGAGGTGTAGGTTTAGCAGCAATAAACTATGCAAAATTAGTAGGAGCTGAAATTTTTGCGACAGCAGGAAGTGAGGAAAAGCGGGACTACTTAAGATCCTTGGGAATTGAACATGTGTTCAGTTCTAGAAATCTTGATTTTTCAAGTGAGATTTCAGAAATAACCCAAGGAAAAGGAGTGGATGTCGTTCTAAGTTCACTAACTGGGGAGATGCTACATCAAAGTCTCTCTGTCTTGTCCCCTTTTGGAAAATATCTGGAAATAGGAAAGATGAGTGCCATTGATAACATTCCACTACCAATGAAAATTTTTAGTAAAAACCTTTCCTTTATATCTATAGATTTAGATCAACTCAGTAATCAAAAGCCAGAAGAAATTTCCAGATTAATAGAGGTTATGTGGGAATATATTGAGTCTGGCAAGCTGGCACCATTACCAACAAAGATGTTTAACCCAAGAGAGATTTCAGATGCTTTTGCTTTGATAGAACAAGGGAAGCATATTGGAAAAGTGGTAATTAATTTCAAAGATCAATCAATTGAGGTTGAGAAGCAGAATGATGCACTTTTCAAAACTGAAAGGTCCTATCTTATTACTGGAGGCACAAAAGGATTAGGATTGGAAATAGCAGGTTGGATGATAAATAAGGGAGCCAAAAACTTGGCTTTGCTCAGTAGAAGCGGAGATAATGATCCGAAAGTACGTGCGAAAATTGATGATTTAAGAAAGAAGGGGGCCAGTATTGAAGTATACCCAGCAGATGTTTCTGATTTTAATGATATGACAAGAGTATTCTCCGAAATGGAAAAACAACTTCCTCCTTTGGCAGGAATTTTCCATGGTGCGATGGTTTTGGATGACGGCTTCTTACTGGACATGAACGATGAAAGGTTTAGAAAAGTTCTCAAACCAAAAGTGGATGGAACGATTAACTTACATAAACTTACTGAAAATAGAGATCTGGATATATTCGTAATGTTTTCTAGTTTGTCATCGCTCATTGGTCATTTAGGACAAGCAAATTATATTGTAGCGAATGCAATGTTAGACTCGTTTGCACATTATAGAAGAAGTCAAGGATTGCCTGGCACTACAGTAAACCTGGGCGTCTTGGGGCAATCTGGAGTAATTTCCAGAGATGAGAACCTTAAAAAAATGGTTAATGATATGGGCATTCGAAGTTTTACAAATGAGGAAGTCTTAATTGGGCTTGAGGAAATCGTAAGAACCAAGCCAACTCAGATTGGGTTTTTTAATGTTGACTGGAATGCCATGGGAAAATCTTTTAAAAGTGATAAGTTATCCTTATTCGAAGAATTGATACAAGAAAATGATGGGTTGCACAGCCGATTAACAGATGAGCAAGCTACAAATTGGGAAACTTTACTATCCTTAGAATCAATACAACGACAAGAACATGTTGTTGAATTGTTGACTGAAGAGTTGGCTCAGATTCTCAAAATGTCAAAAGATAAGATACCATCTGATAAAGGAATAAATTTCTTAGGAGTTGATTCAATTTTATCGGTGCAGCTGATTAGAGCGATTAATGATAAGCTAGCTGTGGAGCTGTCTCCGATGGAGTTTACTTCTGGTCCAAATTTAAAACAACTGTCGAAGACAATTGTAGAGGAAGTCGTGAATTCTTCAGTTGATGAGGTCGTTCCTGAAAAAGTAAACCAAATTAAGTAAGAGACGATGAAATTAACAATACAAGAAAAGTTTTTTGAGAATATACAGTCGGATAGCACTACTGGAATTACGTTCATAGATGGGCGTAGTTCCATAGAGCATCTATCTTATAAGAAGTTGTATTTGGAGGCATGCTATAAACTGCACGCCCTCAAGGAAAAAGGACTCGGTCCTGGGGATGAATTGGTTTTTCAATTTGAGTCGAACAAAAACTTTATTATTACATTTTGGGCTTGTATTTTGGGTAAGATTGTACCTGTACCCCTCACTTATGTATCGGCAACAGACACCGTAAAAAAAATATGCGGCGTTTGGAAAAAACTTAAGAACCCATATGTTATTACTGATAGTCTTTCTTTGAAGTATAGTTTCGAAGGGCTAAAAAATGATGAATATTATTTTGGTGAAATATTGGAGAAGTTCATCCAATATGATGAATTAACAGTTTCAAAGCGGGCAACTCCGGTGCGTGCTAACCATAAGGACATCGCTTTTATCCAGTTCTCCTCGGGGTCAACTGGATCCCCTAAAGGGGTCGTTAATACCCAAGAGGCAATCCTGTATAATGTTAATAATAACATTGAACATTTGGATATTAATGAAAACGATCGATTTTTGGGTTGGGTGCCGCTAACACATGATATGGGACTTATATTCTTTCACATACTGCCCTTGTTGTCTAATACACCTCAGTTTTTAATGCCACCTTCACTTTTTCTTACCTATCCTGAATTATGGATGGAAAGCTTGTCGGAACATAATATTACGATTTCGGGATCCCCAAATTTTGGATATAAGGTGGTATTGGAAAATTTGGATAGGATACCCCTTGAAAACCTCTCTTTTAAAAGCTTAAGGTTTATGATTAATAGTGCCGAACCTGTCTCGGTTGATGTTTGTAGAAAGTTTACAACTGCCTTTTCTTCCCAAGGGCTAATTAAAAATTGTATCAAGCCCGGTTATGGATTGGCCGAGGCTGTTTTAGGAGTTTCGTTACGCTATCATAATAAGAAAAACACGATTGATGAGTTTGTATTAAACCGGAGTAAATTGAATGTTGGTAGTCATATTGAGATTAGTCAAACCGAAACGGACAATACTGCTTCCTTTGCCAATTTAGGAGAATTCGATGGCACCCAAATTACCATAGTTGACGAGAATGATCTTGTATTACCAGATGGAGTGCTAGGTTTTATTCGATTAAAGAGTCCGGCCGTGACCAGAAGCTATTATAACGATCCTAAAATTACAGAAAAAGTTATCTCAGAAGATGGGTGGTTAAATACAGGTGATATAGGCTTTATAATCGATCAGGATTTAGTCATTACAGGTAGGGCGAAGGAAATGATCCTTATCAATGGGCAAAATTATTTTCCAAACGATATAGACCGTTTATTGGAAGAGATACCAGGAATTAGTTTTCAACAAGTGACATCTTGTAGTGTATTCAATGAAAGAACACATACAGATGAGATTTTTGTTTTTGTTCTTTACAAAGGATGTATCAAGGAGTTTATAGATTTAGCTGCACAAATCAAAAAACAGATTAGCGCTAAATTAGGGATCATGGTAAGTAAGGTAATAGCTGTTGATAAAATTAATAAATCCACAAGTGGTAAGCCCCAAAGATATTTACTTCGCGATAATTTTTTGAACGGAAAATATGATACTTTTTTAGAACAGTTGAAAGAAGGTATGGATCTAGTTAAAATTGAGCTTAAGAAGTTGACGCTACATCAGGTCGAAAATAAGATAATTGCTCTAATTCAGGACACTACTAATATTAAAGAAGCAAACGTAAACACTAATTTTTTTGACTTAGGTTTTAATTCCATACAAGCGGTTGAATTTAAAGTTGCTTTAGAAGAATTTTTTATTGAAAAAATTGATGAAGTTATACTTTTTAAACATCCTAATGTAAAGGAGTTATCGGAATTTATTCATAGGGATGTATTAATGAATGATTCCAAGCCTGGTTCCGTAAATAGGAATAATATTTCTTCAAAAGCGAGGATTGGAAAGTTATTGAAGTCTACAGTATTAGGTTAGCATAGAGTTGAACGAAAAACCCCTTCGTTTTTGGGTACATCGAATTATTAAAACTGGAAGTTTTCTAGTTTTAACTACTACAAGGCTCAAACAGCAAGCGACATAACAATTGTAAAGTATTCAAAGAAATAATGACATAAACTCATGTCGAGATTCTTTTGAACCTGTGCATCAATATAGGATATCCTATCCTCTTCTTTTGAAAAATATAATGAATCCTTATTCAATTTTAAGGACCTAAAAAGCAGGATAGTAAGTTGATATGTTTAAAAAATTGACAGAAAGTGTTTTGTAGCTGTTTTAAATTCTTTAACACAGTTGTAAAAAAGCAATTAAGAAACAAATAAATATGGACAAGCAAGAATATACGGGTTTTGAGATAGCAGTTATTGGCATGGCATGCAAATTTCCAGGGGCATCAAATACCGAAGAATTTTGGGAAAATCTTAAAAATGGTGAAGAATCATTTTCTAGATTTTCTGATGACGAACTTCGAGAGTATGGTATTCTCGAAAAAGAAATCGCAGATCCCAATTATGTAAAGGCGAAAGGCCTTATAGATGGTGCAGAATTTTTTGATGCTTCCTTTTTTGGAATTTCTCATGTAGAAGCAGATATGCTTGATCCACAATTTAGAGTGCTATTGCAATGCGCTTACAATGCTTTGGAGGATGCGAATTATGATTTCGGAGGTAAAGACAACAATACAGGTGTATTTGTCGGTGGGTCTCCCAATTTTAATTGGCAAAAAGAAAGTTTTAGAAAAACAGGAAATCTTAATTCTGAGCAGTTTTCATCACTCATAGCAAACGATAAAGATTTTATGAGTACTAGGCTATCTTATATATTGAACCTGCATGGGCATAGTCAAACCCTATATACTGCCTGCTCCACTTCATTAGTAGCTATTGATATGGCTTGCCAAAGCTTATTAACAGGAAAGTGCGATGTTACATTGGCAGGGGGTGTATCTCTTTCTCTGCCTTATAAATCAGGTTATAAAAGAGAAACAGGTATGATTATGTCCAAAGATGGTCACACGTGTTCATTTGACTTGGAAGCAACTGGAACCATTTGGAGTGATGGTGTAGGTACGGTGGTGCTAAAACGATTAGAAGATGCTCTTGCAGATGGAGATAATATACATGCCGTAATTAAGGGTTCAGCAACAAATAATGATGGGAAAAGAAAAGTAGGGTATACGGCTCCTAGTGTAAAAGGACAGACGGATGTTATTAGAAAAGCGATTAATATGGCTGAAATTCCCAAGGAGAGTATGGGATATATTGAAGGACATGGAAGTGCTACTTCTTTAGGAGATAAAATAGAGATTAATGCATTGAAAGATGCTTTTGACGATTCGAATGCAGGTTTTTCATGTGCATTAGGAAGTGTAAAATCAAATATAGGGCACTTAAACGTAGCTGCAGGGGTTGCTGGCTTTATAAAAGTTTGTTTAATGCTCAAACATGGGGAAATACCACCAAGTCTAAATTTTAAAACTCCGAATTCACAATTAGCAGAATCTAAGAGTATTTTTTACGTCAATGACGCCACAGTAAAATGGGAGAATTCCAAATTTCCATTGCGAGCTGGAGTCAGTTCTTTTGGTATTGGAGGGACAAACGTGCATATGATATTAGAAAAAGCTCCTAGTCCTAGACCAATAAGAACATATAATAACCATTCAGTGATTTGTCTTTCGGCTAATACACCTTCGGCCTTAAATACACTTTCCAAGAATCTATCCGACTTCGTTAATAAAAATTCAGAAATAGATATTGCCAATTTGGCCTATACTCTACAAACAGGAAGAATGCATCAAAAGTATAGAAAGACTTTTGTAGTCAATGATACTGCTGAATTGATTCAGGAATTAGCCAAGGAACAGATAGTTCAAGAGATAACAGAGTGCCCAGAGACTGTGTTCCTATTTCCTGGTATGGGTGGTTTTTATCCTAAAATGGGGTATGATTTATACTTGAAAGAAAGTGTTTTTAAGAATGCGATGGATAATTGTTTTTTTATTATACATGTCAAGACAGGAAAAGATTTTAAATCCATGATGTACGGAGATAAAACTTTAGAAATTCCTAATGATTATCTAACGCCGCAAATGATGATATTTGCATTTGAATATTCTCTTACCGTATTATTAAAATCATGGGGTATAGTCCCTAGCAGAGCTATTGGCTATAGCTTAGGGGAATACGTTGCCGCCTGCATTGCGGATGTTTTTAGTTTGGAAGACGTTCTAGAAATACTGATACAAAGAGGTAAGCTCATCAATACCGTTGACACCGGAGGGATGTATACTGTTCTCTTATCAAAAAAAGACATTCAACCTTATTTGGAAGTAGGAGTGTCAGTTGCGATTGACAACGGTGAATCTGTAGTGGTAGCTGGGCAAAAGGATAAACTTGAAAGTTTAATAGGTATTTTACAACGTAATAATGTATCAGCCTATGAAATTTCGGACAAATATGCGCTTCATACTTCTGAATTGGATTATATAGGAGAAAAGTTTAAAAGTATTCTGTCGCAGTACAAAATCAATGAACCCCTACTACCTATAGTAAGTAATGTAACAGGTAAGTGGGGTACTGAAGAGTTTATCTCTCCAAAATATTGGGTAAAACATTTAGCAGAAACAATAGATTTTTCAAAAGCAGCAAAGACATTTTTGGAAAAAAATAACAACGCTATATATCTAGAAGTTGGTGTAGGTAATTTCATTGGTAAATTGTTAAATCGTAATGTCAACTCTAAAGATGCCCTACGGCATGTGAGTCTGTCAAGAAGCGAAAACCAAAGGAAAAACCAAAACGAACAGTTATCCGACCATACCTATTTAATGAAAGCGTTAGCATCATTATGGGAACATGGAGGAGATATTAATTGGAATGCACTTCATGGAGATCAAAAAAGAAACAAACTTTCGGTGCCAACATATCCTTTTGAGGGCTCTAACTACAGCCTTCAAGTTGATAATTCCTATTCAGATACTGTTATATCAGATGATTTGGTAAGGAAAGAAGATTTATCGTCATGGTTTTATGTGCCTTCTTGGAAAAAGAAACCTTTGGTATTAAATGATGATCTGGTGCTACAAAACAACCGAAACATTTTGGTTTTAGGTTTAGCTAATTCGGAAGAGTTATGCAATGTTTTGTCAAAAAACAAGCACAATGTTATTCAGGTTAATTACGGGGATAATTACAAAATGATAACTAAAAATAGTTACCTCTTAGATCATAATAAAAATTTAGACGTATTAAAATTATTTAAAAATTTAGAAAGCGAAGGGGTTATTCTAGATTCAATACTTGACCTAACAAGTATTACTGATAGTAATCAAAAGTCTAATTTGGAAAGAACCGTTGCTTTATTTCAATGTATAAAGCAAACAAAATATGCTAATGTAAAGCTTGATTATTTCGCCATCTCAAGTTGCCTGTTTCAAGTATATGGTAACGAGAAAATTAATCCTGAAAAATCGGGTATTATTTCTACCATCAAAGTTATTCCCCAGGAAAACCCCAACATACGTTGCCGATTAATCGAAATAGAAGAAGAGTCCCTTAAGACAAGGAACGGAAGTTTTTATAAAATTATAAACCATGAATTAAACGCTAACGACAGTATAATAAGTTATAGGGGCAAATATCGGTGGACACGAGTTTATGAGCCCTACCCTATTCTCAATTCAGAATCTAAAAGCTCCTATATTAAGAACAAAGGGACCTACATAATTGTTGGCGGATTAGGTGATGTTGGTTTTACAATCGCCCAATACATAGTAGAGAATTTCGAGTCTAATGTTGTTGTTGTTGGGAGGTCTAAAATTCCAGAAAAGGCTGAACGAAAAAAATGGGTTAAAAAAAATGGGCCTAATGATTTGATTAGTTTAAAAATAGCCAGAATTAACAGATTAGAGAGCGGGAAAGGGAAAGTAGTTGTAGTGCAGGGAGATTCAACATCTCTCAACCAAATGAAAAGCGTTGTTGAACAAGTTAAGTCAAATTTTGGCGAGATAAATGGTATTTTTTATTCTGCCGGTGAGGTTAGTACAATGTCGTTGAATTTGGCAAATAATATTGATCCACAGCAATTATCGAATCATCTTTCATCTAAAATCAAAGGGTTGTCGGTGTTGCAAAAGATTGTAAAGAAAAATTCTTTGGATTTTACGGCAATACTCTCTTCAACCTCTTCGATATTGGGAGGAATAGGAATGATAGGATATGCTGCTGCCAATCAATATGTAGATTCGTTGATTTTAAAGGAAAATAGCGATGAGCATTCTACTAGGTGGATGTCGCTCAACTATACCTATCTAAATAAAGAAGAAGATTCTCAGAAAGCCATATCAGCTGAAACTCTTAAACGGGTTGAAGATGAACAAAACATCTCAAGCTCCAGTAAAAAAGGGGGTAGAGAATTATTTGAAAAATTGTTTTTAAAAAATAATGATACGGCAAATACAGCTATCAATTCTGAAGAGAGTAAAAAAATATTTGAAAGAATACTTTCGAAAAATAATAATGAAAGTCAAATTATCATTTCTCCTGTAGATTTTCCGACGCTCGTTGAAAAACTGAAAAAGACGACCGTACAAATTCAAGAAGAAGATATTGTATACAAAGGCGTTAAAAGAAATAGACCAATTACGCCATTTCCTTACGTTTCCCCAACAAATGATGTAGAACGAAAGCTATCTGAAATTTGGGAGGGAGTGTTTGGATTTGAAGTAGGCTTGAGAGATGACTTTTTTCAATTAGGTGGAGATTCTTTAGGAATTATAAGCATAATCTCTAATATTCAGAAAATATTTAATGTGTCAATTGACATTCATGAGGTATTTAAGAATACGAGTTTTAGTTATCAATTGGATTTAATCAAGCATGCTGCTGAAAATGAATTTGTAGAAATAGAACCTGCTCCAATTCAGGAATACTATCCCTTATCCTATTCCCAAAAGCGTTTCTTTATTCTAAATCAAATGGCACCAGAAATGTTAACATATAATGCTTCGGCCGCCATTGAAATAGGGGGTGAATTGGATTTCGAATTTTGTAGAGATGTCTTTCAGAACATTATTGATAAGCGCGAAATTTTACGAACCTCTTTTCATTTAATCGATGAGCTTCCAGTACAAAAAATTCATAACGAGGTTGAATTTAAAATGGAGGTAATAGAAGGGGAGAAATCAAACATTGAAAAAATTGTTAAGTCCTTTCAAGCTCCTTTTGATTTGAGCGGGCCAACGCAGTTTAGGGCATGTATTTGTAAGACGGGTGATAAAAGCTATTACATTATTACCGACATTCATCATATAATAATAGATAGAAAGACCTTTGGATTAATAATGGAGGATTTTGTGGCATTATACAATGCAAAACAACTAAACAATCCAAAGATTACCTATAAAGATTATGCAGTATGGCAACAGGATAATAATTATGTTGATCAATTAGAAGAACAGAAAGAATTTTGGCTTAATGAATTTAGTACCATTCCAGAGCCTTTAAATCTTCCTACAGACTTTTCAAGATCAGCAGTAACAAACTTTAATGTGTCGACCATTGCATTTAGATTAACTGACAATGAAAATGAAAAATTAAAAAGAATATGTCTGGAACAACAAACCACTATGTATGCTGTATTATTGGCTATTTTTCATGTATTTCTGTCAAAATTGAGCAATCAAGAAGATGTTGTGGTAGGCAGTTCGGTATTGGGTAGACAACGTGCAGATATAGAAAATATAATGGGTGTTTTTGTAAACGCCCTTCCTATACGCTGTAAGCTAAGTCAAGAACAAAGTTTTAGGGACTACTTGGACGATTACAAGAGTAACATTGTAAAATGTCTAGCAAATCAACAACATCCTTTTGAAAAATTAGTGGAGCAATTAAATTTACCTCCCCAGTTGACGAGAAGTCCTTTATTTGATGTAATGTTCGAGTACTTCAGTTTTTCGTTGACAGATGCTGATTTTCCTGATTTCAGTATAAAGGATACTTTACTGCGAACAACTACGTCGGAATTCGATCTAAGTCTAAAAGTAGTTGTCAAAGAGAATGGAATACCTGAGTTTAATTTAGATTATCGAGCAGATTTATTTACTAGAGAATCGATTGAACGATTCGTGAGTAATTTCAAAAATATTGTTAATAGTGTCCTCAGAGATATTGACGTTAAACTATTTGATATCAATTTGCTAACAACGCAAGAAACAGAACAGCTTGTGGAAGCCTTCACTTCAACTGCGCTGCCTTATGATAAGGAATCTGACCTTAACAAATTGTTTAAGAAGCAGGTAGATTTCCAACCTAATCGTACGGCCCTTGTATTCGATGGACGTTCGTTGACCTATGATGAGTTGGACTCGAGGTCCAATCAGGTTGCACATTATCTGATTTCGAAGGGCGTACTTCCTGGTAACCTTGTAGGTCTGCTGCTAGATCGTTCTATGGAGATGATTATCGCCATACTTGGTGTGTTGAAGACTGGGGCAGGCTATCTTCCTATGGACCCGGGTCATCCTGAAAAACGTAATAGTTATATGATGGACCGTGGTCAGGCAGTATTTTTATTGGCTGGCGAGGAGAATGTAGAGCGGTATTCCTCTTATCTCCCAGTAACGGCTATTACTTCAAGTGCGATTGCATCGGAAAGTAGTTCTGAAGTATTGGTTGCCACCCATAAAGATGATCTTGCCTATTGTATTTTCACATCAGGCTCAACAGGAAATCCAAAAGGTGTAAAGATGGATCATAAAGGCGTGATGAACTTGGTCGAAGGACTAAAGGAACGTGTTTATGGTGTTTATGGTGATAAACCTTTAAATGTGGCTCTAGTTGCTTCATATGCCTTTGATGCGTCCGTTCAACAGATTTTCGGTGCGTTATTACAAGGGCACACATTATATGTAACGGATGAAGAGTCGCGTAAGAACGGAGCCATGTTACTTAGTTTTTATAATGATAACCGTATAGATGTATCGGATGGTACTCCCACTCATTTAGGGATGTTACTGAACGCTTACAATGTGGGTGACGTGCTTAACGATTTATCAAGTTGGATATTGGCAGGAGAAATCCTTTCCAAAGGATTAGTAAGTGAATTCTATGCGAAATTTGGTGAGGCCACGCAATTGTTCAATTTTTATGGCCCCACTGAAACATGTGTGGATTCTACAGCATATAAAATTGACCCGAGTCGGTTGAACGATTATGTCAACATACCAATTGGGAAGCCCATGCCCAATGAGCGAATATACATAACGGATAATTATGGAAGGTTGGTTCCCATAGGTACTGTAGGCGAGCTCTGTATTGCTGGAGATGGTCTTGCTCAAGGATACGTTGGGGATGAACCAATGACCTCCGAGCGTTTTATTACGGATTGGATAACTTGGGAGGATATAGTATATCGTACGGGAGATTTGGCTAAGTGGCTTCCAGACGGTAATCTGGAGTTTATAGGTAGACAGGATAATCAGGTAAAATTGCGAGGTTATCGTATTGAGCTTCCAGAGATAGAGGTTCAACTAAGTAGTCATAAAAAAATTACGGGTGGTGTTGTCTTGGCGAAAGCACTGGATGATGGAGAAAAGTATTTGGTGGCCTATTATCAGTCTAAGGAAGAGATTGCTGTTTCGGAGTTAAGAGAGTACTTATCTGGACTTTTACCGGATTATATGGTACCCTCCTATTATGTCCATATGGATGCCTTCCCACTCACTACCAACGGAAAGATTGACAAAATGTCATTTCCTGATCACGAAGTGGTTCGTAATGAAGATCATGTAGCACCATCTACCGAGACTGAGCATAAATTAGTCTCTCTGTGGTCAAAAGTCCTTAAGTTAGATCCTGACGTTATAGGAGTTAAAAGCAGTTTTTTCAATTATGGCGGGGATTCGTTGAAGATGGTCTTTTTAGCTAATCATATCAAAAAGGAATTCACGGTCAAGATTTCTTTAAAGGAGATAATGGCGAACCCTACGATTGCTAATCTGAGTCGTCTCATAGGGTCAACGGTTAGAGTAGACCATTTAAAGATACCTGTGACGGAAACCAAGGAGTATTACCCCCTATCTTCATCGCAGAAACGCATGTACTATTTGTACCAATTCGACAATGAATCCATCGCATATAACATGTCAAAGGCTACTATATTGAAAGGAATTTTGGACAAAAATAAACTTGAAGAAACTTTTAAAGAGCTTATCCAACGCCATGAAGGCCTTCGTACCGTATTTGAGTTCGTTGATGGAAATATGTTCCAGCGAATTTTGCCGGATATCGAGTTTTCAATAAGTCACCTTGCCAAAGGCGATAATATTGACGTTACCTTACAGAATTTTATAAGGCCTTTTAATCTTTCTCAATCACCTTTGTTAAGAGTTGGTCTTCTTCAGGTTGCAGAAGAAGAGCATATTATTGTAATAGATTGTCATCATATTATTTCCGATGCCATAACTACAATGGTTTTACTAAGAGATTTTAAATCTCTATATGAGGGTGAAATTCTTCCTAAATTACGAATTCAGTACAAAGATTATGTAATGTGGCAGCTGAGCGATTCCCAACAGGAAGAAATGGTCAATCATAAGAATTATTGGTTGCAGAATTTTTCCGATGAGGTTCCGGTCGTGGCATTACCATATGATTCCCAAAAATCTGATGTAGTTGGATATTCGGGAGATATGGTCCAGTTTAAACTAGATAAAAATACGACTGCAAGACTGACTTCTATTGCCCAATTGGAAAATACAACCTTGTTTGCTACATTACTAAGCATCTATAATATTTTATTGAGTAAAATCTGTAATCAAGAAGATATTGTTATAGGAACTTCCGTTTCTGGGCGTAACCATTTGGAATTAGAGAATGTTGCTGGGATATTCATAAATACATTGGCATTGCGCAATTACCCAAAACGAAGTAAAAGGTTTAGGGGTTTTTTAAAGGAAGTAAGTGAGCGTTCGTTTGAAGCTTTTGGACATCAGGATTACCCCTTTGAGGATTTGGTAGATGCTTTGAGCTTACCTAAAGATATGGATCATCAACAATTGGTCCAAGTCATGTTCGAATATTTTAGCATGGATGAATTGGAGACTAGTGTTTCCGATTATAGTGAGGAATTCTACGATTATGATCCTGAAGTCGCCAAATTTGATATTACGTTTAGAGTGAGTGAAATCAGAGGAGAATTACAAATTAACTTTGAATATAAGAAGGGGCTTTTTGATAAGAAAAATATTGAACGGTTTGTTGACTATTTCAACATGTTGGTTGAAGAGGTGCTGAGCGGGGATGATTTTTTGTTAGGGGATGTTGATTTAATGGTTAAAGAGGATTTGGTTTTATTGGAAACGTTCAACGGGACTGATATGGACTATGATCGTGAGAGTTCTATCATCGATCAGTTTTCTCGGGAGGTTTCTTTACATCCCGATCGTACGGCACTGGTTTTGGGTGATCAGGAGCTTACGTACAGAGCCCTTGATGAACAATCTGATTTTGTGGCTAATTATTTAGTATCCAAAGGGGTTGTTCCTGGAGGGATGGTAGGGCTGTTGTTCGATCGGTCTTTGTCGATGGTTATCGCAATGCTTGGCGTATTGAAAACGGGCTCTGCATACCTGCCTCTTGACGTCATTTTACCTGAGGGACGTATGGCTTATATGCTTGAGCAGAGCGGCGCTACTTTTTTATTATCGGAAGAAGGGCATGACACTTATGGTGGGACCATTGCCTCTGGGCAGGTAGATTTTTCGAAATCGGTACGTACTGTTCCTGTACCGGATATTGATGTAAGTGCGACTGATACGGCCTATTGTATTTTCACCTCTGGCTCAACGGGTAACCCGAAGGGTGTTATGGTAGACCACCGTAGTGTAGTGAATTTGGTTAAAGGTTTAGAGGACCGTGTTTATTCACCTTACGGTGATAGGGCCTTACGCGTCTCTTTGCTTGCCTCTTACGTATTCGATGCCTCCGTACAACAGATTTTTGGCTGCCTGTTGCAAGGTCACAGTCTATATATTGTTGATGATGAGAGTAGAAAGGACGGCAATAGGTTATTGGCTTTTTATAACGACCACAGTATAGATGTCTCGGACGGGACGCCCACTCACCTCGGTTTATTAGTTGATTCTCTTGAAGAGGGTTCTTGCCTTGAGAGCCTTTCGAGCTGGATATTGGCTGGGGAGGTCCTTTCTAAAGACCTGGTTGTTGCGTTCCATTCACATTTCGGGAATGGCACCCAATTGTATAATTTTTATGGTCCGACGGAGTCCTGTGTTGATTCTACATCGTTTAAGATAGATCCAGACTGTATAGAGAATTATAAGAGCGTTCCCATAGGTAGGCCCTTGCCCAATGAGCGGGTATATGTGGCCGACGATCGTGGCAATTTGGTTCCGATGGGAGTTTTGGGAGAGCTCTGCATCGCGGGTGACGGATTGGCTCAGGGTTATGTAGGAAATCCTGAGGAGACCTCTTTGAGGTTTCGTTCGGATTGGATATCTGGTGAGACCCTAGTGTATCGTACTGGAGATATGGTGCGGTGGTTGCCTGATGGTAATCTGGAGTACCATGGCAGGCGTGACGAACAGGTCAAGTTGCGGGGATATCGGATAGAGCTTTCGGAGGTATCGCGTCAACTTGAATCCCTTGAGGGAGTCCGTCGTTGCAAGGTACTATACAAGGAAAAGAACGGCGATTGTTTTTTGGTAGGATACTATGAGTCCGAGGAGGAGCTGGCTACGGAAGGCCTTCGGGAGTCCCTTTCAAGAGCATTGCCAGAGTATATGATACCGAGTTATTTTGTTCATATGGATAGCTTTCCTGTAAGTACGAGCGGCAAGGTTGACACAAGGTCGTTTCCGGAATATGGTGTGCTTCCACAGTCGATCTATGTTGCCCCGAGTAATGATACCGAACGACAACTGGTCGCTATCTGGTCAGAGGTATTGCATATCGATCAGGAAGCCATTGGAGTGAATACTGATTTCTTCGATCTGGGGGGTAATAGTTTGAAAGCAATTACTTTATTAAATACGATTTATAAAACTTTTAATCTTAAAATAGACATTAAAACAATTTATAAAGAAGCGAACATTAGCACTTTAGCAGGAATTATTGAGAAAACAAAGGCATTTTTGGAAACTAATAATTCATATGAAAAGTCTGAGATAAAACAAACTTTTGAAATATAAGAAAATGAGAGAACTACTTAATAAATTAAGGGAGCAGGGTATAGTTTTAGAAGAGAATAATGGCACTCTTAAAGTTCATCTATTAAAAGAAGATGCAGATGTATCATTGCTAGAGGAAATAAAGGAGTTTAAACAAGATTTATTAGTGTTTTTGAGAAAAAACCAACAGCAGTATGAATCAATTCCTAAAATACCACTTCAAGATAGCTATCCTATATCAGATGCTCAGCGAAGACTTTGGGTAACTAGTCAAATCGAAGAAGGATCGATAACGTATAATTTACCTGCGACAATACACTTAAACGAAGAAATAAAAATAGATTGTTTTACTAGGGCTGTAGAGGCTACGATAGATCGTCATGAAATTTTACGAACCATTTTTAAAAAAGATGATCAAGGAGAGTTAAGACAATGGGTAAAAAGCAGGAAAGAAATAGATTATAAAATAGAGTACCTGGATTTTAGGGGAAAAGAAAATAAAAAAGAACTTGTTGCCGCATACGTTAGTGAGGATTCTTACAAGGTTTTTGATTTAGAGAAAGGGCCATTGAATAGGGCGGTTCTTTTACAAATAGAAGAAGCTGAGTATATTTTTTATTTTAACATGCATCACATAATTAGTGATGGCTGGTCTATGGAAGTATTGTCAAAAGATGTGTTTACATACTATGAAGCATTTAAAGGGGGTAAAGAACCAAGTTTGACAGATTTGCCTATTCAGTATAAAGATTATTCTTCATGGCAACTGACTCAGCTAGAGGAAGATTCATCAAAATCTCACAAATCATATTGGTTGAACAGTTTATCAGGCGACCTACCTATATTAGATTTACCAAGCAGTAAACAACGTCCCAGAATGAAGACATTTAATGGACGTGTCTCAAGTGCTCAAATAGATTCTAAGACAACAAAAAAATTGAAGGAGTATTCGCAGGATAATGGAGGTAGTCTTTTTATGTCTCTGTTGGCTGTTTGGAATGTTTTGATTTACCGCTACACCTCGAAAACTGATATTATTATCGGAACCCCTGTAGCGGGAAGGGAACATGCGGATTTAACAAATCAAATAGGATTTTATGTAAATACACTTGCCTTAAGAAATAAAGTAAACCCGGAAGAGAATTTTAATTCTTTTTTCAAAAGGATAAAAGAAAATACCTTACAAGCATATGACCATCAAATCTACCCTTTTGATCGTTTATTGGAAGAATTAGATGTAAAAAGAGATAAAACTAGAAGTGTATTATTTGATGTATTGTTCACGCTTCAGAATATCGGTGAAAACCCCTTAGAATCTACATTAACTAACGAAAAATTAGATTGGATCATAGATGAAGGTTTTAGGAGGGTCGTTTTTGATTTACAGGTCACATTTCAAGAAATAGAAGAGGGTCTTTCATTTGAAATTGCATATAACACAGATATTTACGAGGGCGAGATGGTGGAAGGCCTTTTGCAACATTATAGACAGTTGTTGGATAGCTTACTGAAAAGACCAAATGAAAAGCTTTCACAAATAGAATATTTATCAAAGAAAGAAAAGAATGAGTTGTTGTTTGATTTTAACGATACAACACTCGAATTTTCAAGAGATAAAACAATAGTTGATGTATTTGAAGAACGAGTAAAGAAGACACCAGAAAAAACAGCTGTTGTCTTTAAAGAACAAGAACTTACATATAAGGAACTTGATGAAAGATCTAATCAGATTGCACATTATTTAGCATCAAAAGGAATAGCTTCTGGTAGCATAGTAGGCTTATTGTTAGATCGATCTTTGTATATTCCAATTGGAATACTTGGAATCTTAAAATCTGGCGCGGGATATTTGCCGATAGACCCTAGTCTTCCAGAAAAAAGAATAAATTATATGCTCAATAAGTGTGGTGCTTCGCATTTACTTATGAAGGAGTCATATAGGGAGCTTTATGCCAATGATTTACCTTTTTCTATTATAGACTCCGATGCAGTTAAAGCTGCATCTAAGGTTCGCAACTCAGTAGTTACTTCTTCTAAGAATGTTGCTTATTGCATTTTTACATCAGGCTCTAGTGGTCTACCCAAAGGGGTTATGGTGAATCAAAGCAGTATCTTAAATCTTGTGGAAGGGTTAAGGAGCAGAGTGTATTCAAGTTATAAAGGTAGTACACTAAAAGTAGCCTTATTGGCATCCTATGCTTTTGACGCTTCCGTTCAACAAATTTTCGGTGCCCTATTACAAGGACATACTTTATATATAACCGATGAAGATAGCCGAAGAGACGGAGTTGAATTATTAAAGTTTTATAATAAGAATAAGATAGATATCTCCGATGGAACCCCTACTCACTTTCGGTTATTTTTGAATGCGCTTGAGCGGGAATCAAAACTGAAAAGTTTATCTAGTTGGATTTTAGCAGGAGAAATGCTACCAAAAGATTTGGTATTGCAATTTCATAATCGATTAGGAACAAAAACACAGTTGTATAATTTTTATGGCCCCACGGAGACTTGTGTGGATTCAATAGGATACAAGATAGATGTAAATACCATATTGAACTATAATAGTATTCCCATAGGGACTCCTTTACCTAACGAAAGGGCATTTGTGGTTGATGCGCAAGGACAATTGGTACCCAAAGGAATTATCGGAGAATTGTGCCTAGCTGGCGATGGGTTGGCTCAAGGCTATGTAGGAGAAGATGCCATGACTTCTGAAAAGTTTAGCGATTCTTGGGTTGAAGGTGAAGATCGAATATACCGGACAGGTGATATGGTCAGATGGTTGTCAGATGGTAATTTAGAATACAAGGGCAGGATAGATGAACAAGTGAAGATTAGAGGTTATCGAATAGAATTAGCTGAAATAGAAAATGTTATAAAAGATCATAAGGGAGTAGAAGATGTAGCGTTGTTAGTTAAGGAAGATGATGGAGATGAAAAAAAATTAGTGGCTTATTTGGTACCAAACAAGACCACAGCCTATACCGTTCAACGGGCAATTGAAGAAAGCAGATCGGATTTGGAAGGTGATGCAGAACTCTACGAGATGGAGAACGGGGTCAGTTTGTATTCCTATAATCGTTCAGAGGCTAAAATGCTCTATACTGAAGTTTTCGAGTCTAAATCATACTATAGTAATGGTATTAGAATTCCTAAGAACGCTACAATAATTGATGTTGGCGCAAACGTAGGGGCTTTTTCTATTTTTTCCATGATTAAATTTGAAAACCCAAAAATATATGCTTTCGAACCACTTTCGCCAACATATAGCTTGCTGAAAAAAAACGCAGCACTTTATGAAGGACAAATAGAGACGTTCAATGTAGGGATATCTGATAAAGAAGAAGAAGCGGTTTTTGATTTTTACCCCTATGCAACGACTTTATCCGGGAGGAATGCTGGAAATGATAATGTTCAGGATGAAGTTAAAAAATTCATTGACAATACACAGAAAACACATGAACAACAAGTTACAAATGAACAAATGGATGAGTTGTTGGATAATCGCCTGGTCAATGAAAAACATACTTGTCAATTAAAGTCACTCTCTCAGATTATCCAAGAAAATGCTATTACACATATTGATCTTTTAAAAATAGATGCAGAGAATGCAGAAATGGAAATCGTGAATGGTATTGTTGAAGAGGATTGGGCAAAAATCGACCAGATTATTATTGAAGTTTACGATGAGAATGGAAGATTGAATAAGATAAAGAAAATTATAGAAAACCATGATCTTAGAGTTTCTATTTTCCAAAGTGAAGAGCTAAAGGGGACAAAATTTTATAATGTCTATTGTATCAGGGAAAAAGAAATTGTAGAAGGAATCATTAAAGAAGATCTCTCAAAAGAAAACTGGTATGGTCTCAATGCTCTCATCCAATCGGTAAAAGAAGAACTTTCCGAAAAGCTACCCGATTATATGATTCCATCCGATATCATTTTGATGGAAAACATGCCTTTCACAAAAAATGGGAAGCTGAATCACACGGCATTGCTTGCTCTTGAAGAAAGTCAATCTGGATGTAAAATTGATTTTTTAGCCCCAAGAAATGAAACAGAAGAGCGGTTAGCTGCTCTTTGGTCTGAGATATTGAAGATAGATAAAGAAAAAATAGAAGTGAATGTTGACTTTTTCAATTATGGAGGTGATTCACTAAAGCTGGTCTTTTTAGCCAATAATATCAATAAAGAATTCCAGGTAAAGGTTTCGTTGAAAGAAATAATGATAAACCCAACCATTGCCCATTTAAGTAGTCTTGTTGGAGGAGCAGTCACTGTTGATTATCTTGAGATTCCAATATCGAAGCCAAGGGAACATTATCCTTTATCGTCTTCTCAAAAGAGAATGTATTATTTATATCAGTATGACAATGATTCTATAGCATATAATATGCTAATGGGTGCTACTTTAAAAGGATTTTTAAACAAGAAAAAGTTCGAAGATGCATTCAGTAAATTAGTCCAAAGACATGAGAGTCTCCGCACAATTTTTGAAATTTTAGAAGAAAATCTGGTTCAACGAATATTGCCAGAAGTAGATTTTTCGATCGAGCATTTTAATAAAAATGAAGATCTTAATCATATTATAGAGGGTTTTGTCAGACCCTTTGACCTTTCTAAATCACCCTTATTGAGAGTAGGTCTTATCCAGGTTTCTGATAAAGAACATATACTGTTAATGGATTGTCATCATATTATTTCGGATGGTGTCACAAGCGGCATTATATTAAAAGATTTTAAGGCTCTATACGAAGGAGAGCGTCTTCCAAAACTTGGTGTCCAATATAAGGATTTCGTGATGTGGCAATTAGAAAAAGATCAACAAAAAGAATTGACTTTACAAAAGAAATTCTGGTTAAATAAATTTGACGAGCAAGCACCATCACTACAATTACCTTATGATAAAATAAGACCAAAAAAACGTAGTTATCATGGTGGTAATCATGGCATAATTCTTAGTAAAAGTCAATTTAAAAAATTGAAAAAATTGACCAATGCTCAGGGAGTAACGATGTACTCTATGATTTTGACAATTTATAATATACTCTTAAGCAAGTTGTCTAATCAATTCGATATTGTTGTAGGAACACCGGTGGTAGGACGTCAACATTCCGATTTAAAAGAAGTTACAGGAGTTTTTGTAAATACATTGGCAATAAGAAATATTATTGATCCTACTATGAGTTTCAAAGATTTCTTGAAGGGAGTTCAAGAAGGGAATGCAGAAGCATTTGATAACCAAATGTACCCATACGAAGAATTGGTGGATAGTTTGAATCTACAAAGAGATTCTAACAGAAATGCATTATTTGATGTGTTTTTTAATTATCAATTTAAAGAGAGTGATATCTATGTGAACAATGCTTCGGGAATGAAGGTAAAAGAACTAGATATACCGCAGTCGGTGGCCAAATTTGATCTTCAATTGAGCGTAATAGATTCTGATGAAAAATTAGAAATCGTTTTTAACTATAGCAAGGATTTATTTGAATCACAAAGTATAGCACGTTTTTCTTCCTATTTTGTTCGTGTTTTGGATACGATTATTACAAATGAAAATCTATCTTTAAAAGATATTGATGTCCTATCGGAAGAAGAGACGGAACAGGTATTGAAAGATTTCAATGATACGGATGAGAACTATGAAAAAGACAAAACCATTCTGGATTTATTCGAGGAACAAGTTTTATTGAATCCAAGTGCAAAAGCACTCATTTTTGAAAGTGAAAGTATCAGCTATAACGGATTGGATGAAATATCTACACAATGGGCAGGGCATCTTATTGAATCTGGGCTTGAAGTGGGATCGGTTGTTGCATTGCGGATGACAAGATCAATAGAAATGGTTGCCGCGATTCTTGCGGTCATGAAGGCTGGGTCATCTTATTTGACCCTTGATACGAATTTACCAGATTCTCGTGTGGTTCATATGATAGAGGAAAGTAATGCCATGTGTATTATAACCAATATTCATGAGAAACCAGAAGGATTGAAACCATATACTTGGATAGGAATAGAAGATTTAACGAAACAAAAAGCTAAATATCCTAAGGTGAAGTTACCTAAAGTAAAGCCTACTGATTTAGCCTATATATTATATACTTCTGGTTCTACAGGAAAACCAAAAGGGTGCATGATTTCACATGCCAACTTATTCAACTATATCACTTGGAGCAATGGTTTTTATTTTAAGAATTCAAAAGAAGGCAATTGGGGATTAATGAGTTCTATGTCATTTGATTTGTCGGTGACTGCTATTTTTACAAGCCTTACAAGAGGAAAAAAACTATATTTATGCAACGAACAGAAGAGTATTAATGACGTCTTGGAAGATTGTTTTACGAATCCAGAAATTGATACATTAAAATTAACTCCAACGCATATTACCATTCTAAAAGACTTGCATATTCCCAGAACCAATATAAAAACGCTTATTTGTGGAGGAGAACCACTGAAAAATAGTCATTTAGAGATTGTAAAACAGCTAAACAAAAACATCAAAATTTATAATGAATACGGTCCAACGGAAACCACAGTTGGATGTTCTGTAATTGAAGCTTCTATAGGTGAAGATAAAGTATCCATTGGTCGTCCTATTGCCAATACCAAAATATATATTCTCGATAATCACCATAAAGTTGTGCCTATAGGCGTAGTAGGTGAAATATATATAAGTGGGGCGGGTGTATCGGCAGGATATATACATAGAGAAGAGCTTACTTCAGAACGATTCTTATCCATAAATAGTTCTATTTGTTATAAAACTGGTGATTTGGGGCGATGGGATTCGAAAGGGAGAATAGAATATATAGGACGAATTGACGACCAAGTAAAAATCAGAGGTTTTAGAATTGAAATAAGTGAAGTAGAGACGGTTTTGGAGAACTTACCTTATGTAGAACAAGCTTTTGTTATGGTTCAAGGAGCTAATGAGAATAAGCAATTGTGCGCATATCTAAACGGAAAAGGAGAAGTAGATGCCGTAACTTTAAAAGAAACACTTTCCCATTTGCTTCCCGCTTATATGATTCCAACAAATTATATGTGGCTGGATGCTTTTCCCTATACGGCTAATGGAAAGATGGATTACAAGGCTTTGCCAAAACAGGAATTGAATTTTGAAGGACGATACGTCGTTCCTTCAAATCCTGTGGAAACAGCACTTGTGCAGGTCTATTCAGAAATTCTTAAACTAAAGAGTGGTGATATTGGAATTACAACCGGATTCTTTGATTTGGGTGGTAACTCTCTAAATCTGATTTTTTTGAAAAATAAGATCAAGGAAGTATTTAATGTTGAATTAAGTGTGACGGATCTAATAGCGATGAATACTATCCAAGAGTTGGCAATGTGTGTTGATAAAAAGGATAAAGTAAGATTTTCAAGGATACCAAAAGTTGATGAAAGCGATTATTATCCATTGTCTTCTGCACAAAAGCGGATGTACTTTTTGTACGAGCTCGATAGAGAATCTATAAGTTATAACCTCCCTTTGGCTGCCAAATTAAATGGGAAATTGGATAAAATCAAACTTGAAACAGCATTTCAAGAGCTTATCCAACGCCATGAAACCCTTCGTACCGTATTTGAGTTGGTAGATAATCTTCCTGTCCAGCGAATTTTAAAGGAGATTGAATTTTCAATTGCGTATTTAAATATAGATGGGAATATAAACAAAACTATAAATAATTTTATCAAAGCATTTGATTTAAGTAGCGGGCCCTTATTAAGGGCGGGAATCATAAAGATTTCCGGTCATGAACATGTATTGGTATTTGACACGCACCATATCATTTCAGACGGTATTACAAGTAATATTCTACTTGCTGATTTTATGTCTATATATAACGAAAAAGAACTTCCAAGGCTTATAATTCAGTACAAAGATTACGTGATGTGGCAACAGAATGATTTTTGGAAGGCAGATTTGGAGCGTCAGAAAGTATATTGGCTGAAGGAGTTTTCCGAAGATGTAACTACTCTTGAATTACCCACCACTCATTCAGATTTTAGAAGTGCAAAAAATGAAGGGGGAAGGCTGCGGTTTCTATTAAATAAAGATAAAAAGAAACAACTAGCTTCTTTGGCAAAAGAAGAACATACAACGTTGTTCGTGGTATTATTGAGCATATACAATATGTTGCTTAGTAAACTTAGTAATCAGGAGGATATAATCCTAGGCACCTCTGTTTCTGGAAGATCACATGTAGATTTAACGAATGTGTCCGGGGTATTTACGAATGTTTTGGCATTACGCAATTACCCAAAGGGAAGTAAAGGGTTTAGGGGTTTTTTAAAGGAAGTAAGTGAGCGTTCATTTGAAGCTTTTGAACATCAGGATTATCCCTTTGAGGACTTGGTAGACGCTTTGGGATTGAGGAGAGATTTAGGTTCTGGTTCTCTATTTAATGTCATGTTCGAATATTTCAATCTTGAAGAAACAAGGTTTGATTTTTCAGATTTTTCTGCAGAAAAATATGATTACGATCCTGAAGTCGCCAAATTTGATTTGACACTACGTGTTATGGAAGTGGGGGATACTTTGGAATTATCATTAGAATATGATGTAGCCCTTTTTAACCATACTACCATAGAAAATTGGGTAACTTATTTCAACATGTTGGTTGAAGAGGTGCTGAGCGGGGATGATTTTTTGTTAGGGGATGTTGATTTAATGGTTAAAGAGGATTTGGTTTTA
>Ga0316189_10000162_pt1 | contig 63863 bp, 45 predicted proteins | sample LowCovwburrow_MG_FD_204930 | JGI IMG/M metagenome (GOLD analysis project Ga0316189, IMG submission 204930) | Coastal sediment microbial communities from Maine, United States - Lowes Cove worm burrow | ecosystem: Environmental > Aquatic > Marine > Coastal > Sediment | place: USA: Maine...
GTGCGCGTCGAGGAATGCGAGCAGTCGGACCTGGACCTCGTGGAGGCTCGACATCTCGCCGAGGAAGTCGAGGCAGCGCTCGCGCAGGGTTCTCCAGAATCGTTCCTGCTTGCCGCGGGCCTGGGGATCGTAGGGCGCGGCGTGCAGCAGGGTGATCCCCAGCCGCGCGCACGCGGTCTCCAGGATCTTGCCGCGATAGGTCGACCCATTGTCGAGGTAGAGGACCTTGGGCATGCCGTGCTCGCGCAGAGCCGCGACAAAGAGCTCCAGCATGTCGACCTCGCGCTCGCTCGCTCGTGCGCGCGGCCAGGACCGGGACGAAGCGCGAGGCGTCGTCCAGAAAGCCGTGGATCCGCAGCGGCACCTTTCTCCCGTCGATCCGCAGGCTCGGCCCGTGGCAGACGTCGGCGTGCCAGAGCTGGCCGGGCCGTTCGACCTGCCAGCGACGGCGCCCCTCGTTCGTCCTCTTGGTCTTGGTCGTGCTGTCCCGCGCGACCAGCTCTCGGCGCAGGCCCTCGGACGCGAGCAATCGGCGTATCGCCGACGCCTTGACCGCGCCCCGCTCGACCCGCCCTTCGGCGATCAGCGTCTCCATGATCAGCGGCACCGAAGCGCCTCGATACTCCCGCCGGATCTCGATGATCAGCTGGCGCTGTTCGTCGCTCAGCGCCCGGGCGTTGCCGGTCGCACGCCATTTGGGGCTGGAGTTCGTGACTGCGAAAGGGAGGACACGCCTGTTACGACCAGGGAGTCCGGAACTCAAGTTCACATGAACTCGTGTTCCCTTCAATGTGCGAAGAGCTGAGGACTAGTTTCTTTGAGAGGTCGAGCAATGAGTCAAACAACAATGTCACTGCAATTTATTGCGTTCTCGTGTATGACGATAGTGTCTTGCTCGTCTGAGAGTGGAAGGGGAGAAGTTTCGGGCCTCGGCAATCTGACTTCTGCCGGCGATCTGTCGGATACGTCGTCGACTTCTGGTCTGGGGTCGAGTACAGCCGAGGCCAGTACCGGAGGTACTGGGTTCGCGACAGGAGGTTACTCCTTTGAGTCGGAGGGCTCTTGGGGGACGAGTACGACGACAAGTGGTGCTGATGACTCTTTCGGTGGGGAAGGGGGCACAACTCCCGACACCGACTCGGACACCGATACCGACTCGGACCCTCACCCGGAAGAAGAGTTTGGGTGCAGGAAGGTGGACTTCCTTTTTGTGATCGACAATTCTGGCAGTATGAAGCATCAGCAGGGGCAGCTGCTCAACAGCTTTCCTGGGTTCATTGAAGCTATCCAGGCATCACTGGGAGATACTGTTGAAAGTTACCATCTAGGGGTGGTTTCGAGCGACGCCTACAAAGGAAATGCGCCGGGTTGCACGAGCATCGGAGATCTGGTCAGTCAGACGTCGGGGCCGTACGCTGCCGGGGAGGTGTGCACGCCGTTCGCAGAAGGACACCGCTTCGCCACGGAGAAGGATGATATAGCCGCAAAGTTCCCATGTATGGCCCAGCTGGGAGTCGGCGGAAGCTCCATAGAGCAGCCCGTAACTGCATGTGTCCAGTCCCTCGATTTGGCGAAGAGCGGTATCGGAGGGTGCAACCACGGGTTCCTACGGGAGGACGCAATTCTGGTCATTGTCCTGGTAACCGACGATCCTCCAAATTCGCCAGACCATGATGATGCACACCCGCAAACCGACACGTCTCAATGGTACAGTGATGTGATCGCTGCGAAGAACGATGATGCCGGAGCTGTGGTTGTTGTCGGGTTTGTGCCGTGGGGGGATGTCAGCTGCGTGGCGCTCAACCTTGAGAGTCCGAATCTCGTCGGCTTCGTTGAGTCGTTTGGTGAACGTGGTGTGTTGGCCAGCGTGTGCGAGCCCGACTTTGGCCCGATCTTCGCCGAGGCGATTGACACGATCGCGTCTACCTGTGAGGATTTTGACCCAATCCCTGGCTAGCGGCGGACGCCTCAGCGACAACTCTGAGATTGTCGCCCGGCGATGCGAAAGGTCCCCGGGAGGCACCCGTAGGAGCCGTTACAGGCGAGAGGCTTGCCGGGGAAGGGGGCGAAGACTTGGCCGATCGAGCCTCGGGCATGGACTGGCACGCAAGCGAATGGTGAGGCCTAAGACTGCGGCCAGAATGCAGCTGCAAACGCCGCCCCGAGGGCACCCGTAAGGATCAGTTTCTCCTCCAGGCTGACAGGCTGCATGTCGACGGAGGTCTCGCCGCTCGCGGCGGAGACGGAGCCCCGCCAACGCGCGCCGGGGTAGAGCGTTGCGGTCAGCGTCCAGGGCTGGACGTTGACGATGAAGGCATTCTCGGGGCTTCCTGCGATCCGGGCGATCTCTCCCAGCGCAGCGCTCAGGTCGTCGACGTACTCGAGGACGCAGGAGACGAAGACGACGGCGGAGTTGTCGGCGATGTCGGCGATGGGCCCGTCGGTGATGTCAGCGATCCTCGTGACTGGGCACTTCGCGCAGCCGTTGAGGTCAACGCAGACATCACCGCAGCCATAGGCTCGCATCAGTCGGGTGTGAAAGCCGGCGTCGGGGTCTCCGATCACGACGAGCTGTCGGCCGAGGGCCGCCGCTCGTTGGGCGGCGGCCTGGTAGACGCGCGTCCGCTCGCGGTGGCGTGTCAGCGCTGCGGCGCTCTCGACGAGACCGACGTAGCCGAGGATGACGCGGGCGGCGAGCTTTGAGACGGACATCGTATGGGCTCCTGTGTGGGTCGTGGATCGACTAGGGCTGGTGGGCCTGGGCCGCCTGGAGGTGCTGCGAGTCTCGGTGCACTCCAATCGCGACAGGGGCTAGCCGGAGGGTGGACTCGGCAGGGAGGAGTCCGGCTGCGTCGAGCAGCTGGCGGAGCGATCGGCGGAGGGCGAGCGCTCCCGCGGTGTCGGCGAGCTCGGGGACGTCCCAGACAAGGCGGCCGTTCTCGCCGGCGGATCGGATCGCTCGGCTGAAGGGCACCTGTGGGGCAATCGTGAGCGTGTCCGCGAGGTATCGCGGGATATCAAGGTGTTCGAGGGCGCGGCCCAACGTCGGCAGCCAGACGACATCGCCCGAGAGCGAGTCCGTGAGCTGGACGGCGTGCTCATAGGCGAGGCGATCCGATATGGGGACGACCCAGAGATCGGGCAAGACCGGCGGAACCTGGGATGTGTGGATATCCATGACGAGCACCTCGGCGAAGCTCTCGTCTTGGTCGCGAGTCTGCGGAGCGAGCTGTTCGGGCTCGATGAGGCGAACGCCGAGGGGCTTGAGCCAGCGCTGGAGCTCCTGGGTTGGGTCTATCGACATCGCGTCGACGGTGATGTTCAGGCCTTGGATGAGCTTGCAGAGGTGCGCGGCGATGGTCGTCGAACCGACGCCGCCTCGTGTGTTGTGGACTGCGATGATCATGATCGTCTGACTCTCCTTCTCGTTGTGGGTGCCGGGATGCCGGCGTCTGTCGCTTACTGGTGGGGAGCTATGCGGGGGCTGGGATGGGCCCCCGGCTTGGGCGTCGGAGTGCGTAGATGGTGAGGCCGAGCGCAAGGGACCCGCCGAGGATCCACGGGGCCCAGCGAAGGGCGGCTGCGATGCCACTTGCCGCGCCTTGGACGTCATCGGCGATGTCATCGACGAGCTCGCCGGCGGACTCTCCGATGTCGACGACGACGTCGAGGCCGGGGTTGGTCTTCCTAAGCTCGGCGCGCCAGCCGGTGAGCTCGCCGGCGGGTGGGTTTTGAGGATCGTAGGTGCCGATGAGGTTTGTGAGCGGGGCGCTCCACCAGGCGGCGACGCTGTTCTCGGTCGGCCAGGCGTCGAAGATGGGGCGAAAGAGCGGAATGACCTCGCTCTCGGCGACACAGGCGGCCTCGTCCTTGCCGTTCTTCAAGCAGACCTCGTAGGCGTGTCTGCGCTTCTTGCCGGCGTCCGGCAGCTTCATGGCGTCGAGGAACTTGCCGCGGCCCTCGATGCTCGCGTAGCGGTAGACGGCGTTGAGGTTCACGAGCGCTTCGACGCGGAGCGCTGGATCGTCGAGGTCTGCGGTCGCGATGAGGTCGACGAAGGCGGCTGCATCTTTGTACAGGTCGCTACGGATGGCTTGCAGGTCACTCATGACGGGCTCCCATGGGGAGCGACGGCGCTCGGCGAGAGGGAGACGCACAGGGGAGATCGCATCACAGGTGGCCTGGAGCCTTGTTCTTTGAGCTTCCGAACAGCCTCGGCGAGCTCGCGCCTTTCATCGGTGAGGCTCATTGCACGGGCTGCGAGTTTGACGAGCGCATCTATCTCCATCGGCCGGAGGTTGAACCTCTCAGGGTAAGCGCGGACGTAGGCGTTGGCCTCGTCGGTGAGCATGAGTTGGTCGATTCGAGGGGGGCTCGGATCCGCCTGAGAGGCTGGGTTCTCGTCAACGTGCCCTGGCGTGGCTGCGCTGATGGCCAAGTCGTGTAGATCTTCCTCTGCTGTCTTCTCGGTCATGTCTAGTGACTCGGATTCATGATTCGGCTTTGCTACTTTGGTCGGCTCCGTTGGCTGGTCGGCCTTCGTGGGCTGGCCCGGCTGCGGTGACGGCTCCGATTGGCTGGGTCTCATGGCCTGCTCGGGCGGCTCGGCCTGCTCAGCCTGCTCAGCCTGCTCAGTCTGGTCGGCCTGGTCGGCCTGCTCGGCCTGGTCGGCCTGCTCGTTCAGCGAGGGCAGGTCAGCCGTACCCGGTTGGTCGGGGTGCCCATGCTCTGCGATGCGGACTGACTTCTCGCTTAGGTCATCCCGCTCGACCCGGTGCGGGGATTCGGATTGTTCGGCTTGTGCGGGCTGTTTAGGCGGCACCACACGCAGATCATGAGTTCGCGCTGGTAGTTCGGACTTGTCGGCGATGGTCTGCCTGCTCACCTCGGCTTGTCCGTTCGGGATCCCTTGCTCTCCGAGGGGCGCCAGCGTGGGAGAGCGGAGGTCGCTGTCCTCGTTGTTGTCACCGTCGAGGGGGGCGAACTCCGTGGGAGGCGGTGCGTCGGAGACAACCTCCAGCTGGGAGGTCTTGCTGTTCGTAGTGACGACGGTTCGCGCTTCGTTGGGGCCCGACGCTAAGGATTTTTCCGGTCCGGAATGGCTGACGTATTCGAGGTCAGAGACTGGCTGCTCCTGGTTTTCGGGGCCGGGTAGAGAAGTCTCTTCAGGGCTGCCTTGCTCCGCAGCGCGAGTCGGACTCTGGATTTCTGAGCTATCGCTTTCGGTCGAGGGGTACTCGAGATCTTGCCGAACCGTATCTGCGCTGGGCGTCTTTGCAGGAGCGGATGAGTCATCGTCATTGACGAGTTCAGCTAGCGCGGCGCGCAGTTCTTCCATCTCATCCTCAGCAGTCGACATCTGGACATCGATCGCCGTCTTCCAGCTCTCAACCGAGGATCGTATTTCTCCGCAGAGCTCTTCGACGATACGGAGCGCTTGCATGTCCACGACCGGCATGGAAGGGGGGGAGTCTTTGGTGGAGGCAGTAGGCTGGGGGCGCTCGGAGGGCACACTGGGTGCTGGTGTGGGCGAGGGCGTTGACATTCGTACTGGTGTCGCCGTGGGTGCCGTCGGCGATGGTGGCAGGTCGGTCTGGGTATTGCCTTCTGGGATCGGAGCAGCCGACTGTGGGTTGGGATGCGGCGGCTCTCGATGGAGAGGTGGCACCCTTCGAGCATCGGGCGGACGACCTGGGAGGCCGAGCTTGACGCAGAGCTCCTCCCATCGGTCTATGCCCGACGCCGGCGGTCGTGGTGATTGCCAGCGGGGAGCTGACCGTGGAGTGCCATAGGAAGGACTCTGTCTGTGTGGCTGTGCTCCGATCGGGTGCCCCGGTTGAGCGATGGCGTGGTGCGGGGACGCTGACATAGGCGTGGGGCTTCCTGTGGCGTAGGCGGGCGAGCTGCCGGTCATTCTGGGATTGGGCCGGCTGGTCGACGACGCGTACGCCGGAGGCCTGTACTCGCGCTGTGCGGGACGTTGCTGCGGCTGGGGCGGGAGCCATGATCCCGAGGGCGGCTGCGGTGGTTTCTCCGGTTGCTGGGGCGTGGGCGCGTGGGGCTGTGTGACCGTTGCTGAGGGCTGCGACGCGTTCATCGGACCGGTCGTCTCGGATGCATTCGGATTCACCCCGTCAGCCGCTTTCTGCGGACCATTCACGCCGCTTTGCAGCAACGCCATGAGCACGCCCGCGAGGTCCGGAGAGTTCATAAGTAGCGCCGTGATCTGCTCGACTTCGGCGCCCTTGGGATCGCCTTCGCTGATGCCGACGATCTTGGAGAGAGCCTCGTTGAGGGTCGGGATCGAGACGCCTGCCTGGGCCATCACCGCTTCGAGGGGGGTCTTGGGGCCTCCGTTCGCGGCGAAGGCGAGGCGTTCATCGCGACACTTTTGGGCTTCGACGACGACCCGCGCGACGAGGCTCATCACCGAGAGCGTATTGGTGAACATTGGGCTCATCGTCGGTTGAATCTCGACTCCATCGAAGATCTTCATCGTTCACATCTCCTCTGTAGGGCCGTTTGGCGACCCTTCTGGCGACATCTCGCCCTGTTGGTTCTGGAGCTTGGTCATCGGCGAAACCTGCTCCCGGTTGTCCATTGAGCTGGCCCGAGAACGCGGCCCGAGGGCGCTCGCGGCCTGGCTGTAGCGATCGAAGCTGGCCCGATCCGTTTGAGTACGACGCCTCGTTCGGAGGATCAGCGCGACGCTCCCTAGGATCACGACGCCGCCTGCGACCCAAGGCCCCCATCGGCGCAGCGCTGACGGTCGCGTGAGGCCGCTGTCGCGAAGGTATCGCCTCGCCAGCGGCTCAACGGCGATCAGCTCCTCGGACCAGGTCGCGAGCCACTGGACCCATCGCCCGTCGTCGTTGGCCGCGACGGGATCGAGCGGCTCGACGGAGTGAAGGCTTGGAACGGGATATACGCTCTCGATAAGCTCGACGACGGCATCGCTGTGTCGGTCGAGCAGGTGCTCGCCGCTGTCGCCCCAGGTAGGAGCCGCTGCGAGGAAGCGGACGATCGCGGCAGCTGGCGCGTATGTGAAGAGCTGGGTCATCAGGGAGCGGACTTCGCCGCGTAGCGTCCTGGCGGCAGCTTGCTGGCGAGCTGCGTCCGTCGCTGCTTTGAGTGCGCCGAGCTGCTCAGCGGCTGCGATCGCGGCCGCAAAGCGTTCGCGCAAGGCCGCCCAGATCCGTCGCAGAAAATGGCGAAAGCTCAGCGTCTCGGGGGCGCCTTCAAAGTCGCTCGGTGCTGGGGCGATCATGATGGCGCTCCCGTCTTGCAGAGACGCATCGCGACGACGTTGTCCTTGGCGATGAGGCAGTAGGTGCCCGGGGTCGTGAGCCAGACCGGAGCGCCGCGTCGTGGTCGGAGATAGAAGCCGGCGAGGGTGTTTGTTCGGGCGCGGGAGATCGTGGCGGAGCCGCTGGCGACCACGAGCATCGCCATCGAGCCCTCCTCGACGACCTCGACGTGGGTCTCGCCCCGCATGAGGATGAGTGCGTCGAGATTGTGGTGACGGCCGGTGAGGAATGAAAGGGGAGAGAACATGCCTACAATGACCACCTCTCGCGATTGCCGAGCCAGTAGCCGAGGGCGAACCCGGCGACACCGCAGACGATCCCAGTCGTGACGATGGCTCGCGAGACCTCGCGCTCGGGCCAGAGCTCGCCGTTGAGGAGCTCGGCGCGGGGAAGCTCGCTGGTAGTTGCAGCGTCAGCGTCAGCGTCAGCGTTGACCTTGGAGTCGGCGTCGGCGTCGGCGTCAGCGCTCGGTTGCTCGGGCTTGGGTCGTGTTTGCGGTGCGAGGTCGTCCGCGACCTCCTCGACCTCGACGCCCTCCGCGTCGAGCACATCTGTGATGTCGGTCGTCATCGCCATCTCCTCCGGACGGTGTCGACGAGGTCGGCCCATACTCGCGGTGCGGGCTCGACCTGGAGTCCTCGCGCTTCGAGCTCGCTTCTGCGGATCGGCCATGCGTGAGGAGCCTGTTCGCCGAGAAAGAGCTCCAAGAGGGCGTCTAGACGGGACTGAGGAATGTCCGGCCAGGCGTTGAGGAGTGTGTCTTGGAGGTAGAGGTTGACCGCGAGCTCGTACTCCTTGGCGAGCGCGTGGGTCGGTTCGGACGGGTTGAGGTGGCGGACCCGTTCGCCGCGGATGATCGGGTCGACGGCCGAGAGCACCGCGTGTTTTCCCATGTAGAGCTCGCGCGCGTTGAGGGCGATCAGCGTGCCGCCGGACATCGCCATGTAGGGGACGACGGCGCGCGACTTGGAGAATGTGCGTAGTGCGTTGGCGATGAGAACACAGGCGACGACACAACCGCCGGCCGTGTGGATCACGAGGGTCACCTCCTCGCCGGGGATCCGCTCCATCGCGGCGATTACGTCCTGGGCGACGTCCATGTCGATGACCGGCGTGACGATCGGGATCACGCTCGGAGGGAGACCCGCCTGCATAGATCGCCGCTGCCTCCAGAGATAGCCCGCACCGGCGATGGCCGAGCCGGCGACGAGCGCGGTCATGATGGCGCCTCCGCGGTTCATGATTCACCGCCCCGAGTCCTATAATCGTCTGCTGTCATGGTCTCCACGCTTCCCAAGCTTGCTCGTCAGGCCGCACGGCGGCGGATCATCAGGACTACTCCGGCAGTGATACCGACAGCGGTCACACCCGCGAGCGCTAGCCAGAGCGCACGGCTTCCCTGCTGATCGGAGGAAGCTCCTCCTGCACCAGCGGGCGCCTGGGCGGGGCAGATGTCTTCGGTGCAGTCTTTCTCCTCGCCGAGCGCCGCGATGATCGCGTCCTCCGTGTTCGGTCCCCAGACGCCATCTGCGTCGATATTGAGAGCTGTCTGCGCGGCTCGGAGCGCGGACTTCGAGGCTTCGCCCCAGGGCGCAGAAACGTCGCCCTTGTAGTGTCCGAGCGCTTTGAGAGCCTCGTGGCGGTGCACCGTGCGGACGAGGGAGAGGCGGTCGCCGACCATGCGCTCGACGTAATGGGTCGGGTTTAGGAGGCCGTCGGGCGGTGGCTGTCCCTTCCACCATACCGAGTTCGCGCGGCGGCTCTCGGCCTTGTAGGTCTCCAGATGGATCATGCCGTAGGAGCCGAGGACGCGGCCGATGCGGTCGCCCTTGCGCACGGGCTTGTTCGCGGTGATGCCGAACTCCTTGGACGAGCCTTTGATCACGCCGCCGAGGACGACGAAGAGCCCGGACTCCGTGCGCAGGAAGATCGCCTTTGCCTCGCCGCTCCAGCCCCGATCGACGGCGAGGACGGTCGCATCTTCGGGGGCTACGACGATCGCCTTACCCGGGACCCCGGTCAGATCGATACCTGCGTGCCAGCGAGCGCAGCCGCCAACGTCGCAGCCGAAGGGTCGGCCACCGCCAAGGCTCCACGTCGCGAATTTCGGCTTAGCGGAGGGGATTGGCCACGCTGGCGTTGAGTCGCCTACGGCCATCTCTAGTTGCTCCCACTCGGTTGTTCGGGCCATCGCTATGCCTCCCTCTGCTCAGTCCAAGAACTCCAAGAACTCCAAGAACTCCACGCTCTTTGAGCGGCGCTGCCATTGCTCGTCGCGCTCACTCGGCTGCCTCCTCGGCGTCCGCAGGGCCGTCCGCAGGGGCATCGTCGGGGTCGTTGCTGTCAGTCGTCGGGCTCTCTGAAGCCGCGTCATCGCGGACCTCGGGGTTCTCCTCAGCCTCTACGAAACCCGCTGCGGTGTCTTCGTGGTCGACGATGTCTTCGCCGACTCTCTCCAGTGCTTCGCGGTCGGTCTCGCGGATCACCATCGGCCCATCGAGGAATTCGAGCTGGCCGATCCCGCAGGCCTCCGCGATCGTGACGGCGCTCTTTGTCACGTGATCGACCATCTGCACGAGCGCCTCCAGCACGCCCGCCGGTCGCCCCATGTGGATCCTGTTGGCGGCGCGCCGGTAGTACTTTTCTGCGGTACGAAGAGCCTTGATCGCCCGCTTCCGTTGCCCTCCGAGGCACCTCGGGCTCTGGATCGCCTCCGCGGCGATCTCGAGGAGCTGGTGGGCCTCGCCGAGGTATGCCGGGACGAGCTCCAAGGAGCGGACGAGCTTGCTGTAGTGCCGCCAGACCTCCTCGATCCCTTCGGCATCGCTTGCGTCGATGTCCCAGATCATGTCGCGCTTGCGCAGCTCTCCCTCGTCGATCGTGAAGGGCGCGCCGAGGGCCTCCGGCTGCGCCACGTACACGCGGCGGGTCGGTGATCCGGGCTGACGCGCGAGGACGTAGGTTCGGCCCTCGTCCTCGAGGAGCATGTCTTCGCGGATGTGCGGGACACCGGCGGAGGTCAAGGCCTTGTGCGAGTACCAGCGCCCGTCGAGGGCCTCGTCGATCTCTTTACGCAGCTCCGACCCGAGGTCCTCGAAGGACTGTGTCGGCGAATCTAGGTATCCATCGACGAGGTCGCCGGCCTTGTCGTAGTCGTTCTCGATAAACCAGACCGCGACCTCGCGCGGGCTCATGGCGTGGGCCTCGCGAGCCTCGCGTAGCTTACGTTGCAGGCGAGAAAGGGCTGTCTCCTCGTCGATCTCCGGCGCGCGCGCGAGGAGGTCGCGCGGCACTTTTCGGCCCCACCAAAGGTCACCGACGTCACGCAGCGAGGTCCATGGCTCACCGGAGGAAGGCGCGAGGTTGAGGAAGCTCTGCCAGCCTTCGCCGGTCGGGGGGAGCAGGGATCCGTCACGGAGGGCAGGGCCGCCCTTGAGCTGGAGCTCGCCGTCGACGACAAGCGGCAGGCGCTGCTCGTCGCCGGCTTTGCGCGCGAGCTGTTCTGCGATCGACGCTCCGCGGCGCGCCCACCAGCGCTCGACAAACGTCTCGCTCGCGCCCTCCCAGCGTAGATGCTCCCAGGAGCTGAGCCGGGCGATCGCGCGGCTGAGCGCGAGGTCGGTCTCGGCGTCGTCGTCCGCGGGCCAGCGCTCGCGGTCTTGCAGGTCTTCCGGTCTGATCGCGAACTCGTGGATCACGTCTTGACCGACGAGCGTCCAGTGGGCCTCTCCGGCTCGTCGCAGGCCGATCGTCGTCCCCGAGGCGTTCTCCCGTATCCGCCCGAATTCGTAGGCCACGACCTCGGCGTCGGTGCGCTCCTGAATGATCCGCATGCCCTCGAAGACAGGCGCGCCGCCGTCGGCGGGGACGATGCCGTCGACCTCGCGAAACGCGTACATCATCGTCGTCCAGGGCCATGCGTCACCGGCCCCGCGGGCGAGCGAGGTGAGCCGCTCCTCGGCCTCGGCCCGAAGCGCCGCCGCTCGCTCGGGCTGGGTCGCTTCGAGCCGACGGGCGCTACGAAAACGGCTGAGGGCTTGGCGCATGAGCATCGCCGCGTTGGTGGCGAGCTTGGCCCGCTCCTCGTCGCGGCGCTGCGCCTTGCGCTTCGCGAGGAGCTCCTTCACGCCGGACTTGTCGCGGGCGATGTACTCGAGCAGTTCCTCCGGCGAAAAGTCCTGCTGGGCGGCAGGGTTGTTGGTGTCGCGATCCTGGCTCTCGAGCAGGTCCGTGAGCCACCCGCGTTTTCCGTGGATTACGGAGAAGCGGTAGCCGTCCATCGAACCCTGGGCGATGTAGTAGAGGATCTCGATCACGCCGAGGGTGTTGCCTTGGCGATAGGCGCGGCCGTTTCGCTGTTCGAGGTCGGCGGGCGTCCACGGCAGGTCGATATGGTGGATCGCGCAGGTGCGCACCTGGAGGTCGACGCCCTCGTAGGCGACGCTGTTGGCGATGATGACGTCGTAGATCGCCTCGACACCGGCCTCGGGATCGCCGTTGAAGCCGTCCGCGATCCGAATCCGAGAGTTCGTGTCGGTCGCCGGGGCGTTCATCACGGCGATTCGATCACGGGGGATTCCGTTGACGACCAGGATCTCGCGGATCCAATGGTGGCAGGCCACCGGCTCGCAGAAGACGATATGACCACACCCCGGCTGCGCGGCGATCCGCTCGGCGACGGCTTGAAACTTGGGCGAGTCGTATTCGGGCTTGGGGAGGTCGCGGAGGATCGTCGCCTTGGTCTTGTCGTCGTTGATGTCGATGACGTCCCAGCCGCGCTCGATCCAGCGGGGGAGAGCGCTCGCGGTGACCTTGCGGGTCGCACGGCCGCCCTCGAGGGCCGTGGTCCAGTCGTATCCTTCGTCGAGCTGGGAATGCAGGGCGATGAGAGACATCCGCACCATGTCCCCCAAAACCGAGGCTTGGTCGCCGCCTTTGCCCTCTAGGAGTGCCTTTAGACGGTCTGTCATCTTTTGGACGAGCTCGTCGTACTTGTCCTCTTGGGCGTCGTCCATCTGCACGTCGACCCGCTGGACTCGCGGCTTCGGCAGCTTGATCCCCACCTCCTCGGCGGTCCGGAACTCGGCGTAGCGGTCGAGGATCGCTCGGAGCTCGTCGAGGCGGCGGAAGCCGACCACGGCCGACTTGCGGACGATGTCGAAGTTGGAGTCGAGCACGTCGCGACCCTCGATCTTGAGGTAGCGGTCGACGAAGTCCTCGGGATCGTAGATCCCGACCTTGGCGAAGGCGTCGTGATCGACGTATTGGAGGATGTTGTAGAACTCCAGGGGGCTGTTCTTGGCGGGCGTCGCTGAGAGGAGCACGACCCCGCTACCGCCGGTGCGCTGGCGGACGAAGCTGGCGCGAAAGTCGAGCTGCCACGCTCGTTTGGAGCCGCCTGCGGGGAGCCCCATGAACTTCGGGATCCCGCCTTCGCGGGGCTCCGGCGCGTAGAGGTTCTTGAAATTCTGGGCCTCGTCGACGATGAGCAGGTCGACGCCGAGGTCCTCCCAGCGAACACCGGGATCGAGCTGTCTGCGCTCGTCGACCTCTAGGCGCTCGAGGACGAAGCCTTTGACCCCAGCCTCGGCGATCGCCTTCTTCCGTTCGCTGGCCTTGCTGCGCCTTCGGCGGCCTCGGACCGCGTCGTTGCGCTCCTGGAGGCTGACGACGCGGCGGATCGCGGGGGTGTTCTCGGCGTAGCGAAGGACGGAGTCGAGGTCGACCGGCGTCATCTTCAACGCCTCGTAGCTGAGGATCACGGCATCGTAGAGGCCGGCTTGGAACGCTAGCCATTTTGCTGCGCGCTCTTGAGGCTTGTCCGCTTTGGCGACGGTGATCAGCTCCTTGTATTGAGCCTTGGTGATCTCACCGTTGGCGAGTCGCTCTGCAGCCGCGCTCACCCTCTTGCCGCGGGTCAGCTGACGCCGCGTCGATCCGATCACGGCGACACGGTAGTCGGGGAGACAGCGGGCGAAGTCGCGGTACCACTTCCACACCAGGCTCGGCGGGACGAGGACCACCGGGCGGCGACCCCAGCCGTCCTGTCTGGCGCGGGCGAGGACGCCGAGGCCGGTGTAGGTCTTGCCGACGCCGACGTCGAAGGCGAGCAAGCCTCCGCGGGCGTCGAGGACGCGACGGGCTGCGGCGTTCTGGTGCGGCGCGAGCTGGATCTCCGATCCCCAGCGGGCGATCTCGAGGGGCTCTCCGGGGTACTCGCGGCGGACAAACCTGCGAAAGCCGCGGTTGTAGGCGTCGCGGATCGCCTCCATGCGCGAGGGCTCGTCGCGCAGCCAGGCGTTGAAGCTGCGCGACCAGGCGCGCTCGTAGCTGGCGCGGTAGTCCCAGACCTTGAGCTCGTTCAGGCCGGACTCCGCCCGCACGCGCTCGGCCTCGGGGTCATTGTGGTGCAGGTCGTTTGGCGCGAAGAAGCTGTTGTCGTGGTTGAGCGCGCCGACGAGCCAGAGCGTCTCCGGGTCCATGGGCTCGCGCTTGAGCGTGGTGTACGAGGCATCGGCGATCTGCACGAGCCCGCCGACGCGCTCGAGAGAGACTGCGCCGTAACGGCTGTTGAGCGCCTCCGAGGCCCACTCCGCGACCATGCGCAGCGGGACAAAACCGTCGGATGGCGAGACCTCGCCGATGTCCTCAAACTCGACGGGCTTGATCGCCGCGAGGAGGCGCTGATGCTGGAGCTTGAGCTGGGTCTCGGGGATATCGTTCGGGCGACTACGGCGGAGCGCCGATACGCCTGTTTCGGCGCTGACCATGCCGCCCATCGCGAGGACATCGGCGAAGGCCTGATTGAGCAGATCGTCGTTCGGTCCAGAGGTTTGGCCCAAGTAGGAGCCCAGGCGATCGAGCTTGGGCCAGAGGTCGCCGGTGACGTAGTCCCGCAATGGGATGAGCTCGCGCAGGTCCCCACCATCGACGCACCAGTCGGCCCGGAAGAGCCGGCCTAGCGCGTCTGCGGACGATGTAGAGCCTCCCTGGTCCTGGTGGAACTCGAGCAGATCCTCGATCGTGATCCGGCGGCGGCTTCGGTAGAGAAACTCGGCCTGTCCGAGGAGGTCGCCGCTGTCGCCGGAGTAGCTCTCCTCGACCTTGGGCTCGGTGGTCAGCGCTTTGACGATCTCGCCGGCCTTGGAGAAGGCGTTGAGGAATTGCTGCGCGCCGGGGGTCTCCTGCTCGGCGAGCGTTCGCAGCTCGATCCATGACCACGGGTTGCGGACGTCGAGCTCGATCACCTCAGGGGCGCTCTGAAAATCACGCAACGACTGCAGAAGCTCGGGCCACAGCTCGACCGCGCGGCGGGTCCCCTTCGCCCGTTCGGCGAGGTAGTCCGCGACGCGTCCTCCGAGGGTGACGGCGGCGGCGAGGAGCGGTGTCAGCTCATCTCCAGGGGCAGCGCGGCGGACGAATCGGCTCGCCGTCGCGGCCGGGAAGGCGACCGGACGGACGATGCAGGCGGAGCAGAGCGGTCGCTCGCCGAAGGGGGGAAGCCCGTCGAAGGTGCCGACGACCTTATGAGCATACCTACCTGGACGGGCATCAGTGCCGTCCTCGTCGCCGCGACCCTGCTCCTCGCCGAGCACGTGTTGCGGGAATTGCTCGAAGTAGTCGCCCTCGGCGATGAAGAGGTCGCCTTCGTCGACCTCCGCGAGCTCGCCCCCGCGGGCACGAAAGAAGAGGAGGTCGGTGACGAGGTTGGCGCCTGGAAACGTCTCGCTGGGCAGGCGAAAGGCGCTGATCAGGTGATGTCGACGGAGCACACGCTCACGGAGCTCTCTTCGGGACGAGCTGACGCCGGTCATAAACCCCGCTGGGATCAGGAAGACGCCGATCCCGTAGGGGGCGAGCAGATCGAGGCCGCGGCGGAGGAAGTACGCGAAGGCCTCGCGCTCGGCGTACTCGGGCGCTTGATCCCACTTTGCGGTGAGTCCCCGCTTGCCGTAGGGCGGATTCGTGACGACGAGGCGGAACTTGCCTTGATCGCGCGCGGTGACCTCGACTCCCTTGGCGGGGATCCCTTTGCGGCTCGTCTGCTGGTGGAGCCACTCTTCAAAGCTGCCCGCGAAGACATCCGCGTTGGGGAAGAGCAAAGGCAGCATCTTCGCGGCGACGGTGGAGAGCTCGACGCTCGTCCAGCGGATCGGCGGGCGCTCGCACTCGGCCCGGTTGATCGCGAGTATGAAGCGGCCGATGCCTGCAGCGGGTTCGAGCGCCCGCAGCTTGCCGTCACGTCCGGCGAGGTCCGGGAGGAAAGGACAAAGCGCGTCGGCGACGGCGAGCGCTAGCTTGGTGGGCGTGTAGTACTCGTTGATGAGGCCGAAGCGGTCCGGATCCCAGCCCTCGGGGAATTGATCCTGGTACTTGTCGATCGAGAGGCCGCCCCAGCCGGAGTAGCCGAGGACGGTGCGGCGGTCGGCGTCAGTGAGGGCTGCGGGATCTTTGGTCGCGACGAGCTGCATCGCGGCGAGGTTGGCCTTGGCTCTGCGCGCGGAGGTCCACTCGTCGGGCGGAGCCTCGAACGTGGCGCTGGGCGAGGAGCGGCCGCTTGTGGGGGCGGGCGGAGCCTCACGGGCCTCGCGAGCGCGGGCCCAGAGAGTTGCGGCGTACTCCTCGATCGGGGTCGAGCTGTCCGGCTGTGACTCGAGCGTCGCGACCTCGCGCTGGGCGGACTCCCAGGCGCGCTGCATGGCTTCGATGGGGGCTTCGAGCTCTGGGTAGACGTGGAAGCGTCCTTTGGCGTCGCGCACCGCGACGACGGATTGTGCGGAGAGGAGTGCTAGCGTGGGGCGGCGGCCTAGGAGCGGGATTGCGTCCCAGCCTTCGCGCCGGAGCACGAGCGCCTCGGCGCGCAGCGTCGCGAAGTCACGGGCGAAGCTATCGGCGCCGCGTTGGATCTCTGGGGTCGGGTCGGCGCCGATGAGCTTGATCGTCCGTCGGCGAAGCCGCTTGAGGATCGCGTCGTCTGCCTGGGCGTCCTTGGGTTGCTCGCTCTTGGCGAAGTCCGTGTAGCCCGCGAACTCTCGAGCGTTCCTTGGAGGGGAGCCTCGCTGCGCGCGTCTTAGGGCCATCGCCTCGCCGACTACGCGGATCAGTTGGGGTCGCTCGCGCTCGATGAAGCCGTCGATCTCATGGGCCGTGTAGCGGTCGGGGAGGTTGCGCCGCCATTGGACGATGACGCGATCGAGGAAGACCTCGGGTGTCATCGGTGAGCGGGAGGAGGTCGCACCTGGTCCTGCGACTCCCTTCGTCGCTGAGGCGGACGCGGTCGGGCAGGTGCAGGCTCCGGTTCCACAGCTCCCCGCGGCGCATCCGCAGGTGCTCTCTTCCTCATCGCTCGTAGTCTTGAGCGCGTGGGCGAAGGCCTCGGAGGCCGCGGAGAAGTAGCCGACGTCCCGGTTGTCGGTAGTGAACAGCGATCGAGTGGTCATCTCAGTCGTCCTCGTCAAGCTCTGAGAGGCCGCTCTTCACGGCGTCGACGAGGCTCGTCCTGAGCTCTTGGTCCTTTCCTTGGTGGTCGTCGGAGGGGGTCTTGTTCGCGGGAGAAGTTGTCTCTGTGTCGCTCGCCTCTTGCTCGATTGGTGCGCTCTTAGGCTTGGGCTTTGCCTTGGTCTTTGATTTGCGCTTGGCTGTCTTCTTTCGTGCTGGCTTGGGAGGCGCAGGAGGTTCCGAGGAGGGCGCATCATCCTCGGGGACGTCGCTAGGCGTCGGATCTAGATCTGGCTCGTCGTCCGGAACCGGGCAGGCCTTGGCGATTTGTCCCGCGGTCACAGGCTTGAGCGCATCGCGGGTGCTGCCATCGTGGAGCGCCTGAGCGCGAGCCTGCGCCTGCTCCAGCTTTGCAAAGCAGCCGTGGTGCTTGGGCATGACGCCGGGCTGCTCGATGAAGAGGGCCCATTGCGAGCCCTTGGTCAGTAGTGCCTTAAACTGGCCGTTGCTGGTCGCAGCGGCGAAGCCGTCGTAGCCGTGGTCACGGATCGGCGCCCACTCGAGTGAGGTGGGCCGCCTCTCAGCGGCGCCCTCCTTGGTTCTGGATGCGGCCTTCTTCGGGGCGGCCTTGGGAGTCGATCTGGCCGATGAACTCTCGGCAGAGGCGGCCTTCTTGGCCGTGGACTTCGCCGTGGCAGTTCCTTTGGGGGCGGTCTTCTTAGAAGTCGTCTCGGCGGTCTTCTTGGTGGCCTTCTTGGCGGTCGTCTTGGCGGTCGTCTTGGCGGTCGTCTTGGCGGTCGTCTTGGCGGTCTTCTTTGCGGCCTTGCGCGGAGCCGCCTTCTTGGCGGTCGTCTTTGCGGTCGTCTTAGAGGCCTTCTTTGCGGCCTTTCGAGGAGCTGCTTTCCTCGCAGTCGCCTCGGTGGTCTTCTTTGCGGTCGTCTTTGCGGGCTTCTTGGCGGTCTTCTTTGCGGTCGTCTTTGCGGTCGTCTTTGCGGTTGTCTTTGCGGTTGTCTTTGCGGGCTTCTTTGCGGTCGTTTTGGTGTCGGTCGCCATTTCGCTCGACGGATCCGGAGCGGGTTTCGACCCTGACTTCTCGCCAGCCTTCTCACAGGTGACGCGACCATCCGGCCCTTGCTCGATGATCAGGCGCTCACCCGACTCGTTGTCTTCGAGCGTCACCCTGACGTGTTGAACATCCCACTTCATCCCAACCACCTCGTCTCCACCAACACCAAAGAACGCTCATCGCCCGCGAGCACGACGGCTCTGCCGTACGCCGACCGCGACCGCGATCGCGGTCGCCAGCGCAGCGCCGCCGAGCAGCGCCGGCCCGAGCCACCGAGACCTGTCGGAGGTCGGCCCTGCACCCGGCTCAAACGCGAGCCCGCCCATCACGTTCAGCGGCGGGTCGGGATCCGGGGCCTTCGGATCCAACGGAGGGGCGCTCGCCGCTGCTCGAATCTGGAACCTCGCCGCCGCGCGCTGCGGGAGCGTAGTCGGCACGCCCGAGTCCTTGAGCGCCGCGGCGAAGACCGGGTCGACCTCGCGCGCCGTCTCGTACTCGACCAGCATCCGCGAGGGATGCTTGAGGAGCCGGCGGCGCAGGTCGAGGCAGAGCGAGCGGAGGGCGGGGTCACGAAATGCCGCGTACGCCGGCTTGTCGCCGACTGCATCGGGGCGGACGTAGGCGCAGTCGAGGGACCTCGCTAGGCGACGGCGTTGGAGCTTCGCGACGGTCCGCAACGCCGGGAGCACGATCTTGTCATCGGCCCTGCCGTAGGTCTGGAGGAGGATCTGGATATGCGGCCACGAGGTGCACTTGTAGGCCCTCGCGCGCGGGTCGACCGGCGGGGCGACGTAGGCGTTGGTCTTCGGATCGCGTTCCCACCGCGGCGGGAGATAGCCGCTTTGGACTCGGCCCTTGTTCGTGTCGATGTCGGTGAAGAAGCAGTTGGTCCGCGCTTCTTTCCCCGCGAGACCGTGGCCCGCGAGCGTCTGCGGGGTGACCATCGGTACGGTCGAGAAGTCGAAAGCCTCGGCCCGGTGCGCTCCTGAGATATCGGTCCCGAGGCGCCACTCGCCGTCCGCGAGCTCGCGCGCAAGATAGGCGAGTAGCCAATCTCCATGATCCTGCTCAAGCGCCGAGGTGTAGAGCGCGGTGAACCAGTCTTTCCAGAGCGATTCGAGCGCGGCGCAGTCGACCTTATAGGTGTCAGGTCCGCCCGCGGCGACCTGCTGCCACGCGGTGCCCGCGACCTGCTGCAAGCACGGGTAGAAGTCGCCGGTCTGCGTGAAGTTGCCGTAGCGCTGGATCATCGTGCCATCGGCGTAGAACCGCGCCTCGGACTCCGTCTGCGGTCGGCCGCGATGCTGGAGGATCCCGGCGACGCGAAAGGTCCCGGGGAGGCAGCCGTAGGAGCCGTTCCAGGCGACAGACTTGCCGGCGAAGGGGGCGAGAACTTGGCCGATCTTGTTGCCTTGCTCGTCGAGGCCATCGGCGAGCTGCCAGGGGCGGGCGTCGGTCGTCGGGGCGAAGGCTGGCGTCCAGTCGACACTTGCGCTCTCCACATCAATGAAGGCCCGAACGAATGATTGATCGACCGTCTCATTGTAGCGCCGCCAAGGGAGGACTTCGCGAGCTTTGAGACCTTGACCATTGATATGGGCCTGGAGCACTGGGGCGAGTGCGCGGCCGATGCCCACAGCGATCCCGATGACGCGTCCGACGACTGGAACCGCTGTCACTGCATCAAGGGCAAGGTCAAGCCCCACCGTTGTGACGGCGCCGATTAGATCCGCTGGCGAGGATGATAGGGGGAACGGTACTTCGGCGACTACGCCGGCGATGGTGTTCTTGCTGGCATCGCTCCATGCCACCTTGGACCAAACCTCACCGAGAAGATCGCCCGCGAGCGTTGCCTTGGACTTCCAGACGAGCTGGGTTGCCTGATTCCAAGCACTGGTACCGGCTTGAGCGAGGAGAGCTTGACCGATCGTCTCTCCGCCACGGCCCGACTCGCGTGACATGAGGGCCTCGAAGGCCTGGTCGGCATAAGAATCTGCGCCCGGAAAGGGGCTTACAAAGAGATCTGGGACCCGGTCGAAGAGCCGATGATTGGGATCGATCTTCATGGGCCTTCAGCCGCCTCACACCAGTAGGAGCTGCCAATGACGCCGCAGCTCAGGGGCACCCCGAGAGTTGAGGGGCACTCCATGTTCTCATCACACTCGATCTGACAGAACCCGACGACGCACGAGTGAGTCCAGTCTTCGACGGGTCGGCAGTCGCTGTCCTCAACACAGGTCTCCTCGCAGTACCCTTTCCAGCAGGCAAGGCCGGACAGGCACCCGTCCGGAGTGTCGTCGGCCGTGCCGTCGACACAGGGATCTCCGAACTCCCCTGGAACGTTCTCCATAGGCTCGGCGCTTTCACAACCGGAGCCCATCGGCACGACGAAGAGGAGAGAGGCGAGGACGTTCGCAGTACGCATATCCGGAGCGTATGACAGCGCGCTAGCGCGCGTCGACACGAAGCTCACGATCTCAACCTCCACGACGAACCTCCTCTGCGGTTTGCCGCAGGCAGGGATCCGGCGATCCCTCGGCTGCGCGCCGAACGGCCTCGGGGAGGCTCGCCAGGGCCCGCAGCGCCGCTCGACGAACCGCAAAGAAGCACGCGAATCGCCGCAGAACAAAGTTGTAGGCCGGCGCGGCTAGTCGCCCTCGGACTCCATCGAGGCCTGCGACGTGCAGGCTCCCACGGTGGGCGACCAGGAACCCAGAGCGCCGGTAGAGCGCGCCAGTCTTCGCTCGTCCAGGAGGGAAGATCGGCACAGCGTCGACTAGCGGCCTTGTCTGTTGGACGAATGTCCGAGCGATCGCTGCGACTTGCCGCGCGTCCTGCCGCAGGTTCTCCGCGGGGTCGAGGAGGCTGGTCATCGCCTCGAAGGCTGCGATCGCCGGCCGGCTCTCCGTCGAGCTCCACAGTAGCGCCGGACCAGGCCCGGCGAGCCGCGTGCTGTAGACCCAGGGAAAGGTCCCGAGGTGCAGCGTCAGGGGTGTCTGCCAGCCGCACGCGCTCTCCGCACGCGGCGGTGGACCGCTCCAGCCGTCGCCGAAGTAGCCGGCGGCGGTGTCGGGATAGAACGCTCGTACTTGCTGAGCGCCGCGGATGTCACGATCGGCAGCTGCGCTCGCTCCATCGACGGACTCGGGCGCCCTGTAGCAGGCCCCGCTCGCGAGCGTCGTCGGGTCCGCGGTCACCCGCCACAGCTCGCCGCGCTCACGCCCCAGCGTGATCAGCTGACCGAGCACCACCGACTGCGTTCGAGCATGAGCCTCAGGGACGCCCCCACGCTGGGCCAGGAGCCAGCTCGCGAATGCGGCGAGCCCCGCCTCCTGGGTCGCGCGGACACGGTCCGGGACTGCTCGTAGCGGCGCGAGTGCGGCTTCCAGCTCTTGAGAGAACCCGATCGTCGCGGCGATCGCCAGCCACTCGCTCCGGTACCACGCGTGCAGGTCCATCGGCGAGCGGAGGTCAAAGTCACCGACGAGATCGGCGAGCTCCTTGATCCCGTCGCCGTAGCAGTGAAGGTCAGGTCTCATGCGAGCTCCTTTGGAGAGACACCGACGATGCCCTTGAAGACAGCATCGAACCCGGGCCACGCCGAGCTGTCGAGGCGCGGCCCTGGGATCGTCGCTTCGTCCTTGAGGTCGAGGCCGAGCGTCTCAGCATCCTCGTAGAAGCGGGTGCGAATCTCTTGGTACTTGTCGCCACCGCGCCCCTTGCTCAGCAGCGACGGGTTTGCCCAGCCCACCTTGATATCCGCGTGGTCATCGATCCGCCGATACTTGAGCAGGCGGTGCATGTAGAGCGCGGCGGCGAAGCCCGCGATCCGAGGCTCAAACATCAGCTCGGGTCGCGCGTTGAGAAAGGGCGCCCGCTTGCCGACCTCGGGCACACCGGCCCAGAGGAAGTAGGGCGCGAGCAACCCGAAAAGGCCGCCGCTGCCGAAGTCCGCCGACTCTTCGCCGTAGGGCAGCGGCGGGTTGCGGTCCTTGTTGTTCTCATAGGCTCGACGGGAGCCGTCGCGCTCCGCCGACTCGCTCGGCTCGTCGCCGTTGTGGGCGGTCGTGATGAAGCGAGCCTCGCGGTAGGCGATCAGCGCGAAGATCCGACCGGAGCCGACGATCTTCGAGGTCTCTTCCATGAGCAAAAAGAGCGGCCGCAGATCTGGAGGTGTAGAGCCCCAGTTGCGAGACAGGTCGCCCTGCACATCGCTCGCGGTCGGGAGTGCCGGGAGCTTGTCGGACGCGAGCGCATCCTCCCCATTGGGGGCCGCGTCGGGTCCATTCTTCTCCGCATCATCAAGCGGGCTCGCAGCGCTCGCGGAGCGGCTCAGGTAGAGCATCCCACCAGTGACACCGACGACGCCGAGGGTCGTCCCCAGGGTGATCCATGCGTTGCGCGAGAGCATCAGGTCGTCTCTCCTTCGCGGGCCGTGAGCCGCTCGGAGATCATCCGTCGGTTCCGCTCTTGGCTCGACCGGACGAGGACGACAGCGCCGACACCGACGACGAGCGCCGTGCCGGCCGCGACCACGACCGGGTGTCGCCAGTTGAACCCTACGCTCGCCGCTTCAGGGGACGGGGCAGGGAGGTCGCCTTGGTCTCCGTTCGTCGGCGCACGACCGGGTACCTGTCCCTTGGGTTCGGCCGGAGCTTCTCCGTTGGAGTCGGCCGGAGCTCCGCTCATCGCGGCGTCATCGACCGGATCGATGTCCATGTTCGCGGGGATAGGTGGGATCCCTGGCTGGCTCCACCCTTGCGGTCCGATCCACGGAGCGATCGCCTGCGTGTTCCAGTTGTCGAGCGCGAGGTGCAGCGGCTCCCACGGAGCGCCCGCAGCCGAACCTCGCTCGGGAAGACGGTCACCGGGATCCGCATCGGCGGATTCGGCCTGCCCGCGGAGGAGGTGCAACGCCGCCGGAGTCGCCCGAAAGGTGAGCTTCGGGAGGGCGAGGACAAGCCCGCCAAACCCGACACCACCGCCACCGCCACCGCCACCGCCACCGCCACCGCGGCTCGCCATCGCCCGCACCGCGGACCAGGGCCACTCGCTCGCCGGTGACGCCTCGACCTGCTCCATAAAGGCCGCCCGCGCGGAATCGGTCGCGTCGTCGTAGGCGGCCTTGAGGAAGAGTTTGACCTCATCCTCGTGGAGTTGTCGCTCGGGTCCCTTGGACGAACTCTCCATCGCCGACAGGGCGATCAGGCGGGAGATACGGTGACGGTCGAGGAGCATGATCCTAGAGCCCCCGCTCGAAGCGCCCGCGGAGCTGGTCGCCCGGGTGGACGAGGCTCGCCTCGATGTCGCAGACCATCGTCGTCACCCCGGCGGCCGCGGTCGCCTCGAGGGCGATGCCGTCGTCATGGCCGACCCTAAACACCTTGGACCACTTCACGTCGTTGAGGCTCGCCTCGACTATATGGGTCCGCCGCGTGATGTTCTCGACCAGGTGGACCTTGCTGTTGTCCTTGGCGCCCGCGAATCGCACCGAGACGTAGCAGGACTGAAAGCGCGGGTAGAGGCAGAGCGAGCCGGACGGGATCATGCCATTGCCATCATCATCAGCCGAGAGAACCCCGCTGCTCTGGTTGTAGGAGAAGCTCGGCTTCCACAGCGTCCCCGTGCTGAGGACGAAGCTCGCCGCAGCCTGGCGGATGATCCGAAAGCGAGTCGGCATCACGAAGGGCTCGTGACGCAGGCCCCAGGCGATCGCGTCCGCCTCGTTCATCTCGTTCGCCGAGACGTAGATAGGCCCGCGGCCCTCCACGGTGAGAAAACCGAGCCTGTCGTTCGGGTACATCACCAGATATTGGACCGTCGGCTTGAGCGTGATCTCCTGCCGAAATGTGCCGTCAGGGGTGAGGACCCGCGCCTTGGACTGCGGGTTCCAGGACGAGTTTGCGACGCCGATAAGCTTCGCACTCACCGGCGAGAAGAGCCCGCCAAGGTCGGCGCCGATGATTCCGTGGGCGCCGCTAATGTTGAACTGGTAGTAGCGCTGACCGGTGACGACCGCGTCGTCGCGGCTGAGCGCCGTGGTCGACATACCGTCCCAGTCCGAGTCGGCGTTGAGCTCCAGGATGATTGCTTCAAGGGCCATAGGATCGTTCCTCTCCTCAGTGTGATCGCGCTTAGACGCGTCCTAGACCGCCGGGGTCGGCACATCGCAGCCGCAGCGCGCCTTGCAGAGCTCGTAGAAGCGGCTGTTGTCGTAGAAGACGTTGACGTGCGCGGTGTCGAGGTTCTGGCCGGGGGCGTTGTTGGTGATCTCGACCGAGAGCCGCTCCATGCTGCCGATGTCGAGCGGGTTGCCGCGGTACTCAGGGAAGCCGACCCGGAGCTGCGTGCCGTCCTTGTTGAGGAAGATATTGCCGTCGCTCTCGTTGCCGATCTCGAGACCCTTCTTCGAGTTGACCCCGCCCGGGACCAGGTAGAACTGGATCGTGAAGTCGCTGTAGTTGTTGCCGCCACCGGCGATGTTGAGGTCGATCCGCAGGTGGCTCGGGGTGAAGCCCGGTCGCGCCAGGTGCGTGAGGCGGATCTTCTTGCCGGGCGGCACTGGGAAGCTGTTGACGTAGTCGCCGCCCAGATCGGTGACGGGCTCGATCAGCTTCACCTGGCTGCGGTTGGAGTATTCGTCCATCGTTCGCTGCGAGAAGTTGACGTTGCCGGGACAGAGGTAGTTGCGACAGAGCGCCTCGATCGCGTCGCAACGGCTCACCGTCGTCCGGCAGCGGTCCTCGAAGCTGTTCACGTTCCGCTCGATCTCCGGCATGCGATCCGCGCAGCGGATCATCCGGTCGATCAGCCCCGGCGTGTGCGCCAGCCGCTGGAGCAGCGCGAGGATCTGCTCCTGATCATACGTGCCTTGCACGGGCATACCTTCTACTTTCACGATCTTTCCAGAATCCATATCTTCTGCTCCTTCTCTTCGCCGCACGTATGTGCGTAGTTCTCGTTCGTTGTGTTCTGTTGGGTGGGTGTCTATTCGATTGGTTGAGGGGCAGCCGCAGGCTCGGGCTGCTTGAGCCCGAGCCGCGAAGCGAGCTGCATCGCCGAGTCCGGGACGCCTGCCGGTGGTGAGCTGGTGTTCGCGTCCGACGTTGAGCCTGGCGCGGGCGCCAAGCCTGTCGGCGCCGCGGTTGGGCGTCCTTCGATCCCCTTCATGAGCGCCATGAAGGCCGCGTCGATCTCGGCGGGAGTGCGTCGCTCAGGGGCAGGAGAGGTCGGCTGCGCCTGGGGGCCGACCTCGCTGAGCTGTCCAGGGGTCGGACTCTGAGCGTCTGTGAGGTTCGTGTTCGCCTCCAGCGACCACGAGAGCCGCAGCGTGTATCCACGGCCATCCGCGACCTCCCGCACCGCCCGCTCGGGGAGCTCGATCCGGTACTCGAGGCCGTCGCCGTCCACCGCGTGGACGAGCGCCCGCTCGGAGTCCCCGCGGAGCACGCGGTGAACCTCGGCGAGGATCTCCCCGTTCACGGGACCTCCTCCGACGGCGCGACCATCCGGTACACCGCAGCGCCTGCGCTGAACGAGAGGCCGCCCGCTGTCAGCATTGAGCGTCCGGAGAGGCTGAGCGGGAGGACCATCCCAGCGACCGCGGGCGCGACCCCGACAGGCGCCGCGACGGGTACGCCCTTGATCGCGAAGTTGCCGACGGCGCGCTGGGCCAGCGCCCCCGCGATTGCCCCGAGCGCCGCGCTTCCGCCGACGAGGAGCACCTCGAGCAAGCGGCCCTGGCGGATCGCCGTCATCATCTCGGCCGCCTCGGTGTCGGTGGGCGCTCTTCGGATCGCCTGCGCTGTCGACAGATCGTGCCCCTGGTAGTAGCCGACGACCGCGCTCTGGACCGCACTGCGCACGGATCCACTTCCCTCCGCTGATGCCATCACCTGTCCTGCTGTCTGTATTCTCTGACTCACTGCTTTATGCTCCTTGGTTCAGTCGCCGGTTAGCTTGAGGAATCCCGACAGAAGGTCGCCGAGTCCAAGCTGGCGGCGACGCTGCTGCTCCGGACCCCCTGAGAGACGCGCGTTCATCTCGACGACCTTGGCGCTCCGGTCGATGAGGTCGATGTCCGCGAGGCTCTGGTGTACCAGCGTCCGCTGGCGCGCCGACTCGTCGGCGAAGCGCTGCTCTCGGTCGAGCCACAGCTCGCCAAAGGTCCGCGTAAGCTCGCCGATGTCGTTCAAGCTGCTCACGTGGGAGCGTCGCGCGTCCTCGAAGACGCGGTTCATCGTCTCCGCGACCGTCGGCCAGAGCTCGGTCGGCGGGACCTCGAGGACCGCGGCGGGGTCTGGCACGTACCCAGGGGGATAGCCGCCTGAATAGCCCCCAGTAGGCAGAGGAGGCGCGTTCAGGAGTTGCTCCCGAAACCATGGGGGGATGGGTTCTCCGTCGATCCAAAGGTCGGCGTCGGGCGCTTGCGCCAAGCAAGCTCGCACCTCCGCCGGGAGCATGTGCTCGTCGACGAGGCACTCCGCCTTCCATCCAGTCGCTTCGTCTATGGCCACCAACCGCAGCACTCGTTCCACCTCCAACGAGAACAACGGTGAAGGCAGAAAAGGCCGGCGCAAGAAACTTTCGACAAAAAAATATCGAGCCTCAACGAGGCGCTGAGGTGTCCTGGGGCTGCTTCTGGGCCAGTCAGAACCTCTATAGAACACGGCGCCGCGATCTGTCCACGGTCGTTCCAGTATCGCGGCTCGATGTGTTCGCGATCCGTCCTGCGTCTCTCCGCGATAGCTCCACGATCCCATCGGCCGGGATCCCGGGGGCCGCCTCTACATCGATTGTTTAGGCAGAGATGAATGCCGTTTGTTCATGTCGCGCAGGAAGCAATCATGACAGCGGGGGAGCTGCTGACGCGCGGGTCGTGCTCGCTCTGCATGTTTAGTGAAGCGTGATCTGTTCTGAGGGAGCGTCGATCAGGCCTGCGGGCCATGTGGTAGCTTCACCGTCGCTGATGGAGGTGGATGGGGATGGCTGTTGGAGTCGCCGAGTCAAGGTCGTCGCGAGAGTCGAGCGTGGGTGGGGCGAGGAACCCGTCCGGAGAAGAGGGTGCTCGTCGCATCGGGTGGGTCATCGACCGGGTGCTCGACGAGTACGCTGAGCACAGAGCAGGCCGCCTGAATCGGCTCGTGCTCGTCGACGACCGGGGCCAGGGGGAGGTCAACGCCTGCGGTGACGAGAGCTCAGCGCCGTGGGCTGCCACCTACGTGAGGTACACGGATCGGGCCGTCATGCCTCTCGCGGTGGGGGGCTACCGCCATGTGTACGAACTCGCCGGGATGCTCACGGATCAGGACCTTACGGACGAGTCCCGATGGTCCCCGCCGCGGGTGCTCCTCGACGGTGCGCAGCGTTACTTCCAGCCCACCTACGGGCGCTATCTCTTGGGGATTGCCCGGTCAGGAGAACGGGTGGTGATGCTCGTCGCGATCGGCGAACAGGTGGGTGTGCTCCTCCAAGACTCTCCGATGTCGCGGCCGCGTGTCCTCTTCATCGGCTCGGCGCTCGGGTTTCGCGAGCTCGACGTCGACGGGCTCGCCGAACTCCATCGGCCGAGCACATCCAGCGGGCACAAGGCGCCGAGAAAGCGGCCTGTCGTCACGGCTGCCACACAGGTGCACCACCGACGGATCGCCCTCGGCGAGGAGTTTGAGACCGGCGACGGCCCGGCGGTCCCCGAGGTCGTGCAGCTTTGCTTCGAGGCGCTCGCGGAGAGGACGATCGACGCTGCCCGACAGGGTCGAGTGGGTCGGGCGCGCGGCGTATCGTTCGTCCGGCAAACGCTGAGGGCGATCTATCTGCTCGGCCTTCGTGGCTCGCTCGATCCTTGCGGGCGGATCAGCGAGCTCCATCGCCAACTGTCGGAGGCCGACCCCGGGCTTGGGTTGGGACCCTCCCAGCTCGGGAATGCGATCAAGCTGCTCGAACGAACAGGGTGCTGTTTGATCATGCGGATGAGTCGACGGATCTGGAAGATCCGAGTCGTGGGTCTCAGCGATCCGCGCTCGCTGCTCCATCGCCAGCTCTGCAAGGAGACCGGCGGGCGGTTCTTCTTCAGTCGAGCCTCGAACTCGTGGCCGGGGGGAGCGGAGCCGCGGCCGCGCTCCCCCTTCGGCGGATCGGCGGCGGAGAGGGGCGCCGACGCGAGAAGTCGCGGTGCGCCGTCTGTCTCTTGCGAGCCGAGGGCCGCAGGCGACACGTCTCAAGTCGGCGAGAACTTGGCGGAGATGGGCGAGCTCTATAAGCAGATGGCGAAGGTCACGGCGGAGAGGGATGAGCTGCGGTCGGAGAGAGATGAGCTTCGCGGGCGGGTTGTCGCGCTGGAGGGGAGGTTCGGGGCGGCGCAGCAGAGGCGCGCCCCTTCGTCGGGCGGTCAGGCCTCTCCGCGACTTGAGTCGAAGGCTGAGCGAGGCGAGAGGGACCTGGCAGGGACGGAGCTGCCTCGCTCCGAGGTTCCGCTCGCCGAGCCGCCGGGCGATGCGAGAGGCCACAGCGATCCGGCGATGCGCGAGATGCCTGCCGAGGCAGGCGTTCAGGGACAGGGCGGTCATCGCAAGGGGGAGGAGGGGGCTGGCCAGTCGGAGCGTGCTAGGTCAGAGATGTCCGCCGAGTCAGGCGTTCAGGAGCAGGGCCGTCACCGCCAGGGAGAGGAGGGGGTTGGCCAGCCGGAGCTCGTGGCGAGGCTCGCGTGTGCCATCAAGGAGGTCGTCGTGGAGGTCTCGGAGTTGAGCGGCCGCGCGAGCAAGGTCGAAGCATTTCGATCGAGGGTCGCCGATACGCGAGCGCTAGTCGCTGAGATCAAGGGCACCCTGATATCGCGTGACCCCGCCGATGGGCCTCCACGTGATGCCGCCGATGCTGCTCCACGCGGTCCCGATGCGGGGGGCGTTGGCGTGGTCGATGCTGAACGAGAACAGCCGAGAACACGCTTGTCGCCGATCGAGCGTTTCAGCGCACAAGGGCCGCCTGCGCTGCGCATCAGACCGTGCACGACGATCTGTGCGGGGGTCGCTGAGCTCATGTGTCGCGAGCCGCGTGGGACGGCGGACGATAAGCGAGGCGAGGAGAGGGCGGAGGACGACCTCACCTGGAGTACAGGACCCCGCAGGCCGAACTCGAGCCCGAACCTGAGCCAAGGGAAGACCGAAGCAGAGAACGCGGCATCCGGCGAGTGGGCGAATCCGCGGAGCTGACGATGGGCGCTCATTCTCTACCAGTGCATGACCGCTGAGAATATGTTGCTATTCGCGGATGTCCACACAGCTCTCCGAGCTCCTTCGTCACGTCGCCTCGAGCGCAGAATCTGGGAACATGACCGTCCGCGAAGTGCTCGACGGTTGCGAGACGACGGCGACGCCCGCGGACTTGCTGCTGCTCCTCGATGCCGAGCGTCGGCGTCAGGGCTTGAAGAAGTACGAGGTCGCGGAGCGCTGTGGAGCCAGCGCTTCGATGTTCTCGAAGCTCACATCTGCGAAGAACAGTGAGCGTGTGAAGGTCGCGACGCTCTTGACGATCGCGGTCGCGCTCGGGATCTTGGACCCACAGGAGGTCGCGACGAACGCCTCGGCGCCTGCGAAGGGGGCGGAACAGGCGAGGCGGAGGAAGGTGAGCCCGCGAACGTCACGGGCGAGCTCGAAGCGACGAACTGTGCGCGCTCCTTCCCATGCTCCGCAGGGTGAGTCGCGGACGCTCGTCGACCGGCAAGCCGAGGGAGCGACTTCCGAGGACTACTCGACCGTGGCCCTACGCGAGGCAGCCGTCATGCTGAACGTGCCTCTGCCGAGCCTTGTTGACCTTGCCGAGAAGGGGTTTCTCCCGGGGGCTGCCTGGGAAGGTGGTCGTTGGGGGATCGCTCCGGCGGCGCTGGTCAAGCTCATCCAGGCGAAGGAGACTGGTGATCGGGCCGAGGCGGGGATGGCTGAGCTCCGTCGTCGTCTCGACGCGGTCGAGCAGGCGAACGAGGAGCTCAAGGGGCAGGTCAAGCTCATCGAGAGCGTGCGAGAGCTGCTCCTCCAGCATCGACACCACGGGGGAGGGAGCGCCAAGCAGTCCGAGACCAGGGTGCTCGACCTCCTGCCCGAAGTGTGGCCGAATCACTTCAAGCCTGGGGAGCCGGTGATCCTCGGCGACGTCTTGCGGGTCTTCCCCGATGCGAGCGCCTACTCCATCGAGTTCCTGGCCTCTACGCTGATGTTTCCCGCTCCTCCGATGGACACCTTGATGCGCTTTGCGGAAGAGTGGTTGAAGATCTATCAGTCCGCCGTGAAGGCGAAGGAGCGGCGTTCGGCAGGCGAACCGGAGCCGACAGGTTGATCGCGACTCCGGGCACGCATTGAGCGCGTCGCGGAGGCTCCGAGCCTAGGGAGGCTTCGGCATGGCCGAACATTCAGGCGGAAAGCGCTTGTGTTCTGAGCGTCCTTAGATGTTCATAAAGCGGTGTCTTCGCCCGTCCCTTTTACTCCCGCCCTGGGCTGGACCCTCTTCGCCGCACCCGAGGACGCCTCCGGAGAGCGCTTGCAGGAGGGTCGGCAAGCAGTGCTCGACCAACGCTTTCGGATCCTGGCGCCGATCGGCCGCGGTGGGATGGGCAGCGTCTATCTCTGTGAGGATATCGCCCTGCGGAGTCGGGCTGCGGTCAAGGTGTTGCGCTCGGAGAACCGCGACATGCGGCGGCGTTTTGTCGATGAGGCGACGCTGCTCGCGAATCTCCGACACCCGCATCTCGTGCAGGTCTTCGCGGTCGGGGAGACCGGCGAGGGGCATCCGTACATGGCGATGGAGTACCTCGGGCAGAGCCTGGACAGCCGGCTGCGGGAGGGCGAGCCCTTGCCCTGGCGGGAGGTCGTCGAGCTTTCGATTCAGATAGCGGAGGCGCTCGGAATTCTTCATCGTGCAGGGGTCGTGCACCGGGATGTGAAGCCCGCCAACATCGCCGAACTCCGCGGCGCGACCGGGCGGGTCTTCGTCAAGCTGCTCGACCTCGGCGTGGCTCGGGTTGATGATCTGGCGAGCGTGCAGCAGGGTGGGGACGTCTTGCCGCCGCGGCGACGGACGAAGGCCGGCAAGGTGCTCGGCACACCCGGCTATGTGCCTCCCGAGGCGGGCTTGTCGGTGCCGGATCCGAGCTTTGACGTGTACGGGTTGGGGGCGACGATCTTTCGCCTGTGTACGGGCGTCATGCCGGACCCGCTGGAGCCTCGCTCGATGCGGGCGGCTCGGCCTGAGCTGGATCTTCCGGAGGAGCTGGAATCGATCGTCGCGCGGGCGCTCGCGGTGTTGCCGGAGGATCGGATCCGTTCGGCGGAGGAGCTGTCGCGAGAGCTTGCGGGGATCCACACCGTGCACGGCGAGGAGGTCGAGGAGACGCTCTTCGACGGTTGCTACGAGCTGATCTCGCTGCTGGGGATCGGCGCCAAGGCGGAGGTCTACTGGGCGTATCACCGCGATGCTCGTCGCTATGTTGCGCTGAAGATTCTCCGCGAGGAGGTGACGGATGACGAGGAGGAGCGGGTCCGCTTCGACCGCGAAGCGCGAGCGCTGGGCGTGCTCCGTCACCCCTCGATCCCCGGGCTTGTCGAATGTCGGACAGGTGCTGAGCGCCGCCGGCCCTTCATCGCGATGGAGCTCTGTCCAGGTCAGCGCGCTGTGGATCTCGGGCCCGAGCCGTTGTCGGTGGACGAGGTGATCGCCGTCGGTAGACAACTGGCGAGCGCGTTGGAGGCTATGCATCGCGTCGGCATTGTGCACCGAGATCTCAACCGCACAAACGTGTTGATCGATCGCGGGGACGGGGACCGGGGATTGCGGGCTTCGATCATCGATCTTGGTCAGGTCGAGCTTCTGGATACGTTCTACGCGGGGGTCGACGAACGCTACCCGACCCCGCCGGAGGCGCGGACGCGGCTTGGATCGGGTGGGCTCGAGCGCGTCGATTGGACCGCGCCCGAGGCGAAAGCAGGGGAGGGCTGGACGACCCAGAGCGACGTCTACTCGCTGGGTTTGCTGCTTCATCTGCTGCTCACAGGCAAGCGGCCGGCGGAGGATCCCGACGGAGGCTGGGTGTCGCCCGTGGAGCGGGTGCCGGAGTGTCAGGGGTCGCTCGCGGAGGCGATCCTCGGCGCGCTCCAGGTCGACCCGAAGTATCGGCTCGACGCGAAGGGGCTCGGCGACTACCTGAGGGACGCCGCCGAAGATCGGGTCGCCATCTTGGCGGAGGAGGAGCTCCTTCGAGGTGCTGAGCTGCGCCCGCTGGGAGTACGTTCGGACCGCATTGTTGATCTGCAGGGGCCTACCTCGGGGATCGGCGAGGTCGATCGGGCTCTCGGGGACGGGGACGGACTTAGGGTCTCGGCATCGACGAGCCTCGAGGGGCTGAGCGACAGGCTGAGCGGGCTCGTGAAACGACCGAGCTGGATCGTCCTCACCATGGCCTGCGCCTCCCTTGTCGCGGCCGGTGTGCTCCTGACTCTTCTCGTGACTGAGGGGAGCAGAGACCGGGGCAGTGCGATCGCCGCGGCGACCCGGGCCGCGAGAGCTGGGGAGCGCGGCCCTGAGGAGTCGGCTCGTCCGACCAGCGCGATGCTCCCGCTTGATGGAACACGTGAGCCTGGTTCCGAGATCGTCGTCCGGCGAGACCTCGACGAGACGAGCACTAAGGCCGGAGAGGGGAGCGTGGGCGCGACTGTAGGAGTAGAGGAGGCTTTGCCGACCGACACGGCCAGATCGACGGAGGGCATAGACCTGTCATCGCCTAGCCCCGAGACGACCCCCGTTGCAAGCAAGGCTGTGGCGAGCTCCGGGCGGTCCCTCTCCGGCGCCCTCTTCAAGCGGCAGCTCCAGAGACATCGTGCGGAGCTCCGGGAGTGCGCCCGTGGGGCTGCGGCGCTCGAGGTCACCGTCGCGGTCTCCGCAGGCGGGGCCGTCACGGATGTTGGGGCCGAGCCGGCCTCACCGTTGGTGAAGCTGTGCTTGCGTGATGTGCTCACATCGATCGCCTTTCCATCGGCGGATCGTCCGAGCACGCACCGACTTAAGCTCGGGGGCGGAGATCCCCGCAACTAGGAAGGCGACGTGATGCAGCGAGTCAGGCTATGTTCGGGTGCGCGAATGCGACCGTCTTCCACCTCGTCGATCAAACTTGCGGTCTGTCCGCGGCGGGCTCGATCGTCACGCCTCGTCGGGCTTGTCCTCTGCGTGCTCGCTGCTGGGGTCCTGGTCTCAGCGCCGACGAGGGTCTCAGCGAGCAGTGTGGACGAGCGCACGGGCGACGACGAGGCCGCTGAGGCCGAGGCGCGCGAGCTCTCGCGTCGTGGCGAGTTCGTGGCTGCAAGTCGAGCTTGGGCTGGGATCGCCGCTTCGACTGTGGATCCACAGGATCGAGCGGTCGCGGCGTTCCGCGGCTACCAGGCTTCGGTCTCTGCGTACGAAGTTGAGGGCGATGTCGCGTCGCTCTGTGTGGCGCGCGGACTGGTCTCGAGACTCGCTGCGGATGCCGCGGTCGACCTGCCGATCCGCGAAGACGCGGAGCGGAGGCTCGCGGAGATCGAGACCATGCTGAGCGACCCAGAGCTCGCCGGCATGTGTGAGCCCGAGCCTGGGCCCGATCTCCCCGAGGCCGATAGTCCAGACGGTCCCGCGCTCTTGCCGGTCCGAGCTTCGCGTTCCGGGTCGCGCGGAGGAGGAGCGAGAGCTCAGTCGGCGAGCGGCGAGTTGGACGACGACGACCCCTCGTCGACCTCAGAGCAGGTCCGCCGGTTTCGCCTTGGCGGTGTGTTCGCGCTCAGCTCTGGCGCGGCGCTCCTTGGGGCGATGACCTACGGTCTCGTCGTCGACGCCCGCGCGGCAACAGACCTTCGCGAGTACCTCTCCAAGGCCGAGAACGGATCACTGACCGCGGCTGATTGGTGGCGGGTCGAGGGGCTCCGCGAGGAGGGCCAGTCCGCCACCCAGCTCGCGATGCTGACCGGGATCGCCGGTGGTCTCGCGGTCGTCTCTGGCGTCGCTGTCCTCCTCGCCGGGCGTCGTCTTGACCGACGAGATCGTCAGGCGATGGCTTTCATTCCTGGCGTCGGCTTTGGTGTCGGCAAAGGGCACGCAGCTCTCACGCTGAGAGGTCGATTCTGATGGCACGTACGCACTTCATCGCAACTCTTGGGCGCATCGCGCTGGCGACGGTCTCTGCTTCGATCACCTCGGGGTGCCAGGCGGAGAGCGTCTACGAGGACCTCGCAAGTTTGCCCTCGACCGACTCCGAGAGCGACACGACCGGACTGACCGGACTGACCGGCGTCACGGCTGGGGGGTCCGCGGGCGACTCTGCGAGCGTGACCATCACCGCGGTCACGAGCGACACCGGCGGCGGATCGTCGGACACCATCGGCACCGATGGACTCAGCGACACGGACGGTACGAGCGACACGGACGACACCGATGGGAGCGACGCAGGCCCGCCCGAGATTCTCGGCGTCTCTATCTCGCCCCAGCCAATCGTCGCCAATGGACTGATCACCGCCGAGGTCACCGCGACTGCGAGCGACGGTGTCCGGCTAACGCTCGAGAGCGGGGCGACGATCAACCTCGAGGAGAGCGCTCCCGGCACCTTCGTCGGAGCCTTCCCCATATTCACAGGCCTGGACAATGGCCCCCATATCGCCACGGTCACGCCGTGGCTTGGCGTGATCGAAGGAGAGCCGGTGGGCGCCGCCTACTCGGTCGCGCTGCCCGAGCCCGGCGCCGAGATCTACTTTGAGACTGGCGATCTTCTCCTGGGCAAGGGCTGGGTTGACGCGGTGGGCCAGCTCCCCTCGGGCGGGCTCATAGAACTGGGCACGCGCCTCGACGAGCAGGATATCCATCGCTGCTATCTCCGCCGCCGAAACCCTGATGGCGGATGGGGTCCGCAGGACGTCATCGAGATCATGCCAGGAGAGGAGTGCAAGGCGGTGGATCTGGTCATCCGCGACAACGGCACGATCCACGCGCTCGTCTCCTGGAAGGTCAACGCCGACAAGTGGAGCTGGTGGCTCAGCGACATCCCGCAGTGGGGTACCAACCCGCTGACGATGGCCTCCGGATCCGCCGGTGAGGATGCCACGGCGCTCGCGTACCGCGACGGCGTGCTCGCGATCTGCGGGGCCGTGCCCAGCGGCTTTGGGGATCTCGACGCCTTCGTGAGGGTGCTAGGCCTGGAGAGAGGTCCCCTGTGGCGAAGCTTCGATCATTGGCAGCTGGGAGACGATATTCAGCTCAAGCACACATTCGACGAGCGGCCGCGGGGCTGTGCTCTTGCCGGCGATGATCGCCTGATGCTCGCCGGCGATGTGTACGGCTATCATGATGCGGAGGATCCCAGTACGCGCCGGTTCGTGTTGCCTTTCGCGATGACGAGCGACGAGGATCCCAAGTACAGTATCGCGAGCGTGGGCTTCGCCTCCCAGAGCTTTGCGACAGCGGTTGACACGAACGACGATGGTCAAGTTTTCGTCTCGGGCTACATCTGCGGAGACCCGTGTAACGAGGTTGTCGAGGGGCAGCTCTGGATCCATGAGCTTGGCGGCGGCGAGGTCTGGAACAGCTCTCTCGGAATGTTCTCCTATCCATTCCTCGCCCCACAGGCTCTGCGTTGGAGCCCCGCCGGCTATGTCCTTGTCGGTCACGGCGGACTCCTCGGCGATGATGACACCTTTACGGTCCGCGCCTTTGCCCCGCTGAACGATGAACCCCTCTGGAGCTACACCCGCAAGGACCTTTTCGTCACCCATTGGGCGACGGTACTCAGCGTCGGTCCCTACGCAGAGGTCTGTGCCGCTGGGTTCGGTGCGAACTCGTATCCTGCCGTCGCATGCTTCGGCGGCTGAGTGCTACTGGGGGATGAAGTCCTCGCAGGCCGTCGCGACGAGGTCTGTCGCCGCGTCAAACCCTGGCCCGTAGTCTGAGTCATCACGATCGATGATGACATGGTGGGTGAACATCTTTGCAAACTGGCAAGCGTAGTCCTCCGGGAAGGGGCACTCTGCGTTGCCGATCACGAAGGCGATCACCGATGAAGAATCACCACCCTTGGCCGCGACCACAGCCTCATACCAGTCCCATGGGTAGATGACCGTCTTGGACTTGTCGACGCTCGTGGTCAGCAGCGTGACCATGAGCAGCGCATCGTCGCGGAGAAAGCCCTCATTGCAGCCTCCGGGGCTGTTGATCATCGGCTCCATCGAAGCGACGAGCGCGTCGCCGACACGATGACGGCCCCATGTACCGACCTGGGCGGCGCAGGCAAAGGTCTCGGTGAGGTTGGGCTGCTCCTTGGTCATGTAGCGGTGCCCCCCCGTGATCTTGCAGTGCTTGTTCGAGGAGTTTGCGCCGGCGGGGAAGACTGTCCCCGCACCCAGGGTCGCGTCGCAGCTCGTCACGAGATCCAGAGATTCACAGGGGTAGGTGAGGTCGGGGCAGCACGCCTCACCTTCCTCGGAACCCCAGGGCCAGAGGCAGCACGGATCCTCATGCTTGCACTCCGGAGTCTCGCAAAGCTGAGTGCAAGCGTCGCTCCCCCAGAGGTCGTTATCGTCGACGACCATGATGTGGTAGTCGAAATCTTCAAACTTCGCCTCGATCGTCGCGATGAACTTGGGGAAGGCGTCGATGAGCAGCGGTTGAATATCAGCGAGAAGAGAGAGCCCGGAGATCACGAAGACGAAGTCGATCTTCCCCTTGCAGCCTGGCGGCTTGCCATCGTCAACGTCCGTCACCCAGCCAACATCGTCCTTGGGAGGGGAGTCCGATGTCACCGCGGAGTCGTCCGAGGCGGTGCTGTCTTCGGTCGTTGCCGCGGTGTTGGCCGTTGAGCTTCCGGGGGGGTCCGTCGAGCTTGAGCTCGACGAGGTCGAGGACGTATTTGCCCCGTTGGTCGTTGTGGACGTTGTGAACTCAGCCGTGGCTGGGCGATTGCAGCCCGCCACGGTCGCGAGCCCCGCAGCGACACAGAGCCGTCGCCAAGCGGAGCGACCTGGCTTGGATCGAGACAGAGCGGGCCGCGGCTGCCTGACTGCGCGTGGAGACATCACCCCGAAGCCTACTCCAACCCCAGCGCGAGATCGAGCGCGGTTCTCCCCGGCCGCTGGAGTTCATGAGCAGCGTCTACTGCTCGACGCAGATCAGGCGTGCTCCATAGCCGCAGCTGGCGGCCGCCGAATCGGACCACTCCTTGTTCACCGCGCCGAGGATGCCCCGTAGGCCGGGGTCTCCCTTCTTGGGGCTCGTCCAACCCTTGCAGGATGGTGACGTTGCTTCTCCTGCGGCTGTTGTGCCGGTCCACACCGAATTATCGGAGGCCACCATCCCGAGCTCATCGATCGTGATCGGGTTGTTCAGCGTGCCATCGGTCAGGTCCGTCCAGGACGTGGCGATGATCGTCTGGCCGTCCAGGAGCAGATAGGGCACGTCATGATGGACCATGCGGCTCGCCGGTGACTTGCCCTCAGCGCTCAGCCAAGCCAAAAAGCTGCCGGCGTTCGCGAGTCCAGCCTCCATCGCCAGGGTGTTGCACTTGTCGTCCGCGCCCGGGAGCCCGCCGAGGGCACCGTCGTAGGCCTCGCTCGTGACGAAGACGACCTTTCCTGCGAGCTTGCAGGCCCCAGTACAGGCCTCGCCGTCCTCGCCGTTTTTCTCTTCGCCGAGGTCGCACTCTTCAAAGGGCTTCTGCGTCTCCTCATCGCCGCAGTGGGGGCCCTTCGTGCAGGTCATCGGCGTGCACCCGCCGTAGGTGCCCGCTTGGTTCTCGTCGCCGGCGTCGCACTCCTCGACCCCCTCCCAGAGGTGGCCGTCGCCACACACGGCGAGCGTGCACTTTGATGTGCAGCCCCCCGCGTCGCTGTTGTCAAGGCCGTCGTCGCACTTCTCGCCGGCGACCTCCTGGAGGAGGCCATCGCCGCAGCGCGCCTGGGTGCAGCTCGTCGTGCAAAAGCCGTCATCCGAGTTGCCGGGGCCGAGGTCGCACTCTTCGTCGAGATCTACGGATCCATCCCCACAAACTCCGGGTTCTGTCGAGGTGAGGCCTGTGCTTGAGCTTGAGCTTGAGCTCGAGTCGTCGGTCGTCGTCGCGGGGATGGACGTGCCTGTCGTCGGTGGATCCGCGGTCGCTGATGGATCCGCGGTGATCGTCAGCTCGGGGATGGTCGACCCGCTGGTCGAGGAGGTCGACTCCGTCGCGCTGGTCGCCGCGCCCGTGGCTGGATCGTTCGCGCAGCCTCCCCACATTACTGCGACCACCATGACCCGCATCCGGCTAGGCGACGTCATCGTCTTCACAGCCTGGCCTCAAAGCAGTAGAGATGAAGGGTAAACCCACACTCGGCGCCGAACTCCGAGACGTAGTTCGTCCACTGCTGATCGGTTAGGTCGTTGAAGCCGTGGCGGACCTTCTCCTGGCTTGGGTTCGACCAACCATCGCAGTGCCCGTCGGGGTAGGAGGTTCCGTCGGGCTTGGTCCCGGTCCAGACGCCGACCTCGTGGATCAAGGAGCCGTCGGCGCTGCGGTCGATCGGGTGGAGGAGCTCGCCGTCGGTGAGGTCATCCCAGCCGTAGGCGATCACTTCGCCGGTGACGAGGACGTATCGTCCGCCTGCATGATCAAAGCGCGTGGACGGCGAGTTCTCGCCGTCGCTCGTCCACGCTCGGAAGCGCATCGGGTTGGAGAGCCCCGCGTTCTTGGCCGCCTGTCCGCAGCGGAGGTAGGTGACGTCGAGGTTGCCGAGCTCCTTGACCGCGAAGGTCTCCTTGGTGACGAAGACGCGTCGATCGCGGTAGCACTCCGCATTGCAGCCGTCATCGTCGATTAGATTACCGTCGTCGCACTCCTCCACGCCCTCGTGGAGCACCCCATCGCCGCAGGACGCCTTGACGCAGATGTTGAGACAGCCGTCGCTGTTGTCCTTGTTACCGTCCTCGCACTCCTCTTTGCCCTCCCAGAGGATTCCATCGCCGCAGGTCGGATACTCGCAGGCGTTGGTGCAATTGTCGGAGTCGACATCATTACCGTCGTCGCAGGCCTCGCCCGGCTGCTGGAGCCCGTCACCGCAGCGGGGCAGGGCGCAGGTGTTGGTGCACTCATCGGTGTTGATCTTGTTGGCGTCGTCGCACTCCTCGAACTCCGGGTGGACGACACCATCGCCACAGACGGGCAGGGGGACGCATTGGAGGGAGCACCCGCCGAGCCCATCGGCGACCGGCTTGTTCGCGTCGCCGTCGTCGCAGAGCTCGGGCTCCTGGAGAATGCCATCACCGCAGCTCGGCGGGGCGCAGAGCGGTGTGCAGGGGCCCTCGTCGCGGTTTTCGTCACCGTCGTCACAGAGCTCGACGCCCGCGTGGATGAGCCCATCGCCGCAGCGAGCGGATTGGCACTCTAGCGTGCATGCGCCGTCGTCGGCGTTCTCGTCGCCCCGATCGCATCCTTCGCCCACGTGCGCCTCGGGGACAGCATTGCCGCACACACCCAGACCGTGGTCATCGCCGGCACAGCCGAGGACCATCGCCGCCGATAGGCAGAGAGCATGGGTACAAACGCGCATCGTTGAATCACGCTAGTGGGTGAGTTCGGCCAGGTCAACGCGGTGTTGCGTAGAAAGATTAGAATTTTGGTCCGCGGAAACCGCGCGTTTTCCTCTTGCGTTCATTCCCACAAGCCCAGATTTTGCGGGGTCCGGGTCGCATCCGGTTGTCCAAAGTGTGCGTACAATTGCAAGAGCACCTCGGCGTCAAGGGCTGCATAGGCGATCTGGCGATCCGTTAGTGGCCGCTGGGACCAGTCGCTCACCTGTTCGGTCTTGTCCATTTCGACACCGAGCTCGCGAGCACAGACGACCTTGAGGCTATGCCCGCCAGCGAGCTTTCTGCCGCGGAGCTTGCGAGATACGTGGAGCGTGTCGACGACGCCATCGAGTGGGATGTCGTATCGGCCTAGCGTGGACCGCTCGAATGATGCGTTGTGGATCACTTTGGTGATCGCCGGTTCGCCGAAGATGTCAGACAGCCGGCTGAGGTCGGCAATTTGAAGCGCATCGACGAGATACGTCGTCGACCGAGAGGCGATCTGTACCAGGCAGAGGGTACGACTCCGTAGCGTCGTCTCAACGTCGAGACCTAGAACGGGTTCATCGCATAGCTCGGTGCAAAGCTGCGCAAGCTCGTGTTCGTTTGTGATCCATCGTATCGGTCGCTGCTCGTCTCGAGGAATCGGGGGACCGGCCGGGGCTGGCGCCTGTGACTCCAAACGAGCGAGTTCAGCCGCCGTTGGCTCTGCGACTCCGGTGGTCACCCTCCGGGACGGAGTACGCGTATCGCCGTCCCAGCTAGCCTTGCCACCGGCGAGCCAATGCCAGGCGCCCGCTACGTCGAGCAGGTAGGAGGCGACGACTTCGCGCTCGACCCACGGGGGCATGAGCGGCTGAAATTTGCTCAAACGGTAGCTGGGGAGTGTTTCCGCGACGTCGCGCCACAGCCGATCGTTCTCCCAAACCTCGGGGTCGAAGAGTTGCTCCTGCATCTCCCCGAAGGCAGAGGCCGTCACAGCCTCACCCCGGATCGTCAGCCCGAAGTTGTCCGGTACGATCTTCCAGTCCGTGCCGAGCGCTTCCATCGCGTAGCGGAGGGTGCTGTTGATCCGTCCGCCCGCGTAGGTCCACCAGCGAATCTCACCTCCAACGAGGATGATCCCGCCTCGGGGTCCGGGCTCGATCCCCTCCATCATCGTACGGTTCTCGGCGAGGATCGTCTGAGCTTCGGGATCCAGATAGGGCGGCGCGGTTTCGCTTGTGAGCACCGCAAGGATCTTCTGGCAGAGGTCGAAGCCCAGGAAGCTGGGGATAAAGCCGCCCCATGTCGGCTTCTTGCCGCGAGGGGCGGCCTCGACCACGAGGCGGCGGTCATCGTGCAGGATCCGCAGCACTGACCAAGGGCGCCCGCCAAGGAGAAAGCAGCTCACGCCCTCAACGAGTCGATCGACGAAGCCTTGGCTCAGGGTTCCGAGCGGCTGTTTCGAGGTGGTCTCTACGCTGTAGCTCTGCGGGCTCGAAAAGACGGCGTAGAGCTCCATGAAGTTGCGGCGACCGAAGCGTCGCTCGGCCTTTGGGCCGAGGATTAGGCGGCCGTCGAGGAGCACCAGGGACTTGTCGCGGAGCATCCATGCGATGAGGCGCTCATACTCCGCCCGGTGGATCCCCTGAAAGTCAGAGATCGTCGCGAGGTGGGTCCAGGCTTCCTCCGGCGGGACTCCTCCACCTGCCAACGCCATCGCCAAGAGCTGATGGACTAGGACGGGCCAGCAGCGGTCGCTGAGGTCTACGGCCTCGACCCAGCCGGCTCGCGCTAGGTCGATGAGCGCAAGCGCCTGAGCGACGGCCTCTGAGGACTCGCAGAAGAAGGTCGTATTGGCGACCTGTCCGGAGCGGCGCCCAGTCCTTCCCATCCGCTGAAGGAACGATGAGACCGTCGTCGGCGCCTCATGTTGGAGGACGCGGTCTAGATCACCAACATCAATCCCCAGCTCGAGCGTCGAAGTACAGACGATGCAAGCATCGCTCCCATGGTGAAAGCGCTCCTCCGCAAGAGTGCGCTCCTCCAAGGACACGGCGCTGTGATGTACGAAGACCGTGGTTCCCTCACGCCGCATGTTCTCTGCGACGGCCTCGGTCACTGCCCGGGACTGACAGAAGAAGAGGCTCTTGCCGCCCTTCGCGATCTTTGACGCCGCCCGAGAGAGGTCTGTGAGTTCCGGTCTGTAGGCGACCAATAGTCGCCGCGGAGCAGGCTGCTTGGGCGGATCGACGATCGTCGCGGAGCGCTTGGACGAGCCTTGGATCCACTCAAGGATCGCCTGTGGGTTGCCGACGGTCGCGCTCAGACCGACTCGTTGCAGGTCGTGGTGGGACAGCTTCGCGAGGCGCTCGACAACGCTGAGGAGGTGTGCGCCGCGATCGCTGCCCGCGAGCGCGTGAATCTCGTCGATGATGATGATCCGCAGGTTCTCGAAGAGCTTGCCGGCGTCGATCTTCTCGGAGACCAGCATGACCTCGAGGGACTCTGGGGTGGTCATCAGGAGGTCGGTAGGCTCGCGGAGGAAGGTCCGCCGCTCATGACTGGTCGTGTCCCCGTGCCAGACGAAGCGCCGAAGACCGACCATCTCCGTATAGGTGTTGAGGCGCTCGGCCTGGTTGTTGAGCAGCGCCTTGATCGGCGCAATGTAGAGCGCACCGACGCCCGCAGCCTGGTTGTCGATCAATGTCGAGAGCGTCGGAAAGATCGACGCCTCCGTCTTTCCGCCGGCCGTGGGAGCGAGGATGACGGCGTTGTGACCGGCGAGTAGCGCTTCGCCTGCCTGCTCTTGGACGGGCCGCAGCGACGTCCACCCGAGACGAGCGACGATCGCTTGTTGGAGGCGGGGGGAGAATGAGGAGAATACGCTCATTGTTCGATCCTCTCACCCGAGGACAGGTGGAGCGTCGGCCATGGTGCTCGCCCGGAGACCGTCATCGGTTCCATCCTCCGGCAGAGATCCAGTCGCGGAAGACATGCACGGGGTCGCATAGATCATGGAGCCCAGTCCTCCCGAGATTGCCGATCTGAACCCCGTGGAAGCGGCTCCCGTGGATATCCCGTGCTTCGCTCACGGCCTTCACGACGGCGGGCGGAGCCCTCCACTCACCGTCCGTGACGAGGAGCACGTCTGCCTTCCTCCACTCATCATGTCGCAATCGTTTGGCGACCTCCCGCATGACGTCGAGGTCGGTGCCTCCGCCGAAGGTCTGGAGTAGGAATTCGAGCAGGCGTCCGATGCCCTCTGGCGACAGGTCGAGCTCGTGCTCGACAACCTCGCCTGGCCCCGAGTAGGCGTAGAGGTAGCACCGTCGCCTCTCGTTATGCGCGACCCTCATCGCCTCCAGGACCAGCGCCTTGGCGACTTGCTCCGGGACTCCGTGCATGGAGCCCGATGTGTCGACCACTGCGACGATAGGTCCCCGCTCGGGTCGGGGTCGTCGGCCCTTGCTCTCTTCCATCTCGAAGCGCTCAACGGAGACGCGCTCAATCTCGTCCCCCGAGACCTGGTAGGTGAGGAGGGCCCGCTCAGCGCGTCGCGCGTGCCAGAGGAGGCGCAGCTTGGGATGACCCAACATCGCCGCCTCTACGGGGAGCATCCTTGAGATTTCGCCGCTGCGACCAATGCCGCGGACTTCAGCGGGGATGTGCGGTGTCGGTCGAGTGACGAGCTCCTCCTCCAGGCGACAGATCTGGGAGAAGATGCTCTCGGACGTCAGATCTTCGCTCTGTGAAACCTGGAGCATGCCCAGGCTGCGGATGATCGCCTTGAGCTGCGGGAGATTCTCGATCAGCGCCTTGATCCGGACGACGTCCATCCAGCCGATGTGGCGAAGCACCCCTCGCGACAGATCCCAGCCACGGCCGAGCATCTGCCCTAGATCGCCGAAAATCTCAGCGATGGAAGACCACTGTCTGGCCCGGTCTCCCCAGATCTCCGTCACTGTAGAGTCGGCAGAGGGCTCGCGCTTTGCGATGTCGTTTCTAGCCTGCCTCTCTAGGAGTTTTTGGACATCGGCGGAGATGGTGGGGGCACGTGCAGTACGTTTTTTTCTTTTCTTCGGAGTGAGGCGCTCGCGCTCGAGGCGCTCGAGTTCCTCAAGGCGCTCCTCGACGCTGTGTTGAATGGAGTCGACGCGCCGCACAAACGCGTCGAGGATATCCCTCATCAGGGCATCGACCAGCGCCTCCTCTCCCTTGCAGAAGCGGGCGATGCCCAGCTCGGCGAGAGAGGTGCGCACTGGAGCGGATACGCTGGCAGTTGGCCAACCCTCTGCCGAGGGGATTTCACCTCGGAGCAGCGACTGGCGCCATGCATCGACACCCGCCACACGCTCGACCAAGTTTCCAAGGGGGAGAGTGACTACCTGATCAAGAAGCGCCTCCGGACACTTGTCGATGAACTCGTAGTCATGATGGAGCGCCGCTGCGTCGAAGCCTGTCACTGTGGCTCCTAGGAGTGCTCTTCGAGGGGTAGAAGAGCGAACCCGGCGCGGACCTTCTCGCACCGGCCGAATAGAGTCTCGACGTCAGCCTGGGTGTGCCTGAGGCTTGTGCTGGCGACTGCGGCAAAATCACCAGTGACCCACAGGTGGCTTTTGATGTCGCGCTCCAGCGACTGAAGGTGTTGGGCGACTCCTTCTTGATAGGATTCGATCGACCTCAGGATCTCCGAGAGTTCCTTCTCACATGCTTCGATGTAGATCTGCTTGTGTCGGGTGGGCTCCAAATAGGGTATTCTAAAGCCCTCCTCGAAAAGCCAATTGACGGGGTCTTCCACGTAAGCGTCACGTTGCGACCAATTGCGAAAGTACTCCTTGTTGTAGTGGTCCCGTCTAGTTATGAGACGATCTAGCTCATCCTCCGTGTAACCCGTGCCTTCATTTGTTCGGTCTCTGATCAACGCTTCTCGGTGACTTTCATATGCAGTTGAAGGGGCAAGGAATAGGGGCTCGTTGTTCCGGCAGGCCCGAGTCGCTCCTTTCTCATCCGTCGTAAGCGCTCCGTCGTCGTCGTAGTAGAGCGGGTTCCCCTCCTCATCTCTCATCTGCGACTTGCTCTCCTGGTCAGCCTTCAGTCGAGCCTCCCACGTGACAACGATCTTCGTTATCCGCGAGGTATCCAAGGCTGCGCTTGCGCCGACCCGCGCGGAGTACCACTCGTAGACCTTCTCCCGCTCCTCGGGACTGTTCCAGATACAGTGCTGGAGCAGCCAGCAGTCCCAGATAGAGACCTCCTTACGCCCGTTCGACGCTGCGGATACTCGCAGGAGCTTGAGGATCTTCCGCCAGCGGCGATCCGAGACGTCCATCTCCTCCGCGATGCACCACTCGCGCAGACTTGAGAGGAGCGCGATGACATCCTCGGGTACCGCGAGGGTGTTGGCGTACGTACCGATGAAGATGCGGTCCTGCTCGGAGAGACGCATCTCCGTCGGGATCGAAAGCGGTCCTGTATCGCGGATAGAAAGCAGCGCCTGAAACGCATCAGAGGACACAGGTGTGACGTGGAGGCGCAGCAGGAAGCGGTCGTACAGAGCGTCAAGCTCCTGTCCCTCCGGGAGTTCGTTGCTCGCGCCGATAACCGCGATCAGCGGTGTTTTTACACGTTGGGCCCCATTGTCGAACTCCCGTTCATTGAGCAGCGTAAGCAGCGCGTTGAGGATCGCGCTGTTCGCCTTGAAGATCTCATCGAGGAAGGCGACGGACGCCTGCGGGAGGTAGGACGTCGTCAGCCGCTCGTAGCGGTCCTCCTCAAGGCCCTTGATCGAGAGCGGGCCGAAGAGCTCCTCGGGGACGGTGAAGCGGGTCAGGAGGCGCTCAAAGTATGTCGCGCCGGCGAAGGCGAGGTGTAGCCGCCTCGCCACCATGCTCTTCGCGGTGCCGGGGGGGCCGACGAGCAGGAGGTGCTCGCCCGCGAGTGATGCGAGCAGAGCCAGGCGGACGGCCTCGTCCCGCTCGACCAAGCCTGTGAGCAGCGTGTCTCGGAGTGTTCGGATTCGCTCAGTGATCGCTTCAATGGACATTGTGGTGCTCGTAGGTCAGAGACGGGGTCTCGGGATCGCTTTCGATAAGTACAGCGTGAGGGCGACAGGCAGCTCAGAAGACATCTTCCGCGGGGACTAGCCCATCATCCCCATCCTCCGGCGTGAACGCCTGCCCCGAGATCGCGAGCTCCTCTTGCGGGCTGAGCTCACGGGGGGTGAAGCCGTACTCGGACATCGGCTCGTAATCGTCGTGCTCCTCGACGAGGTCCATCTGGTTGATGAGCTCGCGGAGGAATTGCCGAGGAACAACGCCAACATCGCCTTTAAAGCCGGTCGTGACCTCCGCGACCAGGCGGCTGATGAAGTCGTCGCTCAGCCGAGTTGTGAGCCGCTCGCGATGCTCGGCTGGGTAGAGGTCGCGCAGGCGCAGGGCGACCTTGCGGAGGCGCTCTGCGTCGAAGGGGACGAGCTCGAGCTGCGGTTGGCGCGTGCTCACCCGCGTGCCCTGCTGGAGGAAGGCGATGCGGTCGTTGAGGGGCGCGAGACCGGCGACGCCATGGCGGCTGTCGAAGAAGTCTGGCGTTCCGGTGAAGAGCCAAAGGAGGCCGTGGTAGCTGCCAGCCGCGTCGGCGATCTGGCGGATCCCGTTGAGGGACTTGTGGCGCGAGTCCTTGCGCATTCGCAGGATCGTCTCGGCCTCGTCGATGACGATCACCAGCCCCTTGTAGCCGGCGGCCTTGATGATCGCGACGACGCCTCGGAGATAGGCGAGGGCGTCGGTGCTCTGGATATCTCCTTTGATCCCGGCGAGGCGCTTGGTCGCAGAGGCTACGTTTCCTGAGCCGCACAGCCAGGAGATCAGCGCCCCCGCGTCGATGACCTCGCCCTTCTGTTTGAGATCAAAGACCGTCTGGATCGTGCGGATGAAGTCCAGCGGTGCTTTGCCGCCGGTCTCTGCGTGGAGGTCGCTGTCTAGGCGACGACGTACCTGCTCGTCGAAATCATCGGCGTTCTCATCGGCGCCAGCGCTGATAAGCGACTCCTCGACGGCCCCGATCCAGCGGTCGAGGATGTCGCCAAGCGCACCCTGGGGGCAAGACGCGGTCGCGAGTTCGGTCATCACCTTGCGGTAGACGTCGTCGAAGCGGTGGAAGCGGAGGTCGTTGTCGGAGACGACGACAAAGGAGGTGGCAAAGCCCTGGTCTTGGGCATCGACGGCGCCCAGACGGGCCATGAAGGTCTTGCCGCAGCCGTAGCCACCTCGGAGGAATTTGACGGTCCCTTCGCCGTTTGCGACGAGGTCGAGCTGGCGGCCAATCTCGTCGCGCTGGCGGTCGATCCCCTCGGCGAAGGCCTCGATCCCGCGCTCGGGGACCAGGCCCTTGCGGAGAGATTCAAAGATATGCTCGATATCGCGTCGGCTGAGGTTGCTCATCGTCGTCGTCTTGTGCGTGGTCTGTGGTCGGTCTTTGTAGGGTCGCGGCCTAGGTTATTCGCGGACGTAGCGCTTGATGCCATCAACGCTCTCGACGCGGACTACGAAGGGGACGAGCTTGCGGTACTCATCAAAGTTGCGGGAGAACCTGCGGAGAGCTCGCGGGCTGCCGAGGAGACGGGTCGCTTGGTCTGCGGTGAGGGAGCGGTGGACATCGATGTGCTCAAAGACCTCTCGGGCGCCTGCTGGGAGTTGTTCGAGCCACTCGCGCCCTGCGCTTGGCGGCGATGAAGCGCTCGGAGATTTCGCGGCAACCGGCGGCTTCTCTAGCCTGGCCGCTCCCGAGCCGTTGGCAGGGGCCGACGCCTCGCTCGCAGTGTGTGTCGCCCGCTCCTGCGTCGTCACCGTATCGTCAGCTGCTGGCGTTTGCTCACCAGCACCCGTAACGGACCCGTCCGCGGGCTTACCGACTGGCACAGGGGTCTTGCTAGCGGACCTGACAACGCCGACGGTCGACACCAAGAAGCGCTGCTCGACGACCCCCGGGCTGACATCGGCCTCGGCCGTCGGATGATAGAGTTCCACCTGCACGCGGTCCTCCTCGGGGCCGCTGAGGCGAAAGTAGACCTTGAAGTCGCCATCGATCTCGGCGTCGATCGAGCCGCGGCGGAGCTTGGCATGGCCTCGCACCTGCACCGGCTCGACCTGGACCAGCGTGCTTCGAGACCTCGTCTGCTGGACCACCCGAAGGCCGAGGGCGATGCTCTGGCGGCCGCCAAAGTCAAGGCCGTGCTGGGCGATCAGCTTCACCCGTCCCGAGATCGAGTAGAGGTCGTCGCGGGGTGTGCTCGCCCGTGCCTCGATCCGGTAGGCGAGGGTGCTCCCGCCGGAGCCGCTGCTGTGTCGATGGACGATCGTCAGCACCGGGATCACCCGCTCCTGGAGGCTCCCGCCGCCGTGGACAAAGCTCAGGCTGCGCTTGCCGACGTCAAAGACCGCAGTGCCCGCGGGCATCATCAGCTGGAGGCCGCCAACGCCTTCGTAGTTGAGCTCGGCGAGCGGGACCCGGACCTCATCGACGTTGTCGGCAGCATCGCCCGAGAGCGCGTGCCTGCGCCACGGATCGATCTTGCGGCCGTGGGATTGGGCCTTTCGCAGGCCGTCGTCGAGCAGGAGAAAGCCGTGGTCTGCGGTAAACACGAAGCGGCGAGCGCCCGCCTCGCGCAGGAGGTTCCAGGCGGCCCGCAGCTTCTGGAGGACCTGCTCAAAGACCAGGAGCCCGTGCCCCTTCTCGCCTGCGTTGTCGATCGTACCGACTGGGACGATCACCAGATCTGCCTGCTGGATCCCATGTCGCAGACTCTCGATGCCGCGATCCATCACCTCGTCGAACGTCCACCTCGGACACGCACGGGAGCCGAGCCGCTCGCGGATCGACCTCTGCCGTTCGGGCCAGCTCAGCACCTGATACTCGCCCTGGGAGATGCCCTTGATCGCCCCATCGAGGATCACGGGTCGGAGTCGGCCACGGTTGCTGACGGGGGCGAGCGTGTTCATTCCCACGGCTGTGATCGTCGGTAGCTCAGCGAAGCGCGCCTGGAGATCGATGGTCGTCGCGAGCGGTTCGCCCAGCTCGCGGCGTAGCGCCTCTGCCATCTCGTAGCGCAGCGCGTCGACCATGAAATAGACCGTCGTCCCTGGGGCCTCAGCGAGGGGGCGGACCACCTCGTCGAAGAGCGTCCGCTGTTGGAGGGCGGGCGGCGGCAGGAAGCCCTTGTCGCGGCAGAGCGCCGAGAAGTCGCGGGCCCAGGTGTCGGCCCAGGCGTGCCAAAGGCGGCGCATCGAGACGACCTGCCGCAAGAGCTCCTCGCGTTGGTCAAGGCGCGCGTCATTAGTCTGGAGCCAGCGCTCTTCGAGGACGCGGTGGGTGAGGTCGACCTCGGCACCCGCCTCTTGGTAGCGGCGGAGCGCGGCAGGTAGCGAGTCTGCAGCCAACGACGGTCCCGCGTCGGCGAGCGCCTGCCCGAGGAGGGCCGCCGCCAAGACTACCTCCCAGGCGCCGCGACGGCGTGATCCCGGACGGTCGAGCCAGAACGAGACGCCGCTCAGCCGGTCCTCGGCCCAGCTTCGCGCGTTCTCCCAGGCTCCTTTGGCGAGGGCGTCGAGCGCAGCCGTGAAGATCGTCTTCTCCTCAAACTCGAAGGTGTCGATGCGCCCGAGGTCCGCCGCCTTGGCTTCGGCGACCTCCCTAGCGAGTGCCTCTTCGGTCTCCTGCGCGACTTGCCGGTATAGGTCGGTGTGCCGCTCCCGGATGTGTGCCGCGAGCCCGCAGCTCGCGTCTGTGACCGCCTGCGGCAACCCGAGGATCCCGAGCAGACGCGGGTCGACGGGCTTGTCCTTGCGGTCCTTGACGTACTCGACGACCAAGGCCCAGCTCGCCGCCGCAAAGGCGATCCGCTCGCTTGCGTCACGCCAGCTCTCGCCTTTCCGGGCCCCGCCGTGCATGAGCGCGCGCCACTCGTCGGTGATCCCGCTCTTGACCTCAATATGCTCCCAGAGCGCATCTGCGACCTCCTTGGCGACGGATCTGCGCGCGAGGTCATGGGCAGAGAGCAGCTCGTCGATGAGCACGGGTAGGCGAGTGCTCCGTAGGCTGCCGCGGAGACCCTCCTCGCTCGCGGCCGCCTCGTTCGCGAGCCAGCGATCGGCGTGGTCGAGGGTCACGCCGTCGCCCTGGACATACGCTTCGATCGCTGGGGGGGCGACGATCCCGGCCGCTGCCTCGGAGATCACGGTGGTCAGCGCCTTGCGAAAGCGAGAGCCGGCCGAGTACAGCTCAAACACCGGCGTGTGGCGGATGCTGTCCTCGCTGAACCTGGGCATGTGGACCACGAGGAGCGGCGCTTCGGAGCCGCTGGCGACGCCTTCGAGGGCCATCATCAGCTCTAGGTGGCTGCCGCGGTAGGCGTGCACGTCGTAGGGGAGCTCCTCGGCGGCTCGCTTCGCGATCAGCTCCTCGACGAAGCCGCCGTAGGCGTTCTCTCCGTCGAGCCAGATCTTGAGGTGACCGCGGACGACCGCAGCCCGTAGTTCCTCCTCGAGTTTCGCGGATACTGGGCCGAAGGGTTTCATCACGTGCCATCCTCCTCGATCAGGACATTGGTCGGTCGGAGGCCCTCCAAGAGCTCCCTGCGCCGGATGACCTCCCCAGGAAACGCCTTGAGATACGCCGCTCGGGTCTTGGCCTCGTCGGGGGCGATCAGTCGGAAGTCGGACTCTTGCTTCTCGATGACCATGGTCTCGAGGGCCCAGCATTCGCCGGGTCGCGCCGACCAGAGCCCCGGCTCGAGCAGCGTCATCGTCGAGAACCTACGCTTGTGCTTGCGGATTCTTCGCAGCGCCTCGGCGAGGGCGACCTCGATCGCATCGCTCGGGTGGTCGGCGATGAGTACGTTGCGATGGGCTTCGCTGCCGCCGTCGCCGCGGTAGGGCTCCTCTTCGATCCTAAAGTCCGCGCCGATTTCATTCTGGAGGCGCAACTCCCAGGCCCATGCCTGTTTTTGGTGGTAGCGCCAGAAGCAGCCGTGGGCGACCGCCAACGATGGATCTTTCCGGCACTTTGCGTCGACCCGGGTCGGCCAATAGCGCATCGCCAGGTGAGCCCAGTCGTAGTCTTTCTTGCCGGAGCCGGCGGCGAGCTCCTTCCACCACTTCTTTGGCTCTTTCCACAGCGGCTGGAGGAGCGGCCAGAGGGCGGCGGAGTTTACCATCACGCCGTCGTCGAGGTCGGGATCGTAGCGCGTGTCGACCTCGCGCTCGCCGGCGCGCTGCTTGTCGCTCGGGCCTGGGGGGGGACCCTTCTCGGCGCAGAGGCTGACGGTGGCGATGAACTCGTCCAGCTCCTCCCGGGCCTTGAGCACCGTGCTGAGCCGCTTCTCGGCGGAGCGAGCGGCTTTCTTGTCACCGTCATCACGGACCTTTCTGAGGTCCGTGAGCTCCCCGTCAATGCGTCCGAGGGCGGGCTCCAGATGATCCGCCAGGAGCAGGCGCAGGGTCTGGGCATCCCAGCGGTGGATCGTCGTCCAAGCGACGAAGGTTCGACCCGAGGAGGTCAGCGGCCAATGGATCGGTCGGCTCTCGTACATCTTGCGATGAAGCTCGAAGAACCCCTTGGGCCCGGACGCTGAGAGATAGGCGCGGAGGTCGCGGCCAGGGGCGATCGCCGCGCTGTGGGTCTCCCAGGCATCGAGTAAGGGCTTTGCGGCAGGGTGCGAGAGGCTGTCGCGGAGGTCGCCAGCGTCGAGGCTCGTGTCTAGGAAGAGGATTCCCGCCGGCAGGGCTTTGGCGATGAGGTCGAGCTGCGGGGGGTCGTCGGCGCACGGATCAAGGATGCCTTCACCGTTCGGGCCGAATCGGCCGAGGGCGACGCCGAGGGCGTAGGATACGTGGTCTGTTAGGGGTTCTGGAGCGAGCTCGGGGGAGTAGGGCGGGAGCGGGGTGTCAGCCGGGCGATCGACGGCGATTTGGGCCCACTCTTGGGCGTAGCGCCAGGGGGATGGGCCTGGGTGGAGAAACTCGACCGAGGGCTCGCGGTGGGCTTCGTGCTCGGTGAAGGCTGTCTCGATGGTCGCGAAGATTTCGTCTGCGTTGGCGATTGGGAAAAGGGGGAGTCGGTTGATATCGCCAACTTCGAAGTGAACACCGGGATTCAAGGACTCCAGGACTCGGCGAGAAGCACTTGCGTTGAGCTGGCAGAGCGTCAGCTCTGTGTCATCCGGAAAGACCGAGGCTGCAGAGCTACCAATGATCGAATTTCACCGATGGACTCGTGCGCCGAAGGTCGCTCCGATTGCTGTACACGCAATACCAGTTACGAAGTACAGTTCCTCGTTGCGCACTTGGCGAGTGTGCGAGCCATATACGTGTGCAGAGAGAGTCTTTGTCTCGCTCCCACTGTTGTGCCACTTAAGTCGGTCATCGCATGGGTCAATCCATACTGCTCCTCGTGCGCCGGAAACGAAAGGCACCCAGTTCGCAGGTTGACGGACCAGCTCCCAGGACTTTCGCACAAATCGGGTGTTGTCCCCAGTTACAATTCCGACCTTGCAGGGTGATGTCTTGCCGAGCTGCTCTGCCTTTGCGTAGGCGAGCAGTGTTTCTCTGTTCCACCAGTACACAATAGGCCACTCAGGGACCACCCTCAGAGTCTCGCATCGGAAAGGAACCCGGCCAACCCCACTCAGAGTCGCTGCGCGTTTGCGTAAGGTCCGTTCGCCGTCGCGTGAGCGATCCTCGGCTGGGGTCGGCTGATGCGCAACACTCTCCTCGTCTCGCAGGCGCTGTGTACGATAGAATACGCTGACGACTACGCTGACAACCTCATCTGGAACGTCTTCAAACGCTCCGCGGTCGAAGTCTCCAAGTATTCTTAGATCATATGTTTTCAGCAGCCATATCCGTAGTTCGGCGTACTGCTTAATAAACATCCAGTTCCGCATCGTCAGCAGTGCCGATACACCGCCTTCACGTACGAGCTGGAGCCCGCGCTGGATGAACGCCGCGTAGAGGTCCGCCTTGGCCGTCGGATAGACGAGTTCAACATAGCGCGTCTCCGCCATCTTGGTTGTGCCCTGATACGGCGGGTTGCCGACCACCAGATCATACGTCCCTGGACGGACCATCCGAATAAACCGCACCCCGGCGGCGAGCTGCTCGCCGCGCAGGCGCAGGCCGAGGTCGTCCCCGCGGGTGTGCTTGAGAAGGAACTTCTCCAGCAGCTCGAGGATCGTCTCCCGTGCCTGCGCTGCGTCGATAAGCTCGCGCTGCTCGGGTTCGGCTTCGCCGGTGAAGAGCTCGAGGTTCTTGCCCTTGCGCCAGCGGCTGGGCCCGGCGTCGTGGGCCTCGATCGCCTCGTCGACCGCCTTCTCGACCCGGAGCAGGCTCCCCAGGTGATCCGCGCCGGCTAGGCCGTGGACGATCTTGTCGGTAAGCTCCCCGACGATGCCGGTCTCCAGCTCCACCGCGGCGCGGAGCTCGACCAGGGCAGGGTCATCCGCCGGCAGACCGGCGAGCCGCAGGTCGGACGCGACCAGCCACATCCGTCGAGGCTGTGCCTCGGGGCAGAGCGACTGCGCTTTCAGCCAGAGGGCGGCGGCTGCGATCTGGGCCGCTCGCGGATCGATGTCGATCCCGTGAAGATTGCTCTCGAGGATCCGCTCGGCGATCGCCCGTTTCGACCACTCGGCGTCCTCTGCTCCGTCGATACCGCGGTGGCGGGCCTCCTCCCGGTAGAGCGCGACCAGCAGGTCAAACGCGACTACCAAGAAGTGCCCGGAGCCGACCGCCGGATCGAGCAGCTTGAGGTCGCGAACGCTCTTTGGCGCCTGCTCGACGGCGTCCTTGGGCAGCGGCTGCGGGACATAGTAGGCCCAGCGGCGCTCTGCGTCGGAGTACAGGGGCATTAGCGCTGTGAGGTCGACCTCTTCCCGGTCCCGTTTCCCCCGCCAGTCGACGCGACGGGCCTCGAGGGCTGCGAGGACCCCGTCCCGCTCAACCTCGGGCGTCCACTTGTTGCGGGCGCAGATCGCCAGCCACATCGGACCCAGGCTGTTTTGCAGGAGCCAGTCCACCATGTAGCGCTCGGTGAACATCTGCGTCTTACTGGCGATCTCGTGGGGCTCGATCTTGCCGCGTGCGTTGATCTTGGCGTCGAGCGCCTCCCGCTCGGGGTCGTTCCAATACTGGTAGACCCACCCCAGCGTCATGTCGTCCTTCCAGCAGGGGGCGAGCTCAGGCTGGTCGAGGGCCTCGACCAGATGGCGCAACGTGCTCGCCGGCACCGGCACCAGGGAGCCAAACCCCGCCGCAGCCCGGTCAAAGAGCCCTGGCAGATCCTGCGCCAGCTCCTCAAAGCAGAGCTGAAGGAGAAACGCATAGCCCTCGCTCGCGTCCGCCGGGTCCTGACAGAGCGCCGGTGCGAGCTGGCGGAACGTCCGGTACCCCGAGCTCTCCCAGCCTCCCGTCAGGACCTTCTCTCTTCGCAAGCCCTGCGCCTCCATCAGCCGCAGCACCACCAGGCGGTTGAGCAGCGTGTACGCGGCCTGCTGCTCGACCTCTAGGCGAAAGTCCTCCCGCGTACGCTTGCCCTTGCGGCCGACAACAGCCGCGGCGAGGGCGGCGGCCATCTTCTTCGCCTTCCGCTCGGCGGCCGTGAGCCGCTTCTTCTTGGGCTTCTTCTTTGCTGTGGCCTTGGTCTTGGTCTTCTTCGCTACAGGCGCGGAGTCCGAGGTTTGCTCGGGCGAGGCAGAGGTGCCTGAGGCGGAAGTGCTGCTCGCTGGCTGCTTGCCAGATGCTGACTTTCCAGGCCCCGACCCGACGGGCGAGGCCGCGGGCGAGGCTGCTGTCTCGTCGTCGTCGCCGTCGTCGTCACCGCCATCCGCACGGACGCGCTCCTTGAGGTAGTCCTCGAGTCGCTTGCGCAGCTCTCTGTTGGCTTCGTCGAGCCCCGCGTCCTGCCGACGATGGACGCCCATGCGGTACTTCGACTCCGTCGCCTGGTGAAGATCGACGAGGAGCCGCTCGCGGAGGGCGCGAATCGTCGTGGAGAGGGACTTCTTGGACTCGGGGGTCATGGTCACGCACTCGTGGTAGTTGGCGCAGGACGCGAGAGCTGCGGCTCTAGCCCTCGCCTGTCGGTGTCGCGGCTGCGCTCGCTTGGGCGTCCGCGCGCTTGATCCCTGCTCTGGTGAAGTTCGCTTCGACGCCGTTCGGGCCGACCTTGACCCCGCTCGCGTTGGCCATGAGCGTGGCTAGCGTGGTGGAAGGCTGTTCACGGGTCGCTGCGCTCCCTCCCCCGAAGAGCCCACGGGAGAAGCTCTCGACGAGGTTCGGCGGGAGCGTCTTGCCCTCCTTCTCGTACTCGAGCGCCATCTCGACCAGCCAGCTCGCCCGATCGAGGTCGAGAGCGAACTGCTTGGATTGAAGCTCATTCTTGGTGACCTGGTGCGACCAGTTGGAGAGCCATCGGACGTAGAAGGTGATCGCGATGGCGAGCGCCGCGCCTGTGAATCCTCTGATCGTCCAGGCCAGGAGAAGCCAGTCGGAGGTGAGGGGCTTGTCCGTGTAGATGTCGATGACCGGCGGTCCGAAGAGGCCGACCAGGAAGACTGCGAGAGCAACGCCTATGATCCACTTGCACAGCGTCGCTACGCGATTGAAGTTCTTCTGGGCCTCCGGGCTAAGGTCCGGGTTCTCGAACTGCAGCTTGGCGGCCGCTTGAATCTCACCGCGGAGGCGCCTCCTCGCCTCGCGTTCTCCCTGGAGGCCGAGCGATCTTTCGCGCTCGCGCAGCAGCCCCTCCTTCTTTTCGAGTTCCCGGGCCTTTCGCTGCCGCTGGATCTGTGTTTCGGTTTCCCCTTGGCGTTGGAGGTTCCGCCTTTCTTCGAGCTCTTCCGTTCCTCGTTTCCAACGGCTCTCAAAGTCTTCTTCGAGCTGCTTGGCGCGACGGAGGTGCTCTTCGTCCTGCCTGCTACGGGCTTGCTCGTTCGATTGACTTTGCTGCTGGAGCAATGAGCGAAGCCTTGCGACCTCCTCAGTCAGGCTATGGAGTTTGGCGTCGCCCTCGGCGAGGGCTGCGCCTCCTCGGCTTGGCGCAACAAGTCCCTCGCGATGCATGGCGGCTACGAGTCTTGCCGCTACGATGGACTGCTCAGCCTTTGGCGTGTTGTTGTTCTGATATCGTACGGCGAGCGTTGGTGGAGCTTCTGCGGGCTTCCGCTCGATCTGTACGGCTACGGTATTGCCAGCCCAAGCTAGAGTGATACCTATTTGACTAAGTGAGCGTAGTTTGTCGAGTCCCTCCGCTGGGAAGAGAGCGGCGCGAGTCTTCTCGTCTAGCTTGAAGTTCTTGTTGGAACCGAGTCGATTGGCCCCAAGACTGACCGTGAATCCGTCAAACTCCGGGCTCTTCGCAGCTGCGACGAGTCGATCAAAGAGGATCCCATCTTCAAGATCCGTAGCGTAGCCAAGTGGATGCATCTCTCTGGGCTTTCTTAGGTAAGTCGAACCCGGACGCCCGTCCGAATCTGCTCCATCAGCCGCTCCCGCAGCTTCTTCAGCAGAGCGTCAACATCCGCCTCGCTCTTCAGCTCTCGATTGCGCAGCCCGGCCACCAGCTCAAAGCGCCGGATCACCGGCTCCTCTCCCTGGCTAAGCAGCTCATCGAGCCGCAGCCCGGCCTCCTCCTCGGCCTTGCGCAGAGCGAGCTGGAAGGGGGCATCGAGAGCGGCGAGGGTTGGGGCGATCGCCTCGGCGTCGGTGTCGGTGGCGACCCGCTGGAAGCCGGCGAGCACGCTGCTGCTCTTCGCGGAGCTGAGCGTCGCGAATCCCTCGCGTCGGCGGAGCTGGGCCCGCACCTCTTCGATCCGGGTCTCTTGCTTCTCTAGCCGGCGTCGTCGCTCTTGCTCATACGCTTGCCGGAGAAGCTCCAGGTCCGGTCGTCGCGCAGGGATCTCCTTCCACGGCCGATCCTTGGCTAGGTGCTCGGTAATGCGCAGAAGCGCCTCCTCGCCCGCGCTATCGAGCGCGCCGACTTCGCGGAGCTGACCGCTATGGTGGTCGCGGACAGTGGCGGCCTCCTGGACGAGGGCGATGGTCGCAGGCGTAAGCTGGTCCTTCAGCCGTGCGAGGAGCTTGAGCCCGTCGCTGAGGGCGTCAAGGTGGCGCTTTACGGCCTTCACGGTCGGACGCGTGTGGCGTACGACCCGTCGACAGTCCTCGATAGCGGTACGCAGGTCGACGAGGGCCTGGGGGGTGGGGCGGTGATCGGGGAGGTGGTTGAGCCGTTCTTCGACGTCCTTGAGGTCGCCCGCGATGCCTGGAAAGCGGCTCGCTACAACGTCGGCGATCGCGTTGTCATCACGCTCGATACGCTCGCCGAGCTGACGCTCGAAGAGCTTCGCGATACGAGCTCTGGCTTGGGGGCTTAGGCCATCTTCACCCGCTTTGAAGATCGTCGCGCGACGGAAAGTACGGTCCTTCTCAAAGAGCTCCTTGGCGCCGATATCCCGGGTGCTCGTCAGCTCCGTGCCGTCTTCGGCTTGGATCTTGATGAGGCTCGCTCGCAAGAGTCCTGCGACGCATGCGCGGACGACCTCTGAGGTGTAGCCGTACGGAGGCGCGGCGAAGTGGGCGAGGAGCGAGGTCCCGCCGATCCCGTCATCGTTCTCGATCTTCTCGCGGACTCGGCTCGGCACCTCGCCCGCGCACTCAGGGGTGTAGCGGCCGTTGTCGAGGGTGAGGATCTTGAGCTCGTGGACGAGCTTTGGGGAGACCCCCGAGAGCTCCTTGTCGAGGAGCTGGGTGACCTCGCTGGGTTTTAGGTTGGTGGGGTTGAAGTGGAGGTAGATGTCGGGGAGGACCCTCGCGCCGGCAGCGGCCAAGGCGGTCTGGAACGAGGCGCCCAGCGTCGTCGGTCCGAGGGCTGTCGCTCGGAAGTAGATCTTTCCTGCCATGAAGGCGTCAGCGACCACCTGCCGGAGCCTGCGCTCCCCTTCTTCGACGCGATCGGCTTCGTGATCGAGGAGATGGCGGCGCGCTGCTGACAGGGACTCGCGCCGTGAAAAGTAGCGGCGGATCATCGCGCGGGACTTTCCGAGCTCCCGGGCTACGTCGCGGATCAGCTCACGCTCACCGCAGACCCAGAGCAGCCGCTCGTGGAGACCGCTCTCGCCGCTGCGCTTGATCCAGGTGCTCTCGGGGCGCTCCTTCTTGGCGACGAAGCGGAAGTCGATGGTGATCGCAGCTTCGTTGCGGGGATCGGCGAGGGGGACGTCGGTCGACCGTTCGCCGTCGTTGTAGAGCGCGCGCCAGGGGAAGGGACGGCCGAGGAGGCGAGGTCGATCAAGGCTGGCGACGAAGTGGGAGAGAGCCGAGCGGACATCGTCGCCGATCGACTCGACGCTGACGCCGACATCTCTACGCTCGCGCTCCCACTCCTCGCCGGCCGTCGACTGGATCTTGTAGCCCTGCTTCTCCGAGTAGGAGAGGAGGCTGCGCCTGCGTAAGGTCTCTAGGGCGTCGGTGATCTCGGTGCGCTGAGCTCCGCGATCGATCCGGTCGAAAAGACAGCGAGCGACCAGCTCGGCGGTCGTCGGCAGGTTCTCTTGGATCTGCTCGAGCATCGCGACGACCTTGGCGACCCGCACCAAGAGACCGCTCTTGTCGCTTGCGCACTCGTTGAGAATCCGGCTCATGCTGGCCTGCGTCTCTGAGTCCAGCGCGGTGTGCTGGACCTCGTAGACCTGTGCGAGGGTGATCAACGAGCCGACCGGCTCGTCCGCGAGGCGCTGCGATCGGAAGAGCTCACCGAGGAGCTGGAGGAGCCCGCGGATCGCCTGATCGTCGCCCTGTGAGCGCGCCGAGCGGGTCCGCAGGGCGCTGGTGATCTGCATGATCAGATCGATGTAGCCTGGGAGGAGGGGGTAGACCTCGGCGAAGTCATCCGGCGAGATATCCTCGCAGCCGTAGGCGAAGAGCTTGAGGTCCGGGCGATGTTGGGTGAAGAGGTCCTTTAGGAGGCGCTCCCCCTCCGGGGTCTTGTGCAGCAGCCGCCGGTGGACAACATCGCGGATGTTGGTGTTCGCTAGGTGGACCCGCAGCTTGGGCGGAAAGCGGTCCTTGGCCCAGCCGAGGAAGGTCTCGCCGGCATTCTCGTCGATCTTTTGCTGGCCCAAGGCTATGAGCCAGGCATGACCGTGGAGCACTGCGCCGAGCGACGAGGCGAAGGCGCGGAGGCGATCGGTGCGGTCATTGTGGTGGAGTACGTATTGGGAGACCTCATCGACGACCAAGAAGAGGTGCGGCTTTTGCCGGGGGCGCCGGAACTTGAGCATGTCCCTGATCGCCGTTACGGCCTCGTCCGGCGACTCTAGACGGGCGTGGGTCCCGGCGCGGCTGACGTACCAGGCCATCGGATCGATGTAGCGCTCGGGGTACATCTCGGCCATGACCATCGAGAAATCCTCCTCGGCCATGTCCCTGTCCCTCACAACCTCCCACGGGGCGTCGAGCAGGCGCCCAGCGGTTTCGATGAAGCGGTCCCACTGACCGTCGCGCTCGAGCTTGAGCTCGAAGTCGGCGACCAGGGGATCGGTGCTGCAATAGTCGAGGCGGCGCTGGACCATCCGCACGGCGGCCGCGTGGATGTGCTCACCGTCGCGGGCGATCCCGCCGATATCGAAGACCACTGCGAGCGGGTTGTTGAGCTTGCTGTGCAGATCGGCCCATGCCTGCTCAAGCTCGGCGCGGCGGGGGGTGTGGTCGCGGTCGAGGAGCGCACGGGCTACCGAACGACCGTCAGGTAGTTCATTGCCGTTGAGCGCGAGGCCCAGCAGCTTGGCAAAGCTAGACTTTCCGGAGCCGTAGAAGCCCGAGATCCAGCAGGTCGGCAGGTCTGGGCCGCCCGTGCGATCGAGCTCCTCGGAGATGCCGCGGAGCAGCTTTACGTAGCTCTCGTGGATCCCTTCAGGGTTGCGGTTGCGGGCTCTCGCGCCCTCACGGTGGCCGCCCGTGATGATGTACTCGTCGACCTCGACGGCGATCTTCTCGGGGCTCTGCTCGTGAAAGTAGACGACCGGCGGGATGTCTCGGGTGACGTTCGCGACAAAGAGGTCACGGATCCGGGACGGGCTCGACTTCGGGGTCTTCGAGGTGCTCATGGGTAGATCCGGGGTCTGTAGTCGCTCTCAGGGTCGAGGAGCCCCATGAACGAGAGGGCGGTCGGTCCCTTGCGAGAACCGGGGTAGAGGAGAACGACGGGGACTTGGAACTGACGCTGTCGTCCGTCGAGGTGGCGCAGCAGCGCTGAGGAGCGGAAGAAGGGGTAAAGGGCGCCCGCCCGGCCGATCAGCGCGAGCGTCCGATCGACGTCGTGGGGGTAACGCTCGGCGTGTTCGTCGAGGACCCGGGCACAGTCGGACGCGATCCCCTCGGGACCCTCGATGAGCGGCGTGATCTTGGACTTGAGGTACTTGAGACCCCGCTCTGGGCTGATCGAGCTGGTCCGCCGCTCCATCTCGGTGACCCGACGCACCCACTCGTCCCCTTGGCGTCGGACACGCTCAAGGAAAAGGCTCTGCAACGATAGCGGGAGCACTCGCCAGCCGCTCATCTGGAGATCCTCGCTGAGGCTCTGGACCTCGCGGCGTAGCGCGAACTCCTCCGCGGGGTCGTACTGGACGATCGCGAAGCGGTAGTTTCGCATAGTCGAGATTTTGGGGCCCTCTTCGTGGATCAGATCGCCGCGGAGCGCAGCGAAAGCATCCTTGAGCGCAGCGCTCGAGTAGGACGAGGTCGTCATTGGATCTCTCCCTCTACTTCTAGACGAGTCGCAACGTGATCGACCCACGCAGAGAGGTCGGCGAATTCCCAGCTCAGGTCGCGGTTCTCCCCCTGGCGCCGGTAGCCGACGCCCTCGAGACCACGCAGCCGATCATCCAGGGCGGCGCCGACGAGACCAACGGAGGCGAGGTATGGATTGTCGAGGAGCGTGCCCTCGAAGTCGACCTCGCGCAGGAGGTAGAGCAGGTAGGTCAGGGCTCCGTCGGGGATCGCTGGAAAAGACAGCGGCCGGGGATCGCGATTGGAGCTGACGAGCCCTGCCGCAAGAGTCGCTGTGAGGAGCTTGCTGGCGAACTGGATCCGCGTCGCCATCGTCCATCGACCGGGCCCTTGGTCACCTACCCACGTGATGACGGCGTCGCGGTAGACCTCGGGCCGGGGCTTGTCGCGGCGGAGCCGGAGAAAGTCGCCCGTGAAGGCGCGATAGAGTGGGTCCGAGAGCTGGAGGTGCCAGTGACAGATCAGGCGTCGGCTCTCGAGGTCGAGGATAGAGAGCCGCTGGAGGGCCTCAAACGCCGTCGGAAAGGCGTCGAAACGGGCGCGGAAGTTGGTCAGGAAGAGCTTCACACGCGGGAGAGAGCGGGCGCCGAACCAGTACTCCTCGAACGCTCGCTCTGGGGTGGCTCGCTCGGCGTGCTCCGACGTATGCCGCCAGTAGGAGCGTGATTCCTCGACCTCCAGCGAGCACTTTAGGAGCCGTGTGTGGATCGCTGTCGTCTCACTCGGTCGGGTCGCGCTGGCGACTGGAAGCTGAGCCTCCTGGCGCTGAGGGATCACCGCGCCCCCTGAAAGTACGGGAGGGGGTAGCTCTCGCCGAGGGGGGCGAGGGCGGCCACCAACCGCTGCACTCGCTCGAGCAGTGTCTCTGGCATGGTTCCCACAAGTCTGCGACCGATCGGCTCCAGCGTGTGCTCGACCTTGCCGTGGCTCTTGACCCAAGCTGTGAACCGGTCCGGCTCCCAAGGGGCGTCCGGATCGTCCAGGGCTAGGAACTCGCGGAGATCGGGGAGGGCCTCCTCAGGAGGGAGGCCGCCGCGCTTGAGCTCCATGAGGCGTTCACCGACTCGCTCATCGACCCGAAAGCCGAGATGAAACAGCGAGACGAGCTTGTCGGGGTTCTTCGCTCCGCCGCGCATCTCCGCATCGCGTCGGATCGCCACCTCTCGAACAGCCTGGAGGGTGGCCCAACGGAACGTCTTGGGGAGGAGCTGCTTTAGGAGATCTTGCCCGCCGTACTCGCTCACGAGGTCCGAGCGCCACCAGCCCAGTCGTGGCTGGTCGCTGAGGTGACCCTCTCCGGCCCAGGCGACCGCGATCTGCGCAGTCAGCAGAGCGTCGACTTCGGCGATGGAGGAGGGCTGAGAGGGCTTTGAGGGCTTCGAAGGGGCTGGATCACCAAGCATCGGGCGCTCTTACTTGTCACGAAGGTCGCGGAGCATGCGGAGGCCTTCGGGACGATCTTGTGTACCAGCCCGGCGACATGAGCTTCAATCTGAGATCGAGTGGGTCCTGGGTGGAAGTGTGCGCCTTTGCCGCGACTCAGGCGGTGAGTCCTGGAAATTGGACAGTCGCCTGTCGCCCGTCGGGAATACCCCAAGCAGTCCAAGCTTTTCTGTCGGAAGGGACAGAACGGCGCTCATCGAGGAGTCAATGAGCGTCAAGATCCGAGAGAGGGTCTATTCGAAGACCAACACTATGAACTGGCAGGCCGACATCCACGTCAAGCTGCTCGATGGGCGCAAGGTCCGGGAGCGCGCGAGCGTCCCCGGGGCGACGAGTCGCTCGGCTGCGCTCAAGTGGGCGCGGGAGCGGGAGCGTTGGCTGATCCTGCACGGTCACGAAGAGGAGGAGCCGAGCTCCGAGGAGCCAGAGGCGGGCTCGACGATGCCGACGTTCGCGGAGTTCAGCGATCGTTTCATCACCGAGTACGTTCTCGCCATTGGGCTCAAGCCGAGCACGGGGGTCGCTGTTGACGGCATGCACGGCCCTTCCACCGAGTCGGCGCTCATAGCGTGGGGTCGTCGCCATTGTTGCCGGAGTCGCCTGGTATGTACGGAGGTCCAAACGGACCCCCTAGGCACTCGGATCTGGTAGATCTCTAGCATGCTAGGTCGTCCGTGGTTCTTCTTCCCCCTCTACGGCCTAGAGCTAGTGGACGATGACGGCCTAAGCGCTCCTATCTTCGGTGACGCGACTCTGATTTCTCCGGCCGCGGTGGCTGAGCGGGCACCAGACCCGGGAGCCGCCTCCATGTTTAGGTATGAGCCCATCAGGACATATCTACCTGCATGGAAACCAGTGCGACCAGTGGACTCTCTCTTCGAAATCCCGCCAGACTCTTTCATCGCAGTCTCAAGCACCAATATCGACAAGGCGACGCTTCGAGCCAACACGCTTCGGTCCTATCTGTCTGGGATGATGTTTCTACGTACCCGTACTGCGGCTGCCTTCGGCAGTAGTCCACTCGAACTCGCTTGGACAGCCGCACCAAAGGCCATCAAGAGCCAGCCGGGCTCCCCATCTCAGCTACAGATTATGATGGTGGGTAATGATCATATTATCCACAACGCAGTTTGTGTTTCAAAGCCAAGCCTCCGTGACTCGTGGAAAAGTGGGTGCGACATTGATGTCGGGTACAGTAACCCCTGGGACATTCATAGAGACTTTTCGTTCTCCCAGGTCCTAGTTGCTCCGGGGCGCTCGAACAGTCTGTTTCAGCTCTTACGCTCCGCCGCCCGACACATCCAGCGGGCCCAGACGACCCGAGATCCATTTCTCGCGATATTGCAGTGCATAACTGCCTGGGAACTAATTCTGGGAACATCGAAATCAAAAGAACTGCAGGCGCGCGTGACATCGTTCTTTGGTGCCAGTAATGCCGCAGATATCGAGAAGGTTCTCTCATCTCGCCATGAGTTCGTGCACCAAGGCACCGAGATCGATGAACCAGGAGATTTGCTCCTCCGCGCTTTGGCTCTTACCTGGACGCTATTGGACCTGGCGTGCTGTCGTGCTGCGAACGCCGCTGGCCGTAAGGACTACGAGTCTCAACTTGAGCTACTCGCGTTCTGCCGTTCCAACCCCGACACACCTACTCGTGCGGGAGTCCGAAGTCAGCTGCTCAACCCAGGGGTCGCTGCAGGTCGCCCGAGCCCTCCTGCTGTTTAGCGTTTAGTCGGGGGCAGCTCGTGCCTTCGCCACGTATCGATGGCGCTCAGCCGCAGGGCGTCGGTGACGATGTCCCGGGAATGCGCGCCCGTGTCCACGCCCGGGAGAGGGGGAAAGGCGACAATGGTAGCCTGTGCGATCTCTCCCGCTGACGGCCCTTGGGCCGCCGCCTACCATAGAACGTGTAAGCACGTGGGCTTGCGTAGTGGGAGTGGTCTATGGCGCGGGGGAACAAACACGCGAGCGCGGGCGCAGAGCCCAAGCACTCGCCCTTGATGACAGCTGACGAACTCGCAGGCTGGCTCCACTGCTCGCGGCGAGCGGTGTACGACCGGGTCTACCGAGGACAGCTCCCAGGGGTAGTACGGGTCGGCCGACGCCTGTACTTCCTGCGCGATTCCGTGCTAGCGTTTCTGTCGGAAGGGACAGAACGGCGCTCATGGAGGAGTCAATGAGCGTCAAGATCCG
>Ga0316189_10000163_pt1 | contig 63852 bp, 60 predicted proteins | sample LowCovwburrow_MG_FD_204930 | JGI IMG/M metagenome (GOLD analysis project Ga0316189, IMG submission 204930) | Coastal sediment microbial communities from Maine, United States - Lowes Cove worm burrow | ecosystem: Environmental > Aquatic > Marine > Coastal > Sediment | place: USA: Maine...
TCGAGGTCCCCCTCATGGGCCAGCGCAGCGGCGGCTTCGTCGGCCGGGAGCGTCTGGGCGTGGCTTGGCTTGGGCGCGGCGTCTCCAAAGAGCGCGGCGGCGATCTGCGCACGCATCTTTGCGCCGCCCACGACCACGGGCGCACTTCCGCCGCCTGCAGACGAAGACGCCGCAGGCTCGGCGCGTTCGTCGTCGGACCGACCGGAGTCCTGGGGCGGCTCATCCATGCGACAGCCCCATCATGCCGCAGGCACACGATCGAGGCCAAAACCCGCCTGGAGGCCGGAGCGGGCGGGCGGTGCTACTCTCTCGCCGTGGCAACCGATCTTGAGCTGCTCGAAGCCTGGCGGGGCGGCGACCGTGAGTCCGGCGGAGAGCTGTTCCAGCGCCACTTCGACAGCATTTGCCGGTTCTTCGCAAACAAGCTCGACCGCGACGTCGACGATCTCGTGCAGCGCACGTTCACCGCGGCCGTGGAGGGGCGCGAGCGTTTCCAGGGCAAATCGTCGTTCCGCACGTATCTGTTTGGCGTCGCCCACAACATGCTGCGGTCGCATCTGCGCAAGCGTAAGCGAGAGAGCGACCGTTTCGAGCTCGGGGTGACCTCCGTGTTCGACATGGGGTTGTCCCCCACGACCCTCATCGCGCAAAAAAAGGAAGAGCAGCTCACGCTGCAAGCCTTGCGTCGGATCCCGCTGGATCACCAGGTCGTGCTCGAGCTGTACTACTGGGAGAACCTCACCGCGGGTGAAATCGGCGAGGTGCTCGACCACCCCGAGGGTACGATCCGCGGTCGCATCCGAAGAGGCAAGGAGCTGCTCGAGGAGCAGCTGGCCAAGCTCGCCGAGAACGACGCGCAGCTCACCTCAACCGTCTCCAACCTCGATAGTTGGGCCAAGTCCTTGCGCAAGCGCGTGCTCGGGCAAGAGAAGTAGTCGAACAGGAGAATCGATGTACGGGTTGTTCAAGTTCATCTTGTATCTGGGTGTCGCCGCTGGGCTGGCGGGCTTCCTCTGGCCGCAGTTCGGAGACCACCCATCCCTGTCGGAGCTCCCGCCCATGACGCCGCGCTACTTGTCGTTTGGCGGGCTGGGCCTCGTGGTCCTCGGCCTCATCGGGCGGTCGGCCACCCGGCCCTCCGAGTCCGAAACCGGTGAGTGGCAGTAGTGGGCGGGATCCTCGACACCAAGGGCAACCTCGTTCGCAAGGCATACGACAGGCTGTCGGGCCTCCCCCGCGGCAAGCGAATCTTCTCGCGGCTCATCGGCCTGCTCGCGCCATACACCGGCTCGGTAGGCGCCGATGTCGTTGAAGTGCGCGATGGATTCGCGCGGGTCCGGCTCACCGACCGTCGGGCCGTCCGCAACCACCTCGACTGCGTGCACGCCATTGCCCTGGCAAATCTCGCCGAGCTCACTGGCAACCTTGCCGTGTCGTACTCCATGCCCGACGACGCCCGCTTCATCGTCGCGGGCATGTCGATCGAGTATCTCAAGAAGGCGCGCGGAACGATCGTGGGCGAGTGCGAGTGCGAGATACCTCCCACCTCCGACAAGCGCGAGTACCTGGTGCCGGTCAAGATGATGAACAAGGCTGGCGAGGTCGTGGCGACCGCCTCGTTGCGCACGCTCGTGGGCCCCAAGCCCTCGCGGTAGCTGCATTTATCGCCGCGGCGGGGGCTCGTCCTCGCCCACCGGACTCGTCCGTCCTGCGACCCACGTGAACGCCCGGCGGGTCGAGACCACCGTACGCCGCATCTCTTCGATGCTGGCCTTGAGCTTCGTGCGTCGCTCTGGCGACTTGCTGCGCTTGTCCATCCCAGACGCAAGCGCGCTGACCAGGGGCAGCACGACGACCTCAAAGACGATCAGGCTTCCGCTCGCAAGCGCGGCGACCATCCAAACCAAGAACGAGAGCGGGAATGGCGTCTGGGCGAGCAGGGCCATCGGAGCCGGGACATCGCGGGGCACAGTCGCCGCGGCCGCGCCTGGCCCCCGGGCAAGGGCGTCGGGCCGCGTGGCCCGAGGCTCACCCGGACGCTCGTCCGCGGGACGCGATCGCGGCGGTGCGAGCTTGCGTCCCTGCGCGGCCAGTGCTTTGCGCACCGCTGCAACCGTCCCCAAACGCAGCCGCGGGTCGGGCTCGACCATGCGTCCAATGACGTCGCTCAGCTCCGGCGGAAGCTGCAACGACTCGATGTCGATGCGCAAACCGTCGTGCGGTAGTGCGTCGGCCTCGCAACCCGCATGCATCGCCGCGAGCGTTGCGCCCAAACCGTAGACGTCAACCGCTTGTGTGGCCGAGCCGTGAAGCTGCTCAGGAGCCATGTACCCGAACGTGCCGATCACGGTCGAGCCACCCTCGACCCGGGCCGCCAGCCGGACCCCACCAAAATCCACGAGCGACAGCTTGCCGTCTGGGGTCAGCAACATGTTGGCTGGCTTGATGTCGCGATGAATGACCGGTGGCGCCAGGCCGTGGAGGTACTCGAGGATCGACAGCGCCTCGTCGAGCAGACCTGCCAACCCACGTCCGGGCAATCGACGGCTCTCCTTGATGTAGCGCGACAGCGGGACGCCATCGACGAGGCTCATGACCAGGAAGAAGTCTCCCGTGTCCTCGCTGGCGTACGAGTCGATGTACAGCGGGATACGGGGGTGGCTGAGGGACTTGAGAACGGCGACCTCGCGTTCGAACAGGTCGAACGACTTCCAGTCTCGTTTTGCCTTCAGCGACAGGACTTTGATCGCCACAGCGCGGTCGGTCGCGCGGTCGACTCCACGGTATGTCGTCCCCTGGCCCCCCTCACCGAGGGGGTCCATCACCTGGTATCGCGTGAGCCCTTCGCTCAAGCGCGCTGGAAGCCGCTGACGTTCGTCTTGACGAAGTTGTCAACGAACGCGGCTTCTTCGTCGGGGGTCATTGCCCCCTGCGATCCAACGCCGATGCGGCCGTTGATCATCAGCGCGGCGAGCCCATGATTGGCTGCCCAAACGAGCAGCGGTGCGGAGCTGACGTCGACGTCGTCGCGGAGCTGGCCGGCGTCCTTGGCCTGTTGGAAACAGCCGATGAGCTTGTCGTTGGAGTGCCGGATGAGCGTGTGCTCATCTTGGTTGAGCGGGGACTGGTTCATGCCCTCACCGGCAAACAGGACGCCGTAGAGCCACTGATTGTCGCGGGCAAACCGGATGTAGGTGCGCGACGCGTCGGCGATGCAAGCAAGGCCGTCGGGCCCCGAAAAGCAGGGCTCGAGAGTCGTGTTGATCATCGAGAGCCCGTGCAGCCGAATGGCACGAAGGATCGACGCCTTGCCCTCGAAGTGCTGGTACAGGGCGGTGGCGCTGACGCCGAGCCGCGAGGCGATCCCCCGCATTGTGAGGCCATCTTCCCCCAGCTCGGTGCCGAGTTCGACCGCAACGCGGACGATTTCGTCCTTGAGGCTGCTTTGTGTGTTCCGCACCCCCGCGAGTGCAATTCCTGTTTCCTCGACCGACACGCATGGACGGTAACACAATCAAACGACGTACAAGCGGCTCTAAATGGGGTTCTTGGATCGCGCCGAAATCGGAGATCACGCAGCTATGGGCCGATCTCTAGCCCGGAACAATGTAACGGACGATGCTCGTTTTCGGCCCATCAACTAGGCCTGATTCGGGACGCTCCTACTTGATCAGATCCGGCGCGGTTTACTCTCCGCGGCGTTGCTCAAGATCGAACACGACGTCCCGCTTGCCCCGCTGACCACGCTCGGGTTGGGAGGGCCGGCGGCTCATTTCGCGGCGGTACAGACCTCCGACGCTCTGATCGAAGCAATCACGTGGGCCGAGGCCCGCGGCGTGCCCGCGCGAATCATCGGCGGCGGCTCCAACGTTGTCATCGCCGACGCCGGGCTGGAGGACCTCGTCATCCACCCGCGCACGCGAGGGCTCGCGATTGCGCGCACCGGCCCGGTCGCGACCGTGCGGGTCGCCGCGGGTGAGCCGTGGGACGACGTCGTCGCCGCCACGACCGCGGCAGGGCTCAGTGGCATCGAGTGCTTGTCGGGAATCCCCGGCCTCGCGGGCGCCACCCCGATTCAAAATGTCGGGGCATACGGGCAAGAGATCAGCCAAGTTCTGCGGTCGGTTCGCGCATACGACACAGAGCACAAACGTGTTGTCGAGTTGTCCGCCGCAGACTGCGGGCTGCAATACCGAAGCTCGGCGATGCGGCGTGATCCGTCGCGGTGGGTCGTGCTCGACGTAACGCTCGAGCTTCAAGTCGACGGGACGCCGCAGATCCGCTACGGCGAGCTCGCACGCAGCCTCGAGGGTGAGGCGGTAACGCCAGCCCGCGTGCGCGAGTCGGTGCTAAGGCTTCGCCGCGCAAAGTCGATGGTGTTGGATCCCCGCGATCCCAACCGTCGAAGTGCCGGTTCATTCTTCACCAACCCCGTGGTCGCCTCCGAACGCAGTGACGCGGTCGAGGTCGCGGCGCGCAAGCGAGGTCTTTTGGAGACCCGCGAGCTCCCGCGTTGGGCCCAGCCGGACGGCCAGGTGAAGCTCGCCGCCGGGTGGTTGATCGAAGCTGCGGGATTCAACAAGGGCGATCGCCGAGGCGCGGTGGGCATTTCGAGCGCACACGCATTGGCACTGGTCCACCACGGCGGGGGCACCACGCGTGAACTCCTCGCGCTTGCTCGTGAGATCAGGGACGGAGTCCGCGACACGTTTGGCATCGTCCTCGCCCCCGAGCCCGTACTGCTGGGCGTGGACTGGTCGTAGCGCTACTTGCTGAACACGGCGAACGCGAGGCCGCCGATCACGGCCAACATCGCAAAGCCGACCAGCCACACAACCGCTGAGATGCCCGTAGCGTTGGCTGCCTTGGGGGTAGAGCTCTGCTGCCACTTGTTGGCGTTGCTATCGCCCTTGGTGCCCTTGGAGGCCGCTTCGGGTTTTGTGCCGTCCGCAGGTTCGGCCTCAAGCGCTTCGGCGAACTCCCGCATCGACTGGTAGCGCTCGTCGGGGTCCTTGAGCATCGCCTTGAGGATGACCTCCTCGGCCCATGGCGGCAGGTTCTCGACCAACTCACTCGGAGGTCGGGGCGCCTCGTTGAGCTGCTTGTAGATGACGTCGTACTCGCTCTTGCCGACAAACGGTGGCTTGCCCGTCAGCAACGCATAGGCCGTGGCGCCCAGCGAGTAGACGTCGGCGCGATGATCCACATGGCGACCCAGTGCCTGCTCGGGCGCCATGAAATCCGGGGTGCCCATCACGACGCCCGTCTGGGTGACGATGCTGTCGGTGGGGTTGGCGAGGCGAGCGATGCCGAAGTCGAGAACCTTGATGAAGTCTTGGTTGTCGCCTCGGGTCACTCGGTAAAAGTTCGCCGGCTTCACATCACGGTGGTAGATGCCCGCGTCGTGGGCCGCCTGCAGCGCCTCACACAACTGCGTGGTGATCGCGCGAACACGATCCCAGGCGAGTGACTTTTCCCGCTTGAGTGTTTCGGCCAAGTCCTCGCCGTCGAGGTGCTCCATCACGAAGAACGCCGCACCGGTCTCGGTGGTGCCAAAGTCGGTGATGTCGACGATGTGCTGGCTTCCGATCGACGTCGCGGCGCGGGCCTCGCGCTTGAAGCGACTCACCGCCTCTTTGAGCCGGCACAGCGACGGGCGCAGCACCTTGACCGCAAACTTCTTGTTGATCTCGACGTGTTCCGCGAGGAACACCCAGCCCATAGCACCCTCGCCGACCTTGGAGACGAGCTTGTATCGCTCGGACAGCACGGTGCCGACGAGGAGATCCGCCATCGACTTCTTGGCGGCTCGCGGCGACTTGGCCCGACGCTGCGGCTTGACGCTGCGCTTCTTGACCTCTGGCCCGTCCTCAACGCCATCCACCGGTGGCGTGGGGCTCAGCCCGGAAACCGTGGGACGGTCCGGGTTCGGTGTCGGTGTCGGCGGCCGCGTGTCGCTCATCGAACCCGGGTCCTGAACAGTTCAGGTAACACGGGAACGGCGCATTTGGCTAGGGCGGGAGGGCGTTCGCCCCCGCGATGGCGCGCAGCCCCCCAAATGGGATAGGAGTAGCCGATGATCAAAATCGGTGACCAGGTTCCGGACGTCGTCCTGAAGCATCTAGTAGACGGGGGATTGGCCGAAGTGAGCACAGGCGAGCTGTTCAAGGGCAAGCGGGTTGTCCTGTTTTCACTCCCCGGTGCCTACACACCAACCTGCAGCAAGGACCACCTGCCGGGCTATGTCGCCAAGGCCGACGAGCTCAAGGGCGAGGGGATTGACGAGATCATCTGCATGGCGGTCAACGATCCCTGGGTGATGCAGGCGTGGGGCGAGTCGCAAGGCGCGACCGGCAAAGTCACGATGCTCCCCGACGGCAACGGCGAGTTCACCAAGGCCATGGGCCTGGACGTCGACATCTCGGCTGCGACGATGGGATCCCGGGGCGCACGCGCCAGCATGGTCGTCGACAACGGCGTCGTGAAGAGCCTTCAGGTTGAGCCGGGCCGCGGCGTCACCGTCAGCGGCGCGGACACGTGCCTCATCGGCGCCGAGTAGGGCCGCCCACTACAGCTCGATGCCAAGAGCGGCGAGGTCGGCCTCCGCCGCTTTGGCCCAGCCACGGTTGGCCTTCGGGCTGGCCGGGCTCGGATGCAGCATCGTCCCGATCTCGACCGCGTCGCCCAGGATCTGCCGAGCGCGCTTCGTCGCGAACGCGCCGATGCCGATCACCATCTCGGGTTCCAAGACTTCGATCGACTGCCGCAGCGCGCGGTCGCACACTTCGAACAGCGGCGCGCGCTCATCGGCCGACAGTTTTTCGGGGATGACGTTTCGACCGCCCGCCTCCATGAAAACGAGCGGGCAGTAGTTCGTGACAAAGAAGCGCTCGAAGAAGCGCTCGGGGGTCTCGAACCGCTCCTTTGCCCAGCCCCACAATCGCGCCCCCGAGACCTCGGCTCGCGTGCACGCAAACCCGAGCACAGGCCGCTTCTCATTTTCGTGTTTGGGGCGGCCGACCTTGCCTTCGATCCCGAGCCAGTCACGCACATGGGCTATCTCGCCAAACGGCACGCCTGTCTGCGCCATGCCAAACGGCCCCGGGTTCATCCCGATCATAACCATGCGACCGCGTCGCTCGCCGAAGCGACGCAAGAACTGCTCATGGGGATCTCGCGCGTAGGCCAGCGGGTTGTACACGTGCGAAACGGGCGCGGTGAACTCCAGCTTGCCTACGGCGCGCGACAGCTGACGGCTGATCTTCACGAGGTCCACGACGCCGCGCAGTATGCCCGGCCCGCGACGGTGGTGATAGGTTGCGTCGCATGTCCGACCGCGTACTAATCGAGAGGCTCGAAGGTGGCATCGCCGACGTCCGGCTGAACCGGGCCGACAAGCGCAATGCGCTGGACAAAGCGATGTTCGACGCGCTCATCGCGGCCGGTGAAGAGCTCGGCGCTGACAAGAGTGTGCGAGCCGTCGTGCTTTCGGGCGAAGGGCCCTCGTTCTGCGCGGGGTTGGACTTTGCCAGCTTCATGGCCACCAACTCCATTCCTCAGATGCTGTCTCGCACCGAGGCAAGCATCGCCAACTATGCGCAGCGCGCCGTGTGGGTCTGGACAGAGGTTGCCGCGCCCGTGATCGCCGCGGTCCATGGGCACGCGTATGGCGGCGGTTTGCAGTTGATGATGGGCGCCGACATTCGCTTTGTCACGCCGACGGCAAAGCTGTCGATCCGCGAGATCCAGTGGGGCCTTGTGCCCGACATGACGGGCACGCAGACCCTGCGACACGTGCTGCGGCTGGACGTACTCAAAGAGCTCACCTGGACGGGCCGTGTCGTCCTGGGGATCGACGCGCAGCCGCTGGGCCTCGCCACGCATGTTTGCGCCGACCCCAAGGCCGATGCGCTCGCGTTGGCCAAGGAGATCGCGGGCAACTCTCCCGACGCTATCCGCGGTGCCAAGCAGCTATTCCATGCCACGGGCGTCGTCGGCAATGAAGAGGGGCTCTTGCTCGAAGAGAACGCGCAGCGACCGCTGCTGGGGAGCCGCAACCAGATGGAAGCGGCGGCCGCGAACATGGGCAAGCGCCCGCCGAACTTTGCGGACCCTGAGTAGTCGCGGTCGCTAACTCTTGAGCTGCTCGCGAAGCGAAGCGGCCCAGCTGTCCAGGTTGGCGATCGTGCTCTCGAGCTGGTCCTTGTTGCCCAGGAGCTTGGCCATCTCTTCTTCGAGCAGCTGCTTGGCCCGACGAATTCGTGTTCGTGCCGTGCCCTCGGGCACGCCCACCACCGTGGCAACCTCGCGCGCGCTGAGCTTCTCCCAGTAGTAGAGCTCCAGCACGACCTGATGATCGATCGGGATCTTGCGGAGCGCCTGAAGCAGGACCTGTTGCTCGCGATGCTGAGCGACGATTACGGACGGGGACGGCGACAGGTCGAACACAGACGTCACTCCGAAGTCGACCTTGTCTCCGTGGCGCCGCTTGCTGCGGAAGTACTTGCCCAGCACATTGTGCGCGACGGCAAACAAGTATGTTCGGAAGCTCGAGTCCCCGCGGAAGCGATCCTTGGTCTCGACGCACGCCAAGAACGTGCGCTGGATGAGATCATCGATCCCGTGGTCGACCTTGTTGCGGAAGAACCGAGCCACCGCGTCGAAGTGCCGCTCGAACAGGGCCTCGCCAGACTTGCGGTCGCCATCGCGCCACGCCTGCAGCAGCTCGGCGTCGTCTGCGTTGGCCACGCCCTACTAGAGCAGACGAAGCTGGCGCTCGTCCAATTGCTCGAGCACCACACGCTCGACCTCGTCCAGCCACGTCTCCCGCGCGGTCGGATCAAGCCGCAGGGCCGCCAATCCGCGCTGTCCGAGCTCCGCCTCGACCTTGGACTCGATCACCCGCTGGAACTCTGGGTCCGTCGTCCGGATTCCATCGGCGAGGGGCTCGTCGGTAATCGGGACCACCACGAGCACGTCGTAGGTCTCCATCCAGTGGTCGACGAGCTGTTCGAGCGCCGCCTGCCGACCCGCCGCGAGAACGAGATAGACGTAGTTGTCGAGCACGCTGCGGTCACAGATCACCACGGGGTACCGCGCCGCGGCGACGAGTTCCTCCGCCATCTGGGTGTGCAAGATCCACGACTGCGACGCGAGCGAGGTCTCCTCGTTGATCGGGAGCGGGCACCGCCGCGCCACTTCGTGCACGATCTCCAGCGTCACATCGCGTGCCTTGAGCCGCGCGGCCAAGCCGTAGCAGAGCGTGGTTTTTCCGACGCCATGCGTACCGATGAACGCGACCTTGAGGCGTTGGTCCTCACTCATGCGGGCACAGCCTACGCGAGTTAGCGGCGCGCGTTAGCGACGCGCCTCGCGCGCGGGGTCTTCGGCATCCGCGGGACTGGCTGTCGCTGCACCGCGTCGAAACCGGAAGGCTGCCCACATCGCGACGTCAACGCCCAGTGAGACGACCCGGGCAACGATCGCGGCGATCGCTGCACCCGCGCCTCCGACGGCTGGCGCCAGCCCGATCGCCACCACGGCTTCACGAACGCCGAGCCCACCAGGCGAGACCAGAGCGACAAACCCGATGACCGGCGCCAACACAAAAAAGCCAGCGACGTCGACGGCATTTGTCCACGTTCCCCCCACCGCGACGACCACCATCGCGCCGTGTGCCCACCAGCCGATCCAAACGATGACCAGCCAGCCGATGTGGGCGACGTTGATCAGCGGTCCGCTGCCACCCACGCCGAGCTTATCCCTTACACGTGCGGGATAGCGGCTGCGATCGACGACCGTCAGCACTCCGATTCCCAGCACGAGGCCGACAAGCGCGACCACACCAAGATCGCTTCGGAGCCCGACGATGGCGGGCGGCAGCTGCCCCTCTGAGAGGCTTATCGCCGCCACGCCCATCCCGAGCCCAAGCAACGTGTACACGAGCGCCTGGATCACCATCGCCGAGAGCAAAAGCGGCGCGGGCTGGCCAATGCGCCCCGCGCTGGTCACGAGCACCGCGGCCATCCCCAGCTTTGCGGGCACATAGCGCCCGAGCATCGAGGCGAACAGCAGCTCGAGTCCAGGACGGAGCGGAACCGGGCGCTGGGCGAGGTGCCGAACCAGCGAGACCCAGGCAAAGCCCTGGCACAAGCTCACAACGCAGATCGGCAGGATGGAGGCCGCGAGCCACCCAATCGAAACTTCGGTGTTTGGAGACTGCTGCCACCGCGCGGCCAGATCGCTGGCGGTCCAGCCGATAAAGGCGACCACGACCCCGAAAAGCACCACATTCAGGAGCGTGCGAGGGCGCGGCACAGGCGGGGACAGCGTAGCCCAAGTCGGCGCCCATGGCGGTGGGGGTCGCGCTCTGGCAAGAGTGCGTGAGAAGCGCGAATCCGTATTGACCTGCCTTGGAGGCAGGGTTAGCGTGCGCGCGCTTTCCATGGATTTGTCTGTCGTCGTTCCCGTTTACAACGAGGAAGAAAGTTTGCCGCCGCTGGTGGCAGAGGTGGAGTCCGCACTGAAGGACACCGGCCTAACGTTCGAGCTCATTTGCGTCGACGACGGTTCGAGCGACAGCAGCATGAAGGTGCTGCGCGAGCTCGCCGACAAACACCCGTGGATGCGGGTCTGCGAGTTGCGTCGCAACTTCGGTCAGACCGCGGCCATGCAAGCCGGGTTTGATGCGGCGACGGGCAAGACGGTGGTCAGCCTCGATGCCGACCTGCAAAACGACCCGCACGACATCCCGGCGATGATCGACAAGCTCGATGAGGGCTACGATATGGTCGCCGGCTGGCGCGCTGGGCGCAAAGACACGTTTCTCAACCGCCGCCTTCCGTCGATCATCGCCAACGCGTTGATCAGTCGCACCACCAAGGTCAAGCTGCACGACTACGGGTGCACGCTCAAAGCCACCCGCGGCGATCTGATCAAGACGATCAATCTATACGGCGAGATGCATCGCTTCATCCCGGTCATCGCCTCGCTCTCGGGCGCGCGCGTGGTCGAGATGGCGGTCAACCACCGCGCACGCCAGTTCGGGACCTCGAAGTACGGCATCGGCCGCACGTTTCGGGTGATCATCGACCTGCTGACGGTGCTCTTCCTGCAGCGGTACCTGACACGCCCCATGCAGGTGTTCGGCCTGTGGGGCCTGGTGCTCTCCGCGTCGGGTTTTGCCGTCTGCGCGTATCTGACCTTCCTGCGTCTGGTCTACGGCAGCCCGCTCGCTGACCGCCCATTGCTGATCATGGGTGTGTTGATGCTGTTCGCGGGGATCCAGCTCATTTCGGTCGGCCTCGTTGCCGATGTTCTGACCCGCACGTACCACGAGGCGACCAAACGGCCGCCATACTTCGTGCGCCGCTGGTTTGGCGGCGCTACGGGCGACGCACCTGAGACAGAGCCCGCATCCGCCGCGATGCAGGCACCTCCCCTTCAGTGAACCAACCGATGGGCAAGACCGTCCTGGTAACCGGTGCAGCCGGATTCATCGCAAGCCACCTAACAGAGGCTCTTCTCGCGCGCGGGGACACCGTCGTCGGGCTCGACAGCTTCAACCCGTACTACGACCCGGCACGCAAGCGCGCCAATCTCGAAGAGATCCGGGAGGCGAACGATGCCCCCGAGCGCTTCACGTTTGTCGAGGGCGACATCCGTGATCGTGAGCTTCTCAAGCGGTTGTTCGGCGAGCACGGATTCGACGCGGTCGCCCACCTGGCCGCCAATGGCGGAGTCCGGACGTCGGTCGAGCAGCCGCACCTGTACTACGACATCAACCTCATCGGAACGCTCAACCTGCTCGAGCAGGCACGCGAGTCCGGTCTGGCCAACTTCGTTTTCTCGTCGACGTCGTCGGCGTACGGAAACACCACGCAGATCCCGTTTGACGAGGATGACCCTTGCGACCGTCCGCTGGCGCCGTACCCGGCGACCAAGCGCTCGGCCGAGCTTCTCGGGCACTCGTACAACCACCTGCACGGGCAGAACTTCACCGCGCTGCGGCTGTTCACGGTCTACGGGCCGCGAGGGCGTCCCGACATGATGCCGTACAAGCTGCTCGACAACATCTACCAGGGGCGCGATGTCCCGCTGTACAACGCCGGGCAGATGCATCGCGACTGGACGTTTGTCGGCGACATCGCGCAGGGCTTTTGTCGCGCCATCGACCGTCCGCTGGGGTTCAGCATCATCAACATCGGCTGCGGCACTCCCGTGTTGCTCGCCGAATTCGTCGAGATGGTCGAACGGATCACGGGCAAGAAGACCTCGCTGCGGCACGAGCCGATGCACGAGGCGGACGTGGCCTACACATACGCCAAGCTCGATAAGGCACGTGCCCTCCTCGGTTACGAGCCCACTGTACACATCGAGGCCGGCGTCACCGCCTTGGTGCAGTGGTACCAGCGCGCGGTGACCGGCACTGCCAAGGACGGGTCGTGAGCGAACAAAGCCCCTCTGCGCCCGAGCGCAACTCGATCATCGATCGCGCCATCGCCCATTTTTGGAGCTGGGGCGCGATCATGCTGGCCAGCGGCTGGCTGATCGGCGTGTCGGCCTACGCCTTGGTCGAGTGGGAGCTGGCGGACTACCTGCTCAAGAACGATCTCGAGGCCGAAGATCGAATTTCGGTCTTGTACTACGGCGCCCGGGGCGTGCTTGTCGTCATCGCGATCTACTGCGTCGCGTGGCTCAAGCAGCGACACAAAGACCGCGACATTCGCCCGATGGAGGCGTTTGCCAACTTCAGCCGAGTCTGGTTCGTCACGCTCGCCACGCCGCTGCTCGTCGGCTTGTTCATGGGCGACATGCACAAGGGCACGCGAAATCTCGCGCTGTTCTTCATCCTGATCATCGCCAGCTTGGTGATGGTGATGGTGCACATGCGGCCGATGCCTGCGGCCGAGCCCAGCGATGGTGACGCCGAAGACGGAGAAGAGAGCGAGGGCGAAGACAGCACGGCACCGGCCGACCCGACGACTCTAGTCCCCTGGTACCGCGACCGTTACTTCGGCTACGCGGCGATCTGCTGCATCCTGTACGGCGCCATGATGACGCGGCTGTCGCTGATCGAGCACTGGTCGATCGCGACGCACGCGTACGACCTGGGCATCTACGACAACGTCATGTGGAACACGACCCAGGGCGATTGGCTCGGGTGCTCGCTGTGCAAAGGCGGAAACCACGCCTCGGGCCACTACGACCCGATCCTCATCGGGATGTCGCCGCTCCACAAGATCTGGCCACGGGCCGAAACGCTGCTGGTGTTCCAGGCGTGGTGGATAGCCATGGCCGGACTGCCGCTGTACCTGATCGCGCGGCGTGCCTTGCCGGCCGCGCGCGGCTACTGCGTCGTGCTCGTCGCGCTGTTTTTCTGGCACCCAGGGCTGCACGGGGTCAACCTCTTCGACTTTCACTCCCTGGCGTTGTGCGTCCCGCTCGTGCTGTGGACGGTGCACTGCATCGACGCCAACGCCAAGTGGTGGTTCCCCCTCCCCTTTGCGCTGCTACTGCTTGTCCGCGAGGACATGCCGCTGATCTCGCTGTTCATTGGTGCCTACGCCGTCCTCCGACGGCGCCACCTGTGGGGCATTCTGACGATCGTGGCGGCGATGGCGTACCTGTACGCCATCAAGAAGTACGCGATGCCTGACTCCAGCCTGCTCATGCAGCAGAGCAAGGACGCGGCGTCGCACATCTACTACTACAAGGACATGATCCCGTACCCCGAGGAGGGCATGAAGGGGTTGGTCGTGAGCGCGTTCTCCAACCCCGCCTTCACGGCGAAGGTCATCTTCCTCAACCACGCCAAGAACTTCTACATCGTCGGTCTGCTCATGCCGATGCTGTTCCTGCCGCTGCTGGGCGGGAACAAGCGCGTGCTGATGCTGTACGGCCTCGCGTTCATCGGGCTGGTCACGCGCAAGCACGTCTACTCGTTCCACTTCCAGTACTCCGCGGTCATCCTTCCGTTCTTGGCCGCGTCCGTGCCCGACGCCACCGCCCGGGTCACGGGGTGGGCAGCCCGCAAGAAGCTCGTCTCCTCCGAAGCGCACCTTCGACGGACGATGATGTGGGGCATGATCGTCGCCACCCTGCTGCTGTCGGCTCGGTTTGGTGCCTTCATCCCCAACAACTCCTTCAAGGGGGGCTGGAACCGTCTCAACCGCATGATGACGGCCGAGGACACAGAGCACCACGAAGCGATTCGCGAGATGGTCGAGATGATCCCGGACGATGCGTCCGTCTCGGCCAGCAGCTCGCTGGTACCGCACGTGTCGAGTCGTGCGGAGGTGTTCAAGTACCCCTCGCTGAAGTTTGCCGACTACGCCCTCCTCAACGTGAAGGGGCTGTCGAAGAAGAAAAAGCACAAGCGCAAGCTCAAGTCGCTGCGTAAGAAATACGAGACGGTCGCCGAGCACGATGGCGTGGAGTTGTTCCGTCGCACGGCGCCCAAGCCCGGCGAGCCGCTGACCGAAGAGCAGAAGGCCAAGAAGAAGGCCGACAGCGCGGCCAAGAAGAAGGAACGGGCCGAAAAGTCCAAGAAGAAGCGCGACGAAGCAGCGGCACGGCGCAAGCAGAAGAAGGAAGACGCCAAGAAAGACGCGGACGACGACGACGAATCGGACGACGACGAATCGGACGACGAGCCCGAGGACCGCCGCCGACGCGCCAAGAAGCCGACGCTGAAGAAGAAGGACGACGACGACGACGACGACGACGACGCGTTCAACCCCAACAACGATTAGAGCGGCTGCGTGGACGCACCCGACTCGCCGACGCTCCTGGACCGTGCCGTAGGGCACCTTTGGCGCTGGGGTGCGCTGATGCTGGTCAGTGGGTGGCTGCTCGGTGTGTCCGCCTACGCGCTGGTCCAGTACGACTTGAGCGACTACCTGCTCAAGAACGATCTCGAGCCCGACAACCGGATGGACGCGCTTGGCTACGGCGCCAAGGGCATCGTCGCTGTCATCTTCGTCTACATCGCCGCTTGGCTCGCCCAGCGCGCCAAGAACCGCAGCCTCGGTGCGTTCGAGGCGTTCACGAAGTTCAGCCGGGTGTGGTTCATCTCGCTGGGTACACCGCTCGTGGTCACGCTGTTCTTGGGCAACTTCAAGAAGGACGACAGCCTGCTGGCGATCTTCTTCATCGCAATCGCGATGGGGCTGGTGATGGCGATGGTCCACCTCCAGCCGTTCGAGGACCCGGCCGAGCCGCCACCGAGCCCGCCCGCGCTCCCTCCGTGGCACCGAGACAGAGCGTTTGCGATCACCGCGCTGCTCTGCATTGGGTACGGCGCTTTCATGACGCGGCTAGCGCTGCTGGAGCATTGGTCCATCGCAACACACGCGTACGACCTGGGCATCTACGACAACGTCATGTGGAACACCATCCAGGGCGACTGGCTGGGCTGTTCGCTGTGTAAGGGCGGTAACCACGCTTCGGGGCATTACGATCCGATCCTCATCGCGATGTCGCCGCTGTATCGCGTGTGGCCGCGCCCGGAGACGCTGCTCGTGTTCCAGGCCTGGTGGCTCGCGATGTCAGGGCTGCCCCTGTACTTGATCGCCCGCCGCGCCCTCCCCCAAGCGCGCGGCTACTGCGTGGTCTTGGTCGGGATGTTCTTCCTCCACCCCGGCCTGCACGGGGTCAACCTCTACGACTTCCATTCACTGGCGCTGTGCGTTCCACTCGTCCTTTGGATGGTTCACTGCATCGATGCGGGAGCCAAGTGGTGGTTCCCCCTCCCGTTCGCGCTGATGCTCCTGGTCCGCGAGGACATGCCGCTCATCGCTTGTTTCATCGGGGCGTACGCGATCCTGCGCCGCCGACCGGTCTGGGGCCTGCTCATCATTTTGGCCTCGGCCGCGTACCTCATCGCGATCAAGAAATACGCGATGCCCGACTCCAGCCTGCTCATGCAGCAGAGCAAGGATGCCGCCTCGCACATCTACTACTACGAGGACATGATCCCGTATCCCGAGGAGGGCATGCGCGGCCTCGTCGTAAGCACGTTCTCCAACCCCGCGTTCGCGACGAAGGTCATCTTCCTCAACGCAGAGAAGAACTTCTACATCATGGGCCTGCTACTGCCCGTGTTGTTCTTGCCGCTGTTCGGCGGCAACAAACGCGTGCTGATGCTGTACGGCCTGGCGTTCATCGGGCTGGTCTCCCGACCGGCCGTGTACTCGTTTCACTTCCAGTATTCCGCGGTCATCCTGCCGTTCTTGTTTGCCGCCGTCCCCGACGCAACCAACCGCGTCACGGGATGGGCGGCCCGCAACAATGTTGTGAAGTCCGAGGCGCGCCTACGCCGAACCATGATGTTCGGGATGATCACCGCCACCGTGCTGCTGTCAGCGCGGTTCGGAGCGTTTGTGCCCAACAAGACCTTTCGCGGCGGTTGGAACCGACTCAATCGCGCGATCGGGGCCGAGGGGCTCGAGCACTACGAGGCCGTCCAGGCGATGGCGGAGCAGATTCCTCCGGACGCGGTCGTTTGTGCCAGCAGTGCCCTGGTGCCGCACGTATCGGGGCGCGCCGAGGTCTACCTGTTTCCCAAGCTCAAGTTCGCCGACTACGTCCTGCTCAACGTACCCGCGCTCGAGAAGAAGAAGCGGAACCGGTCCAAGATCCGCTCGATCCGACGCAAGTACGAGACCGTCGCCCAGCACGAGGGCGTTGAGCTATTTCGCCGAACCGCGCCCAAGCCAGGCGACCGAAAGCGGCGTAGCGAAGGCGAGGCCGAACACGTCGCCAACCCGGAGCTCGAGACGTCCCGTCGCCTGCGAGCCGCCGAGCAAGACGACTAGGCGGTCGGCTACTTCGGTGTGCGAATGTGCATCACGAAGGTGGGCGACAGATGGCCTATCTGCCCCGTGATCGTCTGCTTCGGACCAACGTACGGGAAGTAGCCATACAGGTCCGCGTCGGGCAGCAGCCGCCGCATGTCCGCCTCGTCGAAGAAGTGCAGATGATCATCGCGCTGGATCTTCTTGGGCGTCAGGCCAAAGACGGAGATTGCGCGAAACAACAGCGCGTAGCTGTTGGGCGTCGTCATGATGATGTCGCCGCCGGGTCGACTGATGCGCCGCATCTCATCGAGACTCGCGGCCGGATCCTTGAGGTGTTCGAGAACCTCTGAGCACCAGATGAGGTCGAATGAATCGTCGTCGAAGGGCAGCCCCTCATCGACGTTGACGACCTGGCAATCAACAAAGGCCTTCTCCACGTCGATGGAGGTGACGTCGTAGCCGCGGTCGCGGAGCCAGCGGGTTTGCTTGCCTTCGCGGCAACCAATGTCGAGCGCGGTGCGCCCCTGCCCCTCGGGCACGAGCCGGAGAGCTATCTGCTTGCCCTCGGTCGTCTCTGAGACCGTTTGCTGGCCCAGGTCGATGGGGACCTTCTTTGCCAGCCCGATCAAGAACTGGGAAATCGATTCCGTTGCCATGCGCGCGGGAGCTTACAGCGGACCTCGGACGGACGCGACCTCACCAGCGCAGGACGGACGCTGCCCACGTAAAACCCGTGCCGAAGGCGGTCAGGACCACCACCGATCCATCTTGGATCCGACCCGCCATGCGCGCCTCGTGCAGCGCAACCGGCACCGTGGCCGCGGACATGTTGCCGTACTTGTCCAGGACAACGAACATCTTGTCCTTGGGCACACCCGTTCGCTCGCGGGCGACCTCCATGATCCGGAGGTTGGCCTGGTGAGGGATCAGCAGGGCGACGTCTTCGGGCGTGACGTCCGCCTCCTTCATCGCACCGATCGCCGCCTCGCTCATGGCGACAACGGCGTGCTTGAAGACCGTATTGCCGTCCATTTGGACGGTGTGCGCTTTCGCGTCGACCGTCTCGTGGGTGGCCGGTCGCTGCGTCCCGCCTGCGGGCTGATAGAGGATAGGCGCGAGGTTGCCGTCTGCGCCCCAGTTGGACGCGAGCACCCCGGAGTCGCCGACCCCTGGGCCCACGATGGCCGCACCCGCACCGTCGCCGAACAGCACGCAAGTTCGACGGTCGCTCCAGTCGACCACGCGGCTCATCACCTCACCGCCAACAACCGCGACGCGTTTCGCGCTTCCCCCTGCGACGAGGGACGAAGCAATGTCGAGCGCGTAGAGGAAACCCGAACATCCCGCGCTCACATCGAAGGCGGGCATGCCTTTGATGCGAAGCTTCTTTTGAGTCCAACACGCGGTCGACGGGAACAGCGTGTCGGTGGTCGACGTACCTACGATCAAGGCATCGAGATCGCTGGGATCCATGCCCGCGTTCTGGCACGCGTTGGCGACGGCCTCGGCGCACAAATCGGATGTCGCCACATCGTCGGCCGCGATCCGACGCTCACGGATCCCCGTGCGCTCGCGGATCCACGCGTCCGACGTGTCGACCATCTCGGCGAGTTCGGCGTTTGTGAGCACCTTGGGCGGTAACCCCACCCCGGTCCCTAAAATCTTGATCGCCCGCAAAGCCGCTCCGGCTCGGATTTACCCAGTGGCGGCGCGCGGGTCAACTCTCCAATGTTCAGCCCGCACGACGGCCTGTTGGGTGGGATCCGCGACTTTTCTTACACGCGCGGGAACTTCGCCCCCTCGCCAGGCGTCGGAACAGGTGCCTTGTCTTCGCGCCGCCTGCTCGACAACCCGTTCCACGTCCTTGGCGTGCCCCCTACCGCGACCCGTGAGGCGATCGAGGAGGCCGGACACGGGCTCCTTGCGGGCCTGCAGAGCCCCTCGGATGGCTCGACGTCCCGCAACTACGAAACTCCGCTGGGGCCGCGAGAGCGCGATGCCCACACGGTCCGGCGGGCGCTCGCGCAACTCCGCGACCCCGACGAGCGGATCCACCACGAGATCTGGGCCCAGCTGAAGCCAGGCCGAGCGGTGAGTGGGGCCCTCCCCCTCGGCACAAGCGCGCCTTCGGGCTGGGCCGCCGGCCCCCGCGCGATGGGCTGGTGGCTGCGGTGACGGCAGCCGTGCTCCTGGTGCTGTGCGTTTTTGCCTGCATCGGCGTCGCCCTCTCCCCCCTGCCCAGCTCCGAGATCGTCAACCCCGACAGCAATCGCGCCCAGTCACTCAAGCGGGCCGAGGCCCGACTCGGGGCGACGGTCGGTGTGCTCGCGATGCTCTCGTTTGTGACCCTGTTCGCGTGGAGCCTCGGGTCAGCATGGCCCGTGTGGCCCCTTGTCGGGCTCGCAGGGGTGGCCGTCTTGGCGATCCACCCGTGGATTTTCATCAAGCGGGTGTGCATCCCGCTCGGCTTGACCCGCACCGCGTGGGTCATCTCGCGGCTCGGCGGCCATCCTTGGGTTCGCGACCCAGAGGGCGGCGCGGTGCTTGCGGGCTCACTCGCGGCCCTGCGCGCTCGTGTACGTGCCCCCGTCGAAGACATATGGCTGCGCGAACGACTCGACGCGATCCCCTTGCGGGGCGCGGGAGTCGTCGCCGCGGGGTTGCTGGCCGCCAACGCAGGCGACAGGGTTCGCGCGCGGCGCTTGTTGCTCAGCCTCGATCATCTCGACCCCGACTTGTGCCCGCCGCTGGCGCGCTCCATCGCGACCGACTGGCTCGTCGCCGACGCTGCCGTGCGCGGAGCCTGGAGTGAAGTTGTCGACCATGTCGACCTGCTTCCGGCTCCGTCACGCTCCTCTCGCTTCATCGCGCTGGCGGCCCGCCGCTTGTTGGGCGAAGCCATCGGCACCAGCGAGCTGGCCAAGAGCTGGCTGGGTGCGCCGCGTCGTCTGCAAACAGCAGGCCTGCTGCGCCGCGCCTTGGGCGCTCGCGTTCGAGCCACGGAGCCCACGGACACACTCGCCGTCTTGCAGGAGATCGACCTTGGGGCTCTCGCCGCCAACGACGGCGGAGAACCAGGCCGCACTGCGCTGTCTCTCCACCGTGAGACGGCCGCCAGCGACGTTGTCCCGTCCGCACAGATAAGCCGCCTGAGCGAGGCCTGGGAGCAGACGCTGGGTGACTTCCCGTTTCGCGGCCGTGTTCGCCGCCGCTCGCTCGAGATTGGGTGCACCTTGTCGCCCGAGCTCTTGCTCGCGGAGTTTCGGCGCGACGTCGCCGACGATCTCGCTGGCGTCATGCTCGACGGCGGCACCTCCACCGATGGGATGCCCACGCACGAGGCGCGTGTTCTGGGCCGCGCCGTCCTCACCGCCCGCACGCACTTGCTGCGGCGGCTCGAGCATTCGATGGAGCAAGCCAAGCGTCTGCAGAAGGTCGCCTCCACCGCACCTATCGATATCTGGTGGGCATGGCTCGAGATTGGGCGCTGCTACGCCGACTGCGTCGAGATCGGCGGGTTGCCGCTGCGCGTCGTCGCCTACACCCTCCTCGAGCCCGAGATGAGGCACCTGGCCGCATGGATGTGGAACGAGCAGCACGAGCGTGGGCTCGCCAACGCGGTATCGAGCTGGCTCATGCTCGAGGCCGAGCGGGTCGACGACCAAGCGAGCGCCGCCTACCACCGCCACAATGTCGCACTCGTAGTCTAGGAGGGCCGTTCTCGGCCGTTGTGGGAGTTCACCCGGAAAACGAGGGCTGAGCCGTGTCGAAGGGATGTGGCGATTGCCGTGCACCACCTGTCCGCACCCGAGCGGCGCATGCTGCTTGAGATGTTGGCGGGCGAGCGCTCGGGCGAACTCGCACTCTACGTCGGGCCCCTGTTCGACCGCGACATCACCGCCGACCGTCTGTGTGCATCCGAGATGGCGGTCCCGTATGGCGCCGACAACCTGCTGTTCACCCACTACGGGCGCCACGTCGCAGAGCGGCTCGCAGACCAGCTGGTGGAGCGGGTATTGGCCTCTGAGGCTTGCTAACGAGCGCGGCTACCACTCGCCCGTATTGGGCATCGACACCCACGGCTCTCGCGGAGGAAGTCGGTCGCCGCTTTGGAGCAGCTCAACCGACACCTGATCGGGCGAGCGGACAAACGCCATGTAGCCATCGCGTGGCGGCCGATTGATCGTCACCCCCGCGGCCTGCAGGCGCTCGCACGTCGCGTAGATATCGTCGACGCTGAATGCCAGGTGTCCGAAGTTGCGACCGACGGTGTACGGCTCTTGCTCGTCCCAGTTGTGGGTGAGCTCAACCTCGGGCTGACCGGGCGCGGTCGCCAAGAACACCAGCGTGAACCTGCCGCCTGGCACATCTTTGCGCCGTGTCTCCACCAGCCCAAGTTTGCCAACAAAGAAGTCGAGCGCAGCGTCGAGGTCGCGCACGCGGAGCATTGTGTGGAGAAAGTTCATGGCGGCCGCCCCGGACGGTACCATCGTCGGCGCTGAGCCCTCATGTCCGTTTCCCAACGCCGACTGTCTGCGATCAAACTCCTTGCGTTCGCGATCGACGGCACGCTCACCGATGGCACGACGTGGTGGGGCGGCGAGGAGGTGGGTTGGCTGCAGCGCTACAGTGCGCGCGACGGTGACGCGCTGCGACGGCTCGCGCGCCACATCCACGTGGTCCCGCTGTCGTGCAATCAAACCGCGTCGGCTCGGGAGTTCGCCGCACGGTTCGAGCTCGACGGACGTTGGATCGGGGTGAGCGACAAGCTTGCCGCACTGCGCGAGATCTGCAGACAGTACGTCGTCGACGAGACGAACGTCTGCTTTGTCGGCAACGGGTTCGAGGACGTCGGGGTGCTCAGAGCCGTGGGGGTCGGGTGCGCGGTTGCCAACGCTCACCCCGACGCACTTGCGGCGGCCGACACCGTTCTCGGCCCCGCGGGGGGCGACCACGTGATCGAAGCGATGGAGCCCTTGCTGCCGGGCGTCGCCGCTCCTTGAGCAGGCCGCCCTCGCGCCGACCGTCGACATGCGTGCATGGGCTTGTGGGGTACGCTCCGGTCATGACCTTGAACCGACGGCCTCGGCTCCCGCTGCTCGTTTTGTGTTTCGCAGTCGCCAGCTGCGGTGACGACACCGCTGGCGGATCGGACGGCAGCGCAACAACGTCCGACACTGGCCCCCAGGACACAGGCGGCACCGTCGCGGACTCCGACTCCGCTGGCGACACGCTCGACTCGACGCAGGGGCCAACCCTGGCCGACTCAGGGACAACGGCGGATGATGCGACATCGGGGTCGACGGGCTCGACGGGCTCGGAAGACACGGGCGACACCAGCGATAGCGGCGACACCGATGGCAGCGGAGACTCGGACGGCTCCGAATCCACGGGCAGTCCGGGCAACGTCGTGTACACCGCGATCGCGCTCCCGGGCGGTCTCGACCGAATCCGAATCCACAAGGCCGACTTGGACAACGACCGCTGCACCTGGGCCGTGCTCGTCTCGCCAGCGAAGTTCAGCCGGTTCCCGATCACAACGCCCGCCGGATGGGCCATCGAGTCCGCGTCGATCAACGACGTCGCGGCTGCGTGTGATGCCGATACACCCGGCATGTTTGGGGCCGAGGCGGCCACGATGGGCGTAGGTTCGGTAGCGTTTGGCCCGCTGGGCGTTTCGGGCATCTACCCGTGCACGGTCGATGTCGACGTCGATCTCACCTTCGCGGGTGTGCTGCCTGGGATCCCGCCCAACGACGTGATGGACGCGACCAACATCGCAGTCACCGGCTGCTGAGCGGCGCCGTTCCGCTAGTCCGAGCAGATGAATGCGCCCTGCTCGATGCAGTTGCATTCGTACCACTGCCCGTCGCCCTGCATCATCACGCAGTCGAACCAGTCCAGCTGGTGCGCGGGCTGACCGTCGGCCCATGCTGAAAAGCCGGGCTCCGTCTCGTCGGCCCAAACGTAGGTTTCTTCGACATCGCGATCGTTGAGACCGATAGCCCACCGACCGCCCACGATCTCGGTCGCGGCCTCCCACACCTCGGCCATCTGCTCGGCGTTGTCGAACTTTGCCAGTGTGTGGCCCTGCTCCTCGCAGAAGGCGCGAGCGTCCGTCCACCGGATCTTGTTGTGGCACAGGTAGAACGTCCGCCCCCCGCTCTCGACCGAGGGACACTCGCAAGAAGTCACGTCATCGGCGTACCCGGAGCAATCGTTGTCGATGCCGTCGCACAGCTCGTCTGCCCCCGGGTTGAGCGCAGGGTCATCATCGTCGCAATCTTCGAAGCACGGCCCGTAGCCATCGTTGTCGTCGTCGGGCTCGGCCCCGTTGACGAGGCACGCCAGCGGCGGCTCCAGATCTTCGACGCGACCGTTGATGTAGTTCAGGGATCTGTCGCGCCCAGACTCTACGGATTCGTTGGAGTAGGGCTTGCGCTCATCGGCTCGCATGGCCTCGTCGGTCAGTGCGATGACCGCCTCGACCTCTTCCTCGAGCCCCATCCCTCCCAGGGTGTTGAGCGCGACCTGAGACGTTTGGATGTAGTCGATCAGGCACTGTGTATCGTGCAGGCACTTGGCCGCCAGGTGGCCCTTTTGCTCGTAAGGGCCCACCCGCCGCACGAGCGCTTGGTCCAGGCTCCAGGGCTGATAGCTCCACTGATCCCGCGTGGGCTCGTGGTAGATGTAAAAATTGTGCCCGTTGAGGTGGCCGTCGAAATGCCCGACGATCGTCTCGCCGATGAGGAAGTTGAGGAACTTCGGCATGTCGATGACGGCCTCGGGCCCATAAAAGACGGAGTTGTCATCGCGCAGGACAAGCTCCGCCAGGGTCGCGAGATCAGCGCGCGTCTCGTCGTCGCCTTCGTCTTGGTCCCACAGCTCGATGTCCTTGTGCACATCGGAGCTCTGCTCTGACTCGTACAGGTTGCCGTTGGGGTCGTCGTACACCCGCTCCAAGAACTCGTCGTCGTAGGGCTCGAGCACGAGATACAGCCCGTACGGCTCGTCGTTGAACCAGACCTCGGTGAACCCCACGCGCGGGGCGGGAACGCCGAGTTCCCGGAAGATTCGGTACGAGATCCACTCGCGCAGCATCGACGAGTCGATGACCATGCTGTTGAGGGTCAGAGCCTCGAGCCCTAAGAACCGATTCCCGGGCTGGAACTTGTTGAACTTGATCTTCCACGATGGTTTTTCATCGAGGGGCTGGAACGAGTGGTTGCCCTTGAGGCGCACCCCCACCCCGCCGTAGACCACGCCTTCGTACTCGAAGTCGCCGGTCACCCATTCTTTGGGCTCGGCCAGCAGGCCCGCGCGAGCGTCTTCGTTGAGCCGAATATCAAAGCGTGAGACGCGGGCGAGCGAGAGCAGCTCATCGGAGTCACGGGCCGGGCCAGGGTCTGACGATGTGCCGCCATCGTCCGTCCCGCCGCTTTCGCCCGCACCCGCCGGGTCGCGACAGCCCGCAGCAAACACAAACCATGCGGCCAAGGGGACCGTCCGGCGCGCGATCCAACGCAGCCGCCTAGCGAACCATACCCACACGATGGTCACAGCATACGATCCGCGGCCGCTCGGTCAACCACGCGGCCCCGCGCGACCCCGCCGCGCCGAGCGCCGCTGGCAGGCGTTGCACAGCCCGACGACCCCTCAGAGACTCCCTCAGAGACTCCTTCAGGTGCCGATGCGCGCCTCGATGGCCGTCGTTGAGGCCACGTCGGGTGCCTCGGGCTTGGTCGTGTTGACGACCCTGGCCAGGGCAGCGTGCACAAGCTCGGCTATCGGGTCCGACTCGCTGGACACGCAATCGACAATGCGACCCGTCTGCACCACGCGAAAAGCTTGCGGGTCATCGTGGTTGAGCGGCGCTATCGCCTGCGCAAACTGCCGGGCATCCAGATCGCGATCCCAGATCGTGCGCCAGATGGCCACGCGCTCGCCCGAAGGGATCGCATACACACGGAGGCGGTCGCCGTCCCACCCCACGGCCGCAAGCTCGGCCTCTTTGGCGTCGACGCCACGCTCGCGCAGCAAGCGGTGGATCGTCAGCTCACCGAGCACATCATCGTGCACGAGCGTGCCCTTGCCCGCATCCCGTGGCCAGCGCGGCAGGCCAACGTGCGAGGGGAAATCGGTCCCCAGCTTCTCAGGGTGCATCAGCTGCTCGGTCGAGTCGGGGGGCTTGCGGACGACCTGGATCACGTTCTCCCAGCCGTGCTCGAGATACGCCGCCATCAGGACATCGACTCCCGCGGGGCACGGCGTCTCGATCTCGCCACCGATGTAGCTCGCCGCGGGTTGCTGCAGCGCAGCCGGATCAACGTCGCGGAGCGTGTTGCCGTCGGCGAGCAAGCCCACCGCGACTTCGACCAGCCGCGCTTGGCCTTCGAGCAAACACTGGCGGACCCGGATCGAATCGAGGAGCTGCCCTTGGTCCGCGAGCATCGTGACCAGCCCACCCGGAGCTTGGTCGTGCGAAGCGTAGACGAGATGGTGCGCCGTCCACGGCCGAACACCCGAAAGGTTGGCTTGCCATTGCTGGCGAAAGACAAGCGCCTGTCGTTCGGACGTGTAGTAGACGGGCTGAAGCGGCATGCGACTGCTCGCGATCGCATCGAGAAGGCCGTCGACCTGCCCGTATCGCGGCCGCGCCTCCAGGATGCGCCGCATGTGCCACATGACATCGAAGTGCGAGCCGCGCACAGCGATGTCGAGCGTCTTGGCGATGTCGACGCGCGCGGTGTCGTCGTTGGCCACCTCGACCTTGAGCGTCGCCGTGTTCACTGGGACCCCATAGTCGGCGATGATCGCTGCGACCTCGGCCACCTCGGCGTGCTCCAGACTTATCGGGCGGTCGGGAGTTTCGATGGGTTCAGGTGGGCAGCCCAGCCCAAACAAACTCAACGCCAATCCAACGGTTGCAGGGACTCGCTTGGACATCCGGATGCGCAGATAATGCCACAGGTGGGGTTTACGTGCCGTTTACAGCCCCGGAGGTTGTGCTGGCCCCCGTAGGGCGGCCATTGTGCCTCCTGAGGAACCACCGTGCGCACCAGCATCGCCCTTGGAGCCATCATCGCCCTTGCCGCCACCGCGGGGGCCGTCTACGCGCTGAGTTCTGAGTCTTCGGCAGACGAGCCCGACGCCGTGGGTGCCGCGAGCACGCGTACCGAGGCTGGAGCCGATCGCCCGCGGCGCTCCGGCCGGCGCGGCGGACCGCGAACGCGCGACGCACAGGCCGAAGACACAGGGCAGCCCAAGTCGCTGGAGGCCCGCGTCGCCAAGCTCGAGCGAGAAATGGCCACGCTCCGTCGACAACTCGCCGTGTCGCGAGGCATGGCATCGTCGGCGTCGGCGCGCGACGACGGTACGACGCCCGTCGACAGCCCCGAGTTTGATTCGTCGGTACGCGACATCGTCACCGACGAGCGGCAACGCGAGCGCACCGCGCGATGGGAGCGACGGTCCGAGCGCGCGATGCAGGAACTCGCCAAGGCCGGTGGCCTCAGCGACGACCAGCAGACCGCCGTCGCCGCCCTTTGGGACACCGAGCGTGAGCAGATCACCCCGCTGTTTGTGGCCGCGCGCAGCGGAGAGCGCGACATGAGCGAAGTCAGGGACGAAGTGGAGGGCATCATCGCCGAGACCGACGCGGAGGCTGCGAAGGTCTTGAGCGAAGCGCAACTCGAGGCCTACGGTGAGGCACGCCCACGAGGGCCGCGAGGCCGCGGCCGGCAGTAGCTCTAGGTCACCAGAAAGTAGATCGCGACGCCGATGAGCGACCCGGCGATCACGAGCGAGAGCTCGTACCAATGCTCGGTCGCGGGGATCGGACCGATGTTGCTGCGCGCCGCGGCAGGCCCCTCCACCGTCATCCATTCGACGGACTGGAGTTCTTGGGAGAACTCAGCGCACGCTTCCCGATCGAACCCGTCGTCCACGCGGCCGGCGGTTCGTGAAGTCGAAGCATCCATACTGTGATTCAACGCAAGCGGGATGCCACTCCTTACAGACACCGGATTCCGCCGAGTTGCTCGCAAGATGTTGCAAACCACCGCACCGTCGCGTGCCAGCACTGTCACGGGGGTGGCAACAGTTTCCACCGGCGTGCCACGCGAGTGTCTCTCAAACCCAACAGCCCGACAGCAGGGAGGTTTCCCTACATCGGTGGCCCTGACCTAGCGCGGTTTTGGCGGCCGCAGGACCGGCCCCTCGAGCCGCTCCTTGAGCAAATTGCGATCGCGTCGCCGCAGCCTGTCGACCACCGTCCGCCCCGCCAGCAACGCGAGCTCGCCAATCTCGCTGGCAACCGCGGGACCGCGCCCGTAGTTCTTGGTCATGTAGTAGTAGCGGCTCGCGAAGAAGAACTCGGCGATGCAGCCTTCGCTCAGCTTGCGACCCGTGTCTTTGGCCGACGCACCGCCTTCGTGCTCGATGACCGCCTCACCGACCGCCCAGATCTCGTGCCCCTGCGCCACGATCTTGCGGCAGAGGTCCGTCTCCTCGAAGTACAAGAAGAACCGCGAGTCCATCATCCCGACGTCGCGATAGACCGCGGTGGGAAGGAGCATGCACGCGCCACACACCCACTCGGTGCGGAAGGCGGGTGCGTTGGGTTCGATCTCTCGCCGCAAGGGGAAGGCCCCGAGCCCCAGCCCGGCGGCTGCCTTGAGAACCCCGGATGGGGTGAGCAACATGCCCGCCGCCTGAAGTCCGCCCCCCGGATAGATCATCGCCGGCCCCGCGAGGCCGCAGCGCGGGTGCGACTCCATGAACTTCAGCATCACCGACAGTGCCTCCGGATCCATCACGGTGTCCGGATTGAGGAACATGACGTACTTCGTCTCGACCTTGGCAAACCCAGCGTTGCAGCCGGAGGCGAAGCCGATGTTCCCGCCGTTCTGGGTGAACGTGACCCACGGGTACTGCTCGCGGACAAACGCTTCGGTTCCGTCGGCGCTGGCGTTGTCTGCAACGACGACAACAACCTCGCCGCTATCGTGGGCGGGCTTGATGGCGTCCAGCAACGGCCCGATCGTCTTGCGGGCGTTGTAGGTCACCGAAACGATAGTGGTGCTCGGCTGTGCCATCGGCGGGACGGAGGCTAGCAGGTTGTCGCGAAGCTCGCCTCAGCGACGCCCGCCTCGCCCGCCGGGAAGCGTACGCAGCACGAAGCGGGCGATGCCCACCATGCCCGCGAACTTCGCCCCGAGCATCGCCGAGGCATAAAGCCTGGCGTCGGCCGTCGGCTCCCCTTGCGCCTCGCGGCTCGCCACGATCTTCCGCCAAAGTCTCCGGTAGGCCAGCCCGGCCACGGGGAAGCTCGCGCCCAACGAGGGCAGGCTGCCGATGACGGCGGCGGTCGGCACGACCCCACCCCACAACGCCAGCGACAGGACCTCATGCAGATGGGGCTTGTCGCGGTAGATCCAAAGGCCCTGCGCCCAGCTGTGTCCCATTCGAGACATGCGGGTCCACCACTCGCCAAACCGCGCCATGTCGATGTCGTGGTTCGCCATGTCCTCGACCAAGCGCATGGCCTTCCATCCTGCTGCGATCGCGCGCCGACAGAACTCGCGCTCTTCCGCGGCTGGGATGTCGGAGTTCTGGCCGCCCGTGTCCTCCCAGACTCGGCGGCGGACCATCATGATCCCGCCCAAGTCTTCGATCTCGCCGGCCGGCTGTGCCCACTCCATATCCGCCAGCCGATGATAGTTGTTGCGTTCGCGGTTCCGCTCCCGCAGGCGTCCGCACAAGATCCCAACCTGCGGCCGCTCGACGAACGTGTCGCGTGCGACCGAGAGCCAATCGGCGGCGAGGTCGCAGTCACCGTCGAGGAACTGAATGAACTCGACGTCCGGGAGCACCTCGAGCAATCGCTCCATGCCCTCGTTGCGACCGCGGGCGGGCGTCATCGGCGTGCGGGGGTCGACCTCGACCACCTCCACGTTCGGATAGGCCTGTCGGACGCGAGCGACACTTCCGTCGGTGGAAGCGCTGTCGGCGTAGACGACCGCATCGGCGATCTCGCTCACTGAGCCCAGGGCCCGCAGCAACGTCTCCCCTTCGTTGCGACCGATCACCACGACCCCGATGGGTCCCTTGTCTGGACCGCCGCCCCCGCTCTGTCGGGACGCGGCCTCGTGCGTCGGCACAGCTTTTGTCATCGCGTCGTCGGCTCCAGGGCCGATGATGCCCTTGGCCGCTCGCCGCACGCCAGCGATACCTGAAAGTACGCTCTACGGCCTTTACGGAACGCCGCGGGCGCATCTATCCTGCCCGCCCTCGTTGCGCCGAGTTTGAAGAGCGCCCAAAGCGACAAGGCAGAACAAGACGATGTCGAACGATCAAGACCAGGCGGGAAAAGGCAGTCGCGTTGGACTCGTGGGAGCCGGCTTCATCGCCGAGTACCACCTCAAGGCTATTCGGGCGCTGGGCGGCGAGGTCGTTGCCGTCTGCGACCTCTCGGCAACCCGTGCGGAGAACTTCGCCAAGGCCAACGAGATCGAGGGCTTCTACACCGACATCAAGACGATGGTGAAGGACGCGCGCGTCGATGCGGTCCACGTGCTCACGCCTCCCAACGCGCACCTGCAGCCTGGCGTCGACGTCCTCGAAGCGGGCGCCGACCTGCTCGTCGAAAAGCCGATGTGTCACACGGTCGAGCAATGCCGCGCGCTCGAGGAGGCCGCCAAGGCATCGGGTCGCGCACTCGGCGTGAGTCACAACTTCCTGTTCACCGAGCCCTACGAGAGTTTTGTTGGCGACCTGCACGCCAACAAATTCGGTGAGCTCGATCTGGTCGAGATCGTCTGGAACAAGGAGCTCGGTCAGCTCAAAGGCGGCCCCTTTGGCGCGTGGATGCTTGCCGACCCGCGGAACATCTTGTTCGAGGTTGCGCCGCACTGCTTTGCCCACGCGGTCCACCTCGTCGGCGAGCCCGATTCGATCGAGGTCCATCCGACCGACCTGGTCGAACTGCCGCGCGGCAACCACTTCTATCGGCGCTGGGACATTCTCGCCTACAAGGGCTCAACCACCGTCCGCATCCGCCTGTCGTTTGTGCCCGGCTATCCCGAGCACTACATCCACGTGCGCGGCCTCAACGGCACGGCGCACATCGATTTCGAGAACAACACGTACACGCACCAGCAGCACACGCCGCACCTGCTCGACATCGACCGTTTCGCCAACGTCAGCGCGAGCGCCCGCGACTCGATGGTGCAGGCCACGGGGACCCTGGCGAACTTCGTGCTGGCCAAGGCGGGGATCCACAAGGTGGGTGGCCCGTTCGACGTCAGCATCGCGCGAACGGTGGCCTCCTTCTACGCGACGCGTGGGCGTGGGGTCGACGAGCGTCTCTCCGGGGCCGTGGGTCGGCAGTCCGTCGCGTTTGCCGAGCGCGTGGCCGAGAAGGTCCCGCTGCCCGAGAAGAAGCCGGTCGAAAGGGCTGCCGCCAAGAAGCCCACGAAGCCCGCGACCGTTTTGGTCATCGGCGGGACGGGTTTCATCGGCAAGGGCTTGGTTCGCAAGCTCGTCGAGGCCGGCAAGGGCGTGCGGGTCATGTCCCGCAACCCGAGCAACCTCCCCGCTGCGCTGAGCTCGCTCGGCGTTGAGGCCGTGCGCGGCGACTTCACCGACGAGGACTCCGTTCGCGAGGCGCTCGACGGGATCACCCACGTCTTTCACCTCGCGCGCGGCTTTGGCAACACGTGGCCCGAGTACCTCGAAGGCGATGTCGAACCGACGCTGGAGCTTGCTCGGGCCTGCCAAAAAGCTGGGGTCGAGCGATTCATCTACGCGTCCTCGATTGCGATCTACGACGCGGGCAAGCCCAGCGAAGCGATCACGGAGCAGACGGGCACCGTCGACTCCATGCTCCGGGCCAATCCCTACGCACGCTCCAAGGCCGAGAACGAGATCAACCTGCTGAAGATGCACGCCGACTCGGGCTTCCCCGTGGTGATCGTGCGTCCCGGCATCGTGTTGGGCACGGGCGGCGACCCCCTGCACTGGGGCATCGCCGCGTGGCCCCACGAGACGGTCTGCCGCTTGTACGGCGACGGCAACAACCCGCTGCCGATCGTGTTGGTCGACGACTGCGCCGACGGCATGGTCGCCACACTGGACGCGCCCGGGATCGACGGCGAGACGTTCAATCTGTGCGGGCCTGGGCTCGTCACCGCGAACGACTACATCGACGAGATCGAGCGACGGGCCGGCGTCCGACTCACGCGCGTCGCGACGGCGTCGCAGCGTGACTACGCCGAGGCGATGGTCAAGTGGGCCGTCAAGGCGATGGGTGGCGACAAGACTGCCCTGCGCCCCAGCTACGCCGACTGGCGCGGCCGAACGTTTGCCTCCCCGTTTGATTGCAGCAAGGCCTCGCAGCAGCTGGACTGGCATCCAAGCGAAGACCGCAACGCGGTCATCGCCGTGGGCATCCACCAGCCTGTTGATGAATTCTTCCGGTAGCACCGCATATGGCCGACCCGACCACAAGCTTCATGCGCACCCTGTGCATGGGGCGCATCGACGAAGACCTCATCTTCCCGTTCCCGCAGATGGCGGCCGAAGAGCGCGAAATGCTCGGGTCCGTCATCGACTCGGTCGACGCCTTGCTCGCACCGCATGGCGACGACTTTCGTACGTGGGACGAAGCGGGAGAGATGCCCCCTGAGTTCATCGAGGAGCTCAAAGAGTTCGGGTTGTTCGGACTGTGCATCCCAGAGGAACAAGGCGGGATGGGCATGGGCGCCGCGGCGTACTCGCGGACCCTGCAGCAGGTGGCGTGGCATGACGCATCGGTCGCCGTCACGATCGGCGCGCACAGCTCGATCGGGATGCGGGGTCTGCTGCTGTTCGGCACGGACGAACAAAAGGAGCGCTACCTGCCACAACTCGCCAGTGGCGAGCTGCTGGCGGCGTTCTGCCTGACCGAAGCGGGCGCGGGATCCGACGCGGCCTCCGTCAGCACCACCGCGGTCAAAGACGGCGATGACTGGATCCTCAACGGCTCGAAGATCTGGATCACCAACGGGGGCATCGCCAACTTCTTTACGGTCTTCGCCCGCACCACGGGGCCCGACGAGCGCGCCAAGCTGCAGGCGTTCATCGTGACGCGCGACATGGAAGGCGTCACCAGCGGGCCCCACGAAGACAAGATGGGGTTGCGCGCGTCGTCGACGACAAGCGTCTACCTCGACAACGTGCGGGTCTCCCCCAGCCACGTCCTGGGCCCTGCCAACGGCGGGTTCAAGGTCGCGATGTCGATCCTCAACAACGGCAGGACGGGCTTGGGCGGCGGCAGCATCGGCATGATGAAGCGGCTGATCAAGCTGTCGTCGGAGCACGCGGCCGAGCGCAAGCAGTTTGGCGAGCCGATCATCGAGTTCGGACTCATCAAAGACAAGATCGGCCAAATGGTCGTGGACTGCTACGTCGCCGAGTCCATGGTCACCATGGTGGCGGGGCTCATCGACGGCGGGGCCGAGGACTACGCTATCGAAGCGGCGATCTCCAAGGTGTTTGCCAGCGAGGCGACCGCCCGCACGGCCGACGAGGCGCTGCAGACGGCCGGGGGTAGCGGGTTCATGCGCGAGTACCCGTATGAGCGCTTTGTTCGGGACTGCCGAATCAACCGCATCTTCGAGGGGACCAACGAAGTCCTTCGCTTGTTCATCGCATTGACCGCGCTCAAGGATGTCGGCGACGGGCTCCGCGAGCTCCAGACTTCGTTCAAGGGCGTCTTCGACCACCCGATCAAGGGGTTCGGGGTCATGCGCGAGTACGCCATGCGCCGCGCCCGGCTCGCGGTTGGGTTTGGCCAGACCCGCATCACGAAGCTCCACCCCGACCTGCAGGAGGCCGGCGTCGTGCTGCAGCGGACGGCCCGGCAGCTCGCGCAAGCCGCCGACCGAATCCTCCGCAAACACGGCAAGAAGATCATCGGCAAGCAGTTCGCGCTACGGCGGCTCTCCGACACGATGATCGACTTGTTCGGGCTCGCATGTGTGCTGAGTCGGGTCGATGCGACCACTCGTGCCAAGGGGCTCGAAGGGTCCGTTCGTGAGCGCGAGATCCTCCAGACCTTCTCCGTACGGGTCGAGCGGCGCACACAAGAGCGCCTCGCACGGATCGACGACAACGAGGACGAGCCGATCAAGTCCCTCGCCGTCGCGACCGTCGAAGCCGGCCACTACGACTGGGACACGATCTAGAGCGGTTATGGCGGTGTAAGGCGCCGCACAGAGGCGTCGTTCGGGGGGTATGTCGCTGCTGTCACGCGCTCGCCTCCCGATCGCCAAGCCTTGCCCCGAGAACTTCGACGGCATGGAGAAATCAGGCGCGCGCGCGTTCTGCGAGCGCTGCGACAAATCCGTGCACGACCTCTCGGAGATGACCCGAGCGGAGGCTGGCGGGTTCCTCGCGCGGAACCACGGTAAGCGGGTTTGTGTGCGCTATCGAGCGGGCCGTGACGGCACGATTCGATTCCGGCAGCCGCCGCCGCTCGCCAAGGCGAGTGGGCTCCTCGCGCTGGCCGGGCTCATGAGCGCCTGTGCTGGGCACAGCGACATGTCGCTCCAGATCCCCGACGGAGAGAGCTGCGCGGATATGTCTGGCTACGTCATCCCCTGCGAAGACGCGCTCGCATACGCACCTCCTCCGCCCGACCCCGACCCGGTTTCCGACCCCGACCCGGGCTCGGACCCGCAGCCGTCTGTCACCCCCCCTGACCCACCCGACTTCGATCCCGAGGTCGATCTACCCGAGAACCTAGACCCTACGGTCGGCGAGCCGACCTTCCCCGATCCGGCAACCTACGCGGGCATCGACGAGTCCGAGATGCTGATGGGAGAGCCCGCAACCGACTTCACAGACCGCGAGCTTCGCCAGATGGGGCACGCCGCGGACCGCGAAGAGAAACGCATGACGGCTCGCCAGCGTCGCATTCGTCGTCGGCAGGCACGACGCTAGAGCGGCGATCAGTACCGGACTTGGTCATGGCACGATGGCCCCAGCTCATGCGTATCGCCCAGCATGCTCACCCAGTCCTGTTGTGCTGCCTCGTCTCCGCGGTGGGCTGCCCCGGCCCCGAGAGCCCGAGCACAACCACGCCTGCCCCACAGCAAGGCAGCACCAAACCCGCCCCACGCACGCGCGACGGCGGCACGGCCGAGCCCCGAGCGATGGCCGGGGTCACCGAGGCACACAACGCGGTGCGCCGTACGGTGGGAATTCCACCCGTGTCCTGGTCGCCCAAGCTCGCCTCCGTCGCACAGAAGTGGGCCGACCGACTCGGCGCGCGCGGTTGCGACTTGGAGCACAGTCGCTCGCCCTACGGTGAGAACCTCTTTTACATGTCGCAGCCTGCCGACCCGCAAACCGTCGTCGACTCTTGGGCCTCCGAACGCAGCGACTACCGCCACAAGACGAACCGCTGCTCGGGCGTGTGCGGGCACTACACCCAGGTGGTTTGGCGCGAAACCGAGTCGATCGGGTGCGGCGTCGCGCGTTGCGGCAACGGCGAGGTCTGGGTCTGCAACTACGATCCGCCCGGCAACATGAATGGTCGGCGCCCGTACTGAGGCGGAGACTCGGACGCGGCAACGGAGATCCACAACCTGCCCGGCCGATTGAGGCACCGCACAAACACCGCATGCGCGGTGGACACCCAAAGCCGGCGCCCTGAAACCGCAAAAAGGGGCGTTGCGCGGGAACGCGAGCCCGAGAACGCGCAATATTGCGGGTTTCTAATCGCGGACAGACCAAGTAGATCTCTCGCTTCGGCCGGCACCATCGCCCCGTACCGCTTCGCGGCGGACGGGGCTTGCGCGGTGTATGGCAGCAGACATCAATTGGGTTTCCCAACCCCTGGGTGAGAGCCCAGACGGCGACCTCGCGGCCAAGCTCGGCTGCCCCGTCGAAGATGTTGCGCGAGCGCGGGCCGCGATGGGGATTCCCAGCTATGCCGGCACCGCGAGCTACCGCGTCACGATGCCGTGGGACGAGGCCTTCGATCTCATGCTCGATCACGGCAACCCCAAGGCGAACATTCAATCGCGGGGTGGCTCGGGCGACGCGTGGGTCGAGGTCCCCTTTACCGTGGCCAAGGCCAACCTCGATCCGCACCAGGCCGCGCAGCTACTGGTCGAGCACTGGGGTGTGGATTGGTGGTGGGACGGCGAAAGCGACAAGGCGGTCGCGTGGGCCCAAGTGGTTCAAGGCACGCGCGTCGACGCACTGGGCGTTGGGAGTCGCGTCTAAGCCGGGCAACCGACCGATGGCTCGAGCCAAGAAACCCCGGGCGCCGCGACCGCATGTGCACCGCTCGACCCCGATCGAGGCGCCTGCCGACCGCCCGCTTCGCATCGTCGTCATCGCGGACACCCACAGCAACCCGCACGCCGACAGCCTCGAGCTCGTTGCGGCGCAGGAACCCGACGCCATCCTGCACGCCGGAGACATCGGCAACCTCGAGGTCCTCGACCCCTTTGAGGCGGTTGCCCCCGTGCACGTCGTCCGCGGCAATATCGATGGCCGCGCCGACGGCCTCGCCGATTCGATCGATTTGCCGATCCACCAGGACGGCGACGTCCTCGTCACGTTCTTGATGATGCACATCGCCGTGTACGGGCCCAAGCTACGCCGTGATGCGATCGCGCTGGCCCATGAGCACGGCGCGTCGTTTGTGGTCTGCGGGCACTCCCACGTGCCGTTCATCGGGCTCGATCGCGGCCTGGAGATGTTCAACCCCGGCTCGATCGGGCCGCGCCGCTTTCAGCTCCCGATCACGTTTGGCGTGCTCGAGGTGTCGCCCGGGTCCATCCGCGCCCGACACGTGAGTTGCGAGACCGGCCGCGACTGGAGCCCCTAGCGAGTTTGGCAGCTAGCGCATCCCGGGCGCTTCGTACTGCGCGCGCTCGACATACTCGCTGTACCCGCCGTCATAGACCCGAGCACCATCCGCACCAAGCTCCAACACGCGGTTGGACGTCTTGGCCAAGAACTGGCGGTCGTGAGACACAAAAAGCATCGTCCCCGTGTACGACGACAGCGCACGGATCAGCATGTCTTTGGTGTCGAGGTCGAGATGGTTGGTCGGTTCGTCCAACACCAAGAAGTTGGGCGGGTCGTACAGCAGCTTGGCCAGCACAAGCCGGACCTTCTCGCCGCCCGACAAGACTCGACAGTACTTGTCGACGTCATCCCCCGAGAACCCAAATGCACCGAGCAGGCTGCGCAGCGAGCCCTGGGAGGCGCGTGGGAATGCCTCCTCGATCTGCGCGAGGACGGTGAGATCTGGGTCCAGCACCTCCATCGCGTGCTGGGCGAAGTAGCCCATCTTCACACTGGGCCCGATCTTCACGATGCCGCTGTCAGCGGTGCTCCCGCCCGCGATGAGCTTGAGCAGCGTCGATTTCCCGGCACCGTTGATCCCCATCACGCACCAGCGCTCAAGCCGACGCACGGTGAAGTCGAGCCCCGCGTGCACCACGTGGTCGCCATACGCCTTGGTCACGCCCTCGAGCACGGCGACGTCCGTGCCTGAGCGCGGCGGGTCACGGAACTCAAAATCGATGACCTTGCGCTGTCGCGGTGGCTGCACTTTGTCGATCTTGTCGAGCTTTTTGACCCGCGATTGGACTTGCGCCGCATGGCTCGCGCGGGCGGCAAAGCGGGCGATGAAGGCCTTTTCCTTGGCCAGCATCGCTTGCTGGCGGGCGTAGTGCGCCTCGTGTTGGGCGGCCATCATGTCGCGTTGGCGCTCGTAAAAATCGTAGTTGCCCGCAAACGTCGTGAGGTCACCGCCATCGATCTCGACGACCTTGGTGACGAGACGGTTCATGAGCTCGCGATCGTGAGAGGTCATCATGATCGCGCCGCGGTACCCCTTGAGAAAACGCTCCAGCCATAGGATCGACTCGATGTCGAGATGGTTGGTGGGCTCGTCCAACAGCAACACGTCGGGGCGAAGCAACAGGATCTGCGCCAGCGCCACCCGCATCTTCCATCCGCCGGAGAGCGCGCCGACATCGCCCTCCACAACTTCTGGGGAGAACCCTAGGCCCGCCAAAATCTCCTGCGCCCGCGGCTCGAGCTCGAACCCGCCGAGTTCGTCGAAGCGCGGCTGCACCTCACCGTAACGCGCGACCAGGGTGTCCAGCTCGTCGAGCCGCGCAGGGTCGGCCATCGCTTCTTCGAGCCCGCGAAGCTCCTCGGCCAGCGCGCTGACCTCTCCTGCGCCCGCGACCACCTCGGCCAACACCGTGCGCCCCGCCATCTCGCCGACGTCCTGATCGAAGTAGCCGATCGTGAGCCCGCGATCGACGGCGACCGTGCCGTCGTCGGGCTGGTCCTGCCCTACGATCAGTCGGAAGATCGTGGACTTGCCCGCGCCGTTGGGACCCACAAGGCCTATCTTCTCGCCCGCGAAGATCCCCATCGAGGCCCCCGTGTAGATGATCTGCGAGCCATGGCGCAGCGCGATGTTGTCCAGCGTGATCACGAGACGCGGATGCTACGGGGCGGGTCGCAGTGCGTCTACCGAACGCGACTCGCCAGCACGCCCAGCGCGGCGGCAAACGTGTTGGAGGCCACGATTCCCACGCCCACCCGAAAGAAGAGCCGCCGGATCGCGGGGAGTTCTTCCTCGGTCGCAAACGCTCGCCGCGGCCACAGGCCCACGGTCACCCACGCAAAGAGCCCCAACGTAATACAAGCGCACGCGAGCTTGGCGAGCATGAGCGCGGCCCACGGTTCGGACGCATGGGCCAAGGCGCCGCGCCAACGCCAGATCCCCGTGCCCACCACCGACAGCGCCCCCGCCAAGACCGGCCAGCGGAGCCCATGCACGATCGAGAAGACGAAGTCTTCGTGCTCTCCTTCCTTTTGAAACCACGCGCGTGCTCGCGGCGTGAGCACAAAAAGATTGAACGCGACTGCACCGATCCAGACGCCGCCGCCGAGCCCGTGCACTGCGGCGACAAAGGCAGGGCCCGAAGCGTCCCACAGCGCGTGCATCACAGGGGGATTCACCATCGTGCCCCGCCACGTTACGGCAATTGTGCACGCGCCAGGTCATCCACGCACACAGGCCAGGGATTGCCCGGCAGTTCCTGGCAGTCGCAGTGCTCGGTCTCGTCGCTGCACGGCCGAATACAGAGCGAAACTCCAGACGGTGCGGTCATGCAGTTCGAGCCTGCCGAGCAGTCGCGGCCGTCGGCGCACGTGCCTCCGGGAACACTGGCCCCGTCCATCCCGCACGCCCATGCAGGCTCTGCATCCGGCTTGGTCGCCAGCGGTCGGCAGCTCATTTGCTCGGGGCAGTCGGCGAGCACGGGATCACACGGGCACCCACCCGCGCTGCACGGATGCCAGCCGCGCCGCAGCGCCAACATGCGTCGCATGAGCAAGGCCTGCTGCTTGGAGAACACACTCCGACAGGCGGTGTAGTAGCCCATGAGATTCCGACCATCGGGGACCTCTCCGGACTCACACATGATGGTGCACGCCTCCCCAACCGAGCAGGTCGAGGGGCCCGGGTCAGGTGGCGTGTCGCAGATTCCATCGGCCTCGAGCTCGCAGATGGGGTCGCAGGCCTCGCCACCCTCAGGGTCGCCGTCGGCTTCGGTCGCGGCGAGGTTGTGAAGCGCATTGAGGTGGTCGCCGTGTGTGTGGCACAGCCCCAAAAAGTGCCCGACCTCGTGGGCGACGGTGGTCTTCCAGCGACGCTTGGCGATCGCGATCAGCCCGATCAGCGGTTGCCATACCGGGTCGATCCGCGAGCCGCCACAGTTGCCGTTGGGCACAGTCGACACGCCTGGCCGCGGAATGCCCTCGATAGACACGGTGTCGGCGAAGAGGATCGGCACATAGAACGCCTCTCGCGTCGGGTACACCATGGTGTCCACCAAGCGATCGAACTCCACCTCGTCGGTGTCCAGCAGATCGGGGTTGGCGACCCAGACGGTGTCGGCCAACACAAACTCCAAGCCGTAGCCGTCCTCGCGCTCGAACGCGGCGTTGACCTTCGCGACCTCGGTCGCGAGGTCTTCCTCGGTGTAGCTGCTGTTCCCGCGCGCGTCTGTAATCACAAAGGCCACGATGTCGACGGGGTCACAGCCATCCTCGTCGATGTGGCCGTCGCCGTCGTTGTCGCGACCGTCGCAGACCTCCTCGCCCGCAATACCCTCGACGCAGCCGCACGGGCCGCATCCATCCTCTGCGTAGCTTGCGGGGACGCGCCCCACGCAACGCGAGATCGGCCCGGTGGAGACACAGCTGGCGTTGAGCCCCGCACAGTTCATTTTCCGGAGTCGGCCCTCGTGACACGTCACCAAGGTGTCCAGCTCGCAGCGCGTGGCACCCGGTGGCCACGCGCAATCGTCTGCGGTGACGTCGCGGCACAGCGGCCCCTCCTCGGTCATGACGCACCGTCGCCCGTCGGCACTGCAGTCGACGCTCATTGGGCGCCCCGCCGCACAAACTTCCGCGACGTTGGCCTCGCACCGACCGATCGGCGGCAGCCCCCCGCAGTCGTCCAGCGGCGGTGCCTCGCACGCCCCGTCCACGCAAAGGCCCAGCCCGCACTCAGCCTGCATCTCGTAGGGCTGTCCGCAGCTGTCGACCCACCACGCGTCGCCTCGAATACAGACGCTCGCAGACTCTGGCTGACACCCCGGCGAAAGCTCCGCCCTCTTGCGCGGACGCCACTGGGGCTCGCGCTTAACCTCGGCATCGTTGGCAGCGGGCGCGGGCTGTGAGCCCGCACGGCGCGCCGACCTGGGGGCCAGGATCCACATCGCCAGCGCCCCAGCGACCGCAAGCACCAGCGCGACGCGCCACGCGAGCGCCTTGGGTGCCGACTGCACTGGCCCCACTTTGACACGCGGGTGGATGCCGAGCCGTGAACCCTTGATCGGACGGGGCCAACAGGCCTTTTGCGAAAAACCGGCGGCGGGGAAGATCGTTTGACGTTGCGCGGCCACTACCGAGATGGGCGAGCAGGGCCGCACCGATCAGTAGGAAGCTGAAGGGTTGTAGGTGGGTGCTTAGAGCGGTTCGAGTGGGAGGCGGTGCGGCTCTCCTCGCCCGGATAGTGGACGGCTCGGCCGCTCGATCCACGCCTACGTCCACACACATCGGGTCGTAGGAGATCTCGTTTTTCGCGAGTTTCTGGGCTCCGATCCCAAACGCGTTCACGGTGGCTCGGCAATGGTCCAGGCCAATGTCCAGCCAGCTCCCAACTTCTCGGTGGCCCCCCCAACGGTCGACCGCAACCGCGTGACCCGTGCGTTCGAAAGCGACGCAGAGGCAGCGGTAACTCATGTATTGCAGAGCACATCGTTGCTTCTGCACAGCAAGCAGTACCGTGTGCAAAGCACGCTGGGCGAAGGCGGGATGGGCACGGTGTACCGAGCCTACGATCCGCACTTGGAGCGAGATGTCGCGCTCAAGGTGATGAAGCAAGGCTTGCCGGGCGAGGCCCGTCAGCGGTTTCGTCAGGAGGCGATGATCGGCGCCCGACTCTCGCACCCCAACCTGACGCGGATCTACGACCTCGGTTTTTCGCCCAACCGCGGCATCGATTGGTTCGCGATGGAGCACCTGCAGGGGCGGGACCTCGAGCTCCTCATCACGCGCGCCAACCAACGCAAGATGCGTTTCTCCCTGCGCTTTGCCGTGGACGTGTTCGACGGCGTCCTCGACGCCCTCCACCATGCGCATCGCGAGGGCCTCGTCCATCGCGACGTGAAGCCCAGCAACATCTTTGTGGGCCGCGAGCGCCACCGCGATCGCGTGTGGTCCAAGCTGTTGGACTTCGGTGTCGCCATCGACATCCGCCGTGAAGACGCTCCGCCGATCGACATTTGCGGCGACCCTCGCTACATCGCACCCGAGCAAGCGTTGGGCTCCGACGACCTGGACGCTCGGACCGATGTGTACGCAGCGGGCATGAGCTTGTTCGAGGCGCTCACGGGCCGGCATCCGTTCGAGGACCTTGCTGGCGCATCCACCGAGGCGCTGCTCGAGGCGCAATGCGTCCGCGAGATCCCCAAAGTCGGAACGTGGCTGCCGAACCTGTCGCCAGGTCTTCGCTGCGGCCTGGATGTGATCGTCTCCAAAGCATGCGCCAAGGACCCGGTCGATAGGTTCGAATCCGCGGCCGACATGCGCACCGCACTGCTCGATGCCGTCCGACCGTCCACGTTTCGCAAGGCGTGAAATGGGCGGATTCGCAGCCCGGCGCCCCCTGCGAGATACCTCAGATAACGCGCGTCACCGCGGCGGACTCCGGCCAAGTCCTCGAATTCGTGAGAATCCGCGCGCGCAAACCCGGTTCTGCGGAGTCGGTTGACCCGCACGAAACGACGGGCCAGGTTTCCCCCAAGAGGGCACGCGTATGGAATTGCATTGGATTCACGAGTCTCCGCCGAGCTGGGATGCCGAAAAGCAGCGCATCGTGGGCGGAGCGGGCCCCGACATCTTTGAGCGTTCGCTCATTGAGACTGCACACGGATCGCTCCTGCCCGGCGACTGGTGGCGCGTCATGGCGGGCGACGTGGTTGTGGGGTTCGGCTGGATGGACGTGACTTGGGGCGATGCCGAAATGGGCCTCGCCGTCGCGCCCACGGCCCAAAGGCACGGCGTGGGTGGCTTCATCCTCGATAGCCTTGCGGCGGAGGCGTCCGCGCGAGGCCTGCACTATCTGTACAACGTCGTGCGCGATACGCACCCTAGCCGTGCCCAAGTCAGCGCGTGGCTCGCGAGCCGCGGCTTCAAGGCCTCCGACGACGGTAAGCTCCTTCGCTCTGTCGTTCGACGGCAAAGCGGGTCCGGACGAAGCCTGCCTGGCAGTCACGGGCACAAGCGTGGCGCTGCCGCGCATCCTCGCAGCAACGCCTGAGGCGAGTGTCGCAACGCGCCACGTTGCGCCTTGCGACAGGTCGGATTGCCTCGGCAACGGCGGGCGCGCCTTTGGCCGCAAGTAGCTGGATCTAGGGTGGGTTCGCTACCCCGCGGAGGTGGCGCGACAATTGGATAAGTGCCGGTCGTGATCGGGGTGGAGGGATGATGAGCCGTCAACACATTCGCTGGGCCGCCGCGGCCCTGCTCCTGCTCCCCGCTTGCCGCGATGGCAGCGATGGCTCGACCGAAGACGAAACGAGTGGGGGCACGGCTGCGGGCACTGCCTCCGACGACAGCGTCGGTTCCGATGACAGCGACGGTAGCGATGGCGTCACCGCGGATCCGACCGAGCCCATCTACCTGACCCCGAGCGAGCATCTCGTCCGCATTTCGATGTCGCTACGCGGGACCCGGCCTTCGCCGAGCGAGGTGGCAGCGGTCGCGGACGACCCCGACGCGCTGGACGGCATCGTCGACGACTACCTGGAGTCGCCCAACTTCGGCGAGACCATTCGCGCGCTCCACAACGAGACCCTCTTGGTGCTCGTCGACTACTTCGTCTACCCCGCCGGATTCCCCGCGATGGGAGCGCTGGCCGACGTTGAGCCGTATGCACTCAACCGTTCGGTCACCGAGGGTCCACTGCGGCTCATCGAGCACGTCGTCACCAACGACCTGCCGTACACCGAGATCCTGACCGCCGACTACACCATGGCCGATGGGATCACGTCGGTCGTGTGGGGGCTCCCCTACGATGGCGACGGTACATCCTGGGAGCAGACGAGCTGGGAGGACGGCCGCGGCAACGCGGGGATCCTCAGCGACGCATGGCTGTACCAACGGCACTCGAGCACAGCGAGCAACGCCAATCGCGGTCGCGCCAATGCGATCTCGCGAGCGCTGCTCTGCTACGACTTTTTGTCGCGCGACATCGAGGTCGACGCCAGCGTGAACCTGGCTGACCCCGAGCAGGTCGCCAACGCGGTCGTCAGCAACCCTTCGTGCGCGAGCTGTCACCAAACACTCGACCCGCTCGCTGCATTCTTCCGCAGCTACTACCCGCTGTACGTGCCGGCCGACCAGACGTATCCCGTCCCGTCGTACGCCCCCGACATTTTCCCGGACGTGCTTGGCGTCCCGCACCGCGACCCATCGTTCTTTGGGCAAAACGGCGACGAGACGGAGGACTTGGGCCAGTACATTGCAGAAGACCCGAGGTTCTCTTCGTGCACCGCGCGTAAGTTCTACTCGTATCTCCAGCAAGTTCCTCTCGACGACATTCCGCTCGAGACCGTTGCCGACCTCCAAGCGAGCTTCACCAACAGTGGCTACAGCGCCAAGGCCTTGATCAAGACGATCGTCCTGTCGGACGACTTCCGCATCTCGCATTTCGAGGACGCCGAAGCCGTCGAGGACGACTACCGAGCCGACCTGGCGGTGAAGAAGATTCGCCCGGTTCAAATGGCCCAGTTCGTGGAGGCCACCACGGGGTTCCAATGGCGCACCAACCTAGGCGACCCGACGTTGGGAACCGTCGACCTGCTGCGCGACTCGTTCTTGGGCTACCAGGTTCTCGCGGGCGGCATCGACTCCCTGTACGTCTCTCGCCCCTCGTACACGTACAGCGCAACCTCCACGCTCGTTCTGGCCGCGCTCGCCCGCGAAGCGTCGCACGTCGTGGTCGACGCGGACTTCGCGCTGTCGGATGCGGACGACCGTCGCCTGCTGACCGTAGTGAGCGACACCGACACCAGCGAAGCGCTGATCCGAGAGCAGCTCGTGGTGCTGTACGGTGCGCTGTTTGGAGAAGCGGTCGAGGCGGACTCGGCCGATATCGACGACACGTACGCGCTCTTCGATGGCGCGCTCGCTGTGTCGGGCGAAGTCCCTCGGGCCTGGAAGGTAACCCTGACCGCGATGCTGCAGGATGTCCGCATCGCCTACTACTAGGAGGAAAAGACCATGACGATGCTATCGAGACGGAACCTCCTTGTGGGCGGCGCAGCGTGTGCGGGCGCGGGCGCCCTTTCGGTCCGGCCCCGGGCCCACGCGGCCGCCGAGCGCGGACCCAAAAATCTGATCCTCGTCGTCGCGTCGGGCGGCTGGGACACGACCTACTCGGTCGACCCCAAGCCGGGACTGAACACGATCGACGCGCCCGCGGGTGACATCGAAGACTTCGGGGGAATTCCTGTGTTCACCGATGCCTCTCGGCCAGGCGCACGTGCGTTCTTTGAGGCGCATGCGTCGCTCACGACCGTCATCAACGGACTCACAGTTCAGTCCCTCGTGCACACCGACTGTGCCAAGCGGGTGCTCACGGGAACCGCCTCGGACACCGCTCCCGACATCGGTGCCATCGTCGCCAACGAGCTCGGGCGTGACCTCCCGGCCCCCTACCTCGTGTTGGGGCAGACCTCGTTTTCCGGCCCCTACGCCTCGATCTCCGCCCGGGCAGGTACCGCCAATCAAATCGGGACGCTCCTGGATCCCGCACGCGCGTTCCCAACGGCCGACCTGGACCCCACCCCACGGTTTGCTCCCGACGACGCCGAGGCTGCGTTGATCCGCACCCACGTGCTTGCCCGCGCCGAGCGGGACATGGCCCTGCGTGGCGCAGGCGGCATCAACGCCACCCGCTACCAAGACTTCATCGACTCGCTCGCGCGCGGCGACGCATTGTCCGACGTCGGCGATTTTGGCGACTTCGACTATACGCTCGATTTGGGTGTGCAATCCCAGCTCGCGCTCGACGTGCTGGAGCAGGAGATCAGCCGGGTCGTCCAGATCGAGCTCGGCGGGTTCGACACCCACGCGGCCAACCTACAGCAGGCTCCAATCCAAGACGCGCTCTACCTCGGCCTGTCGTCGCTGATCGACGAGCTGAGTTCCCGCAATGGCTCGGGCTCAGGCAACAAGATGATCGACGAGACATTGGTCGTGGTCGTCTCCGAGATGGGGCGGACGCCGCTGCTCAACGCAGACCAGGGGAAGGACCACTGGCCAGTGACCAGCGCGATGCTCATCGGGGGCGGCAGCACGGGAGGGCGCGTGCTGGGCGAGACAGACAACGACTTGGTCTCGCGCGCCATCGACCTCCAGACCGGGGCTGCGGATCCGGATGGCGAGCAGCTCGAGTACGCAGGCTTTGCGTCGGGGGTGCTGGCGTTGGCCGGGGTCGACGCGTCCCCCTACTTGTCGGGAGCAAGCTTTGATGCGCTGTGCGTATAGCCCGTTGCTGGTGGTCGCCGTCGCGGCCCTGCTCGGCGCGTGCAAGGACGACAAGGACTCGAGCGGCGGTGGGACGACAGCAAGCAGCAGCGGGGACACCGACGGAGGTGACACCACCGCGGGCGACGGCAGCGGCGAGTCCGGATCCGACGGTTCGGGATCCAGCGGCACCGACGACGGAGGGCCCTGGGCCACATTCGAGGAGCGCCCGTGTCCGGAGGACTCGTTCGTGACCTACGAAAACTTCGGCTGGCCTCACATGCTGACGTTTTGCAATGGATGCCACAGCGGGATGCTCCCCGCCGACATGAGGCAAGGCGCCCCCGTCGAGGTGAACTTCGCGTCAATCGAAGACGTGCGCGCGCAGGCTGAGCGCATCTGGGTGCGAGCCGGCGACCAACACGCGACGATGCCCCCCGTGGGGCCGGCCGAGATTGAGGAGCGGTTCCTGCTGGGCGAGTGGCTGGCTTGCGGAGCGCCCACGGACGCCGACCTCGGCATGGAGTGACCTTCCGCGGATTGTGGTGCGATACTGTCCAGCATGCTCACGCAGCAGAGCCGCTGGAGAACAGTCGTGGTCACGCTTTGCCTCGGTTTCGGGGTCACACTCGCCGCGTGCGGTGACGACAGCGGCGGAGACGGCGACAACGCCGACGGCGGTACGGACGGCGACGACGGGAATGACGATGGCGGCGACGACGGGAATGACGACGGCGGCGACGGTGGCTCGACCAACGTGCCCAACCCGCTGACCAATCCCGATGAAGGCCCGCCCGCGGGAAACCCGGACGGAGACTGCGACGTCCCAGCGGGCGCGGGGCTCGAGGACATCTCGACCCCACGGACAACCGTCGGAGACGGCACACCCGAGAGCTGCACCGCGGACGCGACCATCGACGCCATCGCAGCCGGCGGTGTCATCGTGTTTGATTGCGGGCCGGATCCGGTCACCATCACGCTCGACCGTCCGGCCAAGGTGTTCAACGACACGGGCCCCGATGTCGTGATCGACGGCGGTGGCCTGGTCACGCTGAGCGGCGGCGGGACGACGCGCATCCTGTACATGAACACCTGCGACGAGGCCCAGGTCTGGACCACACCGACGTGTGACAACCAGGATCACCCACGTCTGACGGTGCAGAACATCACCTTCGCCGACGCCAACTCCAGCGGTGAAGCGGAGTACGAAGGTGGCGGCGCCATCTGGGCGCGCGGCGGCCGGCTCAAGATCGTCAACTCGCGCTTTTTCAACAACATCTGCGCGGACACAGGCCCGGACGTGGGCGGGGCCGGCGTGCGAACGTTTAGCCAGTTCGATGCGCAGCCTGTCTACGTGGTCAACAGCACCTTCGGTGGCGAGGCCGGCTACGGAAACGTTGGGGCGAACGGCGGCGGCATCAGCAGCATCGGGGTCTCGTGGACGATCATCAACAGCCTGTTTTCGCACAACGAGGCGATCGGCAACGGCGGCAACCCGGCAGAGCCTGGCACGCCAGGAGGCGGCAGCGGTGGCGCCATCTACAATGACGGCGCCCTGATGACCCTGTCGCTATGCGGCACCAAGATCGAGCACAACGAGGTCGTTCAGCACGGCAGCGCCATCTTCTTCGTGACCAACGATCACACCGGAGACGTGCAGATCGACCGGTCTGAGATCACGAACAACACGGGGGGCTCGTGGTACCCGACCTACCCGCAGATCTCGGGGCACAAAGACACGCCGATCACTGTGACCGACTCGATCATCGAGTAGGCGCCAGTGCGAGCCGGTCTACGCGGATCGGAAAATCTCGAAACTTTCGGTGATCCGTTTGGGGGGGTCGCGACTCTACCGGGTGCGATGAGCATCAAGTTCTTACTGGGTTCGGTCGTCGCCGCTGCAGCCGTCTTCGCTATTCCGAACGTCTCGCAGGCTGGCACGCAATGTAAATCCAACTGGGTCAAGGCCAGCGCACAGGTCAACCAGTTCTTCCTGCCCGCGGGTCGGCTCGCTTGCACTCATCTCAATACCGACAACGAGGCGCAGGCCAAGAAGTGCATCGAGGACCTCGAGAAGTTCGCGGGCGACGCTGCCAAGATCAAAGAGCAGTGGAACAAGGGGGCCACGGGCAGCTGGAAGATCGGACCGCGAGGCCTGCCCCACAACCGAACGCAAGCCGGCAAGGTCGCCACCGAGCGTCAGTTCGTGGGCCAGCCCGTAACGTCGGAGGACTACTCGATCACGATCAAGCGTACGGGCGGAAAAGCCAAGAACGACATGATCATCAAGGTCTGCATGATCGATGAAGACGGCAACGACGCCAAGGGCGGCTTCAAGCAGGCGCGCCTGAGCAAGAAGGGCAAGAAGACCGCAACGTTCACGTTCAAGGGTGTGCCGGGCACGATGGCGCTTGTGCACCTCAACAATCAAAAGTGGGGCACCAACGCCCACCAGTACACGATCGAAACCAAGTCCAAGGGTGACTCGGCCGCGGTCGCGACGGCCAAGAAGGTTGCCGCCAAGGCCAAGAGCAAGCCCAAGTCCAAGTCCAAGTCCAAGTCCCGATCCAAGGCGCCCGGCCCCAAGAAGCGCGGCCGCTAAGCCCGACAGTTTTCCCTCGCGTCAAAACAAAGGGCCCCCCGTCTCTCCCGGACGGGGGGCCCGCACTTTTTAGGGGCCAGTCTTTGGCCACCACCGCAGCGTCCAAGTTCCCGCCCGCTCGTCGGGCGCGGGAGCCCAGATGGCCTCGCCCTCGCACTCAAACACTGCGAAGACGGCGAAGAACGCCCCCTTCCACACTGTGGGGTACCCCTCGGCTTCCCAGACCTCGGTCGCGATCTCTTCGAAGCGCACGACTGCATGCTCTGCACTCACGCTGTGCACGTGCGCGGTGAGGTGGTCGCGATAGATATGCCCCCACGCCCGCGGCACCATTTTGATGAGACTGCCCGGGTTTGCCCCCAACAATCGTGCGCTGCCGCGAATGATGCTGCGAAACAGCGGGCTATTGAGCGTCTCAAACACCGAACCGCAAACAACATCCACCGCCCCCGCCTCGCCGAGGACGGGCACCCAACTGTTGACCACGTGTCGTTCGTGCTCCACACCAATCCACGCTGTCGGAGGCGCGGTCGCGATCAACTCGAACGTTTCTGGGGGCAGGCGCGCGACCAGTTGGGCGTGAGCGTGGCTGTCGCGCTTGTCTAAAAACGCCAGCGCATCTCGAAGCCCGCGCGCGCGCACGGCTGGGGCTCGCTTGCTCACAACCGCACCTTGACGCGCCCGCTTGCGGGGCCGCAACGAAAATTCGGCGTCCCACGCCGAACGCAATTCCACGACGGGCGGGTGAGCGGATTGCCTGCTCGAGCCCCAGGCATCCTCCGGGGCCTTGTGTGCCTAGCGCTCTTGACGCTCACTTCGCGCCGCGAGCGCGACACCAGCAACAAGCGGGTTGGCGCCCTGACGAAACCGAGCGAAGCGGGACGGAATATAGTGGCCCCCACGTCAGGCCCAGACCCGCTGAACGCCCTTGCTATGCTCGCCGACCGCGTGTCCGACCCGTCGAAATTCCCGGTTCTCGCTCGCTATGTGGAAGCGCTCCCACAGGGTTTGGCGAGCTACCCGGAGGACCGCGCCAAGGCATCGTTGTGCGGCGGGATGATCGACGCATTTCCGATTCGCACCGACGACATCCCAGCGCTTCCCGCCGAGCTTCGCTACCTCGTTGAGAGCCCCGTGCCGGTCTCGAGCTGGATCCCAGAGGTCCATAGCCACGCCATCTTGCTCGCGATCTACGACCGCCACTTCGAGACGCCCGACGCGTTCGCGGCGCAGGCCTACGCGATGCAAAAGGCGCTGTTCTCGGGACCGTTGTACGCGATCGCGCTGAAGATCGTCTCGCCGACCCGACTGCTCAAGACGGCTGCTGCGCGCTGGAGAATGTTCCACCGTGGCGCGACGTTTGTGATCACGGAGCTTGCGGCCAACCACGTGATGGTTCGGATTGAACACCCGCCCTTTGTGTACGAGCCGATGTCACGACGGGGTATGTGCGAGGGGCTGCGGGCCGTGCTGGACTTGTCCACGGGCGGCGGGGCAAGCGTCGAGATGATCGAGACGAAGTCCGACTTCATGACTTTGTGTGCGCGCTGGCGGTAGCCGACGCACACGGGGACGCCCTTTTCGCGGCGTTCGAGTCCCAAACTCACGATGAGCCCGTATTCGCCGCCAGCGCGCGCAAGGTTTGCGGGCTGTCCGAGGCTCGCAGAGCGCACCCAAACAGCATGCGCAGCCTCGTCGGACTCGACCTCCAAGGACATGACACGGGTGCTATCCGGTTTGCGGCGTGGGCCGCCAGCACCAAGTCTCCCCCACTCGAGGCGCTGCACGTGCTGCGCCGCAGCGACCTTACAGCGTTGCTCGACCACACCCCGCAGCACGACATCGAGCAGGGCGCGACACGACTGGCCCAGGCCGAGATCGACAAACACGGAGCCCGCGCGTCGTGGGGATTGGTGAGCGTTGTTGCGGGCGAGGCTCCAGAGCTGGCCCTCGGCAACCACGCGACGAGAGTTGATGCCGACGTCCTGGTCATCGGGCGCCGCGCTCTGACCGAAGGCCGGGCCCTTGTTCGACTGGGCAAAGTCGCGCGGCGGGTCCTCCGACGTCTGGTCACGACGACGGTGGTCGTGCCCCCGGACTTCGCGGTGACCTCCGCCGGGCGGGGCCCGATCATTGTGGCGACCGACGGCGGACCCGCCTCCGACGGCGCCGCGAACTTCGCCCGTCAGCTCGCCGAGCGACTCGACCGCACATTGGTTGTCGCGCACACCTTCGAGGACCTCGCGGCGATCGCGGGTGCGCACCTACCCGCCGTCGAGCTCGGTCCGATCAACGAGCGCCTCGAGGTGGTCAGCGGTGACAAGACCCGCACGTGGGCGCACACAAACAACTTGGGCGAGTGCCCGATCGAAGTGCTCCGCGGCGAGTCCGTCGGCACGCTGTGCCGCTATGCGCAGAGCGTCGACGCGGCCGCCATCGTCTGTGGGTCCCGTCGTATCGGGATGGCGGACCGGCTGTGGCAGTCGAGCGTGGGTACTGGGCTGGCCAGCCACGCCCACTGCCCCGTTGCGGTCGTTCCCAGCGACTGGGGACAGAGCACCGATCCTGCGTGAGTGCTCGGCCGCGGCGGGCCCAGCGACCGCCCTCGTCAGGATTCTGCGGTCGCTACCTGATGCGCGGTCGCCAGCTCGGGCAACTCCGTCTTGGCCGTGCGCGCAGGCCCCGCCTTGGGGCGGCGCGAGAAGATGCGCCGTCGGAGTCCGCCCAGGTCATCCATGATGCTGTACATCGTGGGCACCAAGATGAGGGTCAGCAGCGTCGCGAACGCGAGGCCAAAGATGACCGCAACCGCCATCCCACCCCACCACTCCGCGCTCTGGGTCCCCGTCAGGATCCGAAAGTTGCGGAAGTCCAGGGTGATTCCCAGCGCCATCGGAACGAGGCCCAGCACGGTTGTCGCCGCGGTCAGCATGACCGGGCGGAATCGAGCTGAGCCCGCCTCGATCAACGCCTCGATGGTTTCTAGACCGCGCGCTTTGAGCTGCTCCACATAGTCCAGCAACACGATCGCGTTGTTCACAACCACGCCCGCCAAAGAGATGACGCCCAGCCCCGTCATGATCACACCAAAGGGCATGCCCGTGATCATCAGGCCCCACAGAACGCCCACCAGCGAGAGCACAACGGACGCCAAGATGATGAAGGGTAGATCGAAGCGGTTGAACTGCGAGACCAGCACCAGCGCGATCAAGAAGATCGCGATCATGAACGCACGGCTGAGGAACTCTTCTGCCGCCTTTTGCTCGTCTTGGGCACCGCCGAGCCGCAGCCCGAACCCAGGCGGAGCATCGGCCTTGTCGATGTAGGCCATCACCGCGGCACGTACGTCGTTTTCGTTGTGCCCCTCGGCGACGTCGCCCTCGATGGTGATCACCAAGTCTTGATCGACGTGATAGATGGAGCCGTTGCCGCCCGCCAGCTCGTACGACGCCACGGTCGATAGCGGAACGGGGAACGTATTGGGGTCGGTGTCGAGTTTGCCGGGCATCCGCAGGCTGAGAATCGCCTGCAGGTCCGAGCGGTAGCGCGGGTCGAGCTCGACCATGATGTCGTACTCGTCGTCCCCGTCGCGCATCGTGCTGGCCTTGCTCCCGGCAACCGCCGTGCGAATCGTCGAGGCCACCCCTTGGGTGCTGGTGCCAACGCGCTTGGCCGCGCCACGGTCGACGCGCAGACGAATCTCCGGCCGCCCCACCCGATAGTTGTCGGTGAGGTCTGTCGCCCCATCGATCTCCGCGAGCTCGCGCCGCACGGTTGCTGCGAGTTCTCCGACGCCATGAAAATCCTCGCCCGAGACCTCCACCGCGATCGGGGATCCAACCGGCGGACCCATGCGCTCCTTTTCTACCGTGACCTCAGCGCCTGGAATCTCTGCGACCCGCTTGCGGATTCTGTCGACGGTGTCCGATGTCGACTCGATGCGCACCTGCTCGCCGGGCGCCACGGACGCGGCGTCCGAAAGAAAGTCCACGGTGATCCGAGCAAAGTTCGGTGCCGGCTGCGAAGCCGTCATGGGGTCACCACCACCGCTGACACCCGTCTCCGCAACAAACACGTCGACGTTCGCCTCTTCGGCGAGGATCGCCTCTATCTTTCGAACGATGCTGTCCGTCGCGTCGAGGTCCGTCCCGTCGGGCGCACGGACTGCGATCGTCGCCCGGTTTGGGTCCGTCTCTGCGAAGAACTCGGTGCCATGATTGTGCTCGGCGTAGATGGCAAACGTCACCACGAGCGACGCCGCGCCCATGAACGCTGCGATGTATCGGTGTCGGATCGCCAGCGCCAAAACCCAGCGGTACGCGCGCATGAAGCGAGCTGGTTTTGGAGGGCCGTCGGCTCGCGCGGGTAGCTTGCGCATCAGCTTGGCGGTCGCGACCGGCAAGATTCCAACCGCAACCACCAGCGAGGAGACAAGCACGATGATGACGGTCTTGGGCATGTACCCCATGAACTCGCCCATCATCCCCGTCCAAAAGACGAGCGGCGCAAACGCAGCGACTGTTGTCGCCGTGGATGCAGCTACGGGGATCGCGATCTCGCGTGTGCCGTCGATCGACGCGGTGCGCAGGTCCTTGCCCATCTCGACGTGGCGATAGATGTTCTCGACCAGAACGATCGCGTTGTCGACGAGCATCCCGAGCGCGAGGATCAGCGAGAACAGGACGATCATGTTCAGCGTCATGCCCACCGCGGCGACGACGATCATCGACAGCAGCAGCGACAGCGGGATCGACAGCGCGACAAACAAGCTGCTGCGTACCCCCATGAACACGACCAGCACGCCGACCACGAGCATGAGCGCCGTCAGAATCCCGTTTTCGAGGTCGCTGACCATCGACGAGATCATCTTGGATTGGTCGCCCAAGGTGCGGAAGGTGACCCCTTCGGGCCAGTCTTCCGCAGACTCGGCCGCGATCGCTTTGACCGCATCGGCAACCTCGAGAATGTTCGCTCCCGTTCGCTTGGAAACGGCCACCGAGACAGCGGGCTGACCGTTCATGCGGGCGTACGTGTCGCGGTCGGCAAAGCCATCGACGACGTGCGCGACATCGCGAATGAACACGGGTCGATCGCCCCTTCGCTTGATCGCGACGTCGTTGATCTCGGCAGCGCTGCTGAACTCTCCGGGAACTCGCAGCAGCACGCTGGCATCGCCGACCGTGACGTCGCCACCAGGGACGTTGACGTTTTCGTCCCGAATCGCGTTGGCGATATCGCCAATCCCCAGCCCGTAGTGGTCCAGCCGCACCGGGTCGACCTGGATCTTGATCTCCCGCGTAAGGCCACCGGTGAGCTTGGCGTCCAAGACGGCCGGGATCTCCTCGATCCTGTCCTGGAGCTCTTCGCCGAGCCGCTTGAGCTCCTGCTGGTCGACCGGACCCGCGATCGTCACGATGATGATGGGGAAGTCGCTGAACGAGACCTCGGCGATCGAAGTCTCCTCGGCCTCCTCGGGCAACTCTGGACGGGCTCGGCTGACGCGGTCGCGGACCTTTTGGATAGCGTCCTCGATCACGGCCTCGGGCTCAAACTCGAGCGTAATGAGACTGATGCCCTCGGCCGACGTCGAGCTCATCTTCTTGAGGTCAGCAACCCCGCTCAGCTCGTCCTCGATCGGGTTGGTGATGAGGGACTCGACGTCCTCGGGCGAAACCCCGACGTACGGAGTCGTCACCATCACCACGGGTATCTTCACATCGGGCGACGCCTCCCGCGGGAGGGTGATGTAGTTGGTCAACCCAAAGATGAAGATGCACAGGGCGACCAGAAATACCGTGGCGCCACGACTGACAAGACCGCGTATCATTGTCCGAACTCGGGCCGACCGTTGGCGCAGCATTGGCCTTGCCGCGATACGATGACGGGGTCTCCGTCGGCGAGCGTCCGCTGCCCCACGACGATCATGTTGTCGCCCACGGAGAGGCCGTCGACGATAACGACCTGCTCACGTACGAGCGCCCCCAGCTTGAGCGGCCGCCAGCGAGCGACCGCGTCCTCGACCACAAAGACCCCATTGGCGACGCGTTGCGTCACGAGCAGATTCTGGGGGATCACCAGGCGGTCCTCGGCGATGCTCTGCTCGATCCGCACCCTGGCGATCATGCCCGGACGCAGCGCGCGGTCCTCGTTGGGCAGCTCGATCTCGATCAGGAACGCACGCGTGTCCATGTCGGCGGCCGGGCTGATGCGGGTGAGCTTGCCCGAGCGCGGCTCGGCGAGTGCGTCCGTGTAGATTTGGACCTCCGCGCCCTCTTTGAGCCCAACAACGTCGCGATCGGGAATCGACGCGGTGACCTTGATTGGGTCCAGCTGCATCAGCCGAGCGGCGGGCATCCCCACGCCTGCAACCTCGCCGACCTCCAGCGCAACCTCAGCCACCACCCCGCCGAACGGCGCGCGTAGGGTGGCGCGCTTGACCTGCAGCTGGGCAACCTTGAGCGACGCGCGCGCCCGCACGTAGCGGTCCTTGGCGCTGTCGCGTTCGGTGCCCGAGATGATCGCACCGAGCTTCTCGGCTCGCTTGTGCTCGCGACTGGCCGCGTTGACCTCGGCGCGCAGCTCCTCCAACCGCGCCGTGTACAACGCAGCGTCAATTCGAAAGAGCGGGTCGCCCGCCTTGACGGTGTCGCCCAGCTCCACGTTGGAGACCTCGACAAGGCCGCCCTGCGGGGACGCCAGCACAGCCTCCTTGGAGCCCTCCACTTCGCCGGGGACGGTCAGCTGCAGGGTCGCGGACGAACGCTCGACCGTCGCGGCTTCGACCCACGTCGACTTGGCCGCGGGCGGCGCCGGTTTGTCGGACCCGTCTGCCTCGGCGGGTGCCGCTTCGGCGCTACAGCCCAGCACCAGCGATAACGCTGCAATAGACAACCGTTTCATTGGCCAACTCCGTCGATGTAGATAGATACGATGCTCGCGGCAAAGTCGGCGCGCAATGGCCGGCCTTCGAGCAAGAGCTGCACGTGCAGGTGGAGCATTCCGATCAACGAGATCGCTGCCTCTTCGATAGCGAGATCGGGTCGAATGTTCCCCGCCTTCACGCCTTGTCGCAGAATTTCCTCGGCGAGCGCAAGGTGCCCCCTGCGCAGCGACCGGGTGTCGATGAACTCGCTCCCCAGCGCGGTGTAGCTGTCGGCCCGAAACAGCAGGCGCAGGTCGTCGGGCTTGGTCCGGACGTGTTCAGCCAGCCGCGTCAGCGATTCGAGGAGGGCGTCTCGTACGCTGAGATCGGGCTGCTCCTCGTCCGAACCGTCGACGCGACAATGCGCCAGGTCGACGGCGCTGCGGAACAATCCAGCCTTGTTTTCGAAGTGGTAGTACAGCGCAGGCTTGGTACAGCCCGCCGCCTCGACGATCTCCCGGGTGGAGGTCTCGGAGTAGCCCTGGGTCGCGAACATTCGAATCGCCACCTCGAGGATCCGGTCCCGAAGTCCGTCGTCTTGTTGAGCTGGAAGTGCGGAGTTCACGCCTTATACCGAGCGGTAAGTAACCTAGCACCGACAACCGTGGTCGCAACACAGAACGTTGATTGTCGGTTGCGCGTGCCGGAACGCCGCCGAGGGGCCCTTGGGTTACAACCGCGGTAACGCCGCGTCGTCACCCGATACGCGCGCTACCAATCAGCGCGTTTGTAGTCCTTGAGGAACAGACCCCACATGTGGGCACCCGTGTTCACCCCGTCGATGATCGGGTCGACGATGCGCGCGGCCCCGTCGACGATATCCAGCGGCGGATGGAAGCCGTGCTCAGCGGTCTTGCGCACGGCAATCTGGAGCGGGTCTTCATCACTCACCCACCCCGTGTCGACGCTGTTCATGTGGATTCCCGACGTCTGGAAGTCGGTCGCCGAGGTGCGGGTCATCATGTTGAGCGCCGCCTTGGCCATGTTGGTGTGCGGGTGCCGCGTGGTCTTGTAGCGCCGATAGAACTGCCCCTCGACTGCCGACACATTCACAACGTGCTTGGCCCGCCCGGGCGTGCGCTCCATCAGCGGCTTGAGCCGAGCGTTGATCACGAAGGGCGCCACCGCATTGACGAGCTGGGTCTCGAGCAGCTCGACCGACGACACCTCATGCAGCAGCAATCGCCAGGAGTTTCGGTCGCGGAGGTCGACCTGCTGCATGTCCTTGTCGAGCTGGCCCTGCGGAAAGAGATGCGATTGGGCTTCGCGCTCTTCGGGCAGCATCGGGATCTGCGACATCGCTGGCGCATCGGCGAGCCCGGGCACACCAGGCTGCCGGACCGCGGGCAGCAGCTCGTACCCGCGCAACCCCTCGTACTCACCGACCAGCTGCAGAACCTCAGTGCCGAGGGAGTCGAGCGCGGCGGACTCCCCCTCCATCATGTGCTTGTAGAAGTCTGGCGGACGTCGAACGGTCTGGCAGGCGTTGTTGACGATAAAATCGAGCCGTTGCCGCGTGGACAGGATGTGCTGGCAAAACGCCTCCACGCTGGGCGTGTGGCGCAAGTCCAGGCCGAAGACCTCGAGGCGATGCCCCCAATCGGCGAAGTCGGCCTCAGCTGCGTACCGTGCCGCCGCGTCTCGTGGAAACCGAGTCACGACGATCAGACTCGCGCCACAGCGCAACAGCTTGATTCCGGCTTGGTAGCCGATCTTGACGCGGCCACCTGTGAGGAGCGCCGTCGTACCGCTGAGGTCGGCGAGTTCACCCCGCTTGGCGAAGTTGAAGTCGGCGCACGACAGGCACAGCTGGTCGTAGAAGTGGTGCACCTCCGAGTACTCCCGCTTGCACACGTAGCAGTGCCGGGCGTCTGCCGTTTCGGCAGGCTCGCGATCTTCGGCCGCCTGCACGGGTTCGAAGTCCTTGGGCGGGAACACATTGGGCGTGGTGAACACTGGCTTGTCGCGCAGGGTCCGGATCCCGGTCTCGTTGAGCACGCGCGTGTCGGCCGACGCGCGCTCGATTCGACGCCGCCGCGACATGGCTTTGACCCGCCGCCGTCGAACCACGGGGTCGGGGCAAAAGACATCGCCCGCGGCCGTCACAAAGCGAATGCGCTCGTCCTCGGTGAGCACCGAGAACGCATCCGTCGACGAGGCCATCTCCTCGAGAAACGCCGTGGTCGCGAGCAGTCGAGCGCGAAGGTCACCATCGGATGCGGGCGGCAAAGCGGCGCGACGTTACACCGAAATCAGGCGCGCATCTTGGCTGAGCGCCGAAACTCGGTGGGCGTGCAGCCATACCATCCACGAAACGCCCGAAAGAAAGACGCCTGCTCGCGATAGCCGAGCAGGTAGGCGATCTCGGCCAACGACAGCGCGGCGTCACCGAGGTAGCGGCGGGCCAGTCGGCGACGGGTCGATTCGCGCATCTCGGCGAACGTCATGCCTTCGTCGGCCAGGCGGCGCTGCAGGGTGCGCGCCCCCAGCCCCATGCCGCGCGCGACCGAGGCCATCGTCAATGTGCCCGTGACGAGCCCATCCCGAATCGCCAGGCGGGTGTCGCTAACGATCGTCGGCTCGCTTTCCTCCCCGAGCGAGTCGGACGCGCTGAGCAGGCCCGCAAAGTACTCCGCCAGCTCTGGATCGGCAGACGACACGGGAAGCATGACGACCGATGCGTCGTAGACCAGCGCCGCATGCTCGGCGCCGAGCTCGACTGGTGCGCCCAAGAACGCTTCGTAGGCCGAGCGCTCGGCCTCGTCGAGCGAGTCCCGACGGCTGCGCAGCACCTGAGGCCGCGGGGCTCCGACCGCGCCCTGGGCAAGAAGCGTCGCTGCGATGAGCATCGTGTAGTCCGAAATCAGCAGGCTGCCGAGTCGCGGGGGGCCAAACCGCTCTTCCTCAAGGACCAGGAGTGCAGGCTCCCCTTCTCCCTTGGCATCGACGCGCACTTGATAGCGCGCCGTACGGTTGGTGAGGTGTTGAAACCGGTAGTGACACGCCATCGCGTCGCCCAGCGTCGCAACCGTTTTGCAGGCGAGACCCACCACGCCCAGCGAACGCATCGTGTGCAGACCCGCAGCGGCCACAACGAACTGAGCGTACGCCGGTTTGGCGTACATCAGCTCCATGTGTGCGTACGTTGCCGAGCCCGGGACGGTCGCGCCGTCGTCCAGGACGAGTGCGCGAGTGAGTCCGCAGCCCTCCGACAGCTCCGCTTCCGTAGCCCCAAACTGCAGCGAGGTCTCAAACGCGGGCCGCACGTTGGTGACCGAGATGGCGCCCTCGGGGACGGGATCCAGCGAGGCGTTCATCCGCAGCGACTCGTTTTGTCGGGATCGGACACCATGCTGACGTTTCGTGCCACTGCCGCTTCGGGGCCCTCACGGCCACCCTGAGGGTGTGCTCTTGTCGAAATCCACGCAAGCCTTCGCCCGCGCGCCCTCCGAGTACCGCCATCGCGCTGGTTCGAGCCGGTTGCTCTGGCTCGCAGCCGCATTGGGGCTCGCTTCGTGCGCCGCTCCCGCCCAAGACTCACCGGCTTCTGCGCTGAGATCGCTGGGCCGGGCGCCCCACGCCGCGGGTGAGTTGGTCTACCGGGGCGCGGTGTACGACCCCAGCCGCGGCCCGAACTCCGCCGCGGTGTTCAACTACGAGCGACGGGTGACGCCCCAGGGCGATGCGCTGATCTCCACCCACGTTTCGTTGGACGAAGACGGGACGCTCGCGGTCGTGGACGCGGCCACCCACGATAGCGCCTACAGGCTACGAACCTTCGACAGCCTTCAGGCTCAGACCGGGACGGTCGGACGGGTCACGGTGGATGCGGACGGCGATGTGCATTTCGACGTCACGCGCGCCCGACGACGCCGGACCCGTACGGAGCGCGCCACGGATCCAGTCGTGGTGGGCCCGACGCTGTTTGGCTACGCACTCGCGCACTGGGAAGCACTGGTGAGCGGGGAGGCCCTCAAGGTCCGCTTCGCCGTCGTCGAGCGCGCGCAGACCTACGGATTCACACTCCGCAAGGTCCACGCGGACGCGCACACGACCACGATCGCCATGCGGGCGACCGGGCTGCTGACCCGCGCTTCGGTGCCCACGATGCACCTCGTGTTCGACACCCAAACGCGCGATATTGTGCGATACCAAGGACGCGTTCCGCCCGTCGTGTTCAAAGACGGCAAGGCCAGAGCCCTGGACGCACGCGTCGAGTATGCGTTCGTGGCCGACGGCTATCGATGAGCCTCCGCCCTCGGCACCGAGCGACATGTGCGCCCGGGGACAGGGACACTCCATGTTGTGAGCGAACGCCCAAAACAAGCCGGATGACAGTGCACAGAAGCGAGCCTCCGTCCGTCATGCTCCGTGCGAGGCCTCCGACCGATGTCCGAAACGACCCCCGACCCGTCTGCCACGAACACCGACCTCCAGGCGCTCAACGACAGCGGACGCGGAAAGATCATCATGCTTGTCGCGGCCGTCGTCGTCGCCCTTGGCGCTGCATCGTGGTCGTTCCTCCGCGACACCGGTCGCGGCCAACCGGAGCACCCGGGCAAAGTCATGGTCGTCACCAGCGACGGCAACCACGAAAAGTTCCTGGTGAAGATGGGGTTCGAGGCCGACGCGCAGACCGAGCGGTTCCTCGAGGACCGCGCCGAAGATGAGTTCGGCGCCACGCCAGGACAGACGGTGCAGTCGATCGTCGGCCTGGCCGATGAGCTCGGTTTTGGCTACGTCGTGTTCGCCGACCCGGCGGATCTCGATTTCTCCGCGTTCGGGACGGTGGCCGAGGACGCGCGGTATGTCGCAGTGTCGGTCGGTGACCTTGCGGATCCGAACAAGCTGACGAGCAGTTCAAACCTTCTGGAGGCGCTGTTCGAGCAGGATCGACTCAAGGAATTGCTGCCGCCCAACAAACCCACCGATGTGGATGCCATCCAGCTGCGCGATACGTTGAGCGAGGGCATCGAGCAGCACACCAACCCGCGCCTCGGTATCCCACACCGTCGGCGGCGCCCTTCGTACGGCGAGCGTCCTCCCGCGCGACGTTTCAGTGGGTTCTAGCGCGCGCGAAGTTGAGCGGCGCGAGTTCAGAAGCACAGTCGCACCGTTGCGGTTCATGTAGGTGAACCCGCCCCGGCCTGCTCCGGGCCACACCTTTCTTTTCTCAGATGCGTGGGTGGTATTGCGGAGGCCGCAGCGGGACAATGGACGCCGGTTGTCTCCCGGCTCATCCATGCGCTCACTCCCCAAGAGTCTTCTTAGTGCGACGTTGCTGGCCTTGGTCCCTAGCGTGGCATGGGCCGCCCCCGCCGCGAGCGCAGACGCGAACGTAGGCGTGTCCACCGACGCCACGACGACCGCCCGCGAAGACGACGAGGTCAAGTGGATCAACAGGTGGCCGCCCACGCGCAACATGATCGAGGTGGGGATTTTTGGGGGCGTCGCGTTTCCCTCCTCCCGACTCGAGCTGTTTGAGCCCGACCTCATGTTGCCCGATCAGGGCTTCAAGGCCCTGCGCACGGTGGCTCCAGACATCGGTGGTCGTGTTGCCTTCTTTCCGCTTCGGTTCCTGGGCGCGGAGATCGAAGGCGCCGTCATCCCGTCCAAGACCGAGGCCGACAGCGAGGGCGCTCTGCTCTGGGCGTTCCGCGGTCACGTCATCGCGCAGCTACCCAAGTGGAGCGTGACCCCGTTTGTCCTCGCCGGGCCCTCGGTACTCGGTGTGGTGTCTGAGCGCTCGGCGCTGGGCAACGACGTCGACCTCGGCGTGCACTTCGGCGCGGGCGTGAAGGCGTACCTCAACCGCTACGTCGCGCTGCGATTCGACGTTCGCGACACGCTCACCGCCAAGCGTGGGGTCTCCGACGGGGTCGGGCACACCGTGGAGCTCCTGGCAGGCATCAGCGTCACACTCAACCGCAAATCCAAGCCCAAGGCCCCCCGCGACCGCGACAAAGACGGAATACTCGACGACGACGATCGCTGCATCGACGTGCCCGGCATCCCCGAAAATCAGGGGTGCCCGCTCAACGACCGCGATGGCGACGGCATCCTCGACGACGACGACGAATGCCCCGACACCCCGGGAGTCGAAGAGTTCAACGGTTGCCCCGTTCCCGACACCGATGGCGACGGCATCCTTGATCCCGACGACCAGTGCATCGAAGAGCCCGAAACGGCAAACGACTACAAAGATGCTGATGGCTGCCCGGACGAGGTGCCGACGGAGCTGGAAGAGTTCACAGGCGTCATCGAGGGCATCTCGTTCGACACCAACAAGGACACGATCAAGTCGTCGTCGCGCAAGGATCTCGACCACGCGGTCGAGATCCTGACGCAGTACCCCGACATCGAACTCGGCATCTCTGGACACACCGATGACCGAGGAAGCGACGAGTACAACATGGACCTCTCCACCCGGCGGGCCAATGCCGTCCGCGACTACCTGGTGGACCACGGCATCGACGCCAGCAGAATCACCGCACGTGGCGTCGGCGAAGCTTCCCCGCGGGCTACGAACGACACCAAGTCCGGTCGCGCCCTCAACCGGCGCATCGAGTTCACACTCAACTCCGACTAAAGGCGAACCGACATGACACAACCTACCCTACGCACTCTGTGGACTCTCGCCAGCGTTGCTTTGCTCGGAGGCTGCGCCGATCCCTGTTACGACGACGGCCTGCTGCAAAAAGAAGGCGATGAGGCCAAGTGCGCCGCGTTGGCATCCGGAACCGGCACGGGCGGCGCCACGGGTGGAATGTCCGAGACCGCAACCGAGGGGCAGAGCGCCGATGGCGGGGCATGCGACAACGGCGTGCAGGATGGCGACGAAACCGACGTCGACTGCGGCGGGTCGTGCGACTCCAAGTGCGGCGGCGGGGACGGCTGTGGGAGCAACGGAGACTGCGAATCGGGGAGCTGCGACACCGACTCGGGAACGTGCGATGGCGGGGATGGCACGTGCAGCGACGGCGTGCAGAACCAGGACGAGACCGACGTCGACTGCGGCGGGATGTGTGGCTCGACCTGCGAGGATGGCGAGGGGTGCAACGACGACGAGGACTGCGTCTCGGACTTTTGCGGCGACGCGGACGTGTGTGAGCCAAACCCGGAGTGGTGCGCCGACAACGACGGAGACGGTGCGGGCGACCCCGATGATTGCGTCACCGTTGGCGACGGCGATGACCCCCCAGACGGGTTCGTCAACAACGACAACGATTGCGACGACACCAGTGAGTTTGTCTTCCCGGGGGCCGCGCCCAACGACAGCAAGACCGACTGCATGGAGGACAAGGACGAGGACGACTGGGGCGATGACAGCCCCGCGGGCGCAAGTACCGTCCCGGGGACCGACTGCGACGACGACTCGCTGACCACGTTCCCAGGCGCCGCGCCCAACGATGACCCGCGCGCGTGCATGAAGGACGACGACGACGACGACTGGGGCGACTCCGATCCACCCCCCGGAGGCGGCACCGCGGGTAGCGACTGCGACGACGACGACTTTGACGTCCCGCCAAGCTGCCTGACCGTCGAGGTCACCGCCAATCCGGTCAACATCATGGCCGGCGGGGTTTCCGACCTACTGGCCACCCCGATGCTTGGGGACGGGGACTACACGTTTGCATGGAATCCAGCCGCAACCCTGGACGACACAACCATCGCCGGGCCGGATGCCGCGCCGCCCGCGTCCACGACCTACGATGTCGTGGTCACCGACGGCAATGGCGATATGGCCGCGGGGGACGTCACCGTGCACGTCACCGACGTACCCGTCGTCGTCGACCAATGCGAAGAAGTCGACCTGGGCATCGATCTCGACGCCAACCCAACCGCCGTGTGGGACTACAGCATGGGCGGCCAGCAGTCCTGCGAGACGGCCAATGGCGACCCGACCGCGCTGGTATGCAACGTCGTGCTCGACGAAGCCATGTTCTCCGCTCACTTCGAGGTCCAAGAGGTCGCGGATGACGACCACCTCGGATTCATGTGGGGCGTGCAAGATGCCCAGCACTTCTATCTGCTGACATGGAAGCAAATCGGCCAGACGTTCGACGACTGCGGCGTGGACGTGCCGACAGGCGTGACGATCAAGGTCATCGATGCCGATGGCGCGCTCCAGTGCGAAGATCTCTTGGACGACGCGGACACCGCGAACTCTACGGTCCTCGCGCTGCCCGAAGACTTCTACGACCAGGGCTGGGTCGACAACGAGGAGTACCGCTTCGAGCTCGAGCAGACCCAGATGGGGTTCACCGTTCGAATCATCGTGGAGAGCGACGGCTCGGTCTTGGCCGAGCAGACCTTCGCCGACACGACGTACACGAGCGGTCGCTTCGGGTTCTACACGTACTCGCAGTCGAGCAGCTGCTTTTGGGACGTCTTCACGGCTGGGCTGTAGCGGCTCAACGCAAGATCGGCGCCAGGAATGCCAGGCTGGCTTCCATCAGGTGAGAAAGCCGCGGCAGTGCGGCTCCGGCACGGGTCGTGGCGGTCCACAGTGGGCGGCGCGACCCGATCACCGTGGGCAGTACGGGCGTCAGATTGGGCGCGGCGAAGCTCGGTAGCAGCCCGATGCCGTCGCCGTTGTCGACGCACGTGCGAATGAACTCTGCATCGGAGGCGATCACCGTGGGCTCGACCGCTACCGTGCCCCCAGACAGCAGCGGCCACGCGACGGGCGGCGTGCCCTCGACCAACGCGTGCAGCAGGGTGTGCTGCTCGAGGGCCGCGCAGTTGCGAGGGGTACCGTGCTCCCGCACGTAGGCGGGGCTGGCGTACAACCCGAAACGAACCCGTCCCAGCGATCGGACGACCAAGTCGCCATCCCGAGGGAGGCTCATGGTGATCGCTCCGTCCGCGCCGCGATACAGCTCCGCCACGGGGTCGACGGTCGAGCGAATACGGAAGCGGAGCTTGGGCCAGCGGCGCAGGGCAAGCTTGAGAAACGCGGGCGCGAGCGGGCCGGCCAGGCCGATCGGGAGTGCAACGTCCACACGACCCCGCGGCTCGTCGCCCACGTGCGAGACCAGCTCGCGCAGCGCGTCGTGGTCTCGAACAAGGCCGGCGGCGTGCGCCGCGTACAGCTCCCCAGCCTCGGTCAGGCTCACACCGCTTTCGTCGGCCACCGCGACCGCCGTGCCCAGCTGCTCCTCCAGGGCCGCCAGTCGCCGCCGAATCGTGGGGCGCGCGACCTCGAGGCGCTGCGCTGCACCGCTGATGCTCCCGGTTGAGGCCACGGCAAGCAAAGCACGCGTCTGATCGAGATCCATCCGACTCCGAGGGCTACGCCCGTGCTCCCCGACAATCGAGCATGGACGGAAGCGTACCACCTACCGGTACACCTTGGTCCTCTTTGTTCCGGCGCGGGGCCCCTACACTGACGCAGACCC
>Ga0316189_10000164_pt1 | contig 63533 bp, 54 predicted proteins | sample LowCovwburrow_MG_FD_204930 | JGI IMG/M metagenome (GOLD analysis project Ga0316189, IMG submission 204930) | Coastal sediment microbial communities from Maine, United States - Lowes Cove worm burrow | ecosystem: Environmental > Aquatic > Marine > Coastal > Sediment | place: USA: Maine...
GTTGTCGCCAAACACGGCCCGGGCGACCACGACCATTTCGACGGTCACCGCTAGGACACACACGGTGCTCAGGCATCCACCCAAGACGCCCCAGGCGCGTGCTTGCCTCGTGACTTCCGTGGGCACTTCCACAAGCGTAGGGCCCCGCGTTCTCCCCCGGTAGCGGGGATCCCCGCTCCGTTTCGCGCCGCGCAGGCGGGTTTCACCCCGACGCTGGTCCACCGCACCTCGGCATGTCGCAGGGCTGCGACGGTCGTGAGCAGCGTTCGCTGTTGGCTGATACGAGCGGCTGCGGGTCTGCTAGCGTGTTTGCATGCCGATCTCAGAGCGCGAGTCGCTGAAGTCGCTCGCCTTTCTCTATCTCACGTTTGGCCACTCGACCGATGGCGCGCTCTCCATCGATGAGATGCGCGCGCTGGCGGGTCGCCTGCAGCAGCGTGCGCCCGACGCGGACCTTGATCGCGTCGCTGAGGTGATCAAGTCCGCCGTCAACGAGTACAAGACGCTGCCAACGATGTCCGAGAAGCTCGCGCGGGCCCAAGAGCACACCGCGACGTTGCGTGTGCAGGCAACGACCGATGAGGTCCAAGGTGTACTGGACGATCTGCGCCAGATCGCAGGGGCCGACGGCAACATCTCCCCTGAAGAAGAGAAGTTCATCGCGGACGTGGCGGCTGCACTCGCGTAGCTCAGACACCACGAACAAATGCCTGCGCCGCGGACCTCCCGAAGGAGACCGCGGCGCCGTTACATCTACCCACCTACCAGCTCTACAAGTTGTCTAACGACCTATCTATCTACCTATACGAGGCCAAAATAGGAGACTCGGTGCGACCATCCATGGTCAGCGATTCGTGTCTCTCGATAAGCCCTTTCCCCAGCGAAGCCGATCGGTTCCTTCGAGGCGTGCTTTTTCTGGGTTACTCGTAAGTGTCTGTTTTTGTGCTGGAAAATTGACGCGGCGGTGCGCCTGAGTAGGCGTGTTTTCCGCGTTTTTACGCAACTCCGTCGATCTCGATCCGTCGTTGGGGCGGGAGTCCCAGGGTGATCCGACGATTTTGCATGTGGTGGAGCCTCGTGTTCCTGGTCGGCGCATGCGCAGTCGCGCCACGCGGCTTCAACCGATCGCAGCATCTTTCGACGGTCTCGCAGCTGCCCAACGGGGAGGCCGTGATCCTTGGGGCAATGCTCCACGGCGAGGTACGACTTGCGCCGCTCCACCTCGATAGCCGAGGCCGATGGTCGAGCGGCCCGACGGGCCCGGAGCGCGTTGGCCAGGCGGTTGCGACCCTTGCCGATGGTCGGATCTTGGTTTGTGGCGGTCTCGAGGCGGGCAGCGGCCGTCTCGAGTCGGCCAAGGTCAGTCTCTACGACCCGATGCGGCGGAGCTGGGCGGTGGGGTCGTCGATGCTCGCGCGCCGCCACCACGCCACCGCGGCTGTGCTGGGCGATGGCCGGGTGCTGGTGCATGGAGGTATCGACGGCGGTTCGGGCGGGCCCCTGACCGAGGCTTACAACGCTTCGACCGGTCTTTGGAGCGCGGTCGATGATGATGATGAGAACGGGTGCCCGGGCACCGGACCCTTGGTTGGCCTGGACGACGGTCGCGCCCTGCTTATCGCGGGGCGCTGCGCAGCTGCTTTCGACCCGGTCGCAAACGGCTGGACGCGGCTCCCGGGTCCCCAATACATGCATCGGGGCGGCACGGTGACCCAGCTCGCCGACGGTCGTGTGATCGTCGTCGGCGGAAACGAGGGCGACAAAGCTGCACGTGCGACCGAGCTGTTCGATCCGCGAACCGGTTTCTGGGTCGCTGGCCCGACACTGACGCACGGGCGCTGGGCGCACTCGAGCACGCAGGTTGGTGACGTGTTGGTGATAGCGGGGGGTCGAAGGAAAGGCCCTAAGCCGGACCGACGAATGCACAGTGTCGAGTTGCTTGACCTGCGCAATGCTCGGCGCGGGCGAAAAACGTTGGGCGTGCGACGCTCAGGGCACGTCGCCCTTGCGGTGGACGATCGTGGTGTCGTCTTGGTCGGCGGCTCGGTCGGGATGATTTTCAACAACTTCCCGTCACACCGAACCGCGCGCGTGCGCGTGCCTCGGCGCTGGCGGTGACGCGCCCGCGGAACACGTTGGGTTCAGCGTAGCCAGCGGACCCACCAGGCGGCGGCGCGTCGAGCGAAGGGCCCCACGCGTTGCGTCTGGTAGTCGTACGCCAAGGTTCGCCAGACCTCCGAACGGGTCGGATACGGATGGATCGTCCGGCCCACCTTCGTCAGTCCGAGGCCAGCGGTCATGGCGAAGGCGATGTGGCCGATGAGCTCTCCTGCGCCGCGCCCGACGGCCGTGGCCGCAAGGATTCGGTCACTGCTGCCGCGTAGATGGACTTTGGCAAACCCGTGCTGTTCATCGTCCGTGTGCGCGCGATCGTTGTCGTGCCACGACGTTCGAAGCGTGCGCACTCCGTCCCCGAGCTCGGCGAGTGCGCTCGGTGAGAGTCCAACGTGGGCGACCTCGGGATCGGTGTACGTGACATACGGCATCACGCGAGCGGCGGCGTCGAGCCTGGCCGGAAACAGTGCATTGAGGGTGGCGTACTCAGCCTGCGCCCACGCGGCGTGCGTGAACTGAGGGCCGACCGCCACGTCGCCGACGGCGTACACGCGGGAGTTGCTCGTGCGCTGGAAACGGTCGACTTTGATGCCCCGCCGACCGTGCTCAACTCCCGCAAGGTCGAGACCGAGGTCCTCGACGATGGGTCGCCGACCCGCAGCGACGAGCACGCGGTCGGTCCGGAGGGGCTCGCCCGCGCTCGTCTCCACCACGACATCCTCCCCGTCTCGGGCGAACGAGGAGGCCTCGGTACCGCAGCGAACGTCCACCCCTTCGGCGCGGAGTACCGTTTCGAGCAATGCCCCCGCCTCAGGGTCGTCACGGGGGAGCAAGCGTTCGCCGCGCTGCAGCAGGGTGACTGTGGTGCCGAGGCGTGCGAGCGCCTGCGACAGCTCGCATCCGATCGGCCCGCCGCCCAGAACGACCACCCGCCGTGGGAGCGTCTCCAGCTCGAAGAACGACTCGTGGGTGAGCGGGTCGACGTCGGCCAGTCCCCTGATCAGAGGCACCACCGCCTTGGCTCCCGTGGCCACGATCGCCCGCTTGAATGCCAGCGCCTTGCCGTCGACCTCGACGGATCGTGGGCTGGTGAAGCGAGCGCGCCCAGCCACCACGTCTATGCCGCGGCCCGTCAGCGTCTCGACGCTGTCGTCGTTGGCTATCTCGGAGCGAATCTGACGCACCCACGACATGACCCGCTGCCCGTCGACCTCGACCGTCGTCGTCACGCCGACGCGGCCTGCGTGTCGTGCATCGTGCGCCACACGCCCCGCGTGCAGGAGTGCCTTGGACGGTACGCACCCCGAGACCAGGCAGTCCCCGCCCAGCAAGCTGCTCTCGATCAGTGCGACCCGTAGTCCCAGGATGGCGGCACCCGAGGTGGCCACCAGCCCGCCCGTCCCCCCGCCGATGGCGATGAGATCGTAGCGGTCGTGCTTGGGCATAAGGGCACGGCCCGCGGTGCGCACAAGCGCAACCATGCGGTTGTTGTGCACGTCGTCGGCCAGGTCGCTCATCAAGCTGCTGAGATGCTAGCAGCAGGGCCGCCGCTGCGAGCGCAGCCTCACAGGGTCGACATCACGGCGTCGATCGAGGCACCCAGGGCCTCGACCATTTCGTCCGCCTGCGCCTGTGTGAGCACCAGCGGGGGCGCGAACAGCATATGGTCGCCGCGCGTGCCCTCGACCGTGCCTCGACACGCGTAGGTGATCACTCCCCGCTCGAGCGCGGCGGCTTGGACTTGTTTGGCGACTCCCAGCTCGGGGGCAAAGGGCTCCTTGGTGGCTGCATCGGCGACGAACTCGACGCTGAGAAACAGGCCCGTGCCGCGAACGTCGCCGACCCCGCGGTGGTCCAGCAAGGTCTCAAGGCCCCGCCGAAGGTGGGCACCCACGCGAGCCGATGCCGCGATCAATTGTTCTTGCTCGATGACGTCGAGCACCGCCTCGCCCACGGCGGCCGCCAAGGGAATGCACGAGTACGTCTGGCCGCTCTGAAACGGCACGCCGCTGGCGACGATGGGCTCGAGGACACGGTCGTGCGCGATGACGGCGCCCATCGGCACGTAGCCGCCGCTGATCCCCTTGGCGCACGCGAGAATGTCTGCGTGCGTACCGAAGTGCTCGCATCCAAACGCCTTGCCCGTGCGCCCGAATCCGGTCATGACCTCGTCGGCGATCATCAGGACGTCGTGTTCTCGGCAGACCGCGGCGATGCGCTCAAAGTACCTGGGGGTGGGGGCGACGGCACCGAGCGCGGCGCCGACGATCGGCTCGGCGATGAACGCGATGATCTCGTCGGCATGCTCGGCCAGAGTGCGCGACGCCTCCTCAACGAGCGAATCCTCGTAGGCCTCGAGCGACAGCTCCGCGGGGCGCCGCCACGGAAAGCACGGTGAGAGGTGGAGGTGCCGGTCTCCGAGCAGCCCCGAGTAGAAATCCCGCCGCGTCTTGAGCCCGCCGACGTCCAGCGCGAGGATCGAGTTGCCGTGGTACGCACCGTGCCGTCCCATGACGCGTGTGCGCGTGGTTCGGCCCTTGGCACGGTGGTACTGGTACGCGAGCTTGATCGCGTTCTCGACCGCCTCGGTGCCGCCGCAGATCGTCCAGGCATGGTTGAACCCGTCCGGAGCAAACGCGCACAGTCGCTCGAGGTAGCGCTCGAGCACCTCGCTATGGAAGAGGTGGGTGGGGTGTACCGCGAGCGTGCGGGCCTGATCCGCAAGGGCTTGTGCAACGTGCGGGTGACCGTGACCGAGGCTCGTCACGGCGGCCGTACAACCGCTTGCGTCTAGGTAGCGTCGCCCCTGCCGATCGACCAGATAGGCTCCCTCGCCCGAGACGATCTCGGGGTAGTCCGCCTCGTAGTCGGCACAGATCAGCTGGGAGTGGATGACGTGGCGCGGGCGCACGCGTGCATTGTAGGCCCGCACCAGCCAACGCGGGGGGCAGGGCGTCGGGTCTGCAAAAAAAGAAAATAGGGAGCAATCCACCGAGGGGGGTAGCTGCTCTACCGCCTCTGAGCGCGGCCCAATCCGCTGCGCCGCACCAAGGACGACTGCAATGCCTCATTTCGCCCACCTCCCCAATCTGCCGCACCTAGCCCTTGCGGTCCTCGGTCTCACGCTTTGCGCTGCCTGCGATCTCGCACCGACCGAGGACGAGGGGGGTCAGGTCGGAACCGACGATGGTGCGCCAGCAACGACATCTGGTGGTGACGAGAGCACGTCGGGTGGCGCAGACGATGGCGACGATAGCGGGAGCAGTGGCGGCACGGACACGGGTGGCCCGACGGGTCCGCTGGCTTGGAGCGAAGGCGTCGGCCCCTGCGGTGGCTCCCAAACCAACGCCATGTGGTTCGACGACCGCATGACCGGCTTCATCGGTTGTGGCGAGAACGCGGTGGGCGAAGGCCTCTACACCACGGTCGACGGCGGCATCACGTGGGACGACAACGTGAAGTTCAAGGAGGTTCGCGTCATGGACATCCGTCGTGGCGCGGACGGCGTCTTGTATGGCGCGGGCATCCACCAGCTCGACGACTACCCAATCTGGTCATTCGACGAGTCGGGCGGTGCCCTGGACGCGCAAGGCCTGTACACCGCGAGCAACAACGCGTTTTTGGCCGTCAACCAAGCCGAGAACGCAGCGGTCACGGCCGACGGTCAGATGTTGATCGACTCGCTGACAGGCACGACCGCCGCGTACATGGCTGCGGGCGGTGAGTTCGAAGAACTTGCGAGCCTCGGAGAAGCGCTCTTGGAAGACCCCGAGGCCGGGAGCTTTCAGGTTCGGAGGATCAAAGACTTCGACAATCAGTTCTACGCCGTTGGCAGCCTCATCAACGACCCCGCGCGTGTACACCTGCCCTCGAAGCTGAAAGGCGCGACCTACCACTTTCAGTCCGTGCTGCTGCAGCCCGACACCCGCGACGGCGAGCTGGTGGACATGCACGTCTGGGACGACCAGCACATGATCGTCGCCGGGTACGACCAGAGCGAGCGGTTCCCGCTCATCTATCTCATCGACGGCGCCGACCCGTACGACAGCGCCAACTGGCAGCACATTGAGCTGCTCGACTCTGGCATCGAGTTCGAGGGCGGTATCCGGGGCCTGTCTGTCGTTGGCGATACGATCGTCGCTGTCGGCGACAAAGTCCCAACGTCGGCGGGCGGCTTCGTCGTGCGCAGCGAAGATGGAGGCGTCACCTGGGAGGACATCACGCCGACCGAGTTCGGCAAGGTCAGCCCGCTGTATCGCGTGAAGCTGTTCGATGACGGAGAGATGGTCGTGGTCGGCGGTGGCGAGATGTTCTTCTACACCGCGCAGTAGCCCCTCAGCGGCTCTTGGCCGACCCCGCCATCTTGGACTCGATGTGTTTGATGCGCGCGGCGGCCTTGGGGTTGCCCAGCTGCTTGGCCTTGATGTACGAGGCCTTCGCGTCGGAGTAGCGCATCACCTTGAAGTACGCGTCGCCGGCCCGCAGCCATCGCGTCGCGCTGCGGGGAGAAAGCGACGCGGCCCGCTTTCGGACCTTCAAAGCGTCGGAGTATCGGGCACGGTCGAACAGGATGTCGCCGAGCAGGTCCAGCGCTTTGACATTTCGATTGTCCGCGTCCAGTGCGGCATTGAGCAGGCGGACCGCCTCGTCGTTGGCCGATCGCCGATGGGCGCGGTCGGCCTCGCGAAAGAGGGAGTCCGACAGTCTTCGATCCCGTCGCGGGGGCTCGCCATCGTCGACCCCTTTGGGCTGCACACGAGGGCGCGGACGGGGAGGCGTACTCGCGTCGTGCTGGGCGGCCTCGGGTGCAGCCTCCGTGGCGTCATGGACCTCGGGCGAGGGAGCAGCCGTGCCCGAACCCAGGCTGGCCGGGCCTGTGCGGGGAGCACCCGACCGCAAGATTTCGTCCACCACCGAGGCGGTCCGCGTGACTGGGCTGCGTGCGACTAGAGCTCGCAGTTTCTGGATTCGAGCATCGTCGTCCGGCTCAGCCAGGGCGGCCAGCGGCTCCACGGCAACAAGCTCGGAGGCACTGAAGTTGCCCGAAGCCGCCTTGGTCCGAAGTCTGTCGAGCGCCACAACCGAGACTTGTGCGCGCTCCAGCGCATGCTCACTGGGCTCAAAGACGATCGCGGCGGCGTAGTACTCGAACGAAAAACGCCGTGCCGCTTCGTCGTCCCAATACCGATCACCCAGACGTACAAGCGTGGTCGAGAACTCATGGCGCAGCTGCTCGCCGCTGCTGAGGGCGTCGTCCGAGCCTAGCGTCTCGAGTTGGAGCACTTCCTGGTATGCGGTGGGCGTATCGGGGCGGTCGGGGTCGGGGTACACCCACCAAAAACCAGCTGCAGCGGCGCGTGCGGCGTTGACTCTGGCTTGCACGGCCTCGACCTGATCGACTTGCTCGGGCCAGGCCCAGGTTGCGGCTGCCGTCAGCAGCCCGACCCCCAGGAGCGCCCCCGCAATCCCGAAGGCTCTGCGGCCGCGCCTTCCGTGGCGGAGCGCCTCCAGCCGTTGGGCCATGGCGGTCGCTCGCTCGCGGTCGACCTCGGGAAGCGGCAGATCGTCCCATTGCGTCGTGATGCCTGCGGCCAGCTGGAGCTCGAGCAAGTCTGCCTCGAGCTCCGAGGCGGACGCGTAGCGGTCGCCCGGATCCTTGCTCAGGCAGCGCAGAATGATCGCGTCGAGCTCGGGCGCAATATCATCGCGGCTCGTGCAGCTTGAGGGCGCGGGCGCAGGCGCGTCACAGTGCAGCGTGATCACGGCGACCGGGCTTGTCGCGACGAACGGCGGTGCACCGCACAGCATCTCAAACATGACGCAGCCGATCGCGTAGATGTCGATGCCGGGCGCGGGCGTTCCGACCAACGCCTCTGGCGCCATGTAGTTTGGTGTTCCGGCGCCGTGCGGCGACGGATCGTCTGCGAGGAACTGCGCGATGCCGAAGTCGACAACCTTGACGAAGTCCGGCCGTCCGTCGCGGCGCACAAGCATCACGTTCTCGGGCTTGATATCGCAGTGCACGATGCCGACACCGTGTGCGGCTCCAATCGCCTTGCAGATCTGCCGGGCAATGGCAAAGAAGCGCGGCAACGCCATCTCACTGTCCGCGATCGAAGCCGACAGCGTCGGCCCGTTCAGGAACTCCATCGCGATCAACATCCGCCCGTCTTCGAGTGCGCGGAGGTCGAGGATATCGACAATGTGCGGCGTGTCGATGCGGGCGCTCGCGCGCGCCTCGTTGCGGAAGTTGCGAACGACCTTCGCGTCGTAACAAAGATGCGCGTGCAGGATCTTGACCGCGACTTGGCGTTCAATGTCGGCGTGCACCGCACAAAGGACGGCTCCCATGCCGCCTTCGCCGAGCCAGCGTTCGATGACATAGGGCGTCCCCGCGATCTTCGCTCCTTTGCACAGCGCCAGTCCCCGACGCGGTGGCGCACCGAGCTGGGCTTCGTCGATGGTGTCGAAGTCGGGGGCCGTGGCTTGGGCCACGCTCGACGGAATGCGGAGGCTAGTGCGGGCGGCCATTTTCGCAGTAGCTCGAGTCGTGTTGGCAGGTGAAGCCGAACCACAGGGCGCAGTCAGAGTCGTCATTGCACAGACGCAGGCAGTGGCCGTGGGCGCACTCCGTTTGTTCGGGGCAGTCCTGGGGGGCCGAGCACGGGATGGCGCAGGCGCCCGCACAGGCAGGGTCGTCGCAGCACGCTTCCGCCTTTTTCGGTTGGCAGTCGGAGTCGGCGTCGCACAGCAGCCCGACGCAAGTCGCGGGCGGCGGAACGACGGCACCGCAGCGAATGCACTCCGTCGTGTCGAACGCCGAGCAGGCATCGAACTCGCACTGCAGCATGCCGTCGACGTACCCGAGCGACTTGCAGGTCAACTCGCCGAGATCGGCGTCGTCGCACACCTCGGTCGGGTCCAGCACGCCATTGCCGCAGCTTTCCGGGACCATGGCAGTGTCGGTGGCACCGCCACCGTCCGATGCGCTGCCGTCCTGAGGCCCCGACGCCGATTGCGATGCAGCACCCGACTCGCCAGCGTTGTCGGTGCTGGTCTGCGACGTCGTCATCGGATCCGGACCTCCCGTCGAACCCAGGGCGTACTCGGGGTTGGGAACCACGAGGCATCCTGCGGTCGCGACGGACCCGGCGATCAATCCCCAGAGTCTCAGAACCGCACCCGCCCCTGGAGCCCGGCGCCCGTGAGCGCGAACGCGACCGAGCCGTTGGGCGCCCGCTTGCGCGCGCGACGGACATGCACGACCAGCAAGCTCGTGCCTGCGATGACGGCGGCCGCTCCCAGACCCATCGCAACGGCACCTCCGACCGTGGTCTCGTGCAGGTTCGGGCACTCGTCGTTCGGATCTCGTACCCCTGAACCGCAGGTCTTGTCGTGAGGGCGGCCGTCCATCGCCAGCAGCCCAGCTCCGACCCCAACGGTCGCGGCACCCGCTGCGAGCAGCGTGGCGTCGAGCCCAACCAGCAGGCGGTCTGCTCGGCGGGGTCGCTCGAGCACAAGCTTCGCGTCGAGTCGCTGTACGACACCCTCGACCGTGTGGATTTCGAAGCTCGTGGGAGCGTGCCCTTCGGCGACAACGCGCACTTCGTGTCGACCTTCGGGAATGTCTCCTGACCAGGGAAGCCCTCCCACGGACTCTCCGTCGACCCATACGGCGGCCCCCCGCGGCGCCCCACCAATCTGGAGTCCCCCGACACCGCGAGAGTCGACGGGCGCGCTGTTGCCTGCGATGGCGGCCGTGTCGGCCACAAGTTCCAGGAGCTCGGCCTCGCCACAGATCTCGCACAGTGCGTCGGTTGCCGACCGCACCACGCCGGCTTGGTCGAGCAAGGCGACCTCTACGCGAACGTGCGGCTCCTCGTCGAAGACCCGCACGCGTGCGATCCTTGATTCGTCGTGGTCTCGGGCTTCTTGCGCGTAACAGGTGACGTCTTCGCATTGCCGTGCGGAGTCCACGACGTCGACGCCCGCACGTGCCAAGCCCGTGGACGCAGCCTCGGTCACTTTGCGTGTGTCCACGCGGCCGTCAGCGACGCGCACCTCACCGCTGGGAAGCACCACCGCGGGGTTCGCCGACACCGCAACAAGCGGAATCGCGGCGAGAAACGTGGTGAGTGGGCCAAGCACTGCAGTCAGCACAGCCGCCGATCGCCTGGGATGCAAGCCCCTGTGTGGCGCCGAATCGAGGGGCCAAGCGGTTCCGCGCGGGCGCTCGGAGGGCCGCTCAGCACAGGTCAGTTAAGATTCTGTTCGGCGCAGCAGACACGCGTGGCGGCGCGCGTACACGTCCGTTTAAGATCTGTTTCACTCCACAAGTCGGTTCCAAAGGAGCCGCGTTCGGATTTCACAGGAATCACCGCGTAGACAGGGGCGCGAGTCGAGATGTCTGCGGGTGCGCGCCGTGCACCCGTAGGGGACCCGCACTTGTGTCGACCTGCCGACTCGTCGGGGCGGCCACCGTAGCCTCAGAAGTCCAGGCCGAGCTCGGCGCCCGCGTCGTACGCGTTGCACTCGCCCTCGACGTGGGTCACGGCGAGCGAGATCGGGTCGAAGCTCATCGTGCAGTCCGCCTGCACGGGAGTTCCACAGGAGCCCATCATCTGCTCACAGTCATCGGGATCCTCGGAGTCATCGGAGTCCTCATCGACGCACTCGTACTCTGGGAACTCGAGATAGTCGTCGACCTTCACGCGCACCCCACCGCGCGTGGGTATCAGCGCGGCCTCGGTGGCCGCCCCGCACCGTGCGAGGCCGCCAGTGCCGAAAGCCTCGCTCAGGAGCCAAGCCCCTCGGCGATAGTCGGCGAGGGCAAACCCCCACTCGCCGTCGTCCGTTGCCGCACGGACCAACCACGGCCCCCGTCCTTCGCACGGCCAGGGCTCGCCAGAACCGTCGGAGCACACGGCCTCACGCATCTGTTTGTCGGTGGTGACGTCCTCGTAAGGAGTCCAAGACATCTCGCTGAACGTCTTGACGAAGTGCTCCTGCAGCGCGAGCCACGGTGCGTCGTCGGCGATGAGGCCGCTCGGAGTTGCGATCGCGGGAGCCGCGGGCTCTTCCTTGGCGGTAGGGGGCGGGAGCTTTGGCGCCCTCGGTTGCGTCGGGGCCGGGTCCAGCGAGGCTGTTGCGCGCGTGTGACTGCGCGAGCACCCCACGAGGCCAACGCTCGCGACAAAGAGTGCGGTGACGGGGCGCATGGGCCAATCGTAGTGACCGACCCGCCCAGCGACAACGCTGTGTCGATCGAAGTGGAGCCGCCGAGCCCGAAGGCCCGGCGGCAAAATAAGCGACTGCGACGAGAAGTGGTGAAAACGTTCGTGCTCTACCCACTGAGCTACTACCGTCACATGCAAAGACGGTAGCCCGGGCTCGAACCGGGGACAACGATGTTCAAGATGTAGTTCTCACCGGCATTCGCAGTCAGAGTTCGATGGTGTCGATTTGTGTCGTCCAGTGGTCGGTGCCGAGCGTGCCCTTTGCGAACGCGGCGATGACGTCGAAGACGGCGTCCGAGAACCCGCCGACGTTGAGGACATCGGGTGCGTCGGGTGCCTGGGTCGACGCGTAGGGCTGGATGTCGATGCAAACAAGCCTCGCGTTACGACAGCGTCGCTTGTAGGCCTGCCACTCGGTCATGACTGGGGTGCCGGGGTTCCAGCGGCGGGTCTTATCGATCCACGATTGGTTGTCGGACACAAAGATCACGAGGTCTCCTTTTGCCTTGGTCTTGTTGAGGTGGCGCAGTGGCGCCGAGCAGTCGGTGCCTCCGCTGGGCAGACGCGCGAGGCGTTGGGCGTTGGCCATGACGGTGTGGTCGGCGTCGAGCTGGCAGCGCACGACCCGATCGTGAAACGGTGTGATCTGCACCTTGGGGTTACCGCGGAGAAGCCCCGCGGCCATCAGAGCCGCGACGTCGACGCAGCGCACGACCGATGTCGCGCTTCCGCGGCTGCCCGTTGCCGGGTTGTGCATCGAGCCCGAGACATCGATGAGGACGTGCACGACACCCGTCGTCCGTGGCACCTTGCCGACCGACAGCTCCATCGCGCCTCGCAGCGCGTCGGTCAGTGGGCTGGGAAGCCTGGAGTTGGCTGCACTGTGCGCGACCATGAGCTGGTAGGGCAGGGCGCGCGCGCGACCGATTTGCTCCGCACACACGAGGCGCTCGGCGACTCGGTCGACCATCTCGGGGTCCTCGAAGACGCCGTGACGCAGAAACGTGTTGAGGTTCATGCGCGTCATCTGCCAGCCAGCGTTCCGGGCGATCGTCTTCCATGCAGGCGTCGGCATCTTCACCTGCGTCAGCATCTGAAACGGCACGTTGGGGACGGGCCCGGTTGGCTCCCGCTTGAATGCCTCGTACTCGGCTGCGAGCGGCGGCAGGGCGGAGACGTCGTAGGGGCGGCCGAGTAGGTATCCGTACAGCGCGCGGCGGGATGCAGTCGCTGGTTTGGGGTGAACCATCTTGATGATGTCTGCGAGCGACGGGTCGGCGCCTACACTCGCGCGCAGGATGGCGTCGTCGGATCTGTTGTCCAGCCATGCGCGGATCATTCGCTTGGGTCGGGTGCCGAGCGAGCGACGGCCCGTGACCCCGCTGCGCACGATCTGTACAAAGTTGCGGAGCATCCGCGCGTTGTCGCAGACGCGGTCGAAGGCGCGCACAAACCACTCGCCGTCGCGGCCCGCGAGGACAGCGAGCAGCAGGGCGGGCATGTCTTTCATGTGGCCACGCTCGCGGGCGTACACGGCGGTCTTGGCGAGGCTCTCGGCGTTGACCCGTTCGCACGCCGCGAGCACCCACGACAGCTGCTCGCGTTCCGTTGCGTAGTACGTCGTGCCGAAGCAGCCGGTCGCGGCGTACTGGGCCAGCGCGTGCTGGGGCGTGGTGCTGTACGCCCTTCCGCCTGCGAGGTTGATGGCGTCTGCAACGGGTTGCGCAGCGGCAGCCGAAGAGAAGAGGTCCTTGTTCGCCATCGTGCCCCCTGCAGAGCAGGAAGCGCGCCGATGAGTTAAATCAACGTCTTAGACGAGGCGCCTTCGGATATGCGAGCTAGAGATATCGTGAACTATCGGACCCGCGCGTTGCGAGCCTACGGGTTGGTGCACAGCCAATGCACGGTGATGCACAAGACAGGACCGCCCGCATCATTGCCGCAGTCGCCCCCGCCGTCGAAGTTCTGGTTGCCGTTGGCAAGGCAGGAGGTTGCGCCCTCGCAGAAGCCGCAGACATTCCCGCACGTGCCACCGATCGAGCTGTAGCCGCTATACCCGAGCTCTGAGCAGATAAGCTGGGGGTGGAAGTTTCCGCCTCCCGCCTGCGCGTGTGAAACCCAAGCCTGGTTGGCGTTTGCGGAGCACACGACCCAGGCCGACCCCGTCAGTGGATCCGTGCCGCCATCGCAGGCGTTGGGGATCTCCGACTGGCAGGTCGCGCTGCAGCCGTCGCCGTTGGCGGGCGCCATGCCGTCGTCGCATTGCTCGCCCGCGGCCATGTTGACCTCGCCATCGCCACACGCGACGGTGGTGCAATCCCCGTCGCAGCTGGCTGATTGCCCCGCGTCGTCGCACGCTTCGCCCGCGGCGACATTGGCAACGCCGTCTCCACATGACACAGCGGTGCAGTCGACATCACACGCCGCAGACTCACCGCCGTCGTCGCATGCTTCGCCCGCCGCCGCGTTGACCGTGCTGTCGCCGCACATCACCGCAGTGCAATCTGCGTCGCAGACCGCTGTTTCCCCGCCCTCGCAAGCCTCTCCAGCGGAGGCATTGACCACCGCGTCGCCGCATTCAGCAAAGGTGCAGTCGACGTCGCACGTCGCGGACTCACCCGCGTCGTCGCACGCTTCGCCGGCCGTCAGGTTGACCACTCCATCGCCACATGTCGAGAACGTGCACTGGAGGGTGCAGGTGGCCGTCTCACCCGCATCGTCGCAGTCCTCGTCGGCGTCGACGACTCCGTCGCCACAGTTCGGTCCTGCGGAACTTTCGCCCACGGTGTCGCCGACCATGGTGTCGGCCGAGTCGCCCTCTGTCGCGCCCTGTGTGCCGTCCGCGGGTCCGGCACCGCTGCCACTGAGGCCGTCATCCATCTCATCGCCGGATGTCGCACCTGCCGACGCTTCGGTGGCGTTGGTGTTTCCGTTGTCGCCAAACCCCACAGACAGCGCGCCCGTGTCGGTGCCGCTGTCGCCGCCCGTAGCGCAACCAACCAGCATCAGAGCGAGCAGCGTTGGGCGTACCGGGCGATCCATCCAATGCACTGTACTACCCATCGCCGCCCGCTGAAGCTCGCGAAACCCACAAACTCAAGCGCGAGCGGGTCACGGAATCGGGATAGACTGATCGCATGGGGCAGACACCGCAAACCTCCCCGTCGTCGCCGACCAAGCGGCGCTCGCGCGACGTTGCGAGACTGAGGCGGGAGTTCGAGCACTTCAAACGCAACCAGCCACGGCCTTGGCTGTCGCGGACGCTTCCTGTCGCGATGATCTCGGTTGCGATCGCACTGTCGGCATGGAAGTACAGCCGTTCGCTGGTTGCCAGCACGCGTGCTGAGGTTCGAGGCGATGTACTCGCTTCGTATATGGCTGGCTCCGTGGTGGAGCGCGAGCGGGTACTCGACTACGTGGAATCCGTCTTGAAGGACGATGCCCGCTTGCGCGCTTGGGCCAAGGTCGAGCGAAAGCGGCTCGCAAAACCCGAGCGTCCGCTGAAGCCAGCTTCTGTCGCAGCGCCCGTCGCAGCACCCGCGCCCGTCGTCGCAGTGCCCGCGCCCGTCGTCGCAGCGCCCGCGCCCGTTGTCGCAGTGCCCGTGCCCGTCGTCGCTCCGCCGTCGGATTCGCCCGTTGCGGCCGTACACCCCGTCGCGGCACCCCAGCCGTCGGCGTTGGAGACGGCTCTGCATCGCGCAAAGGTTGCGGCCTCCAAATCTCGACCGACGGGCGCCAAGCGCAGCAGCCCGCCCAAGCCTCAGCCCGAGGCGGAAACACTCGCTTCTCCTGTGCCTCAACCCAGCCTTGCGCCAATCCGTATTCCCACGTCCAAGCTAGCCAGCAACGGTGCCCCTGCGCTGCTCGCTTCGCCGCGGTCGTCCGATCCGCCACTGCTGCTCGGTGCTCCAAAACGGAAAGCCGGCGACGAAGCGCCCGCCCTTCTCAAGTAGCGCGTTCGCCGTCATTTCGTGCCAGTCAAATGCCGTGAACTGCTCTATCGTCGGCCGTGATGGGAGGTCGGCGGGACAGCATGCGTGCGACTTGGCAGCCCGCGGTTGCCGTCGCTGCGCTGTGCCTCGGATGCGAGGCCGCACCGACGCCAGAGTCGAGTTCGGCGGCTGAACCAACTCCGGTCGCCGAGGTGTCGCCTCCCCCTGCCGTCGACACCCGCCGCTGCAAGCCCGCACCCGGGACCACAGGATCGCCCACGACGATCGCTCAAGCCGTTGCCCTGGCCAACGGGCTCCCGTTCCCGGTGACGGCCGAGTGCTACGTCGAGGCACTCGATCGCCCACTGCGTGCGGAGGCGACAACGAGTCGATCGAGTCGTCAGCCCGCGGTCGACGAACGCAGCCCACGGGTATTTTTGTGGGGAAGCGACACCTTTGTCACCACAGTGGTGCTCGGCGGCGAGGGGCGCAACTTGATCGAGTTTGGTCAGTTCACGACGCCGCGCCGCTCGGTCAAGGGCGAGCTCGAGTTCCCGCTGACCGAACCCATCTCGTCCGCTACTGCTTTTGACCAGGTACGCAACCTGGAGCACCCGACGATCACGCGATGCTTTGTGTGCCACGACGCCGAGCGTGACGAGCCAGGGATCCCGGGCGGGCGGAGCTCGCTCGCGCTACGCCCACGTCCGTCGTCGGTGGTGGACGTTGCATCCCTGAGCAAGGAGCGGGACTTGTGCGACCCCACGGCAGAGCCCGATCGCTGCCGCTGGCTCGAGGCCCTGGCGGGTCACGGGCCGATCGAGCATCAACCGTTCGACGCGAGCTTGCCCAGCTTCTAGCGCAGGTCTCAGCTCGAGACCGCTGCCCAATCCAGTTCGAATCGCGCGAGGTACTTTCGAAGCCGGTCTGCGTCGTTCTTCGATTTGCGCTCGCGCCGCGATGCCGCGAAGAGTGTGCGGCCGGCGTCCGATAGCGACCGTGATGCCCGGCACACGCGGACGACCTCCGCGAGCTGGACGATGTCGAACCTATCGAGTGCATGCGTGGCGCCGTCGCCGAGCAGGGCCTCCAAAAGCGTACGGTCGCCGCTGTGCGGCTCTGTTCCGGCCCAGGCGCGCGCGAGTCGGGCCTCCTCTTCCTCAACCACCGCGCGGTTGATCCGGGCTCCCGGAGCCAGCGTGGCCATGCGCTCCACGGCGGCAGAGAAGTCTCGGAAGTTGCCGCGCCATACCGCTTCGCTCGACGTCGCGAACTTCACGAACCGTGCGCGCGCCTCCTTGTTGAACGTGACGCGCGTTCCTTCGCGCGCGGCGTATCGCTCGAGCTCGTACTCCAGGTTGGGTCGAATGTCCTCGGGGCGCTCTGCCAGCCCGGGCAGCTCAAACGTCCACAGATCGATACGCGCCAGGAGGTCCTCGCGAAACTTGTGCTCGCGGACACGAGCCCGCAGATCCCGATTGCTCCCCGCGATCAGCTGAAAATCGCTCTCGGTCTCGCGATCCGAGCCCATCGGCAAAAATCGCTTGTCCTCGATGGCGCGCAGGAGCATCGCTTGTTCGTCGAGCCCCAGCTCCCCGATCTCGTCGAGGAACACGATCCCGCCGTCCGCCTCCTTGAGCAGGCCGGGGCGCGCCGACGAGGCACCCGTAAACGCCCCTTTGGCGTGGCCAAAGAGCATCGACATGGCCTGGTCACCGCGCAGCGTCGCGCAGTTGACCTCGACAAATCGGCCATCGACTTGCCGCCGTTGTTGTTTGAGCTCGTAGATACGCCGAGCCAATACGGTCTTGCCCGCGCCCGTGGGGCCGGTCAGCAGGATCGGCGCCCGTGATCGCATCGCGACATGCTCCACGCGCGCGATGAGCTCGTTGAAGGTCCGGTTCTTCGTCTCGATGCCCGCCTTGAGCAGTGACACGCCCTCGCGTTGCTCGGTTCGAAAACGTGAGGCGAGACGGTCGTACCGTGAGAGATCGAGGTCGATGATGCGGTAGGTGGATGCCGCATCACGGCCGCGTTTGGGTGGCGTCGTTTGCAGCAGGCGCGCGGGGAAGTAGCGAGCCTCGGTGAGCAAGAACAGACAGATCTGAGCGACGTGTGTGCCCGTGGTCATGTGCACGAGGTAGTCCTCGCGCTGGGGAGCGAAGGGGTACGTGCGCGCAAAATCGTGGAGTTGCCCGTACACCTCTTCGAAGTCCCACGGGTCATCGAACTCGATGTGGTGGCTTCGGACCGCGGTGTCGGGGGAGACCTCTTCGATGTCCTCGGTGAGCTGTGTCGCCAGCTTGCCGAACTTGGCTTGATGGAGCATCTCTACCCGGGCGACCGGCAGGTCTTGATGCCGACACAGATCCACGGTCGGCCGCCACTTGCGCCAACGCCCATCGCCGCGCCCCGCATCGTCCAGGACCGTTCCGATGAGTCCGAGTACTACGAGCGGTTTTGCCATCGCACACAGCTTATCCCAGTGGATAAAGGACGCGCTGATAGACGCATTGGTGGCGTCGGGCGACCGCCTAAGTATCTAAAAGTACTGGGTTCGACGGCTGGTGCGCGAGGTGCTCTAGTGGGGAGGCACGATGTTCGACGTAACCGAGGTTGAGGCAGGCACGCCCATCAAGCACTGGACCCGTGGGGTCCCGCTCGAGCCCCGCGCGATGGTCCAGCTGCAGAACGCGGCCCGTATGCCGTTTGTCCACAAGTGGGTCGCGGTCATGCCCGACGTGCACGTGGGAATCGGGGCGACGATCGGAAGCGTCATTCCAACCGACGGTGCTGTCATCCCCGCTGCAGTGGGTGTGGACTTGGGTTGCGGGATGATGGCGGTGCGCACGAGCCTCACGGCCAGCGACCTGCCCGATACGCTTGCGCCGATGCGATCGGCGATCGAGCGGGCTGTCCCTCATGGTCGCTCCGCGCACGTGCGCAAGCGTGGAGATCGCGGCTCCTGGCACAACGTGCCCAAGGCGGTCGACGTGCGCTGGGCTGAGCTTGCCAAGCGCTTCGACGAGATCACCGACAAGCACCCGAAGATCGCCAAGAGCAACCATCGTGTTCACCTGGGTACGCTCGGCACGGGCAACCACTTCATCGAGGTGTGTCTCGACCAGGCCGATCGCGTTTGGATCATGTTGCACAGCGGCTCGCGCGGTGTCGGCAACCGCATAGGCAGCTACTTCATCGCGAAAGCCAAAGAGGACATGAAGCGGTGGTACATCAACTTGCCCGATGACAACCTCGCCTACTTTCCCGAGGGGACGGACCACTTTGACGACTACGTGCAAGCGGTGGGCTGGGCCCAGGACTTTGCGCGGATCAACCGTGAGTTGATGATGGAGGCCGCGCTCGAAGCGATGGCGTTCAGCCCGGGCATCCGACCGTTCGAAGCCAAGCTCGAAGCCGTCAACTGCCACCACAACTACGTCAGCCGCGAGACGCACTACGGCAAGTCGGTCTGGGTGACCCGCAAGGGGGCCGTTCGAGCGGGGGCGGGCGAACTCGGGATTATCCCGGGCAGCATGGGCGCACGTTCGTTTATCGTGCGCGGCAAGGGCAATCGCGAGAGCTTCTCTTCGTGCAGCCACGGTGCGGGGCGAACGATGTCGCGCACCGAAGCGAAGCGCCGTTTCACCGTGGAGGATCACTGTAAAGCGACCGAAGGTGTCGAGTGCCGCAAGGACGCCGCGGTGATCGATGAGACACCCGCGGCGTACAAAGACATCGACGCGGTCATGGCGGCGCAGGCCGACCTCGTCGATATCGAACACACGCTCCGTCAGGTCGTGTGCGTGAAGGGGTAATGCGCCCGAAGACGGACTCAGCCATGCGTGTCATTGCACTTTCGGACACGCACTTGCGGCACGAACAGCTTGCGGTTCCGCCGTGCGATTTGCTGGTCCATGCGGGTGACGCCTCGCGTCGCGGCAGCGCCGAAGAACTGACCACGTTTGTGGATTGGTTCTCGGCGCAGCCGGGCCGACACAAGGTCTTTGTTGCCGGGAATCACGATCTGCACTGCGAGCGTGAGTCGGAGGCCTTTCGCACGCAGGCGGCCGCGGCGGGGATCGTCTACCTGCAGGATGAAGAGGTCGAGATCGAAGGGGTGCGTGTGTTTGGATCACCCGTGACGCCGACGTTTCGCAACATGGCGTTCAACCGCGACCCTGGCCCGCCGATCCGCGCGCACTGGGATGCAATTCCCCATGGGCTCGACCTGCTCGTGACGCATGGGCCTCCTCGGGGGATCTGCGACCGCATGGTGCTGGGCAAGCATGTGGGCTGCGTCGATCTTCTAGAGACGGTTCGACGGGTTCAGCCGCGCGTACACGTGTTCGGTCATGTGCACGAGGCCCGGGGCACGGGCCGCTGTCCTGGGAGCACCACGCAGTTCCTAAACGTAGCGAACTCGCGTTTCCTGCCGATTGGGCAGCGCGGGCCCACCCCGTTCGATCTGTGATTTGGCCGCGGGGCGGTCGCGGGAGTAACTTGCTCCTTCGAACGGACGATCCCGGCATGGCAGTGGACAAATCGATGGAGAATCAGGTTTGCTTGGTCACGGGTGCGAACGCCGGGATCGGCCGCGAAACCGCCCGTGGGCTGGCCGAGCGCGGTGCTACCGTCGTGATGACGGCCCGCGATCGGAGCAAGGGCGAGGAGGCCGTCGCGGAGGTGAAGGCATCTTCGGGCAACCCCAACGTCGAGCTGCTGATGCTCGACCTGGCGTCTCTGTCTTCGGTGCGCGCGTGTGCCGAGAAGTTTCTCGCTACACATGATCGCCTCGATATTCTCGTGAACAACGCCGGGCTCGTGCTCGGCGATCGACGCACAACGGAGGACGGGTTCGAGGCCACGTTTGGCATCAACCACCTGGGCCACTTCGAGCTCACCCGCTTGCTGCTCGACAGGCTCAAGGAGAGCGCACCTGCTCGGGTGGTCAACCTCGCATCGGATGCGCACCGAATGAGCGCTGGCCTCGACTTCGACGATCTGATGGTCGAGCGTAAGCCGTACAAGGCGATGCGCGTCTACGGCGACAGCAAGCTGGCCAACATTCTGTTCACCAGGGAGCTGGCGCGGCGTCTCGAGGGCACGGGTGTCATCACGCATGCCGTACACCCTGGCGTGGTGCGCACGGGCTTTGGAAAGGACGGCGATGCACCGGGTGTCATTGGATGGTTGTTCAAGCTGATCGGCCCGTTCCTCTTGTCTCCAGCGTCTGGCGCGGCGACATCGCTGCATGTCGCGCTCAGCGACGACGCCAAGTCGTCGAGCGGCGACTACTGGGCGCGCAGTCGGCGAACCAAGCCTAGGCCGCCGGGCCGCGATGATGCCGCCGCGGGGCGGCTCTGGGAGGTGAGCGAACAACTCGTTGACGCGGTTGCAGTGCCGTAGCTGACGTTGCGCACCGCCATGGGGGCTGTGGACCCGACCTGCGTCCGCACACACCCGTCCCGAATGGTAGGGTGCTCGTCGCCATGTCAGGCAAAGCACAGACGTGTAGGTCGAGTCTTCAACGAGTCGGCGTGTCGGGAGCCGCGTTGCTCACGGCGGCCGCACTGGCCGTCGGGATGCCCGCGACAGCCTCCGCCGCACCCTCCATCTCGCCAGACAAGGCGGGCGAGTCGCGCGACGCCATCCAAGAGTCCGCCGAAAAACACGGCGATGACCACGGCGCAAAGGCAGACGCATTCGAGTCCGATGGCAAGCTGCTCGGGGACCCGATCTCACTGTTGGCCTCGGCCGACGCGCGTCTGGCCCAGGCCGAGGAGGAGCAGAGCGTCGAGGCTTGCGAGGCCGCCATCGAGACCACGATGGTCGCGTTGGACATGCTGCACTTTTACGACGCCGTCTCCACGGGGAGCGCTTCGTCTCGTTGGTTGGTCATCGAGCCCGGCCTTGCGGCAGGCCTTATCGGCGACGCCGAAGCCAAGATCGAGCGCGCCGAGGCGCTGATCGAGGAGATCGAAAATGGTGATCCCGTGGCCGAAGGCGGCACGGTCGCTGTGGCGGACAAACCCGCCAAGAAAAAGCGCGAGAGCAAGCCGGGGACCGGGCTCATCGTTGCCGGCTCCGTGTTGGCGGGCCTCGGCTTGGGCGGCGTTGGTGTTGGCTTCGCAGGCCTGGGCATCAGCTCCTCGAAGCAAAAAGAGGTCGAAGGCAAGTCCGTGCCCGCCGAGCAGGCGGACGTCGACAAACTCGACGAAGAGGGTCGGCGTGCCAACCTCATGGGCGTGTTTGGGCTCGCGGCAGGCGGTGCGGTTCTCATCGGTGGAACCGCGCTGATCATCGCAGGCGCGATCAAGCGGAAGAAGGGAGCGCCCTCTGCGGCCGCTCGACTTCAAGTCTCGCCCGTACTGACTCGTCACGCCTCTGGCGTCTCGCTGACCGGCCGGTTCTAGCTCGATGAACATTCGAAACTTCTCTCGCCGTTTTCTTGGGCGTAGCCTTGGCTTCGGCCTGTTGCTCGGCGCGTCCGGTGGCTCGCTCTGCAATCCTGTGTCGATTTTCGCGTGCGAAACCGACGAGGCGTGCGCAGCCGAGGCTGGCGAAGGCGCGGTGTGCCAGTCCAACAGCTATTGCACCGTTGTCGATGAGGGCTGCGACTCCGGCTTTCGCTGGTACGAGCGCTCGGGCGGCGACTTGGCCGACACGTGCTACGAGCCTGGCGGTGGCGGTGGTGGCACCGCAGACGACGGTGGGTCAGGCGATGACGGTGGGTCGGGCGATGACGGTGGTGGCTCCGACGGCTCTGGCGCGGCTGACGAGTCGGGTGGTGGGTCTGGTGACGAAGGCGGCAGCTCGGGTGCGTAGCCTGCGTTTGCGTCATGGTCTTGCCCTCGCGCTCGTTGCGGCTTCGGCCACGGCGTTGGCCTGCGAGCCCAAGTCGGCCACAACCGTTCCCGCGTCCGCCACTCGCACGGTCATCTCCATGCAAGAGATTGACTGCCAGAGCTGCGGGGCACGGGTCGTCGCCGACCTGAAAAAGCAAGCCGGGGTCTACGACGCCACGTTCGATCGCACGGCTGCCGAGCTGAGCATCGACTTCGATGGTGGTGCTGTGGGTGCCGCCGACTTCATCGCGATCGTCGAGTCTCACGGATACGTGGGCATCGAGGGGGCCGGCCAAGGCAAGTACATCGAAGAGATCGAGTTCGACCCCGCACTCGATTTCAAACGCATCTCGGATGCAGGGGAGTACGTCGCACTCGACGCCAACCTCGTTGCCGGCAAGGTGATGGTCTTCGACTTTTACGCCGTGTGGTGCAAGCCGTGCCGCCAAGTCGACCACCACATGAAGCAGGTGCTCGCCGCCTCCGACGACGTCGCGCTACGCAAGCTCAACATCGTCGACTGGGACAGTGAGCTGGCCGCCAAGTATATGAAGGAGGCTCCAGATCTGCCCTACGTCGTGGTCTACGGTGCAGACGGGAAGCTGGTCGACAAAATCTCGGGGCTCGATCTCGAGGGGCTCGACGCCGCGATCCAAAAGGGGCGCGCGCCGTGAGCCTCAAGCGCCTGGTTTTGGGGCTTGGTCTTGTCGGGGCGATGCACGCGCTCGACCCCGCAGTGGCTCTGGCTGGCCCTTGAGCGGGCTGAAGCAACCCTAACCTCCCGGGCGGAGGTACGGCGGCTGCACAGCAGCCGATCAAACGAGGACGGATTCAAGTCGGGGCAGCGATGCTCGGCTCGTTTGTGGGCGTCTCGCATCTTGTCGACCCCGGCCAAGAGGAGCCGCAGCTCCCCGATGAGCTGCAGCCGCGCGAGCATGAGCTGAAGATCGCGGCGCTCCAATGGAACCTCCAATCGACGATCGGCCTGCATCGTCGGTTTGGATTTGAGATCACGCTTCCTATCCGCACCACGGTGATCCGTGCCCGCTTCAACGACGAGTCCGGCGCGGAGATCGACAATGTCGAGAGCATCCACCACCGCAACGAAACGCTGGCTGGCGTCGGCGACCTGACACTGGGCGGCCGGGTTGTCGCCGTGCTGCCCGACGACGTCGACGGATGGACCCTGGCCTTGCGCGGCGCCCTGTCGCTGCCCACGGGTAACATCGAAGCCGACCCGTTTGTGCTGGGGGAGGACGGACAGGTGCACCAGCACATGTTCTTTGGCTCGGGCACGTTCGACCCGATGGTCGGCCTCGACACCCGCTACGCGTTCGACAAGTGGTCGCTCGTGGGCTGGGGATCGATGCAGCTGCGCCTGTACGAAAACAGCCAGGGCTACCGGGGGAGCTCGGTTGTCGGCGGTGGGTTCGGGGCTCAGTCGGCGTTTGGGCTCGAGCGCTGGGCCTTCATGCTGCAGCCCGAAGTCTACTTCGAGACCGCCGCCCGCTGGGCTGGGGAGGCCGCGCGCAACAGCGGCCGGACCAGTCTGCTCGGCACGGTGGGCGTGTTTGCGTTCCCTGCTCCTCAATGGCAGATCAACGCGCTGGCAAAGATCCCCGCGTACACCTGGTCGCAGGGCGGGCAGGTGCGTTGGCCTGTCGTCGGCCTGCTCGGGTTCACGTTTACGTTTGATATCGACGAGGACTAGCGGCGCAGCGTCAGCCATCGTCGCAGCGGTCGAGCACAAGCGTCGGCACGGTGTATTCCCCAGCTCCCGTCAGCTGCACGGTTTCGGTGACCGGTATGGTTCGTTGCTCCTCGACGACCATGAGGTCGTCGGCGCCAACCACGACCGATACACCCACGAGGCCCGCGAGGCTCACCGTCGCTTCGTAGCCGCCATCGGGCGATAGTTGGACGGACTGAGCGCCGATGTTGACGCGCACGTCGGTCACGTCGACACATCGCAGCGTGACGTGGCCGCGCAGCGTCGCGGTCTCGGGCACGAAGTGGGCGGGCAGCGCAAATCCGACCGAGCGCCCCGCGGCACCGACGACCCCTTCGGCGCTGGCGAGCAGGCGGTGCGGATCTGTGTCGAGGTTGACACTCCATGCTTCGGCGCCAGTCGCAGGGTCGAGCGCAGTGAGCCCGGCCTGGGTCGTGACATACAGCTGGCCTCCGTCGAGCACGAGCTTGGGATTGCCGAGCTGTATGTCGCGGCGCCACTGCACGGTGCCCTTGCTGGCCTCATAGGCGGTGACCGAATCGCCCACGCCGACAAAGACGGTCTCTCCGGAGACAGCGAACCCGGGGTAGATCGACGGCGCAAGCCCCGTGGGGACTCGGCGCACACGCTGCGTGGGTCCATCCACAAACAGCAGGTCTGCGCCTGAGGCCACGACGACGGTGTCTCCGGCGACCACGATGCCGCCCGTGCTCTCGGGGTAGTCCTGCGTCCAGCGCGTCTCGCCCGTGCGTGGATCAAGTGCGCGGACGCGGGCGGCAACCGTGAGCGTCGGGGTCGGGGCTGTTGCGGAGTACTGCTGCCAGATCACCGTGACCGACGTGCCGTTGAAGCCCACTTCGACGCCATTGGCCTGGCGATCGAGCGGGGCGCTCCACAACTCCTCGCCCGTTTTTGTCGAGAACGCGACAACGGCCTGTCGGGGTGCGAAGTCCCATGCCACGAGCATCGACTCCCCGGCTGCGGCGGCGTCGATCAGTACGGGGGTACCCCATCGCCCGGTGGGGGCTGTCCACTGCACGCTCAGCGCCTTGCTGATCGGGTCCTCCGCGATGTACTGCGGTCGCTCGGACCACGCAGCGTAGTACCCCGCGGACCCGGCAAGCCAGTACCGCGGCTTTCCGTTGACGTTGGACCCGCCGATCTCACGTCGGCTCTGCACCGAGCCATCGGCCACCGAGACGCCCACGATGCCTCCCTTGGGCTCCATCGCGGAGTCCCAGTAGTACGCGGTGTCGCCCACGAGCCCAACGATCTCAGGCCCCTTCGAGAGCCACACGGGGGTGCTCTTGGCCGGGGTGACCTTGGCGGTGCTCTTGGCCGGGGTGACCTTGGCGGTGCTCTTGGCCGGGGTTGCTGGTGCGGGCGTGCAGGCCGTGAGTGAGGCCACCACCAACCAGTTGCTGAGCCTCGCCATGCGGTAAGGCTACCGTCGGGGCCCGCGGAGCGCTCGGAATACTCTCTTGGTAGGCTGTGGCCCTATGAAGCGGATTGCACTGATCTCCACGGGCGGGACGATCGACAAGACCTACGATGAGCTCGAGGGCGTGCTCACCAACCGGGTGTCTGTGCTCGAGGTGATGCTGGCGAGTTTCGAGCTGCGTGGGGTAGAGCTCGTGCGCGTCCCGCTGCTGAACAAGGACAGCACCGAGATGGCCGACAAGGACCATCGGCTCATCGCCAGGACCGCCGGAAATCTGGCCGAGTCGCACGATGGCGTGGTGATCGTGCACGGCACCGACCGGCTCCAGCACACGGGTGAAGCCCTTGTTCGTGAGCTAGAGACCCCCGTCGTGCCCATCGTGCTCACCGGGGCGATGCGGCCGTACGCACTCCGCGCTTCCGATGCTCCCCAAAATCTCACCGAAGCGCTGCTCGCGGTCCAGCTGATCGATCCCGGGGTCTACGTGGCCATGCATAACCAATTGCTGCAGTTCCCGGGAGTCGTCAAAGACCGTAAAAACGGCACGTTCGTCCGCGCCGCCTCGGCTCAGTGAAACGGCGCTTGCCCGCGCGTCCGAAGCTTGCGAAATAGTCGCTGTGGCTGAGCGGTCGAGACAGCTCGATATTGTCGCCGTGGCGAAAGACGCCCGGGACCTGCGGTGGCGAAAGTTCGCCCGCGTGTGGCCGGGAGAGTTCCTACTGGCGCGCCTCGACGACGAGGACGACGCCGTCGACGACGGCAGAGCACTCGAGTTCGACACCGTTGGGATTTCGCTCGAGTCGACGCCCGATCCACTGGCGTACGACTGGATGCTCTTCACGATCGACAGCTCGGACCCCGATCCCGCCGTCCGTCAGCGTCTCAGTGTCGGGCGCGCGCCCGGTTGCGATCTGGTGATGCGGTTCTCCTTCGTGTCGAAGATGCACGCCTACATCGAGCCGCAAATGGGCGGCGGTGCGGTCGTCGGCGACCACCGCTCGGTCAACGGAACGTGGGTCGATGGCGAGCGCGTCGGGCCCGGCGAACGGATCGCACTGCCCGTCGGAGGCCGCGTCCGCTTCGGACTGCTGTCCCTCCACCTGGTCGACAGCAAGCGGCTGCACGAAGCGCTCAACAGCGACGGCTTCGCGGCTTGGCAAGCCCAGGTCGAGCGCTAGCAGTGCCGCCGCCGCTTGCCACCCGCACCGTCGGTTGGCTTCTTGCCCTTGGCTTTGTAGCGGTCGACAGTCTTCTTGATCCGGTCGTAGGCCACCAGCGTGGTGCACGAACGGTCTCCTTGATCGACTTCAACCGCGCCCACGCGCTTGGCGACCTTGAGCGTCGCTTTGGTCATCGTGCTGCGACACCCGATGGCGATCAACGCCTGGTTCATGTTGGACTTTGTCCGGTTGGGGGCCGTGTGGATCTTGGCCTCGATCTCCGCGAGGCACTCGGTCAGCTCTTCATCGGTCACCCCGCCCTCGTCCAGCGCGCGGTCGGGCTGCATCGCGAGGCTGCCCAAGATGCTCCATCCCATCGCGCTCTTCGTCTCGGCTTTGACCTTGCGCCACTTGCGTGAGCACTTGGCACCGAGGTCGCAGAAGGCCGCCAGGTTTGCCACCTCGATCAACAGTCCGACGTTTTGTTTGACGTCACGCGCCCATGTGTCGAGCAGCTTTTGGGTGACCTTGGCGGGCTCAGCGACCCAGCACGCGAAGATTCGGGCGTCGTGATTGCCCGAGGCCCACAGCTTTTCGGCCAGCTCATGGTCGGGCTCGACCTTCTTGTCGAGCTTCTTGAGAAACTCGTAGCTCACGCCCCACACGTCGTCAGTCACGCCGAGGCGGGTATACAGGTCGGCTGTCGACGCGGATCCCCCGGCTTTGAGTTCCTTCATGAGCCGCGTGTAGGAGTACCGTTCGCGCTTGCTGGCCATCACGGGGATCGTACTACGATGGACCGACGAGCTCGGCGCGCCATTGGCCAAAACTCAACCCCGTCCAGCGTCGGACAGCGCGTTGAAACCCACCCATGTCGTCATACCCGACCATGAACGCGACCTCCTCGCTGGAATGACGCCCCGCCAGCACCAGCTGCATCGCGCACTGCTGGCGTGCCTTGTCGCGTAGCTCGCTGTAGCGAACGCCCGCCCGCTCGAGCCGCCGCCGAAACGACCGCTCGCTCATGCCGAAGTGCTTGGCCATGCTCGGACAGTCGAGGTTGGGGTCGCCGACCTGGCTCGCCAGGCGTGAACGCACCTCGTGCACAAAGAGGTCGGCCGTCGGAAGCTGATCGAGCAGCGCGGTCGCGTGACGGTCGAGCACCTTGTGCAGGGCTGGTGCTGCGGTCGCGACGGGTCGGGTGAGCCAGGGGGCGGGGGCGGTGATGCCGTCGTACGGGCAGCCAAAGCGAACGGGTGCGCGAAAGAAGGCCTCGTGCAGCGAGGTGTCCTTGGGTCGAGCGTGAACGAACCGCACCTCGCTCCAGCAGGCGGTGGTATCCAGCAGACGCCGGGTCACGATCGTCCAGGATGCCAGCGTGGCCTCTGCGAAGTGGTCCGACAGCGGCGCGTCGCGGATCGACCTGATCTCGCAGTCCACAACCTCGCCTCGCGGCGTCAAGCAGAGCACGGCGCCGTTGTGGAGGAGGCGGTGGTATCGGTCGAGGATGCGCACGGCATCGCCGAATGTCGCGGCGCTTTCCATGGCGAACTCGAGGACGTCGAAGTCGCCCGGCTCAACCAACATCGCGGCCCGGATCCCCAGCGCGGGTTCCTCGCACAATACCGCCGCTTTGTCCCAAGCTGCCTTCGCCGCTGCGGCCTCGATCCTTCGGTCGAATCCCGCCACTTCGGCCGCCGTCACGCCCGCGGCGGCAAGCGCTGGGCGTGGATCCACACGCTTGGATTTGAGCACACGCAGGACCGGCAGCAGCGTCCTGGCATTGACGTGGGGTGAAGGCGCACCCGACGAGGTCTTGCGTGGCTGACGCGGGTTCATTGGATGGACGGCGAGTTGGCCGGAGAGGCCCCTGGTCTGGCCGGCCTGGCCATCTACGCTAGCGCATACTATCGGCGACCAACAGGCGGCCCGCCCCAGGCGCCGCGACGAGGACGCATGCGTCGATTGATCACCATTCCCATCAGCCACTACTGCGAAAAGGCGCGTTGGGCCCTCGATCGCGCCGAGCTGAGCTACCGAGAGGAGCGCCACCTTCAGATGCTCCACTGGCCGCACGCGCGTCGGGCAGGGGGCGGCAAGACGGTGCCCATCCTCGTTGCCGACGGCGATGTCTACCCAGAGTCCAGCGAGATTCTGCAGTACACCGACTCCCAAATCGAAGCGTCGAAACGGCTGTACCCCGCCGACTGCGCAGACGCGGTCGCAAACCTCGAGCGCGAGTTCGACGATGACTTTGGGGTCGAGTCGCGGCGCTTGTTCTACGCGGCGCTGGCACTGCCCGGGGGGCGGGCGTTGCTCTCGGTCAACGCCACCGGCGCGCCGCGTTGGGAAGCCGCCGCCCTGTGGCTGCTGCTTCCCATCGTCCGCGCCTCGGTGTTCCGGTACCTCGATGTCACCCCCGCGACCGTCGAGCGTGCTGGTGATCGAGTCAAACGCACGCTCGATGACGTCGCGAGTCGGCTCAGCGACGGACGTCCCTATTTGTTCGGCGACAGATTCACCGCCGCCGATCTTGCGTTTGCGGCCCTCAGCTCACCGGTCAGTCTGCCCTCCAACTACGGCGTCCCGTTGCCGACGAGGGCTGAGTATCTCGCCCACGACGAGAGCGCGGATCGCTTTTGGGACCACCCTGCGGTGGAGTTTGCGGTGCGCGTGTTCGAGAACGAACGGCCGGCGCGCGTCGATTGTCCCCCGGGCAGCAACAGTCCTTCCGGTTCGTAGACGCTAGTCCGAGCCCCATGCGGGGCCTAGCAAGGGAGCGTCGGCGAGGCGCTCTACCTTGATGCCTCCCGGACTCGGAATACCGCATGGCCCACGACAACCCAATCCACGACAATTCCAGCAAGCGCATCCTCGCTCGAGGATGCGATCCGGTGATGTCGGCACACGCTGCGAAGAACATCCCCCCACTCCTGGGCAACCCGAGCTACGTCGCCACGACCACCGACGAAGAGTTCTTCGAGAAGCTCGCTGCGGACCCATGGTCGGTCATCCCGATCGTCGAGACCCACGATGAGCGGATGACGGTCGGGCTCTTGCGGGAGGCTCTCGCGAAGCGGTGAGAGAGGGCCTTTGGCGTGGGCATGCCGTGCCGTACACTTCCGGCGATGCCCCGCGCGATTCAAGCTGCGCTCGTCGCCGGGTTGTTGGCCGCGTGCTCAGCCTCGGATGTGAGCGTCGGCGAGGCAGCCCCACAAGCGCCGCAGCCGAGCGCTGAGCCGCCCGCAGGCGACACGCCCGCAGGCGACACGCCCGCAGGCGACACGCCCGCAGGCGACACGCCACCTGCACCCAACGCAGGGCTCGTGGGGATTGTCGCCGAAAAGAGGGAAGCCCTCTCGCCCGAGCCCGTTGCCGAGTCTGCGCCACTCCCCAGTGCTGTCGAACTCGCCTCGGGGACAGGCGCTGCATGGAAGCCCACGGAGTCGGAGCTGAAGTCGCCGCCTTCGAGCGCGCGCATCACCAAGTCGGGTCTGCGGTATCACGTCTTGCGCTCGGGGGCGGGGAGTCGTCGCCCTGGCGAGCATGACAAGGTCGAAGTGCACTACACGGGCTGGACGACGGACGGCAAGCAGTTCGACAGCTCCAAAGACCGTGGTCGGTCATCGACGTTCCCGCTGGACAAGGTCATCGTGGGGTGGACCGAAGGGCTGCAGCTCATGGTCGAGGGCGAGGTGACCCGGTTTTGGATCCCCGAGGACTTGGCTTACTTGGGCAAGCCTGGCAAGCCAGCAGGAATGCTCATCTTCGATGTCGAGCTCATCTCGATCGAGACGATGCCCGTGCCGCCCAAAGCCCCCGCCGACGTGGCCGCGCCGCCAGCGAGTGCAACGCGGACGGCATCCGGTCTGGCGTATGAGGTGCTTACCCCCGGAGGCGGCGTCCTGTACCCCAAGGAGACCGACCGGGTTGTCGTGCACTACACGGGGTGGACGACGGACGGTAAGCGTTTCGACAGCTCCGTTTCTCGAGGTCGCTCGGCGAAGTTCAAGCTGACGAGCGTCATCCCGGGCTGGACGGAGGGATTGCAGCTGATGAGTGTGGGCGAGACGGCAGTGCTGTGGATCCCCGAGGACCTCGCGTACAAGGGGAGACCGGGAAAACCGGCGGGGATGCTTGTCTTCCAGGTCGAGCTGCTCTCGATCGAGTGACGAGTGCCGCGACGCGACGGTCTCCGACTCGGTGTAGAGTCCTTCGGATGGCCGACCGCGCGACGTTCACCCGGATGGAAGACAGCACCAAGGAAGACTGGAGTCAGATCATCGGCGAGGCGATGAAGATGGCCAAGGCGCTACCCGATCGCGTGTTGGCCCATCTCAAGCTGCTCGATGGTGACTTCGGTGGGTTCCCGATCGATCGCTACAATCACAGCCTGCAAACCGCCACGCTGGCCCTCGAGGACGGACGGGACGAAGAGTATGTGGTGTGCGCGCTGCTGCACGACATCGGCGACACGCTGGGTACCTACAACCACCCCGATATCGCGGCGGCCATCCTCAAGCCGTTCGTGAGCGAGGCCAACCTGTGGATGGTTCAAAACCACGGGATATTCCAGGGCTACAACTTCTTCCACTACATCGGGCTCGACCGGAACATGCGGGACGGGTTCCGTGACCACGAGCACTATGATCGTACGGCCGAGTTCGTAGAACAGTACGACAACCGGGCGTTCGACCCCGCTGGCAAGACAGAGCCGATCAGCACGTTTGAGCCGATCTTGCGCCGCGTCATGGCGGCGCCCAAGAACTCCGTCTACAAAGCCGCGGTCGACCGGCAAAGCGCGGAGTGAGAGCGCAAGGCGGTCGCGGCTAACCGCCCGCGACGCATACGGGCGAGTCGAGCACGATGTGCGGGCAGTGGACGTCCGGCTGCAGGGCGGCAACGGTCAGGTGGTACAGGCGACAGGCGTAGCTGTCGCCCTCGGTCGCGTCGGTGCTGGTCGGTACGTCGTCGGGGAACATCATGCACTCGGCCAGGCATGCTTCGGTGTCGTCGTATTGCTGGTCTGCTCCCGTGCACAGCTCCGCGGCTAGGCCGCAGAAGCTCTCACACGGGGCGCCACACACCCCCGACCCGCCAGGGCCTGCGTGCACGCAGTGCGTCTCGGGCTCTTCGGCGGCGACGATGGAGTGGTACGTCCGGCACCCCACCGTGTTTCCGAGCTCGTCATCGACGGTGCCCGGTGGAAGCGCTTCGCACACGGCTTCACACGCGGTTGCGCCGCTGTACTGGGCCTGTGCGTCACCGCAGTGATCGGTGATGAGGCCGCAATACTCCGAGCAGCTCGGCGCTGCGATTTCGGACGTCGTTGATTCGTCTGCGGCGGTCGCTACACCGGCTGTCGTCGCCGCGCTCGTCCCTTCGTTGTCGTCGTCGGAGGAAGGGGAGAAGCAGGCGACCATCGCGAGGCTCAGGACAAGGCCGGCCGGTGCATAAAAGCGCATGCCCGCAGCCTACCGCAGCCGCGCTTGCCCGCCGCGAGTGCAGCGCCGCCGCATCGAGATGGCCAACGGGCGGAGCCGTCATACGAGGTCGTCAGCCCTCGTCTTGGGCCTGAGAGCGGATCAGGGGATTCGTCGCTCAGAGGCGAACGCGACGGGTCGCGGCGGGTTGGCTCGATCCTGCACCTCCGACGACCGCTTGTCGTTGCTCGACCCGGGAAGAGACGGGCCAAGCGGTGCGTATCATCGCGGTGATGCTGCTCAAGTCTCTGCTTCGGCCAAAGGTCGTGCCGCTCGTCATGCTGGCTACCGCCGCGTGCAGCAAGCAGATGGATGTGCCGGCCGACTTTGTGTCGGGGTTGCGGGTCGAGGCAAGCCACGCTGAGCTCTCCGGAACCGTCTTGTTGGCGCCAGAACTCGCCGAGATCAACGCCCTCGTCGCGCAGACCAAGCCGAGGCAGGTCGAGGTCTACGACAAGCCCGAGTTCGTGATCACATTTGAGTCGGACCAAGGCGAACCGGTGATCTACTCCGTGTTCGCCGACTACGTCTATGTCGGCGGCTACCTCGATGCGTGGAGCGATCGCATGGGGGGTCGCAGCTCGACCGTTCATGAGGTCGATCCGGATTTGCTCGCTCTTTTGGCTCGGGTCCGAGTGCCGCCATCGTAAATCGCTTGAACCAGTTCACCGCCAGCGGTGTCTCGCTCCGTTGTGAAGGTCGGGGCGAGGGCTGAACGCCTCCAAACTTGAGACTGGCGACTTGGTGTACGTGGACGATGGCGAGCGACGACTCGGAGCTCGAGGCCGGGTCGCCGCTCGTGGAGTGGGAGTCAGCGCTGCGGAGCTCAGGCGAGGCGCAGCTCCCAGTCGACGTAGTAGGAGCAGTCCTGCTTCGCGTTGTAGTAGGCGCACGCGTGACGGCCGACGGACTTGTCGCCAATGCGAAACTGAAGCAACACGTCGTCGCGAGTGACCTCGTCTCGGACGGGGCGCTTATTGTTGCCGTGGTCCCAGTCCCACAGGACCACGGATCGCCCCTCCTGAACCTCGAAGCGCAGCGGCATGCCTCGAACCTCCTCCCCCGAAGCGAGCTTCACGTTGTGTTCCTTCGGGTTCTTGCCGGCCTTGGGCCACAGCACCTGGTCGCTGCGCAGCTCGCCCGAGACCGGATCCTTGGTGCTGGTCTGTGAGATGTAGAAGTGGTCCGGAAGCAAGCCCTTGTCACGTAGCTTACCGTCGAAGGCTCGCACGATCTTCGCCGTCGCGCTGGTGATCGTACCTGCGACCTTCACGACCACGGCTGCGGCCTGAGCTTCGGGGCCGGCGTGCCCGACCACGGCCTGGGCCGAGCTGCCGATCTCCTTGGCCATGTTGCCCGCGACCTCAGCGGCCTTGGTCGCGCGGATGACAATGCCCGTTGAGGGGCGCTCGCACATGATGGCGTGAAAGGTGATCGTGAAGGTTCGAAGGACCGGAAGGTTGGGGTGCTTGCTGACGGGATCTTGCATGGCTCGGAGTCAGTCCGCAGATGGACCGGTCCGTTGAAAAAAGTCCCGTAAGACAAGTTTCCTGGCCTCCAACGCTCACTCCAACGGCAAGAATTTCGTTGCGGCCGCACAAATGCGCGCGAGGAGAAGCCCGTCGAGGATCGCAGATATGCGGACACGGGAAGACGAAAGGAAGCGTCGTGACAGCAGCAGAGGCCGCGCCGGATACCTCGGTGTAGACTCCGGCCGATGAGTTCGCTGCTTGCGACAACCCCACAAGCATTCGTGGAGCCGCTACGGAGTGTCGGTGGCCGCGGCTACGTGGTCCGCCGCGCTCAGTCGGGTCAGCTCGAAAGCTCGCACCCCTTCCTCGACCCGATTCGAGAGCTCTTCGAGCGCGACACGCGAGACTTTCTTGACCACGAAGGCGTCTTTTTCGAAGTCGGCCCGGACAGTGGCGCTCTTCTCACCGCGTTTGTGCACCGCACCCGACGCGGTCAGGCCGCGGGGGGCTTGCGACACTGGCCGTACCCGACGCTGGAGGCACTCGTTCGCGACGGGCTGCGGCTTGCGGTCGGCATGACGCGAAAGAACGCGATGGCTGGCCTGTGGTGGGGTGGAGGCAAGGGCATCATCGCTCGGGGCGAGGATGCGGCCTACCAAGACCGAGCCTATCGAGACCTCGTGTATGCGGAGTATGGGTGCTTCGTGAGCTCGCTGGGCGGCTGCTACGTCACGGCCGAAGACGCAGGCACGACCCCGCTCGACATGCGGGCGGTGTTCTCGAGCACTCGCCACACCACGTGCATTCCTGCCGACCACGGCGGCTCCGGAAACCCGTCCGGACCCACCGCGGTGGGGGTCGTCTGCGCAATGGAGGCGGCGCTTGGCGTGGTGGACGAGGGGACGCTGGCTGGAAAACGCATCGCGATGCAGGGCGCAGGCAACGTCGCAACCTTCATGATGTCTGCGCTGCTCGAGCGCGGCGTGGCTTCGATCGTCGCCTCGGACATCAACGAGGCGCGGCTCGCCGAGCTGCGGTCGCGCTTCGACGGCGCCCCCATCGAGTTTCGACTCTGCGCGCCGGACGACCTGTCGATCTTCGACACCCCTTGCGACATCTTCGCTCCCAACGCGTTGGGCGGCGTCCTCAACCCTGACACGACCGAGCGCCTTCGCACGGGCATCGTGTGCGGGGCGGCGAACAATCAGCTGCTCGACGACAAGCGCGACATGGAAGCGCTCGTGCGGCGCAAGATCGTCTACGTGCCCGATTTTGTCGCCAACCGCATGGGCATCGTGAACTGTGCAAACGAAGCCTACGGCCATGTGCCCGATGACCCGGCCGTCGCACGTCACCTCGAGCGAGACTGGGAGCAGAGCGTCTTCAACATGACCCGACGTGTGCTGCTTCGCGCGCGCGAGGCAGGAACGACCACGGCAGAGGCCGCGAACGCACTGGCGGACGAACTCGCTGGCGAGCTCCACCCAATCTGGCCCCTGCGTGGCCAACAGATTATCGAGGGCCTCATCGACAGCGGCTGGGCGACACGCCCTGGCTCTGGTTTGCCCTAACGCGCGTCGGGGCCCACTCGACTACGGTCGCTTGCCACTACCGATCCACCGCTGGACGCCGGTCAGCTCTTTGATCTGCTTCTCGAGCCCAATGAGGTCTTGGATCAGCGGCCCGTCCACGCACACCGCTTCACGGTGAAGGTTGCGGGCACTTCCCGCACGCACGAGGGTGATGGTTACCGAGCCGGCATCCGACCCACCGAGTCGGCAGCGTGGCCACTTCGCTGGCTCCCACGAGTCCCGATAGTAATCGTCGAGTCGTGTCCACAGCTCGAGCGCCTTGTCCGAGGCGACGGTGGCCGATGCTTCCCCCTCGTGCTCAACGTAGCTCTTGCCCTGCCACGTGACCGCGCCCGTCTGCTCGAGCGTGACTGCGTATGCGCTGCAGGCCCCGAAGCACCCGTTTTCCTCCAGCCGGATCCGAAAGCCCTGCGAGTCGTCGACGGTGGCGGGCTCAGTTTGAGGCTCCGCCGCGGGTGTGCACGCCACGGTGAGCAGGATCAGCAAGCTGAGGCGGCGCGTCGGCGTTCGAGCGGGCTTGCTGTTCCTCATCGGTTCATCTCGTCGAAGCAGTGGGGTTGAACGATTGGCTCACAGCACGAGCAATGTGTACTGGCGGAGGAGCCGCCTTCCGCGGGACAGATCGCGAAAGCAGCTGAAGGCCGTTCTGCCGTCGCTCGCAGCTGCCTCCAAACCGTCACACGCGATCGTCGCGGCCCATTGGATCTCGAGAGATGGGGCCAGACGAGCCACGAACCATTGCCGGGCCCCGACGGCGAACTCCCGTGGCCCCAGTCGAACGCTGGAGCCGGACAGCGACATTCCGTAGACCAGTAGTGAACCATCGGGCGTGGCGACAAATCGGGACACGCCTGTCCCGAGGTCGACACTGCCGCGGTAGCAGCCGTCTCGGTCAAACCATGCGGCCGGGGTCCCTTCGATGACTGGCCCACCCATCGAGAACCCTTGGCCGAATCCGACGGCGAGGACTTCATCTCCCGTCGGAACGACCGCTCGCAGGCCGGTCGGAAAACCGACGCTCCAGATGTGCTCGCCGGAGTCATCCTCCAGTCGTGCAAGTACGCCGGGCCCTTGGGTCGGCCCGCCTCCATAGTCGACCTGCGCGTGTCCGAAGTTGCCCGCCAGATAAAGGGAATCGTGCAGGTGCGCCATCTGCAGGACGCCCGGGAAGAAGGCTCGGCTCCACTGAAACCGACCTTCGCCGTCGATTGAACTCAGGATGTCCATCGAATGCCCGACCCCAAGCCACTCGTTGCGCAGCGTATGTGGGCCAAGCGTGATCTCCTGGCGTGCGGTCGAGCCACGAACGATCGTCTCGCCGCGGCGCGTGACCGCAAAATCGTGTGCCCATAGTCGCGGTGTCTTGACCCGCCAGCGTTCGTCGAGTTCGGAGTCGAGCGAGACGATTGTTCCGCCGCCCGCGGCACCTGGCGCGAAGGACGTACCGCCAACCGTGACGTCGCCGATCGCATCAACATGGAGGGCCTGCGGTTCGAGTTGCTTTGGATTGAGCAACTCGTGGACCAGCAACGTGCCGTCTTGTGCGACGCTATCGAGCGCAAACACCATGCTCTTGGTGTCGTGCGCCCACACGACGTTGCTGTCGTCGTCCATGCCGACGGCATGGTCGTAGCCGCCGCGCGCATCGACGACGCGTGTCCACTTGGCAAGTTTGCGGAGGTCGGCGGGTTCGCCCGTGCCGATCTTGCCCAGCTCGATGATCCTGGGATCCGTACCGATAACTGCGGGGCACGTGAGCGGTAGCGGACCCTCCGACGGGGTCGGGTCAACGGGTTTGGGATCGGGCTTCGCGTCGGGGGCGGGGGGCGGAGCGGGATCCGGAGTCGGGTCTGTGGGCGCCGCAGCAGGAGGAGGCTCGACGGGGCGGGGGCCCGCTGGAGCGTCCGGCTCCGATGGGGTGCACGCCGCCAGCGCGCACCCGAGCGCGAACGATACGGGTGGGGGAAGTCTGTGCACGATGAGAACCGCCAACGCTCGACACGATGGTAACGGTTTGCGGCGCCTGGCGGCCCGCGTTGGCTACGGCAGACGCAGCGTGAGGGCCAGACCACCGCTACCGGGCCCGATCCACGGTCGCGCGCTGATGAGGACCTCGTCGATTTCGCGGTGAACTTGGGCTCGGCGGCCGAGGCCAACCCCCATGATCGCGACCCCTGGGACAAACGCGAGTGCACCGCCAACCACCAGTGCGTATGCGAGCGGCTTGGGGATGTAGTCGCTGCGTTGCTCCTCGTTGGCGACGGAGTGCAACGCCAGCCACCCGGCCCCCTGGAGCATGAACAGCAAGCCGACGCCACCCGTGATCCCACCCGCGATCGCCCACTTCTTGGCGGCGCGGTGTCGGTCGTGCAGGTCGGGTCGCGCCTCGAGCACATCGTCGCGAGTGACGAGCTCGGCCGTGGCTGGCGTGGGAATCGGCGCTGCGACGGCAACTGCGGGTTCGGGTTCGGGTTCGTCCCAGCTCTCGTGCGTCGGAGTCTCCTCGGTCACCGCTGTCGGCTCAGGCGCTACCGCAGGATCGGCGGCCGGGGGCTCGGCCGCAGCGGGGGCGGGGGCCGCTGTCGGTCCAGGCGCAGGCGCTGGGTCTGCAGCGGGTGGCGCGGCAGTTGGGGGTGGCGCCGCCGCGGGTGCCAACGCGTGCGCGGCCCCACTGTTCAGCGCAAGCGCAGCGCCCAAACCCAAAGACACGAGCACGCGCGAAGCTTCAACAATGGGGGCCATCGCGTGAACTGTACCTGGACGTCACAGGGCGGTGAAGCCCCGCCCTGGAGTGATTCCGCCGCGATGTGCCGAGTCGCACATGACTCCCGAGCTGCCGTCGCGGGGCCCGACACTGCCGGTCGTACGGCATGGGTCCAACATACGTCTTACCGTGCGAAGCAGTACCTGCCGTCGGTTCGCGGTCCGGCCTGATTCGGTACGTCGAACGCGGTGATCGGGTAGACGGTGGCGAAGTCGAAGCACATCTCGTCGCCGGTGGTCTCGCCCCAGCCGACCGTCTGCGTGGTGTCATTGTCGTAGACACACGTCGTCCGCAGCACGTCGCCTGGTTCGACGAGGACTGCCGGGTCGTGGGCGTAATACGCTTGGTTCTCGAAGTTCCACGCATCGACAGTTGCGAGCGGGTCGACGGCATTGCTCCCGGCGCGCAGGACTTCGGTCCGGATCGATGTTCCGATCTCGTGCATGTGCGGCCACTCGAGCAGCACATGAACCGGCTCGTCCAGCTCGCTCGTCTCGCAATCGCTCGTCACGGTTTGCTGCTCGCCAGGGCCCACATCGATCTGCACGCTGCCGAGCCAGAGCGTACCGGCAGCATGCGGGCGCGGCTCTTCGGTGGTGCACAACGCGACCCCGCTGCGGTCCTGGACATCGGAATGCCCGGCGCTGTTGTTGTAATGAATCTGCAACATGAGCTTGGAGCCTGGGTCGGGGAGCTCGAGCCCCGCTTCGTCGGGCATGACGTAGTTCATGGTGCCCGGACCCCAGCCCATGAGCATCGGAGCATCCAAGGCGCCGCCGCCGGTCCCGACGCATTGCGCGGGCCCCAGTGGGGTGTCGGCTGGGGCCTCCAGAAGGAGCCAGTGATGGACGACGCGGGCGTCGTCGATGACAGGAGCCCACGCAATAGCCTGGGTGTCCGCACCGAACGGCGAGTCGAACACAAAGCACTCGTTGAGGTCGTCCACGATCGGAACCGCGAACGCGGACTCTCCGTCCGCCGCGCTGGCGGTGAAGAACACGTCCGGTTTGCAGGGGAGGGCTTCGGGGCCCCAGGGCGGGTCGTCGTCATCGCCGAGGTCACAATCGGCACCCGAGAGATCGGCGGGGGTCCCGGTCGCTATCCACTGGGTGATTGTGGCCGCGTCTTCGGGTGACATGGAGGCGTCCGCAGGCATCGGCCGGTCCGGATCTGCGATGCGCAGCTGGACGAGCTCGGCCACGGAAACGGTCGGATCGGTCACTGCGGGGACGAGAAAGTCCGCATGGGATGCAAGCGGCATCGTGGCGCCGAACTGAACGGGGTCGCCATGGCAGCCGTTGCAGTGTTCGGCAAGCGCCTGCTGCACCTCGCAGGGGATTCCCGACGCCGCGCCGTCGTCCGAGCCATCCGCCGCGGCGTCGTCTGAGGCGTCATCGTCCGCCGATGCGCTGGTCGTGCCAGCGCCGCCGTCCGTGCCCGCATCAATGGCGCCCTGTGAATCGGCGCAGCCGCCGAGCGTGATGCCTATCAGAGCTATCGCCCATCGACTCCCCAAACCAACTTCTCTTGCCATGCTGGTTAGCCTGGCAGTGGCGGCCCACGACGGGCTATTGGCAGAACTCGGTATTGTCGTGCAGGGATCGACCCTGTGCGTAGCGAACTACGCACAATTGCCTAGTTCAGCCCCTTGGAAGAAGCCCGCGCTCGACAACGAGTCGCGCGAGCGCAGCGCGCCCGGGCAGCTTGAGTCGCTCGTAGATATTGCTCAAGTGCTTGCTGACCGTACGCGCGCTGATGTGCAGTCGCTCGGCGACTTCTTGGCTCGTCAGCCCTTCGGCCACGAGGACGGCGACGTCCAGCTCGCGAGGGCTCAACCCAACGTCGGCGGCTTGCGCTTTCGGGTCGGCGGTGGCGAGCTCGTCGCGGGTCCGATAGACAAATCGGATCTCGACGTCTGGGCCGATCTCGAGTCGGTCGCCGCGTCGAACGATCGCCATGTCGACACGAGCCCCGTTGACAAATGTGCCGTTGGTGGAGTCCAAGTCCACGACGGTGACCACTCCGTCGTCGGAGACGGCGACCTTGGCGTGACGTCGCGACACGCCATCATCGGTGAGTCGGACCTCCGCCTTGGTCGTGCGGCCGATGACCGTCGCCCCCGTGGTGAGAACGATGCGGTCCCCATCGCGAGCGCCTCGCGTGATCTCGAGGCACGCGATTTCGCCGGGATCGCGGCCGCGAGCGACCCTTGTGTGGCGAACGACGGTGGACTTGTCGTCGGGGGCGACGCCGCCAGATGCATGTCCGCCGGTCCCCACGCGTGATCAGACTAGCACGGCGTTCGCCTTGTTGACGGCCGCCGTTGCGGCCGACTATCACAGACCCGAGAGTGGGCAAGCCGACCACAAACGAGCGCGCACACCCGTCGTGGCGTCGCGTGGGTCGCTACGAGCTGGGTCCGCGGCTGGCCAAGGGAGGCATGGCCGAGCTTTGTATCGCGCGGGCCACAGGCGTCCACGGGTTTGAGAAGTACGTCGCAATCAAGCGGATCCTGCCCAAGTGGGCCGATGACCGCGAGTTTGTCGAGATGTTCTTGGACGAGGCGCGACTCGCCGCGCAGTTGGACCATCCCAACGTTGTCCACGTACACGACCTGGGCGAGGACTCGGACGCACCGTTCTTCGCGATGGATTACATCCATGGCGAGAACCTGCTGGCGATCATCGGCGCGTGTCGCGAGCGCGGTGCGCCGCTGGGGTGGTCGGCATTTGTTGCGATAGCGTCTGCGGCCGCGGCGGGTCTGCACCACGCCCACGAGCGCTGCGGATTTGATGGCGAGCCGCTAGGGATCATCCACCGCGACGTGTCGCCAACCAACGTGATCGCCAGCTACGAAGGCGCGCTCAAGATCGTCGACTTTGGTATCGCCAAGGCCGCGACGAGTCGGCACGCGACCCGCCCGAGCGTGCGGAAGGGGAAGATGGCCTATATGTCCCCGGAGCAGTGCCGCGGTGAGGCGCTCGACCGTCGTAGCGATCTGTTTGCGCTGGGGATCGTCTTGTATGAGCTGGCGACGCTGACGCGCGCGTTTGACGGTGACGGCGAGTTCGCGGTGATGAATCAGATCGTCAACCACGACATCGAGCCGCCTTCCAACCGAAGCCCAGTGCCTGAGGATGTCGAGTCGATCATCCTGCGACTTCTCGCGCGGGACCGCGAAGATCGCTTTGGGACGGGTCGAGAGGTTCAGCGAGCGCTGGACGGAGCGGCATCCTCGATGGGGCTGTCCGCAACGCCGGCCGCGATCGCAGCCGAGATGGAATCCTTGTTTGGCAGCCGGGCCTTTCCGTGGGTTGGCGATGTCTCCGCGCCGACCGACCCGGCCGGTGTGGCGCTCGAGGCGGAGACCGTCTCCGTCGAAGGGGGCACGGCAGCAACGGTTGCCAAGGCCGCGCCTGTGCAGCGCCCTCGAGTCGAGGATCTCGGCGTCGGGGACGGGGGCTTGGTCGCCCCGTCGGCCCGGCGTCGGTGGGTCGCGGTCGTCGGCGCTGTCGTCGTGCTTGGAGCCGCCGCGGTGGTGTTGTGGCCTCGCGAGCAGGCCGAAGTCCCCGCGACCGACGAGGCTCGATCGGCCCGCGTCGCGCCCGCCGAGCCCGTCGTGGAGCCGACAGACCCGCCCGTTTCTGTTCTGGACGCGGTCGCACGGAACAGCGGCGAGGCCCCAGTGGCACAGGTTGCTCCTGCAACCGGAGCGGTCGATCCCGAAACCGGGGAGGCCGAGCCCGAAACCGGCGGGGGCGACCTCGAGACCAGTGAGTCGGTGGTCGTGCCGCCCGAGGTCGACCCACCGCGCCCGCCCGAGGCACGCCATCGACCGCCGCGGTCCAGAGCAGCCAAGCCGAGCAAGCCGAGCAAGCCGGCCGAGCCGCCCACGGTATCCTTCGACCCCGACGCGCCCGCGCCCCGCCCCCGCTGATCGATGACGCCTCTCACCGCAGCACTGTTTTGCGCCGTTGTGGTCGGACCCTCTGCATGGGACTCGGCCGACGAGCACGCCGCGCGCGGTGAACATGCGCAAGCGGCCGAACAATACGCCCGCGCGTGGGAGGAGGAACGCACGCCCGCGATCCTGTACAGCTGGGGCCAGGCCGCGCGCCTTGCTGGAGACTGCGAAGCTGCGATCGATCTGTACGATCGATTTGCGACCGACGGTGCGACGCCGCCGGCCAGCTACAGCACCGATGCGCTGCAGGCCCAGTGGACGCAGATGCTCGACAACGCGGCCGCGCAGCGCGAAGCCTGCGCAACGCAACTTGCGCCCGAGCCCGCGCCTGAGCCCGCGCCTGAGCCAGTCGTCGAACCCACGCCGCCGCCGGCCAAGCCGGTCGTCACGGAGCCGGAATACAAGCCCGACCCTCGGCAGGCGCCACCCGACCACGACGCGACGGGCGGTGACACCGTGCAGCGGGCGGACCGATTGGGCTGGTCGCTGGTCGGGGTGGGCGGGGTGACGGCGGTTGCGGGCGCCGTTGTCGTGGGCGTTGCGGCGGCACGCGATAGCAACGCCGATTCCGCCGCAGACCACGACGGGTTTCTCGACGAGATCCAGCGCGCGCGCGTCGAACAGACCGTCGGATGGGTGACGCTCGGGGTGGGCAGCGCGCTTGTCGTGGGTGGGGTGGTTCGACTGCTGGTTGTCAGACAGCGGTCGCGAGCGCCTCGCGTGGGCCTTGGGGCTCGGGGCCTCACGCTTCGGTTCTGAGCGCGGCCGACTTCACTCGCAGTCGAACGGAGTGACATGCGAACGCGCGGCGAGATCGTCGGTGCCCAGCTGGAGCGACGCGTTGTCGCCCCAACACACGATCGCCGACGCGGTGCGAGCACAGGTGTGACGGCGGCCCGCCACAACTTGCACGGCGACGATCGGCTCACCGTCGAGCTCCACGCGCTTGACGTCGAAGCCATCGGTGCCATCACCGATCTCAACCTGGCCGCTGAGGTTGTCGCCCCAGCACAAGACGTGCCCGTCGGCCTCGCGCAGGACGCAGGTGTGTGCGTCGCCAGCGGCAACCCCTAGGTAGGTGCCGCCCGCCAGTGTGGCGATGCTGGTGGGCGCCGCGAAGAATGGGTCGGACGGCGAGGAGCCACACTGTCCCGACTCGTTGCTGCCCCAGCACAGGACGTCCTGGCTCGCGTCGTCGCCCACGACAGCGCACGAGTGGTCGTGTCCTGCGGCCAACAAGCGTACGCCCGCGACAAACGGCTGCGCGTACGGGAGCGGCTGGTCGTTGCGGATTTCACCACCGAGTCGGCCCTCGCCTGGTTCGCCCGCACAGTAGGCTCCGGCCGACGCCGTCCTGAGGCACAGGTGACGGTCGCCCGCCGCAAGCTCGCGGATCGTGTCGTCGACTTGCAGGGTGACCGTTTGGTCGTTGGGCAATGCGGCACCCCAGCAACTCAGCGCGGACCCAGTCGCGATGCACGAGATTTCATCACTGACCGCGACCGCGGTGGCGGCAAGGTTGCCGACCAAGAGCGGCTCGAGCACCGTGGGCGGCGCCTCTTCATACGTGACTTGCGATCCAGTGTTGAGCCCCCAACACAACACGGCGTTCCCGCCACCCAAGCCGCACGCATGGTCGGCAGCTGACTCGGGCACGAGGTATCCGTCGGGAGCAGCGCCCGCGCCCTGGAGCACCGTCGCGAGGCGGGCCGGTTGTTCTGCTTGGGAGTCAAAGCCAAGCCCCAGCTGTCCGAACGCGTTTGCGCCCCAACACCACACACGGTCGAGACGGTCGACCGCACAGTTGTGATCCGCGCCCGCGATGACCGATGTCACCCCGCACAGCGCGTCGATGCACGTGCCCCCGACTCCGTCGCCCGCGAGCGGCTCATACCGATGCAGACCGCCGCACTCGGTGTCGGGGTAGCTGCACCAGCCGGCCGACTCGCAGCGGCCCTGCACGCCGTCGAGAACGCACGCGTCGCTGGCTGTGCAGGGGAACCCGCGATCCTCGATGCAGCTCGGCAGCGCCAGCACGCAGATCGTCGCGAATCCCTCGAGGCCAAGCCTCATCGGTGGCTACCGTACCCCGGCTACAACCGCACGGCTAGGCCCAACCCGGCGATGCACATCTCGTCGAGCGTCCCGTCGCCACTGACCACATCCTGGGGAGCGTCGAGGCCGAGCTCCGCCAGCGCTTCGGCCACGCCCGGGTTTTCGACGACGTTGTCGTAGGTGCATCGCACTCGGATCTTGTCGCCAGGGACAAGCTCCGGGGTCTCGTCGATCGGCAGGTCGACCTCGTAGATCCGCTGCCAGTTGAAGTCCCACTGTGGTGTCTGCACGAGGCAGTCCGAGGCGCCGCCGCGCAGGATGTCCGTCTTTTGATCGACGCCGACCTTGTGCATGTGGTTGGCGACAGCCCAGACGCGGACCGACGCAAAGTCGTCGGAGACGGTCCACTCGATCGTCTCCTCGTGCCCGACAGCCCCCGCTGGGATAAGGAAATCGCCACTCGCGGTTTCTCCCGCGCCTGGGTTGCCGATCAAGCGGAACTCCGAAACCCACTCCGGGGCGGTGTCGGTCCAGCGCATCGCGAGCGCGGTCGTCTCGTCGGTCTCGGGGCCAGAGACGTCGGCGTGGTAGTGCATGTTGATGATGATGCGGGCGCCCGCGCGCAGTCGGATGCCCACGTCGTCGGGTGTCCGCATGGGCTCGGCGCCGGGAACCCACGCACCGATCATCGTCGCCGCGGGCACGCCTGCGCCGCCGTTGCACCCGTGCTGGATGCCGTCGGGCCAGTTGGCTGATTCTCCCGCTTCGTCGATGTAGATCACGCCGTGATGCACGATTCGATCGTTGCCAGGAATGAGCTGCAGCGCGTCGACGAACACATCGCTGTCGTGCCCGGGGTCGAAGCTGACGCAGTGAAAGAAGTCGAGGGATTCGCCCTCGAGCTGAACCGTCACCGAACCCGCCATCCCAACGGTTGAGCTGGGGTCGGTGAGGTCGGTCGACATCGGCGCAGGGATCGGCGCAGCGAGATCGGGGTCGCCTTCGGGCGTGTCGGCGTCGGACCAATCGGCGAACATCTGGATCTGCTCTTCGGTGAGGCGTGGGTCGCCCTCAAACGTGTGGTCGGGCTCGCACTCGTCCGTCTCGACCGCGTGCCACGGTGGCATCTGGCGGAAGCTGGTCTCCAACGCCATGAGCTCCGCCCACTGGCGGGTGGCGTTGTAGCTCGTCATGGGGAACGCAATGCCCGTGCCGTCATGGCATCGGCCGCAGTGCTCGGCGACGAGCGGAGCGATGTCCTCGTGCCAGTTCGGGCGAACGTTCGCGGTGCCGCCGCTGCCGTCGTCGACGCCGTCGTCGACGCCGTCGTCAACGCCATCACCGTCGCCGCTCTCGCTGGCGCCCGTCGATGCACCGCTTTGCCCGTTGGCGTCGGCATCGTCGCCGCATGCCGTGCTCAAAAGACCGATGGTCAGGGCCAGCGTCCAGCGCGCGCTTCGCTGGCATGGTTGAGTCCTGTAGAGCAGCTGTCCCAATTGTCCGCGTACATCGGTCATCCCAGCTCCAGGATGCGGCAGCGGCCCAGTCGCGACAATTGGACGGATTGCGTACTTACGATGGCCTAGGCGAGCGATCTGCTTTGGCGGTACGCACAATTGCGTAGGCCCGCGTCGCACCAGAGCTGGTTCACAAGGCAGGCGGCGGAGGTCCGTCCGCTCGCGCAGTCTCCAGCCACACAGTGAGCTTGTCAGCTTCGTGGGCGTTGAGCGTCGCGAGGGCGCCCCGAACCAACGCAATGGCTTCGACATGCTCGCGATTGAGCATCCACAGGGCTCCGGCCATGCACAAGCGCGCCTCTCCCAGATCGCGGGTCTGAGAGTCCGGCGGGAGCAGGGCCTGGACTTCCTTACAAAGCGCCAGAGTCCGCTCGTAGCGTTTGTTATTGTGTTCCACAGAGGCCCACAGCAGACGAGCATCCGCGGCATACAGCCGGAGGTTCGGGTCTGAGTCTGCTGTCTCGACGATATCGCGATACAGCGCTACGGCCTGCTCGGTATCGCCGCTGTCGCGTGTCGCGGTCGCAACCGTGAGGGCTACGCCTACCGTCCGCGGGTGTGTGGGTCCAAACAGCTTCCGCGTCAGCGCAGCGGATTCTGCGGCCGCGGCCGTCGCTTCGTCGAACCGGCCGAGTTGGCGTAGCGCCACCGACAAGTTCTGGAGCGCTCCCGCTGTCTCAGAGTTGGGCGTGGCGAACTGCCGCCGTCGTGCGGCGAGCACCACAGCTCCGAGCTTGACCGCCTCTTCGAATCGCCGCTCGCTGATCAGAGACGAGACGATGTTGTTCTGCACGCTGATGACTTGCGGTGCGTCTCCGCCGAACACTCGGGAACGAATCGTGACGGCCCGCTCCATGTAGGCGATGCCCTCGGCGTTTCGCCCCGCCCGCGTGAGCAGTGTGCCCATTGTCGCGAACGCGCTGCCCAGCTTTGGGTGGGTCGCTCCCAGCTCTGTCGTGCGGATCTCGATGACCTCTTGTCCGAGCTGTAGGGCGGTGTCCACGTTGCCGAGCGCAGCCTGAGCATTGGCCAGGTTTGTCAACGCGCTGGCAACTTTGGGGTGGGACGTTCCCAGCTGAGCTCTGAGGTACGCGACGTACTGCGTGAAGTAGTCCCGGGCTTGGCTGTGCTCGCCGTTGATAAAGTGGGCGACGCCCATCGTGTTGAGCAACACATTCGAGCGCGGATCGTCTGCCTCCAGGCGTGCGCGCTGGGCCAACATCCGAGCGTGGTGCTGCAGCTGCATTGCCTCGGCGGGTCGGTACAGGTCCGAGGCCAACGTGAACATTGCGGCGAGGGTTGCGGCCAGCGCGGTGGTGTCATCGCCCGCCGTGCCCGCGATGATCATTGCCTCCTGCTCCAGGGCGAGCGCGGCTTCAGGGTCTCCTGCCTCGGCAACCACGGCAGCCAACGAGATTCGGGCCTTTGCCGCGATCGTCGGCCAATCGATCTTGTCTGCCGTGGCCACGGCCCTGTTGGCCAGCGCGTTCGCCTCGGCGATCTGCCCAACGTCGAGCAGCGCCGCAACTTGTGCGATGTCGAAGCGCACCTCGGCGACGGCTTCCCGTGCTTGCGCAGATGTGGGCGCCGCCGCGCGGCCGGACAGCTCGGCGGGCTCCAGGCATGTCCGAGGATCGCGAAGCGCCAGGGCGTTTTCGGCGAGTTCCGATGCCGATGACGCTCCCCCGCGGACCAGCTGGTCGATCAACGCCGAGAAGGAGATCCGTGCTTCGTCGAGGCAGTCCGTCGCGAGCTCGTAGTGCGGCGCCGTGTTGTGGACCTTTGCGGACACACATACTTCCGTGGTCGCCTCAGACCATCGATTGGCGAATGTGTCCAATGCAGGGCGCGCGCGGGCCCAGTTGTTGGGGACGAACGGCAACTGTGTTTCCAGCATCGCGCGCTCGACCTCAGACGCTCGCGCTTCGTTCCACAGCGTAGCGACCGCCGCACCGTCTTCGGCGCAAGCGCTCTTGTGACGCCGCTCCTGGAGTTGCTGGGTTGCGAGCACCGAGGCGAGCAGGATGCCCGTGCCGACGGCGGCGAGGCCGAGTCGTCTCGCCCGCTTTCGGTCGCGTTCGAGCTCGAGCAGCAGCGCGTCCATCGAGGGCCAGCGCTCGTTGGGGTCGGTTTGCAGGCCCCGGGTGAGGGCTCTCCGCAACCATCGCGGGAGCTCGCTGAACGTTGCTGGCGTTTGGAGGTCGCCGTGGGTCACGTTCGCGACGAGCACGGGCAGCGAGTCGCCCGCGAATGGCCGCTGCCCGGTCAAAGCCTCGAACAAGGCGGCGCAGAAGCTGAACTGATCACTGGCGGCCGTCGCCTCCAGCTGCCCGAATATCTCTGGCGCCATGTAGCCCGGCGTTCCGCCGAACTCGACGCCAGAGGATGATGCTGTGTCCCCGCCGTCTTGGTCGCCGACGTGCGCGAGCCCGAAATCCAACACCTGCACCCGACGCGGGCCGCTGGAGTCGTCGGCGCCTTCACCTTGGACCATCACGTTGTCGGGCTTGAAGTCGCGATGCACGAGTCCTTGTTGGTGGGCCGCGTAGAGCCCGCGGCCGGCTCGGGCAAACGCCGTGACGATCGCGGTTTGCGACCGACCCGAGCGGAGCCATTCCCGGAGGGTCGTCCCGTCGACGAACTCCATTGCGATGAACATCCGGCCGCCGTGGTCACCCACGTCGTAGACGGAGACCACGCTGGGGTGGCTGACTTTAGCCATCACCTTGGCTTCGTCGGCGAGCCTAAGAGTCCACGCACGCGCGGAGTCTGAGTGCAGCAGCTTCAGCGCGACTTTGCGGTCGAGGTCTGGATCGTAGGCACCGTATACAACGCCCATTCCGCCGTGTCCCAGCGGCGAAACGACCACGTATCGGCCGACAGTCTCGCCGCGGCGCAGCGCCTCGGAGTCTCCGTTGGAGGGGGCGGCACCCTCACCCGGGACGGTGAGATCCGTCGAACTCAAGCCTTCGCTGCCCGTCACCCGCGCCCATCATACAGCAGTTCGTTCAGCAGTTCGTTGGGCGAGCAGTTCGTTGGGGTGCGCGGACGCTACTCGTAGTTGCCGTGCTCGAAACGTTTGGCGCGCATCGCAAGGTCGTCGAAGTTGTAGCCGCGTTCTCGGGCGACCCGCCGGACGTCGCGTTCGTTGCCGGTTTGATACTCGATCTCGGGGAGGTCGAGCTCAAGGGCAGCCTGCACGCGATGGGTACCATCGCAGACGATCAACACCCGGCTCCCTGTCGGGTGGCGGTATTCGATGATCGAGACGGGTTCGACACCCGCACCCTGCATCTCAGACTTCTTCTCGTCGAGGATTGAGGGGTCGATGCGGTGAAGGCGGCGCAGTCGGCTGTCTTGGGGGTCGATAGTCATGGCGGTGGCCCAGGCGGTGCCTAGAGTACCGAACCTGGCTGCCGGCCAAGCGGTCCGTCTTGGTGCACCCGATCAGACGCAGATGGAGATTGGACCAAGATCATCGGTCTCGGCAATGCAGACCATTCCGCCAGGACATGTCAGGCCGCCCTCGCATCCCAGCGCGCAGATGCTGCCGCCGGCAACGGTCAGGCAAACGGGGTTGGTTGTGCCTCCGGGTGATGCACCGCAGCTGCGCGGGTCGCCGGAAGGGACACAGTCGGACGTGCACACGCCGTCGTCCCCCACATCGGTGAGCAGGCATGACAACCCGGGATCGCAAGTGCCCGAAGCGCGGGTGCAGTGCGCCCACCAACCACTTGCTGGCTGCGTGCCGCCATCGTCGTCGGCGGTGTCCACTCCGTCGTCCGTGCTCTCCATCGGTGGCGTCGTGGTGGGCGAACCGGTCGTGGCGCTCGCCGAGTCGCCTCCTGTGTCCGCTGCGCCACTGGTCGTGGCCTCGCCGCCATCGGTGGCCGAACCTGACGAGCTTCGCGCGCCACTCTCGTCACCCGTGGCCTGGTCGGCGCCCGAGTCGGGCATCCACGGCGTGGGCTCTGGGGTCGCATTGTCCGTGGGTGCCCCGACGGAGCACCCGAGGCCCGTCGCGAGACCGACGGCCACGACAAGCGACCTACCCATGCTCGACCAAAATCGCCACAGCATGCAGGTTACCGCGGAACGAGCCGTCGGTTCTAGTCAGCCGAACTTTGTTCGCGAACAGGAGGAGCGGGAGTCGCGCCAGACCGCGTCGACACTGCGTGCGTCACGGGTCAACGCGCCGACACGCCGACTGCTTCCCCGTTCGGCATCTTGTTTTCGCGCCCGAACCGTCGAGGCATTGAATTGGCCGGCCTGGCCGGGTGCGAAACGTGTGGTCGTGACGCCGCAGGCACACGACCCGGTTGCGTTGCGTGTCGTACCGACACTCGACGGGGCCACACCGCGGAACGCCCCTCGGATCGAGTGCGATTCCGTCACCTGCCCGGCGTGGGCACCACGTCTCGCCGTTTGTTCTGACGCACGCATCAGGGGAGCTTCGGCGCTGCGGCGCGACGGCGGCCGGGTCTCTCGATGTGGACATCGCACTGGCGCCGTGTGTGCCGGAGACTCCGGGTGCGGCGCAGGCCATCGTCAGGCCCAGCCCGAGCCAAAGGGAGATTCGAAGCGACCGCATGGGTTAGTGCCGCGAAAAACTGCTCAGCGAGTCGTCTGTGCGGACTCGCCCAAGGTTGATGCATGCCCGCGTTTCGTTTCGGTCGCACGCGTAGGCGAGAAGCTCCTCCCCCTCGCGCCGCAGTTCGCCATCGCTCTCGTAGGGCCCGGGTATCTTCGACTGCTCAATGATGAAGTGGCCAAGGCTGTCGCATCCGTTCATGTAGCCCGCGTCACAAGCGAACCTGGCGAGGCTCCGTGCCGCAGCAAAGTTGCGTCTGTGCTCCCAGCCCGGCAGCTGCTCCGTCGCCGCGTTGAAGTAGCGCCATGCGAGGCTGTTGCAGCCTTCGGGTGCAGCCTGACCGACCGGCTGCAGGGGGATCTCATCGTACGCGTCGGTGGAGGCAGCCACCGACTCATCGACTGGACATGCTTCCTCAAAATAGGCGGCCGCCAGGATCAGATCACGTGGCTCGCCTTTGCCCTTTTGCAGGCTGCGGCCGTACAGCGCACATGCCTTCAGGCTATCGAGATCGTGGCAGGCCAGGCGAAAGAACCCGGCCGCCTCCGCCAGTCGGCTGTCGATCTTTCCGTCGAGACTTCGAGCCCATAGCTGTTCGCCGAGTTCGATGCAGTACTGAGCAACTCTCACCTTGCGCGTCGGAGCCAGGACGGTGTCGGCGCTGGATTCACTCGCAGTGGGCTGCAGAAATGCGGCGAACGAAGAGGTCTCGGGGTCGTGGTGTGCTTCGGCGACAAGCGTTGGCGTGCACTCTTTTTCAAGCCATAGCAGTGCATCTTCAAAGGCGACGCCCTTGGTGTCACATATCGTGCATCGGTCGAGCTCGCCCGAAACCACGAAACGCGTGTTGATGACTTCCCATTCGCTGCGCAGCTTGGCGAGTTCGCCTTTGAGGGGCTCGTGCTTGTCCTGGAGCGCGGCCACGCGATCGCCGGCCTGCGACAGTGCACCTTGACGAATCACAAGTGCGCACGCTCGCGGGTCGGCGAGCCCCTGAGCGCATGCCTGGGCGCTTACCCCGTCTTTGTTGGATGCGTCCTCGCCCACCGTTGATGGCGCTTGACGTGCGCTACTGTCCTGCGTGTGCTGTAGGATCTCCAACGCTCGTTCTTCTTCGGCGATGAACCCCTTGGCTGCCATCATCGTGCGTTCAAGTCGCAGCGACGCCATCAGCTTGTACTCGTAGACTTCCGCGATCCCCTTGGCGTGGTGCTCCTGAAAACGAAAGTACTCGCTGTATTCCTCGTCGGCCCAGGTCGCCAGAACGACGAGCAGCCCCTTGTCTTCAGCGTCGGAGAGCTTGCGCAAGAAGTCCATGCGACGCATGTGGATCTCCTCGGTGGCTTCGTTTTGCAACGCGCTCTCGAGGTGTTCCTTGACGAGTTCTTGCTCGGCGAGACTCCGTGATTGCTGGGCGTCGAGCCATCCCTGCACGCCCGCACTGACCTGGACGAAGACACCAACGAGGGCGGTCAGGCCCGCGACGGGTAGGCCACGTTGCCACCACGGGAGGGTTGGTGCCACAGACGAACCGTACCCCAACCGCCTGGCGGCGGAGACCAGTCCGTGGCCAAACGCTGATCGTGATGCTCGAAACGAGGATCACGGATTGCGGTACGCGGCGTCGGCCGACGGGCCGTTCGTCGCGGCCCAGGATGGGCCTAGTCGATCTGCTGGAGCAGCTTGAGAATCTCTGTGTGCTGCGGCGCCTGGGGCATGGGCGCATAGATCGTCCTGGCGCGGACGAGGGCCGCCTTGGCATCGAGCGTTCGGCCGAGTCCGAGCCGTGCCACTGCGAGGCCCAACAGCGCGTCGCCAACTGCGGTGTGCGTGGGCCCAAATCCGCGCTCGTACAATCCCAATGCGCGCTCATGCATCGCCTCGGCCTCTGCGTGTTCCCCCGAGTCGGACAGTGCGCGCCCCAGGCCGACCAACGCATCGCCGACGTCGGGGTGGTCGGCGCCCTGGGTCACCTCGCGGATCTTCAAGGCGCGACGGTGTTCGGCGGCTGCAGCCACGGGATCGCCGCTGCCCCGCAAGACTCGGCCGAGGTTGTTGCGGGCCTGCGCGACATCGGGGTGCGACTCCCCTAGCGCGGCCGTGTAGATCTCGACGGAGCGGCGCAGCGCATCGCGGGCGGCAGGGAGCTCACCCGTGAGCCGCAGGACCAGCGCGACGTTGTTGAGGGCTCCCGCGACCTCTGGGTGATTGGGCCCAAACACGCGCTCTCGGATGTCCAGCGACGTTTGGTAGTCGTCCAATGCTTCGGCGTACTCGGCCCTTCGGAAGTGTCCGTTGCCCAAGGCGTTCAAGGAGCGAGCGATGTCGGGGTGCTCCGGATCCAGCAGCGCCACGCGTAGCTCGTACGCACGTGTGTAGTTTTGGGTGGCAGTCTCATCGTCGCCCATCGCGTTGGCGACTACGCCGATGTTGTGGCGCGCCGATGCCTCTGCCAGCCCTGGATCTTTCGCCCGCAACGCGGAGGCGAGTGCATGTTCTCCCCACTCTCGTCCCTCTTGGTGGCGCGCGTTCCGATACCCGACCACGTAGGCGAGTAGAGATGCGGCCTCGGCCGCGACAAAGTCGTGGTTCACTTGCAGTGCTGAGAAGTATGCCGCCGACAAGGCATCCTCAGCAGGCCCGAGCTGGCCGGCCTCGGCGAGTATGTTCCCTCGCCGCAGCTGAACTTCTGCCATGACAGGGATGTAGTCGATATCGGCGACCGTTTCCTGCAGCGTGTCGGCCAGTGCTATCCCGTCTGTGAATCGCCCCGCCATCATCAGTGCATTGACTTGGTCCAGACGTGCACGGAGTTCGGCGACCGCCTGCGGGTCGTCCGGGATTGGCAAGTCGGTCTCTAAAGACGCTGCATCGGCACACGAGGAGAGCGGCTCGAGCCCCGCGACCGTCGACACCGCGTTCCGGATCACGGTCTGGTCGGCGTGCTCAAGCACCGACACGACTTGCTCGACCCCGCGCAGGCGCTGGTCGAGACACGCGAGGCGGAGATCGCCAAGACTCTCGCTTTGCGTGCCGTGCACGCGCGTCGCCAAGCAGCTCTCTCGTCGCATTGCGACCCACTCGGCGGTGTACCGGTCGAGGCGTTCGGTGACCCGAACGACGGTGTCGGGCCCGATAGCAGAACCCGTTGCCTCCATCGCTCGCCGCATCGCCTCGCTCCGTTGCGCATCCCAGACGCCGTCGAGGTGCTGCTGCGCTCCCTGGCAAGGCGTGGGCCGTCCGGTTGCGCCCACCACGACAGCGGCCGTCGTCGCCAGGCCGCCGAGTCCCAGCAGCCACGTGCGCGCCCGGGTGGGTCGTCGCCCCAGCGCGCTCAGCAACGCGCGCATATCCGCGTAGCGCAGCGCAGGGTCTCGCTCGAGCCCACGGAGCAGGGTGCGGCGGATCCAAACGGGGACATGCCGGTCGGCAGGCGGCTCACTGATCCCGTCCTCGGCCATCGCAATGAACAAGGCGCCGGGCGTATTGCCTTTGAACGGCCGCTCTCCGTACAGCGCTTCGTACGCCGAGACGCAGAATGCAAACTGATCGCTGAGCGCGTCTGCGGGTTTGCTCGCAAACAGCTCGGGGGCCATGTAAGCCGGTGTCCCCACGAGGAAGCCCGTGCTCGTCTTGTCGCCGGCTCCAGGGCGCTCGTCGTTCAATGATGCGGGGGCTGGGTCCGGATCGATGTGTTCGCGCGCGAGCCCGAAGTCCATGACGAGCACGCGGCCGTCCGCGCCGAGCATGACGTTCTCGGGTTTGAAGTCGCGGTGGACCAGGCCTTGATCGTGCGCTGCTGCGAGCCCTTCGCCCGCCGCGATTAGGGTTGGGAGCACCTTGGCGGCGGTGCGGGGCGTCCGTAGCCAGTCGGCCATCGTCTCGCCTTCGACGTGCTCCATGGCGATGAACACCCGCCCGTCCATCGTCCCAACATCGTGGATGGTGACCACGTTGGGGTGCGAATGCCGAGCCATCGCACGTGCCTCTTCGAGCAGCTGTGCCGCCTCGCTCTCCTCGTCCGAGCCAGGCCGCGGGTGCAGCAGCTTGATCGCGACCTGCCGGTCGAGGTCGGGGTCGAAAGCAGCAAACACAACCCCCATCGCGCCTGACCCCAGCTTTCCGCTGACCACGTAGCGGCCGAAGGTTCGACCCATCTGTGTACGCTCGGCCTGGGTCGGACCGTCATCGACGATCGTCTCTTCGATCGTCTCGACGACTCTGTCGTCGCTCCCTCCTTCGCTCCTGGCGAGATCCGGTCGCGGCTCCCGAGTCTCAGGCACGGGGTCATTGTAGCCGCGGGCCCACGAAAATGCTCATGGTGTGGGTTGCGCAGCACGGCCAAGAGCAAACCTGTGGGCGGAGTTGGGCCGCTACGTGGGTCATCCCTCAGGATCAGCATCCGCCGCGACTTCGTCTCTGAGCTTCCACTCCAGCGCGAACGCGCCAAGGGGAACCAGAGAGGCGACAAAGGCGATCAGCGACTTGATGGCCGACCATTTCTGGGCGCTCGCGGCGTGCAGCAAGAAGAGCACATAGACGACGGAAAGCACCCCGTGGGCCATGCCCGCCACCTTGTTGGGCATCGGCATGTCCGCCATATACTTCAGCGGCATCGTCACGCCGAGCAGCGCTACGTATGAGAACCCCTCGAGCAGAGCGACCACACGGAAGCGTCCCAGTGGCGTGTTGGTGATCGACAATTTGGGCCTGAGTTCCGTGTCGCCCGCAGGCGAAGTTCGGGTGAAGTACCCTGCTTTGGGCGCGCCGTTCAACACCTTGGCCGCAGGGCGACGCGCGCGTCAGCGATGACCGCGTTCCGCCGGCCGTTTTCCCAAGGCTGCGCCCGCCCGAGAGAGCCCTCCGTGATTACGCTGTATCAATACCCACCGGCCTACGACGTCCCGACCAGCGTCAGTCCGTACTGCACCAAAGTCGAGCTGTACTTCAGGCTGACGGCGCGCACCTACGAGACCGCACTCGGATCAAACCTGAAGAGCCCGAACAAGGCGGTTCCGTATGTGCGCTGGCCCGACGGAGAGCTGAGCGCGGAGTCCGATGAGATCATTGGACGCCTCGAGGGGGAGGGGGAGGGCGAGAGCCTTGACGCCGGACTCGCACCCGCCGATGCGACGCGCGGCCGCGAGTTCGCGGAGCTTGCCGAGGGAGTGCTGTACTACGGTTGCCTCCATGCGCGCTTCGGCGAGGCCGACTGTTGGCCGCACCAAAAGGAAAGCGTGAAGCAGCTCGTGCCGTGGCTGCTCGCTCCCGTCGCGGTGCCTCTCATCCGTCACCTTCAGATCAAGAAGTGTCTTGCCCACGGCGTGGGCGGGGAGCACGGCTACGGCAAAGTCGAGGATGCGGTCGCCAAGCTCGCCGACGCGCTGGGCGACAAGCCCTACATGCTCGGTGACCGCGTCCGTACTGCCGACTGCGCTGTCTGGGCCAACCTGCTCGGCTGCGCGGCCACCAGCGTCGACAGCCCCGTTCGAAAGGCCGTACGCGACCGGAAGCCGTTGATGGACTACGTGGCTCGTCTGGCCAAAGACGCGAAGCTCGATCTGCCCGCCTGGGCGTGAACACGCGGCTTGGCGCGGGACTCGAGGAAGACTCGACTACCCAGACACGAATTGTTCGCAGCCATCGGCAACGGCGTTGAGCGCATCATCGAAGAACGCGACGTAGTCGTCGGCGCAAACGCTCGAGACGAAGTTGGTGTCGAAGGACTCCAGCAGCTCTTGCAGCCGTGGTGAGGCTTCCGCCCCCTGCTCGCCGCCTGGGTCGTCGCACCCGCTGAACACAGGTGCGCCGCCGATGAGCCCCAGAGTGACTACGTTTTGTGGAATGCCGCCCTTGGCGGCCACGATCGCGTCGACCCAATCGGCCGGGTCCCCCGCGCTGCCGCCTTGAGGCTCCGGAGGTTGTGCGTTGTTGTCTTCTTCGTCGCTGATGACCAAGATGATCAGCAGTGCTTCCTCGCGAAGGAAGCCATCGTTGCACCCGCCGTCGAGCATCGTGGGCGATAGCGCGTTTACGAGCGCCCCCGCTTGCTGCTCCACCTGATTCCCACCCGTGCCAACTTCGGCCACACAGGCGAACTGCTCCCCGAACGCATCGGAAGCCGAGTCCATCCAAGGCTGGCCTTCAGGAAGCCCGCAATCGCTCCCTGGATCCTCGGCGCTCAGCGGCTTTGTTAGCAACGCTCCCAACGCGTAGTCACAACTCTCACAGTCCGCGCGTCCTTCGGGGCACCCGTCGAGCGGGTTGTCTGCGCCGAGGGCGGGGTAACTGTCGGTGTCGACCACCCCAACGCGTACATCCGAGACGTTTGGGAGCGCGGTGAGGATCGACGCGGTGAACTCGGGCGTCGACTCGATCAGTCGCATCTGCTCGCGCGCCATCGAGCTTGAGTTGTCGATTACGAACAAGAAGTCGACCGCATCGCAGTTGTAGTCCGACTGACCGAGGTCCGAGGCCGCGCCAATATCGAGCTTGATCGTGAGGCCGTCGCTGCCTCCATCGCCCCCTCCAACGCTGTTTAGCCCGGTTTCGGCACTTCCACCAGAGTCGGCCTCGTCGGGTGTGTCGCCACCACAAGCCATCGCGGTACAGAACGCGGTGACGATCGACAACCCAATCGAGGCTATCGATGCGCGGTTAGATGTTGGTGTGAACGTGCTTCCCCCCAAGGTCGCCGCCACGATAGGTTCATCCGTCGGGGCGCGCAACTTGAAGGCGCGGCTTTGGGTCCGCGGATCTTTGGACTCGGCGTCGGGCGCTGATCCGTCTGGCGTGGAATGAACCCCCTGAGGGATCGATGCAGGATAGAGTCTGCGGTGTGGGGTCGCGGACTAAACTGAGACGGGGAGCCTTGGTCGCGTGTTTCGGGTTGGCTGCGGCGTGCGGTGACGACAGCGCTGTTTCTGCCGACGGCGGTGGCGGAAGCAGCAGCTTCGGCCAGACGGATATTACGGCCGACGGTGACGCATCCGCGGACGACACAACGGGCGGATCGGGCACAGGAGGCGCTACCGGCGGGGACACCGATACCGGAGCAGACACGGACACGGGCGACGCCGACACGAGCACGGGCGATTCCGACACGGGCAACGTGTGTGTCGACGAGGTCTGTGATGGCGTCGACAACGACTGCGACGGCCAGGTCGACGAAGACTGCGACTGCCTCAACGGTGAGACCGAAGCGTGCTTCACCGGAGATCCTGGAACCGAGGATGTGGGCGAGTGCTACGCGGGCACCACCGAGTGTGTCGACGGAATGTGGGCCGACTGCGCTGATGAGGTCGTCGCTGTGGCGGAGGAGTGCAACCTGCTCGACGACGACTGTGATGGTGACGCCGACGAAGACTTCGGCGACGAAATGTGCGGCGAGGGAATCTGCATGGTGACCGTCGCGACCTGTGTCGATGGCGAGGCGTTCGAGTGCGTCCCCGGGGAGCCGCTCCCCGCCGAGCTGTGCAACGGGTTCGACGACGACTGCAACGGCATGGTCGATGACATCATGTGTGAGTGCACCGATGACGACGTGCAGGACTGCTACACCGGGCCGCGCGGCACGGACGGCGTCGGCGAGTGCATCACAGGAACCCAGCTTTGCGTGGACGGGGCTTGGGCTGCGTGTGAGGGCGACGTCACGCCAGAGCTCGAGATCTGCGACGACATCGACAACGACTGCGACGGTGTCATCGACAACGGCGACCCAGGCGGCGGCGGAGCCTGCTCCACCGGTTTTGAAGGGGTGTGCGACGCGGGCACCGAGGCCTGTGAAGACGGGGCCATCGTCTGCAACCAGGACGTCGCGGTTTCGGCGGAGGTGTGCGATGACCTCGACAACAACTGCAACGGGCTGACCGACGAGGGGAACCCGGGCGGCGCGGTGGCCTGTGACACCGGGCTTGAAGGCGTGTGCTCCGCGGGCTCCACCAGCTGCACGGACGGCGCTGTCGTCTGCAACCAAGGAACACCTCCATCGGCTGAGCTTTGCGATGGCCTCGACAACAACTGCGCCATGGGTGTGGACGAGGGCAATCCTCAAGGCGGTCTGCCGTGCAGTACCGGATTGCTCGGCGTGTGCGACAACGGCGAGACGCTCTGCTCGGGCGGCGCTCTCGAGTGCGATCAGATAGCCTTTGCGGAAGTCGAAGTCTGTAACGGCCTGGACGACAACTGCGACGGGGCCGTTGACGAGGGCGACCCGGCGGGCGGGGCGGCGTGCAACACGGGGTTGCTGGGCATCTGTGCCGACGGCTCCACATCATGTGACGCGGGCGGTGTCACGTGCGACCAGGTTGTCTTCCCGGCCGGCGAGGCCTGCGATGGCCTCGACAACGACTGTGACGGCATCCCGGACGATGGAAACCCGGGCGGCGGAATCGCGTGCGGGACTGGGCTGCAGGGGGTCTGCGCGGCGGGGACAACCGTTTGTACCGCGGGGGCCATCGACTGCCCGCCCGACGTTGCAGCGAGCGGAGAGGTCTGCGATGGACTCGACAACGACTGCAACGGGTCGTCCGACGATGGGGATCCCGGCGGAGGCGTTGCGTGTGCCACCGGACAGCAGGGGGTGTGTGCTGCCGGAACGACTGTCTGCACGGGGGGCGCACTCGACTGCCCGGCCGATACGGCGGCGAGCGGAGAGGTCTGCGACGGGCTCGACAACGATTGCGACGGAGCGACCGACGAGGGCAACCCGGGTGGGGGCGGCGCGTGTGTCACCGGCGACCTTGGCGTCTGCTCTCCGGGGACATTGAGTTGCATCGCGGGCGCACTGCAGTGCGATCCCGATGTGGCGGCGAGCGGCGAGGTCTGCGACGGGCTCGACAACGACTGCGACGGCCTCGTGGACGAAGGGGATCCCGGCGGGGGCGCTGCGTGTGCAACGGGTGGACAGGGTGTGTGCGCCGCGGGCACGACGGCCTGCAATGCTGGGACGCTCGACTGCACGCCCGACGCGGGCGCCGGGCCTGAGGTTTGTGACGGTCTCGACAACGACTGCGACGGCGTGGTCGATGATGGCGATCCAGGCGGCGGCGCGGCTTGCAGTACCGGCCAGCTCGGTGTTTGTGACAGCGGGCAAACGCAGTGTTCGGGCGGCGCGTTGTTCTGCAACCAGACCGGGTTTCCTGGGCCGGACGTGTGCGACGGGCTGGACAACAACTGCAATGGCACGGCGGACGAAGGCAACCCAGGAGGCGGTGCTGCGTGCTCCACAGGGGCTCCCGGGGTCTGCGATGCCGGGACGACGGACTGCGCGGGTGGGGCGCTCGTATGCAACCAAAACGCGGTCGCAGCGCCTGAATCATGCGATGGGCTCGACAACGACTGCGACAGCTCCGTAGACGAGGGCAACCCCGGAGGTGGGGCTGCGTGCCTCACCGGCCTGCAAGGGGAATGCAGCCCGGGCACGACGAACTGTGCTGGTGGCGCGCTGTCCTGCGACCAAGACGTCCTCCCCGCGCCTGAGGTGTGCGACGGTCTCGACAACGATTGCGACGGCGCCGTGGACGACGGCAATCCCGGTGGCGGCGCTGCGTGCTCCACGGGGCTCCCGGGTCTGTGCGATCCGGGGTCGGTGGCGTGCAGCGGCGGCGTGCTGAGCTGCGGCCAGGATGTCTTTCCCGTGCCGGAGTCCTGCGACGGCTTGGACAACGACTGCGACGGTAGCGTCGACGAGAACAACCCCGGCGGCGGCGGCTCGTGCAGCACGGGTCTTTTGGGCGAGTGTGCGGCGGGTACCACGACTTGCTCGGGCGGTGGCCTCTCGTGCGTGCAGGACACGCCGGCCGTGGCTGAGATCTGTGGTGACGGCCTCGACAACGACTGCGATGGCGTCGTTGACTGCCCTGGTACTTGCGAAGAGGTGGTTGGGGCCCCGCCAACCATGATGGGCAGCAACGTGGGCGAGGACGATGATCTCGCAGAGAGCTGCGGGCTCGCTGGCGCGGAGACGGTGATCTCCTACACCGCTCTGTCGGCGGGCGTGCACACGTTCGATGCGATCGGCTCCGACTACGACACCGTCATGGCCGCGTACACGAGCTGCGCCAGCGCAGACTTCATCTGCAATGACGACTTCGCTGGCAATCCCCTGTGCGGTGGATTTGCCTGCTCGCAGTTCGACGTCGACCTTGCCCTTGGGGAGACGATCTTCATCTCGATCGCCGGCTTCAACGGTGGGACGGGCAACTGGGTCGTCAACGTGACGGAGCCCTAGGACTTCTGACCCTGCGCTTCGCCGTTGCCATCAACGCGGCAACGACGAGCGCCTCCAAAAAAGATGGAACCCCGAGGCGACTCGGGCCAACCCCCATGGGTAACGGATTGGGTGGTTGGTGCTTCAATGAATAGATCGATGTTCTTATGGGTTGTGGGGGCGTCTGCCCTCGTCGGGTTCTTTTCCAATACGGCGGATGCGGCCGCCGTTGAGTGCGCAGGGCCGCTGGGCACGTGCTCGGTGACCAACGACGTCGTCGACATGGCCGACTGCGACTGCATCGATGGCGGCAACATCGGATTTGGCGGTGGCAATCGCTGGGCGGGGCTGAGCGAGGAAGAGCTGACCGTCATCTGCGACGATCTGATCGAGCCCATGTGCGGCGCGCCGCCGCTGCCGGACACGAACTGCGGCAACGAGGACGGCGCCTGCAGCGTGACGGAGGACGGAGGGGTGTCCTGCGAGTGCGACGACGGCTCGGGGTTTGGGATGCCCGGCATGCGCGGCGTCCAGCTCAGCGATCCGGAACAGCAGGCGCTGTGCGAGGAAAACCTGGTCTTTTGTGGTGACGGACCGGTGGGCACCGACGGAGGCACGAGCGATACGGGGCCTGGGGATGGCGGCGACAGCGGCGACACGGATGACGGTGGCAGTACCGACGATGGCGGTACGAGCGGCGGCGGTACGAGCGGCGGTGGTACGAGCGGCGGCGATTCGGGCGACGGCGATTCGGGCGATGGCGACGCGGGGGGCACCTCGTCGAGTGACGCCAATGGGGACTCGCCGGACGGCGGCGATGAGCCCGGCGGCGATACCAACGCTGGCGGGTCGACCTCCGGCCATGGAGATCACGGCAGCGACGATGGGGCGACCGGTGACGATGGAGCGTCTGCTGGCGGCTCTGGGCGGTCGTCCAACGAAGGCGGCTGCAGCGTTGGCGGCGGGTCGGGCGTGGGGTTGGCGATGCTCGCCCTATTCGGGATGCTCCGCCGACGTACGTGGCTCGGGGTCACCTCGCTGCCGTCGTAGGCGTCAGTGGGGCGGCGGTGGCAGCGGGACCGGCGGCGCTTCTTGCAACCGAGCGAGCGCGGCGGCGGCCTGCTTGGTCTGCCGCAGGGTGTTGGACATCGTGTACGCCTTGGTCGCGGCTTCCGCATCGCCACGACGCTCGGCGATGAGTCCCAGGTTGAAGTACGCAGACGCCTGGAACTTGGGCTCGTCCTTGAGGCTGAGCGCGGTTGTACAGTCGGCTGTGGCGCCATCGAGGTCGCCCGACAAGAGCTTGGCGTACCCCCGCGCTCCGAAGGCGCGCGCGTAGGTCGGGTCGAGCTTGATCGCGGTGTCGAACGCATCGATCGCCCCAGCGTAGTCCTTGCCTCGGGTGAGCGTCCGGCCGTCCTTGAGCAAAGTCCGCGCCTTGGGATCGAGACTGGGTGCGCTGCTCGGAGCCCAGCTCTGCTCGTTGGCCGATGGGGGCCACGCGTCTTCGGGCGCCGCGGTGAACTGACCCAGCCCGGTTGCACGTGCCCCGCCCGCGAGCGTCAGGTCCGCCCACCCCACGACGTACGCACGTCGAATGTCGGTGAATGTCGCGAGCACCCCGGGCGGTAGCGACGCCCCAAGTCCGACCGTGGCTGCGGCTGGGATGAGGCCGGAATGTGCCTCCCCGTGCGCGGCATAGTCGGCCGAGCACGCGTACATCACGGGCGCCTCGAAATGCCAGATGAGGTCGAGCTCGCCGCCCTTGATCTGCATGCGAACGTCGGCCAGCGTCATCGCACCGTTGGCGAGCTCGTGAGCCGTGAGGCCGGGCTGCGACTCGCAGTCCTTGACCAACGCGAGCATCTCCTTGGCGGCGGTGAGTCGCAGCGCCTCGGGGAGCTTGGCGGCGATGAAATCACGCGCGTTGGATTGACCCGTGGCGACGTCGAGGGCGTCGAACGTGCGCTCGTAGAGGCCGTGCGCGCCGCAGTAGTTGCCGTCCACGCCGGTCTCGACCAGGACCGTCCCGTTGATGCCGCCGATGACCTCCAGCGACATCGAGAGCATGTCTCCGACCACCGTATTGCGCTTTGAGACGTCGTAGTCGCCCTTGCCAACCAGGTCTGTGGAGGCGGTTGACCCGAGCTCGACCGCCTTGAGCCCAGGGCTGTCGATCGTGGCGGGGGTCTTGCAGTCGGCGTGCTTGGGCTCCTCTTTGCAGATGCACGGGAGCACGCGGGTCTTGTGGTCGTCGCGCTGCAGCTGCCATAGACGTCCGCCGTCCGACATGACGAGCGTGTCGCGCTCAGCGACGATGGTCGCTGTGCCCCCGTTCGCGGTGATCCACCGCGTATGCCAGCCGTCGTCGTCCGCGTACCAGATCAGCCAGTCGTCGTCCGTCGCCGCCGCAGCGTCAGGCGCCTTGTGATGCTGCTTGGTACTCGCTGGCCGTGGGCCCGCGGGCGCGGCCGGCTTGGGGGCCGGTCCCGACACGTCACCGCCACACGCCGTCGTCGCTAGCGCGAGACTGAGGGCGAGCGTCTGCGGGAGCCTCACGGCCCAGAGGGTACACCGATGCGCGGGGCTCAGCCCGTGGGCACGCCGTTACACTCGGCGTTCTGCAGCGCCCATCCCGTCATGTCCGAGTAGGTGTACGGCGACACGAGTTGGTTGTACGTGTCGACGGCAAGCGTGTCGGGGTTGAAGCGGAACGCCATGTTCTGCGCACTCGAGGTCGACCAGACGTTGCCGTCGAGATCGATGCTCATGCCGCGACAGGCCGAGGATCCGCAGCCGATACCAAAGGGATCGCTGACAAGCATCGTGTCGCGGTCGATGTAGACCAAACCGGGGTCGGAGCTGTCGCCGTCGTAGCTCCAGTAGTTCATCCACATGCGGCCCTCGGAGTCCTCTTGGATCCCCGACATCACGTTGGCCACGTGGTTGTTGGCCAGATCCCATGTTTGCGCGATCGGATCGTAGCGACCGGCGGTGTTTCCGTTGCTGCCCGTCCAGGCGGCGAGCCAGACAAACCCTTGGCTGTCGACGGTCATCCCGTACGGGGTTAACGGCGGGGTGATCACCTCGACGAGAATGCCGTTGACGTCGACGTGCGCGAGTCGGTCGGTGCCCGGGACGAGGTTCGTCATCCAAAAGTCGCCGTTGGAGTCGATGGCGGCGCCGTAGGGTGACAGCGAGGAGCATCCGAAGTCGGGCACATCGATCGTGTCGAGGATGACGCCCGTCTCGCCGTCGATGCGGCTGACCTGCACCCAAGTGTGTACGCCGACCTGGCAGCCTCCCGTCCACAGCACCTGCTCCTCGTACTCGCAGTTGTTCGGGTTGAGCGGCCCAGGACCCCACGCCACCGGGCGCTGGGTCGAGTAGTTGAAGGGAGCCTCCCACGCCACGCAGTCGTCTT